>JGI10216J12902_104953509_pt1 | contig 40675 bp, 24 predicted proteins | sample KanNatreferecore_FD_12902 | JGI IMG/M metagenome (IMG submission 12902)
GCAAGCACCTACTCCAGATCCATCCACTGAGACACCGCGCGGACGCGGCTTCGGCGGCGGTGGTTTGGGCGATCCGCAATGGGCGAAGGATGGCCGAAGCATTTACTACATGCAGGGCGGCGGAATCTACTCGGTCGCTGTATCGCCGGCGCCCGCTGGCGACAGCGCCGCGCCAGCGACGAGCAGCGGATTCTCCGGACGAGGTTCACGCGGAGGTAGTGCGAGCGCCGCCACAGCCGCAACGTCTTCATCTTCCTCCACGCCGCGTCGCGTCTCGTTCACGGTCCGCTTCGAAGTGGATGAGACTGCCGAGCGCCGGCAGGTCTTCGAGGAAGCGTGGCGCGTGATGAAGAACCGCTTCTACGATCCGCAAATGCACGGTGTCGATTGGGCGGCGGCGAAGGAAAAATATCAGCCGCTCCTCGCGAACATCGCCGACTCTGACGAGTTGCACACGGTCGTCATGCAGATGATTGGTGAGTTGAACGCGTCGCACACCGGCGTATCGGGCGGCGGTCGCAGCGGAACTGCGGAGCGGATCTCGACGCGCTATCCCGGTTTCGATTTGGAGCCGGACAGTTCCGGCTTTTACAAAGTCGGTCACATTTACAAAAAGGGTCCCGCCGATCACGACTACGTCCGCATCGCGAAAGGCGACTTCATCCTCGCGGTGAATGGCAAGCCACTGAAGACCTCCGACAACTACTGGAAATCTTTCAATCTGCTGACCGGCCGCAAGTTTGAGTTTCTCGTGAATTCAAAACCGGAGACCGATGGCGCGTGGACCGTGAGCCTCGAACCGCTCAGCGGCAGCACGCAATCGAACCTCGAGTACGAGCGCTGGGTGAACGCGCGCAAGGCGATGGTCGAGAAGCTTGCCAACGGCGACATCGGTTACCTCCACATCCGCGCGATGGACGCTGCGTCGTTCCGAAAATTTCAGCGCGACCTGCTCGATAACCGCGGGAGGAAGGCGCTCATCATCGATCAGCGCTTCAACGGCGGGGGCGGCATCGACCAGGAGTTGCTGGAGATTTTGAACCAGCGCACCCGTTACCAATCGTGGCGTGGTCGCGACTCGGTGGAAGTGCCGCGCCCGGTCCAGGCATTTTTCGGCCCGATGTGCGTGCTGCAGAACGAGCGCTCCGCCAGCGACGCCGAGATGTTCCCGGACGGCTTCCGCAAGCTCGGCCTCGGCAAACTCGTCGGCGTGCCGACGATGGGCGCGGTCATCGGCACCGGCGCGTATCGGTTGATGGACGGCTCGTCGATTCGCACGCCCGGCTCCGGCGTCTTCACCGCGAGTGGGGAGAACCTGGAAAACTACGGCGTGCAACCCGACGTGTGGGTGGACAACACCCCCGAAGATTTCCTCTCCGGTCACGACCGGCAGATTGAAAAAGCAATTGAAGTGCTGAGGGTGGAGATGAAGTGAGCAGTGAAAGCTTACCTTCCTACCCTGACCTTTTTCGTGTGTTCTAGCGTCATGGTCAAAACGCTGCGATTTCTGATCTCGACGTTCGCAATGCTGGTTCTCTTCGGCTGCGTCAGTCCGAAAGTTTCGCCGGATGCGGAGTTTGAAAAACTCTCGAATGAATATCTCGAAGGCCATCTTGCGTGGCGACCGGCAGCCGGCATGGCGCTCGGGCTGCATCAATACGACGGGCGCATCACGGACTTTCGCCGCGCGTCGCTGGACGCGGAATTGCGGCGACTGAAGGAGTTCCAGGCGCGGCTCGCGCGGATTGACGCCGCGCGACTTACTCGCGCGCCGGCGTTCGATTATCGGTTGCTGCAATCGGCGATTGGCGGGGAGATTTTTGGATTCGAAGGCGTGCAATCCTTCGCGCGCAATCCGATGACTTACGCGGGAGCCATCGATCTCACGCAATACCTCAAGCGCGACTTCGCGCCGCTCAGCAATCGCGTGCAGTCAATCATCGCCATCGAGAAAAACACGCCGCTGCTTTTCAACGCGGCGCGCATGAACCTGAATCGCGTCCTGCCGAAGTCGTTCATCGAAACAGCCATCGACATTGCTGAAGGCCACATTGCGTTTTTGGAAAAGGATTTGCCTAACGGCGTGAAAGCGGTAAACGACGACGCGCTCCTGAAGGAATTCGAAGCGGCCAACCAGATCGCTCTGAAAGAATTGCGCGGCTACATTGAGTGGTTGAAGAAGGAGCGCCTGCCGCGGGCGGACAGCAGTTTTGCGCTGGGCCGCGAGAAGTATCGCGAATTCATTCGGCTGACGGAATTCGTGGAGCTGACGCCGGAGCAGATTCTGGAACTGGGCCTGCGCGAATTGAAAGCGGAGCAGCAGCGGTTCGCGGATGCCGCACGCATCATCGATCCGGGTAAGCCGGCGCATGATGTGAAGGCGATTCAACAGGAGCATCCGACCGCGGAAAGTTTGCTGCCGGACACGCGCAAGAACCTGGAAGCGATTCGGGAGTTCGTGACGACGCACCGCATCGTTACGATTCCCTCTGAAGTACGCGTTCGCGTCGAGGAGACACCGCCGCCGTTTCGCCGGACGAGTTTTGCGTCGATGGACACGCCGGGTGTGTTCGAGACGAATGCGACGGAATCTTATTACTACGTCACGCCCACGGAGCCGGATTGGCCGGAGAAACAGAAAGATGAGTGGCTCACCGCGTTCAACTATTACACGACGGACATCGTGACGATTCACGAGGCGTACCCCGGACATTACGTGCAGTTCCTCGCGCTGAAAGATTCCCGCGCGAGCCGAATCGGGAAAATCTTTTCCAGTTACGCGTTTGGCGAGGGCTGGGCGCATTACACGGAGCAGATGTTATTGGACGAAGGATTTGCCGCCGCAGGCGTTAACGCTTCACGCGACGAACAACTCCGCGCCGCGAAGTATCGTCTCGCGCAATCAGATGAGGCGTTGCTGCGCCTCTGTCGTCTCGTGGTATCCGTGAAGTTGCACACGCAAGGAATGAGCGTGGACGAGGCGACAAAGTTTTTCATGGAAAATTGCTATTACGAGGAGAAGACCGCGCGGCAGGAAGCCGTGCGCGGCACGTTTGATCCCGGCTATCTGAATTACACGCTGGGCAAGCTGATGATTTTGAAGCTGCGCGAAGATTGGAAAGCACAGGAAGGCCCACGCTACTCGCTGCAGCGTTTTCACGATGAGCTGTTGCGCTACGGCGCGCCGCCCCTGCCGTTGTTGCGGGAAAGAATGCTGAAGGACGCAACGAAATGGCGGGAGACTCTGTAACGCGAGCAACTCGCAATCAGCGCCCGCAATGACCTATGGCCTGCCCATCTCCCTTGCTGCGCAAAAGGCGGGAAAAGATTTCAGGCCAGGACGGTTTTAAAACAATTCTGTGGCCGCTCAGTCGCTGCATCGCGCGCGCCAGCGTCTAGGACTGCCGCAGTCCAAAACCTGGCGGAACATCTTTCATTCCCGTGCCAAAAAACCGGCTGCGGTTTTTCTTAAACCGCACTGATGGTTTCGTATTCAGCGCACGACTCCCCGCCAGAGGTCGCTGAGTTCACGGGCCGTCAGCATTCGTAGCGAGCCTTCGCGGTCGAGGCGCATGCCGGAAACGAGCGTTACTCGATCCTGCAAGTTGCTCCTGATTGTTGGGGCCAACGCCAGATCCCAGCGCAGAATCTGGTTCGCCATCCCGATCACCAGCGCATCGCCCGTCTCGCTGAAGGTGACGAACTTCAGTTCCGTCATCGTGCGCAACGCCGGACCGATTGGCTCGCCACTCGGCACTTGCCACAAGCGCACCGTGCCGTCTGTCGCACCCGTTGCGAGAATCCTATTGTCCGGGCTGAACGCGAGCGCCACCACCCACGCATTGTGCCGGAGTGTTGCCCCCAGCGCCCGGCTCGTGAGGCGGTCCCAGATTTTTGCGTCATAATCTTCGCTGCCCGTCGCCAGCCACCGTCCGTCGGCGCTGAAAGCAATGGCGCGAATGTCGTCCTGGTGCCGCATCTCGTCGCTGATTGTTTCGCCCGTGACCGGGCTCCACAGTTGAATGAATTGGTCCTGGCTCGCCAGTCCGCCGGGCGCGCCGGAAGCAATCGCGAGCGCGCGCCCGTCAGGACTCCAGCGCACCGACTGCGCGCCGCCTGCGGGTGCGAATGAAGCGCCGGCCGCCTGCGCACGGCCGGCCGCCATGATGCGAACTCGCAGATCGCCGCCCACCAATGCGATGTGCCGGGAATCCGGACTGAGCGCGACCGAGTGAACATTCGCGTGCGGCGTTCCAATTTCGCGGCCATCGCTGGCGTCGTGCAATTGCACGGAGCCGTCGGTGCGAATGGCCAGCAAACGTTTTCCGTCCGGCGTTAGCTCGATGTCGCGCGCAGATGGAACAGTCGGCGCGAGTTCGAAAACTTTCTCACCACTCGCAATTTTCCAAAGAGCGATCCGCCCACTTCGCGTCATCGTGGCAAAAAGATTCGCGGCGCTGGCGATCCCGATGGCGCGAACGACTTCGTTGTGCGGCACCCACGGGCCGCGCAGTTCTCCGGTGAACGAATCCGCGACCGCCGCGTTGGTGCGACTCAGGCGAACAACGTCGCGGCCCGGTCCCACTGGATTCGCGATCATTCGTCCGCGCACCGTGGCCGGCAATCCGCCGCGCAGAGTGTGCAATCGCAGCGTGCCGTCGAAACTGCCACTGAGCACGCGACCATTCGCGTCGTCGAAGTCCAGCGCCAGCACGGGGCCGCCGTGAATGAGAAGTGAAGTGGCGCCCGGCACGCCGCGCATCAGATCCCACACATGCGCGGTGCCGTCCCAACTGCCCGTAACGCCGCGCCCGCTCACGCCTGCGATGGCGCGATACACGCCACCGTCGTGTTGCAGCAGGTGCAGGAGCTGGCCGGTGTTCGCGTCCCACAGCCGCACCGAGTTTTCGTAGCTCGTGGTGAGAATCGCACGGTCGTTCAGCACGAAGTCGCATTGGTAAGTAAAACTCACGTGACGAAATCCGATCGGCACAGAGTTCGTTTCATCCAGAGACCAGACTTGGATGCGGTCGCCGCCGACAACCGCGGCGAAGCGAGTGGCATTGCTGTTCAACGACAAAACGCGCGCCGGCTCAGCGACGCGAAACTCACGCCCGGAAAACTCGCCAGTGATGGCGTTCATCAACGCGATTCGTCCATCGGCAGTCGCAATCAAACAACGTTCGGCGTCGGGAAGAAGCGCCATGGCCGTGACCATTTGCGGGCAGCGCACGCCCTTGCCCAACGGCTTTCCATCCGCCGCGTCGTGGAGGCGGACGAAATTCGTGTTGGCGGCAAGCAAGCGAGTGCCATCCGCCGAGAATTGCGGAAACACGCGGCTCGAAATCCTGTCGAAATGCAATTGATGAAGAATGCTGCTGCCAATCCGCGCCCCGGTCCCCGCGTCCCAAAGTCCCGTGCGCCGTTCCGGTGATGCAACGATGCGTTTGCCGTCGGGACTGAACCGGGCGAAGAACTGCGGACCGCCGCGCTCCAAAAGAATCTGGTTCGTGTCGCGCGGATCAGTGGACCAGACGAACACGCGATCGCTGCCGTCAGCGCACACGACGCGCGAACCATCGGGACTGAGCGCGGCCCAATGAACGCGACGGTCGAGCGCCCACACCTTAGTGAGTTCGGGTACGTATTGAAGCGTCGTGGCCAGCCGCACTTCATGAACGCTCCGTAACGCGGAGGCCGGTTCCAATTCCCACGCGCGCAAAAACCACGGCAGCGCTCGCTGCGCGTCGTTGTTCGCCAGATAGCGATTGCCGGTGACGACGAGACTGCGAATGAGATTGCGCCGGCTTTCCTCCGAGCGGTGCTCCGCTTCCTGGCGCGAGTGCGAGAGGCGCATGTTCGCGACCAAGGTGATGATCGCAATGGCCGCGAGCGCGAGTGTCAGCCCGACGCTCAACGACGCCAGCGCGGGATGACGTCGCGCCCAACGAAGGCCGCGCGCCGCCGCGCTCAACGGACGCGCCCGGACTGGTTCGCCGCGCAAGAAACGCGAGAGGTCTTCGGCGAGCTCGCTCGCCGTGGTGTAACGATGCGCCGGTTCCTTCTCCAGGCACTTCAGGCAAATCGTTTCGAGGTCGGCGGGAATTTCTGGACGCAAGCGCTGCGGCGGAATGGGATTGTTCTCCAACACTTGCCTCAATGTCGCCGCGAGAGTTTCACCCACGAAAGGCGGACGGCCCGTGAGCGTGTGATACAAAACCGCGCCGAGCGAAAACACATCACTGGCAGGCGCAGCTTTGCCGCGAAACGGTTCGGCTTGCTCCGGCGGCATGTAATTCGGCGAGCCAAATGTCCGGCCCGCCAGTGTCAGACTTGCACTGCTGTCGGCCAGCCGCGCCATGCCGAAATCCGTGATGCGCGGACGGTCGTTGGCATCCAGCAGAATGTTCGACGGTTTCAGATCGCGGTGCAGCACGCCGCGGTTGTGCGCGTAGGCAACAGCCTCTGCGATGGCGTGCAGGCAACGGACCGCGCGCTCCGGTTCAAGGGGCCCCTCACGCAGAACTTCATCGAGACTCGGTCCTTCAATGAGTTCCATCGCGATAAAATGCTCGCCATCGCTTTCGCCGACTTCGAAGACCGTGACGATGCCGGGATGTTGCAACGCCGCCGCAGCTTCTGCTTCCAATTCGAAACGCCGCCGCGCGTCCGCGTCCGCCAAATCGCCGCGCAGGAGAAGCTTGATTGCCACGAGCCGCTTCAGGCGATTCTGTCGCGCGCGATAAACGACACCCATTCCCCCGCGCGCAATTTCCTCCAGCAGTTCGTAATCGCCGATGCGCTGAAGTCGCCGCGTGGAAACGGACTGCGCGCGCTCCGGATCGAGCGCGAGGCGCCCGAGGCAATTCAAGCACAGTCCGCCCGGCGAGCTTGCAAGAGACGCGCCGCAGGCGGGGCAGTTCGGTTGCGCGGCGGTGCTCATCGCATGAGTATGCGCAATCGGCGCGGCGGAATTTCACTTCGCGAAGGTAGGGCGACGCCGTCCTCAGCGCGCCGTCGTTCATTGCCAACCACCGTCTCACCATTCCAGTGCGCCACTCGGCGCGCTGAGGACAGCGTCGCCCTACCTTCAGGTTCATGGACTGCAATCAAAAATGGCCCAAGGAAAAAACCGTTCATAACACTCCCAGCAAATCGCGCAGTTCCTGCTCGAATTCCTCCTGGCTGGAAACGGTGTCGCGGATTTGTTCGTGGACCAGTTCGCGATAGCGCACGCGCAGCCGGCTCACCCACGTTGCAATTGTCGTGCGAGCCACACCGAGTTTTTCCGCGAGCGGTTCGTAAGCGCCATCGGGCGGATCGGCCACGAGCCACGGTTTGAGCGCGGCGAAACGGTCACCCTGCCCCGCCGCAGCGTAGTCCACTTCGAGGCGGCGCAACGCTTCGGCGAGCAACGCTCCGAGCCACCGCCGGTCGAAAGCCTGTTGTGCCGTGAGGTCCGGTGTGGCACCCGCGCCCGCGAGCTCTTCCACACGCAACTCTTCCAGCGGCACGTGCGCGTTGCCGCCGCCGCGCTTCGCCGCGTCATCGTGCCGCCGCGCGCTGATGACGTAGTTGCGCAATGAACTCAGCAGATACGAGCGAAATCTCCCGCGCTCCGTTTGCGCGCTGGCGAAATCATTGCGGTCGATGAATTGCGCGAGGAATCCCTGGACCAGGTCCTCGGCGTCCGCGGGCGAATGCCCGTCGCGCCGCAGCCATGCGTAGAGCGCGGGCCAGTAAAGGCGGCAGAGCTGTTCGCGCGCATGGTCCGCGGCCGGTGAAACCAAGTCGCCCGCTTGCCGAATCACGCTCCAGCGCGTCGTGGCAAACAGCCGATGGACGGGTCGTTCTTCCGAGTTCATCCGTGATCGCGGCGATCATTTCACAAAACGGGCCAGAGGCCGAGTATTTCATGGGCGGCTGCGAAAACGTTCATGGCCCGGTCAATTCTTCCCTTTCACACACCGGGCGCTGTTCCTAGCATCACGGCGATGCGTAAGACGAAAATCGTTGCGACCCTCGGGCCAGCTACGGAATCCGCCGAGATGATTGGCAAGCTCATCGACGCGGGGATGAACGTCGCGCGGCTCAACATGTCGCACTCGTCGCACGATTGGGTGCGGCGCGTCGTCGCGGCGATTCGAGAGGCGGCCAAGGCGCGGAAGGTTTCCGTCGGTATCATGATGGACACGCAAGGGCCGGCGATTCGCACCGGCGATTTGCCCGCAGCGCTCGATCTAACGCCCGGACAGAAATTCACGCTCACGGTGCGCGGCGAGCGAAGCGAGGAACTGCACTCGGTGGACGTGAATTACGAGAACTTCGTCAACGACATCCAGGTCGGCGACGTGGTGTTGCTCGACAATGGCACGCTTCGCATGAAGGTCCTCGCGAAGTCCGGCAACAAAGTGGATTGCGAAGTTTTGACCGAAGGGAAACTCGGCAGCCGGCGGCACATCAATCTGCCGGGCGTCAGAGTGAGTTTGCCCGCGCTGACGGCGAAGGATTTTGCGGACGTGGAACTGGGCCTGGAACTCGGCGTGGATTTCATTGCACTCAGTTTCGTGCGCGAAGCGAAGGATCTCCAGCAACTGCGCGCCTTCTGCGAACGCGCGAAACACAAGCCGCTCATCATTGCGAAGATCGAGGACCAGCAGGCGGTAAAGAATCTCGCGGAGATCGTGCAGGAAGCTGACGCCATCATGGTCGCGCGCGGCGACCTGGGCATTGAAGTGCCTTACGAGGAATTGCCGATCATTCAGCGCAAGACGGTGAAGACCTGTTTGCGCATCGGCCGTCCGGTCATCGTCGCCACGCACATGCTGGAGAGCATGATTGAAAACCCGATGCCTACACGGGCCGAAATTACCGACGTGGCGAACGCGGTGTTCGAGCAGGCAGACGCGATCATGCTGAGCGGTGAGACGAGCGTGGGAAAATACCCGCTGCAATGCCTGGAAGTGTTCAATCGCATCTCCAAACGCATCGAAGCGAGCGGCGGCGCGGGTTATCACGAGCGCGCCGAGTTCACCAGTCCGCGCCAGAAGATGGCCAAGAGCGCGGTGGTGATGGCGGATGAGTTGCGCGCCGATGCGATGCTCGTCCTCACGCTTCGAGGTAACATGGCGCGGCATACTGCGTGGATGCGCCCGCGCTACTCACCGATTCACGCGTTCTGTGCCGGGTGGGAGGTGTCGGACGCGCTGGCGTTGAACTGGGGCGTGACGCCGCACGTGATCGAGTTCGATCACACCAATCCCGACAAGACCATCGAGAACGCCATCGCCAAACTTGTCGGCGATGGCGCATTGAAGCCCGGCAATACGGTCGTGATCATCAGTTCAATCGCAACCGCCGAGACGACCGTCGATGCTGTGCAGATGCGGACGATCTAAGGCCTCGTCGCAGCAGCGCTACCAATCACGATAGCCGCGCTGGAGATAATAGTTCTCCGTGTTCCAGCCCAACGCGTCGGCGTGTTTGCCGCGCACTCGCGGCTCCATGTTATTCTGGAAATGCGGCGAGCGGCGATAATCGCGGTCGTACTCGCGCACGTAAGTCCGGCTGGCGTCGCGATCGATGATCACCACGTCCGGATGTTCTTCGCTCACGTAGTAACGGTCTCCGTATCGCGCGTAATGACGGTCGTGCGCACAGCCGACCAGGCCGAGTGCCGCCGCCCCAAGTAACAGGATGGTCTTCTTCATAACTTTCTCCTTTCGCTTCGAAACATAAATCATCTTCGCGAACGCGCGCCGCCATGAATGCACGAAACCTTTCTCCGCGAACGCGCGTTCGCCGACAAATCCAGCAGCCCATTCATCAGCCCAATTCGTGCCGGAGTCTGAAATGTCTGGCGGCAGTGCTGCGGGCCGTGCTCGTTTCGATGATGACCGAAACTCTGTTGCACTTTGCTCCCAAGAATTCGTTTTGTGCAACGTGCCTTATGCACGTATCGTCGCTCCATGACACGACAACAGGCGCTCGATCTTTATTTCATGGAAGCCCGCGCAAAGTTGATCGACATCGCGGCCTTCCTCGACCGAGTGGAGCGAAGTGATGGCGAACCCGATTTTCGGCTCACGGCATTTGTCAATGCACTGGAGGAGCTGGGCGCTGGCAAAACGCAGCGCGCGCGCAACGTGTTGTTGTCGCTGAGCGATCCGACGCTCGAACCCATTCCAACCGCCACGACAAAAGCTGCGTGCGGGGCATGGCCGGGCACAAGCTGAGTTCTTACGTTTCACGCTTCACGTTTCACGAATGAGATACATCGAACCACACGGCCACATGGTCAGTCGTGTCACCGATGATTACGTGGACATGGCCACGGCAGGTTGCGCGGCGGTGTGCGAGCCAGCGTTCTGGGCGGGGTTTGACCGCAGTTCGCCGCAAGGCTTCTACGATTACTTCTGCCAGCTTACAGAACATGAACCGAAGCGCGCCGCGAAATTCGGTTTGGCGCATTACACCTGGCTGTGCATCAACCCGAAGGAATCCGAAGACGTGAATCTCGCGGAAGAGGTCGTCGATTTGATCCCGCAGTTTCTCGACAAGCCAAACGTGCTCGGCATCGGCGAGATCGGGTTGAACAAGAATTCGCGCAATGAATTGAAGGTGCTCGAAATGCACATCGACCTCGCGGCGCAATACAACCAGCTCATTCTCGTCCACACGCCGCACCTCGAAGACAAACTCAAGGGCACGCGGCTTATCGTGGACGCGCTCAAGAGCGACAAACGCATCAAGCCCGAACGCGTCATTATCGATCACGTCGAGGAACACACCATCGACATCCCGCTCGACGCAGGGTTTTGGGCGGGCATGACGCTTTACCCTGAATCCAAATGCACCGCCGCACGTGCCATCGACATGATCGAATGTTATGGCGGTGAGCGCCTTTGGATGAACAGCGCGTGCGATTGGGGCGTGAGCGTGCCGCTGGCCGTGCCGTATGCGGCGCTGGAAATGCGCAAGCGCGGTTACAACGCGGAGGAGATCGACAAGTTCGTTTTCCAAAATCCCGTGCGCTTCATGTCGCAATCGCCCAAGTTCAAAACACCGCCCGCATGAAGACACAGTCGCCAGACAGATCGCAGTAGTGCCAGCGAGGACGCCGAACGCTCCCAGGATGTTTCATGCGGCGTTCTTCAATCTCTCCGCGGCGAATCGTTTCTTTACAGCCCTTCGTCTTCTACTATTCTCGCGCCGCAATCCGAAAATTATGGCGAAGGCGCTCGCTGAAATGCTGATCGAATCGGTGAAGATGGAGCTTCCCGATACCAAAACGGTTCACATCAAATGGCCCGATGGCTACGACGTCGAATTCAAGACAGGCCAGTTCATCACCACGTTCTGGCCGGACACGCCGAATTACAAACGCGCCTACTCGCTCTCGTCATGTGCGCTCGACCGCGGCTTTTTCGAGGTCACCGTCAAACGCGAAGGCAAGATGGGCACGCGCATGGTCGATTGGGCGAAGGCGGGCGACAAGATTGGCATCCTGCCGCCGGCGGGAAAATTTTTGCCGGTGTATGAGCCGGACAAACATCTGATCTGCATCGCGGGCGGCTCCGGCATCACGCCCTTTCGCGGGTTCGCGCGTGAAGCGACGCGACGCAAGCTGGAGACGAGGATTACAATCCTCTACAGCGTGCGCACGACGACAGACATCATCTTCAATGACGAGTTCCGCCAACTCGAACAGGAAAATCCGAATTTCAAATTTCACGTCACTTGCACGCGGCTTACCGAGACCGATCCGTGGACGGGACGCCGCGGACGCATTACGCCGGACTGGATGAGGGAAATTGCGGGCAGCGACGGCGCGAACACGATTTTTTATGCGTGCGGACCGAACGCGCTCGTCGATGGCGCTGAACATCTCGTGCTGCACGAAATGGGCTTGCCGAAGGAACAGTTGCGGCTTGAGAAATGGGGCTGAGTTGATTGGTTGTCTGAATTCACCGTGGCTCGCTAAACCTTCCGCCGCATGTCACTGAAACGCACTCCATTGTTCGCCGCTCACCAAAGGCTGGGCGGCAAGCTCATCGAATTCGGCGGCTGGGAAATGCCGGTCCAATACTCGAGCATCGTGGATGAACATCTCGCCGTGCGGCGCGCCGCGGGCATTTTCGACATCTCGCACATGGGCGAGATTTGCGTGAACGGGCCGAGCGCCGAAGCCTTTCTGAACCACACGCTCACGAACGACATTCGCAAGCTCGCCACCGGCCAGGGTCAATACACGCTCATGTGCAACGAGCGCGGCGGCGTGGTGGACGACCTCTATGCTTACCGCCTCGGCGACGACGAGTATCTGCTCATCATCAATGCCTCGCGCATCGACGCGGACTGGGACTGGTTGCAGGAGCAATACGAGAGCGGCGCGGTCGGCGGTGAGATTCGCATCAAGAACGCCTCGGATGAATTTGGCGCGGTGGCGATTCAAGGACCGCGCGTCGTGGAGTTCATCAACAACGTCGTGCCGGGCGGTTCCATCGGTGGAACGTTCGTGAGCAAGGCGACGGAGTTGAAGAAGAACGAACTGGGCGCGTTTGTGTTCGATGCCGCGACCATCTACGTCGCGCGCACCGGCTACACTGGCGAGGATGGGTTCGAAATCATTGCGCCCGCGGAGAACATCGAAGCCGTGTGGACCCGCGCACTGGCCGTTGGCCATCAAGGCTGCCTGCAACCCGCCGGACTCGGCGCGCGTGACACGTTGCGCACGGAAGTTTGTTATCCGCTCTATGGCCACGAACTCGATGAGAACACCACGCCGATTGAGGCCGGCGTTGGTTTCTTCGTGTCACTCGACAAAGGGGACTTCGTCGGGCGGAACGTGCTTGCGGAACAAAAAGCCAACGGCACGAAAAAGAAACTCGTCGCGTTCAAGATGACGGAAAGGTCCGCGCCGCCGCGCCCGCACTATCCGATTTGGGCGAATGGCAGCGCCGTTGGGGAAGTCGTGAGCGGCACGCAAAGCCCGTCACTCAACCTCGGCATCGGCATGGGCTACGTGCCGCCGGAATTTGCCAAAGCCGGAACGAAGATTGAGATCGAGATTCGCGGCAAGCGCGCCGCGGCGGAAGTGGTGGCAAAACCGATTTATCGAAAAGCCTGATTCGAGCCCATTGCCCCATCAGGCATCTGCCTTCCCGCCGCTCGTTCGATGAAGGTCTCTTCAGAGTCGGAAATGGTGGTTGTTTTCTCTTTGCCGCTCGCTTCAAAAGCGGTATTCGCGTGCCATGAAGCCAACCATCTGCATCATCCATGCGACTCTTTTCGCGATCTCAATCGGGACACGGTTTGCCGCCGTTGACGCAGCCGCGGCGGAGCCTGCCGTGCGGCCGAATGTTCTGCGCGGCGGTACGAACTTCATTGCCACCCACGTCTATTCCTCCGAGGAAGATCAACAGGTGCTCAAAGCATTCGACGGCTTGCGCGTCGCCGACGTGTGCGACGGAATGGATGCCGTGGGCCTGCACAACCGCGGTCTTGTGGACGCCGGCATTGGCCCGCTGTGGAAGGACACGACGAATTTTACGCATCGGTTCATCGGCATCGCGGTGACGGCGCGCTACGTGCCGAGCCAGGAGCCGACGGCGGGCAGCCGCAGTATCGAGGACTACGACAAGTGGGCCAGTGCGTGGTACCGAACGAAATCTCCGGAGCCGTTCGTGCCGTTGCTGCGGCCCGGCAGCGCGCTGGTGATTGAAGATGCGGCGGAGGCGGACGTGGGTTCCATCGGTTCGAACAACATCATGAGTTGGAAGTTGAAAGGATGTGTCGGTGTCGTGACCAGCGCAACGGCGCGCGATACGGATGAAATCATCACCGAGAAGATTCCACTCTATTTTCGACGTCCCGGCAGAGGCATTCGGCCCGGGCGAAACGAGATTGAATCCGTGAACCGTCCCATCGTTGTTGGTGGCGCGCTCGTGAAGCCCGGCGACGTGATTGTCGCTGACGGCGATGGAGTCATCGTGGTTCCGCGCGACAAAGCCTTGGATGTCGCGAAGTACGCGCACAAGATCCTCGAAGGCGACAAAGCCGGACGGCGCAATCTCTACAAACAACTTGGCCTGCCGGAAGATCCGTCGGTCAAATGAACGACGCGAGCGCCAGGACGCGACATTTCAAAACGGCGGGAGCCATTCTCGCCCTGATTACGGTTTATTTCGCCGCGGGCAAATTCGGATTGTCTCTGGCATCCGTGAACGTGAGTGCGTCTCCGGTCTGGCCGCCGACCGGGATTGCCCTTGCGGCGCTGCTGGTTTGGGGAAAGCGGCTCTGGCCGGCCATTTTCATCGGCGCGTTTCTGGTCAACATCACAACGCCCGAACCCGTTCCGATCGCAAAGGCGTTGCTCATCGGAAAGAGTTTCGGCATTGCCGTGGGAAACACGCTGGAAGCGGTGATGGGAGCGTGGCTGGCGCGCCGATTTGCCGGCGGCGTGAAGGCTTTTGAGCGCGCGCAGAACATTTTCCGATTCGTCTTTCTCGCCGCAATCCCAAGCACGGTCATCAGCGCAACAGTCGGCGTCACGAGCCTTTGCCTTGGCCATTTCGCACCATGGAACGCATTCGGACCGATCTGGCTGACATGGTGGCTCGGAGACCTCGTGGGCGATTTGATCGTCGCACCGCTGCTGGTGATTTGGCTGACGCATTCGTTTCACCTCAAGCCGAAGCGAATGCTCGAAGCAGCGGGGGCGCTCTTCATCGTTGTGGCCGTCAGCTACGCCATCTTTCTGGAGGGGATTCGTTTAGGCGCGGCCAATCAATTCAAGTACCTGACGCTCTTGCCCCTGCTCTGGGCGGCCGTTCGGTTCCGTCAGCACGGGGCCATCACGTGCGCCTTCGTCGTGTCGAGCATCGCGCTCTGGGGCACGCTGCACGGCCTGGGTCCGTTCGTGACACCCGACCCGAATCAGTCACTGCTGTTCCTGCAGGCTTTCACCGGGACCATGACCCTGACGGCCCTCGTTTCCGCCGCCGCCATTTCGGAGCGCAGGGGGGCTGAGCAGCGGCTCCAGGTGCAGGACGCCGTGAGCCGCGTGCTGGCCGAATCGCCGACGCTGGCTGAAGCCACGCCGCGCATTGTTCAGGCGTTCTGTGAAACAGGCGGCTGGGACGTGGGCGCCATCTGGAATGTCGATCGCGCGGCGAACGAAATGTTCTGCGTGGAAGTGTGGCACGCGCCGTCCGCGAGCGTTCCGGAATTTGAGGCGGTCACTCGACAGAAAAGGTTTGCTTCCGGCATTGGTTTGCCCGGGCGAATCTGGAGCAGCGGCGAACCGGCGTGGGTCCCTGATGTGACGAAGGACTCTAATTTTCCGCGCGCCTCGGTCGCCATCAAAGAGGGTCTCCACGCGGCGTTCTGCTTTCCGATCAAATCCGGCAGGGCTGTGGTTGGCGCCATCGAATGCTTCAGCCGGGAAGTGCGCGAACCGGACGATCATTTCCTGCAGATGCTCTCCGCGATTGGCGCTCAGCTCGGGCAATTCATCGAGCGCAAGAAGGCTGAAGAGTCGTTGCGCGCGAAGGAAGCCCAGCTTCGCCTCGTCACGGACATCACGCCGATTATGCTCACGATGTGCAGCCGCGATCTCCGTTACACGTTCGTAAACCGCGCTTGCGCTGAATTTCTGGGACTCACCCCTGACCTCATCGTGGGAAAACCCATTCCCGAAATCATGGGACAGGAAGCTTACGAAAAGATTCGCCCCTACATCGACACTGTCCTGCGAGGCGATCCGGTCGAATACGAAGTCGAAGTGCCGTATCATCGCGTGGGCGCGCGCTGGATGCGCGTGGCCTATATGCCTGATCGCGATGAAAAGGGAAACGTAGTGGGTTGGGTCGGATCGATCAGCAACATCACCGAGCGCAAGCGGAGCGAAGAAGCCACCAGCCGCAGCGAGGCCCTGAAAGGCGCAATTCTGGACAGCGCGTTGGATTGCATCATCAGCATCGATCAGGAGGGCAGGATCATCGAGTTCAATTCCGCGGCGGAAAAAACTTTTGGCTGCACGAAGGCGCAAGCGATCGGCAAGGCGATGGCGGAGTTGATTATTCCTCCTCGTTTTCGTGAGCAACATTCTCGCGGGCTGGCACGCTACCTGGCGACGGGAGAAGGACCGGTTCTCGGCCGGCGAATCGAAATGTCTGCCCTGCGGGCCGACGGCACTGAGTTTCCGGTAGAGTTGTCCATCAATGCCATCCGCCTGGGAGAGAACAAAGCTTTCACCGCCACGCTGCGCGACATCACCGAACGCAAGAAAACGGAAGCGGCGCTGGAGGAGGCGCGTGCCAAATTGAAAGCGCACGCGGACGAACTCGAAATGATCGTGGCCGAGCGCACGCAGGAACTGCGCGAGACGATTGCCGAGCTGGAGTCGTTTTCCTACTCGATCTCTCACGACATGCGCGGGCCGCTTCGCGCCATGCAGGGTTACGCCTCGGTGCTCGAAGAGGAACTGAAGGGAAAGATCGGCGAAGAACAATGGCAATACATGGAACGAATCGTGGCGGCGTCTTCCCGGCTGGGCCGACTCGTCCAGGACATTCTCAACTACTCGCAAATTTCCCGGCGCAAGCTGCAACTCCAGCCGGTGGATCTACAGGCCGTGGTGTTGGAGATCATTCAGCAGAACCCGAACTTCCAATTGCCGCTCGCCGACGTTCGTGTCGAAGGCCCGTTGCCCATCGTACTCGGGCACGAGACAGCGTTGACCCAGGTTTGGCTCAACCTTCTCGGTAATGGGGTGAAGTTCGTTTATCCCGGCACCACGCCTCGCATTCGCATTTCGGCCCGGACCGAGAACAGCACGGTTCGTATTCGCGTCGCCGACAATGGCATCGGCATTGACCCGAAGAACCACGAACGGATTTTTCACATGTTCGAGCAGGTGAACAGCGCGACCGACTTCGAGGGAACGGGCATCGGCCTGGCCATCGTGAAGAAAGCCATCGAGCGCATGGGCGGAAAAATTGGCGTTGAGTCCGAGCTTGGCAAAGGGACGGTCTTTTGGTTTGAATTACGCAGCGTCGCCCCCGGTCAAGCAGACGCGCCCTATGCCCCGAACCATCCTTTTGGTTGAAGACAGTGACGACGATGTGTTCTTCATGACCCGGGCCTTCACGGCTGCGGGGTTGCTCACTCCCCTCGCCCGCGTCGACAACGGCCAGAAAGCCATTGATTACCTGAGCGGAAAACCGCCTTACGACGATCACACGCGCTTCCCGTTGCCCTCGCTGATTCTGTTGGATTTGAAAATGCCGTTCCTTTCCGGGTTCGAAGTGTTGCGCTGGATTCGCAACCAGTCCGGTTGCGCTCGAGTGCCAGTGATTGTCTTTACCACATCCAATCAGGAGCGCGATGTAGAGACGGCCTACGAATTGGGAGCCAACGCTTATGTCGTGAAACCGGATCACATCGACGAATGTTCGGATCTGGCCGCGCTGATCAAACGCTTCTGGCTCGACGCGAATGTGCCGCCGCCACTCAAACCAGCCGAAACCGGTGCCGCCACTGAGATTTCGCGGACACCCAGGACGGAAAACGTTTAGCCGAGTTCATTTCCGTTCCTTCAGCAGCCGCAACGCGACATCTTCAAAATAAAGTGGGGATTCCAGAGAACGGTTTCCGCCAGAGTGGTTGACCGTCCCGGTTTTCTCAATCCGGCCTGTCTTTGTGTTGAGCCATTCGGTCCGATAACCGCCAAGCGGCAGGTCGAGTTCCAATGCCGCGCGCGTGCCACCATTGACGTAGATCGCGTAAGCCTGACCGACATCGGCCAGAACTTTCACAGTTGCGTTTGTCTTTACTCGTCCATCGGCCTCCGTGATGCGGCTGCTTTTGATAATCGCGTCGTTCGGCTTCAGGCGAACGAAGTCGAAGCCTTCGATGAACTCCTTCAGCACACGAAGTTGCCGCCGCAATTCCGGCCCGCCTCCGCCCGGAGTTCCTGCGGGCAGCGGCGCCGTGCCGTCCTCGCGATCGGGCGTGAATGAGAAGTCGAGATGATCGTAAACACCGCCGCCGGCCAGAATGAACTCCCAGCCCTCCATCCGATACTTCCGGTCGCCGCGCTCCGAGCCACCGGTCTCATCGAAAGCGATCACCTTGTTCAAATGATGGTTCAGCCGCACGGCATCTGGCTTCGCGGCGTGGAAGTTCAGCACGGAGACATTTGGATTCAGAGCCGTGATGGGCGCCGCCGATGGAGGAAAGCCTTGCGCGATGAGATGCTTCTGCGGCAATGAGGCTTCCGTCTCGACGATGGTAGCGACGATTGCATCGTTCCATTCCTTCGTCACCCCGCCTCGCTCATACGGTTCGTTGCACACTTCGTAATAGAGGTTGTCGAACCCGTTCAATTCGGTGACGAGCTTCCGAACCACCCCTCGCTGAATCGTGAGCAGGTCTTTGTTCCTGCCGCTGTACACCTCATACTTTCCGACGTTCCCGATCCCATTGATGTTATTGCGCGCGTTCATGGGACTCGCGGCCCACACGTTGTCGTCGTACATCGTGCAGAAGAAAACCAATTCGACGACGATGCCTCGGCTGCCTGCTTCTATGATGAAATCCTTCAGCCGCGCGAAGTAACTCTCGTCCCATTTCGTGAGATCGAATTTATTACCACCGTCCGAGGCGCCGGGGCTCTCGCTGCGCGCCCATGGACAAATGAAACGGCCCGCCCCGGGCGCGAGCGTGTTGCCCGTGATGTTGAATGAACCCGGCACTTCGCGATAAGTACCCGAGAAGGTGCGAGTGAGATTGAACCGATGCGCCTTCAATTCATCCAGATAGCGCACGTAATCGAAATCGAGATTCAGAACCGCGCCGTAATGCTCGCCGGATGTAATCAAAACCGCCGGCCGGTCGCGCCAGAGAAAGTAGTGGGGATTTTCCGGATGAAGCGCGATCGGTTGTTTGGCTGCTGAAGCGGGCACGGCTGCGCTCGCTCGGGACTCACCAGCAAACGCTTTCTGAATGGCAACGCGAAAGTCCTTCCGCAAACGCTCATCGATCTTGTTTTGATCGCGATACTGCAGGAACAGGATTCCAATGACGCCAGTCTTTGGGTCCGCCCACGCCACTGTGCCGCTGGAACCTTCGTGCATGAATACGCCATCTTGCAACGACCACCCTAAACCCCATCCATGCGGTTGCTCTGTCAGCATCTCCTTCACCGCACGACGCGAAAGTATTTGGCCATCATTGCTCAGAGACATTTGCAGAAACGGAACCAACTGGGCCGGATAAGAGAATAACCCGCCATCGGGCGCGGCGTTCGAAATTTTTGTCGCCGGGTTGAACTGGAAGATCGCTTCACGTTTCCCGTCGCGCTGCGCGTAAATCTTTGCGACGCGCTCTGCTTGCGTCGGCGGTGGCGCGTAATGCGTATCGGTCATGCCCAGCGGCTCCAGAATCTTTTCCCGCACGTAAGCGGCGTAAGATTTGCCGGACACGACCTCGATGACGCGCCCCAGAACAAACAACGAGGAGTTGGAGTATTCGAATTTGCTGCCGGGTTTGAAGCGCAATTGGCTTCGCGCAATCGTCTGCACAATCTCCGGCAGATTTTTCTCAAGCCAGAAGTCATCCAGCGGTCCGCCCATCGGCCAGCCGGAGCGGCGCGTCGGCGGATTCGGAACCAGACCCGAAGTGTGCGACATCAACTGGCGAATCGTGAAAACGTGATGCGCTCCGTTCGTGTCCGTCTGCTCGCGGAATTCCGGCAGGTATTTCTCGATCGGATCATCGAGCGCGAGTTTCCCCGCGTCGACCAATGTCATAGCCGCAGCGACCGTGACGGGTTTGGTGATTGATGCTATCCAGCAGAGCGTGTTGGTGGTGAAGGGAAGCCGGTTCTCAATGTCCCTCACTCCGAGGGCTTCGTGCCGAAGAATTCTGCCGTCGCGCGCTACCAGTGCAATCGCGCCGGGCACTTCCTTTTTCTCCACCGCTTCGCGGACCAGACGGAAAGCCGAATCGAGCGAATTATCAGGTCCAGCGCCGCGCAGGTTTACGACCGTGGCAAAAGTGGCGGCCAGGCAGAACGATCGAGTAGCGGTGAACATGCTGATCAGCAAAACTCCGCTTTGGAGTCGTGGCAAGGCGAAGATACATCCGTTGAAACGCTCGAAGCTTTTACGATGGCGCAGCAGGCATTGTCGTTGCCAGAGATTGTCCGAGCGAGTGATTGACAATCTCAACGCACGGGCCTAGCAACGGTTCATGCGTAACTCACCTTCTACTTCTTCGTGTGAGTGCTGCGACGGCCTGAATCGCCGGCACTTCCTTAAAACCACTGCCACCGCCGCCGCGTTATTGCCTTTCGGCGCCGTTGTTGAAGCCGCCGACCGCGCGGCTGCCAAACCAACGACGCAGAAGTCGGAAACGCTGGTTTCGCAGTTCTACAAAAGCCTGACCGAAGCGCAGCGCAAGGGCGTCTGTTTCCCGTTCGGCCACGAGCTTCAATCGAAGATCGACAACAACTGGCACATCACCGAGGCGCGCGTCAGCCAGTTCACGAAGGACCAGCAGCAGTTGATTCGCGACATCTTCAACGGCCTGCACAGCGAGGAATACGCAAAGCGGGTTCTGCAACAAGTGGAGCATGACAACGGCGAGAAAGGTTTCGGCGGCTGTTCCGTCGCGTTGTTCGGCGAGCCCGGCACCGGTAAGTTCCAATTTGTTTTCACCGGCCGGCACGTCACGCGACGTTGCGATGGTGATTCGGTCGATGGTGCGGCGTTCGGCGGACCTATTTTCTACGGTCATCAGGCGGGCAAGGATTTCGATGAAGCGCCCACTCATCCCGGCAACGTTTATTGGTATCAGGCCAAACGCGCGAATGAATTGTTCCGGGCGCTGGATGGCAAACAACGCGAACTGGCCTTGCTCGACAAGGCGCGTCCCGAGCGCAAAGAAGAGACGATCAAACTCAAGGGCAAGAAGGCCGGACTCGAAGGCATTCCGCTCACGGAACTGGCGCGCGATCAAAAGGAACTCGTCCGCAAAGTCATGGCCGACGTGCTCGCACCGTTCCGCAAAGGCGATGCCCAGGAATCGATGAAGCTGATCGAGAAGAACGGCTTCGATCATTTGCACATGGCATTCTACAAAGGCCACGATGTCGGCAACGACGGAGTGTGGGACGTGTGGCAAATCGAAGGCCCGGCGATGGTCTGGCATTTCCGCGGCGACCCGCACGTTCACACATGGGTCCACATTCGAGAGAGCGCGTGAAGTTCCAGTTCAAGCGATTCAGTTAGTCGCCTTGCTGCTGACTGAGCGACAAAACTGCCGGATGCGCGCGATAAGTTTGCGAATTCTGTGGGCGGCTTCGTTCCTGGCGCTGTGTTTGGGCGGCAATGGCGCTGACGATCCTCGACATGCCGCTGAATTGGTTTTTCCACTTCACGACCAGCACAATCACGCGCCCAGCATCGTCGAGTGTCCGAACGGTGATTTGCTCGTCTCGTGGTATCGCGGTTCGGGGGAGCGCCGGGCAGACGATGTGGCGGTTTATGGCGCGCGACGACGCAAAGGGCAGGACAAATGGAGCGAGCCGTTCGTAATGGCGGACACGCCCGGTTTTCCGGATGGCAACACCGCCATGTTCATCGACGCGCGGCAGAGGCTCTGGCTTTTCTGGCCAGTCGTAATCGCGAACACCTGGGAGTCGTGCCTTACGAGCTATCGCGTCGCGAGCCAGTTCGAAACGGACGGCTCGCCCAAATGGCAATGGCAAGGCCAAATCTTTTTGAAACACGACGGCTTTGCTGAGGACATGGAAAAGGCGCTGGCCGCGCGACTGAAAGCTTCCGTTCTGCCGCCGGAGATAACGAACCGCGTGGCTGAATTGCAGAAACGCATCGGCGATAAACTGTCGCAACGCCTCGGCTGGCAGCCGCGCTGCAAACCGACCGTGCTTCGCTCAGGGCGGATTTTACTGCCGCTCTATTCGGACACTTACAGCGTGTCGATCATGGCCATCAGCGACGACAGTGGCGAAACGTGGTTCGCCAGTCGTCCGCTCGCGGGCTTTGGCAACATTCAGCCAACCGTGTTGCAGAGGAACGATGGGACACTCGTGGCTTACATGCGTGAGAACGGCCCGCTCGATCGCATCCGCGTGGCGGAATCGCGCGATAACGGCGTCACTTGGGGAGCCGTGGAAGTAACCGAACTGCCCAACCCCGGCTCCGGTCTCGACGGATTGAGACTGACCAACGGCCATTGGGTTCTCATTTACAATGACACCACGAACGGACGCCACAGCTTGGCCGTGTCGATTTCAGAAGACGAAGGCAAGTCATGGAAGTGGACGCGCCATCTCGAGAACGAGGCGGGCGGCTCGTTTCATTACCCGGCGATCATTCAGGGCCGCGATGGAACGCTGCACGCCATTTACAGTTACTTTGTCGCGGGTGGCAAAAGCATGAAACACGCGACGTTCAATGAAGCGTGGATCAAAGCAACACCGTTCAGCCGCAGCGAATGATGCCTTTACCGCGCCGAGCTGTCTTCGCGCGCCACCGGTGGAAGAACTTCAACGCAATAAAACTTTCGCGGTCCAGCCAACGGAAGACTCACCGGCACGTGCAGAATCTCACCGGTGCCGGCAATCGCGGGACCGAACGATGTCCAGAAGCCCGACGTGAGATCGGGGGTTTCGAATAATTGATAGTGGCGATCCGCTACGGAGCGCCAACTGAGGATCATTTGCCCGCCGCTCACTGAAGTATTGAGTCGCAACACATCGGCGCGGTCGAGTGGCGCCGTGCCGGCGGTACGCTCGGCTTCGTTGCTTGCGCCATCGCCGTCAGGATCGCGGCGTGGATCGATCAAGTCGCCGTCCAGCAGAACGCCCCATTGGGATTCGCACCAGTGCACGTAATTCGTCGCGACGACAGTGATTCGCTGCTCGCCGCTCCACGCCAGCGCGTGCGTCCACGGAAGCGCGGGCGGAGTCATGAACGTGCTGACGAAATAATTTCCGACTGAGGCACTGGGGTAACTGATTGTCATTTCTCGAAAACCACTGCCTGCGGGAACAGTTTGAACATTGCCGGCAAGAAAGTTTGTCTCGGCATCGAACAGATCGATGTGCAGATCGGCGTTGCTCACGGCAGAGTAACTCACGATGAAGCGAAAGACTTCCCCGGCCGGCACAACGGCGGGCCGAGCCAGCGCCTGAATCTGGTTCTGGCTGACGGTGGGTTCTACCAACACAGGAAAACTTTGGGAACGCGCCATTGGGTTTTGCCAATTCATCGGCGCATCAGAGAGGAAACCTTCCAGGATGTAACGGCCATTGGGCAGGCCCATGGGAAGCGGCACTGTCACGTCCACCAAACTTTCGCCGCGCGTGACGGGAACAGTTTCGCCCGCATGCCAATTGTAGCTGCTGTCGAGAAGATTGATTCGCACGACGGCGGAAGGGGAGGTTGTATAGCTGACCTTCACGGTAAAATTGGATCTCGGCGTCAGCACTGAGGGATGACCTACAATCTGGATGGCAGGAGTAAGGTCGCGCGCGACCGCGATGAGTGCCTCATGCGAGGCGAGTGGGTTCGGATCGATTGATAGTAGCGCAATGCGCCAACGATACGGCACGCCGTCCGTAAGTGTGCGTTGCAATGGAAACGCAACCGTCACGGTTTGAATCGGGTCCGTCACGAAAGCAAAGGTGCCACCACACGGTACACCGTGCTGATCGGCGAGGCCCACGTTGAGGACGGCAGGTGTTGGACTGTGAACGACGAACGTGGCTTTGATGGAACCGGTGAGCGGCAACAGTGATGGCAGATCGAGCGCGGTGATGCAGTACGGAGACCGCAGGCATTCTAATTCCTGTGCCGCGAGAAAGTATGGCTGCCCGCCACGCAGAGTGCGCACGTGTTTCATGAACGCCACACGCACGGATGACGGGGAAGAGATGCGCCAATCAATCCATTCCGCCTGCTCCGGCTCCAGTTTGTAGTGATCGAACCAGACGATGCATTTGAGTTTTGGAAAGTGCAGCGCCACATCGAGCGCTTCTCGCGCGTCGCCTGAAATGTTGAAGACCTGGCGCCACCACGCTTGTTTGATCTCAAATTCGGACTCACCGCCATGATGAGGACTGAAGAACGCCGCCGTCTCAGGAATCGCCATTGGCTTATTGCGCACGCCATCAGCACAATAACGCGCGTAGAAATCAGTCACGGGCGTCTCGTCGCCCTTGCCGCCGAGGTAATTTCCGGTCAATCGATTCGCGAAGCTGCGAGGTTCCGGCAGTTCGTTATCAAGCCAAGGCCATTGAATGCCCCAGTGGTAGAGCGTCAGCCCTACCCAATCGACGGCGTCGTCGCCGGGATAATAAGGTTCATACGCGTCATCGCTTTGCGTCAGTGTTCCATCGCCGTCCGTGTCGAGCGCCGTAAAGTCCGGCGTGCCGGGAATGTGATTCGTGCTGAATGGATAGCCGCCGCCGTAGCTGGGCGCCCATAGCATGGCGGTGCGCGTTGTGTTCGTTCGAACATGTTGGGCGAGCAGGCGAAACTTTTCCCGGTAAAGAATCGGCCGCTGCCCCCACGGATTCCACGAGCCGTTCATTTCATGCGCGAAGCGAACCATGATGCCCGCGATGCCTCGGCTTTCCTGAATGAAGCAGAGTTGAGCGAACTCAGCACAAGCCGCCGCAGATACGTTGGTCAGTCCGCCGTATGGCTCCAACGTAATCATGGCAATGCCGCCGTTGGTGCGAACTTGATCCAGGAAATTGGTGAGGCCGGGGCGCAACGCTGGCGAGAGAGGAAATTCAAAGAACTCGCAATAGACGGCGGGCCGGAGCCCAAGACGTGAACCGAGCCTGGCGATCGTATCGCCGTTGTCCATGCTCACACCGAGATAGCAGCCCGCCGGCGGCTCCAGGCGCTCCAGGGCTGGCACCCGCAAGGCGAAAGCGAGCGCCAGCGTGGTTACTGAGCGCACGGCGATCCTTCTGAAAGCCATCACGCGGAAGTCGGCCCCCATGTGCGAACGCTGCTTCATGTTCAGTGCGACTCCGCGAGCGGATACATGCGCAAGCCGGCGCGGGCGTATTCCCACGTCGCGCGCACCTCGCCTTTGGATTTCGTGTTCCACTGGCCGGGCCGGCAGTAGAGGTGAGTGACGAGCGCGCGACGTTGTGGAAGCGACAGTGCGATCCATTCAAGGCTTAACCGTTCGTCACTGTCTTGAAGCAGCCGCACTGGCACGTCAAAGAGCCCGAGCGAAGGCAAATTTACCCGAGCTTCCTCTGGCAAATGCGGCGGAAGATTTTCACGGTCCACTGTGACTTCTGCTTCAGAAAGGAAAACGGTTTCGCCGTGCCAGACCTGATCGTCCCAACAAAGTTCAAACGGCACGCGCTGCTCGAAGCGGCGGTGACGCCACGGCCAGCGAACGTCAATCGTGACCAGCAAGCAGAGCCAGAGAATCGCGAGGTTGCCCGCCGTGAAGTAAGTCACGATGGCAAATGTTTCCGGGTCGTCGATATGGCGGCCCAGTGCGACGCTGAACGCCAGACCCGCTACGTGCAGCGCGAATAGCACGGCGAACGGAAGCGCGACCTTGCGATTGATCGCGAGCCGTTGCTTGCGTACTGCTTTGTCCGTGACGCGGAAGCCGACCCCGAACGGTTTGCACAGGCTGCGCACCACGGTGAGGCTCATCGCGGGCGCGAGAAACGCGTCATAGAATTCCGTCCACACTGCTGACCGCGTGCGCAGCGTCAGCCACGAGAACAGCATGTAGTATCCGACCATGAGCGGCAGCCGAAAAAAGAGCATTTCGGGAACGGTCGTGTGCAAAAGCTGCACGCCGAAGAAAAGATAGAACAGTGGCGCGAGCAAACTGAAGAGCGTGCTGACGCTTCCGAGGTAATAGAGAATGCCGGAAAAGTGGAGCAGGCGCTGCCACATGGTGAGTCCGCAAACACGGAGGGGATTCGTGGACGCGAACAGCGCCTGCAATGTCCCTTGCGCCCAGCGCATCCGCTGCTGCACGAATTCGCCGGTCGTGTCGGCGGAGAGCCCGGCTGACAGCGCTTCGTTGAGATACAGAAGCTTGTAGCCCGCGGCCTGAAGCTTGATCGAAGTGGCCCAGTCTTCGGTGATCGTTTCGGTCGGAATGCCGCCAATTTCCTCGATGGCGGAGCGCCGTCCAATCCAACACGTGCCGTGGCAAACAATGGCATTGCGCGCATCACGGCCGGCCTGGAGCGCGCGGAAGAAAAACTTTTGCTCGTCTTCAATTGCGTGTTGAAGGCCAAGGTTCCGCATGACGGCGTCATCGTTGAAAAAATTCTGCGGAGTCTGGACAAGGCCGACTTGCGCGTCGCGAAAGAAACCGACAGTGCGCTGGAGGAAATCGCGTGTCGGAATGAAGTCTGCGTCGAAGCACAACACGAGTTCGCCCTCGCTGACCTTGAGCGCGTTGTTGAGATTGCCGGCCTTCGCGTGGGCGTTGTCCTGACGCGTGACGTAACAGCAGCCAAGTTCGCGCGCGAGTTCACGCATCGCGGGCCGCTGCTGATCGTCGAGCAGCCAGACGGTTTTGTACGGATAATCCATCGCCTGGCAGCCAATGATCGAACGCCGCAGAATCTCCACCGGCTCGGAGTACGTCGGCAGGAAAACATCGACAGTGGGCACATAATCGCCGCTGCGGACGGCGCGCGCGGAATCATCCGCTTGCGCCGAACGGTCAGTCAGCCGAAGCAAAGACAAATTGCCGAGTGCGATGCGCGTGTGGATGAACACTTCGGAAAGAAAAAAAAGAATGCTGCAAACGGCGTTCGGGACCGTGTCGAGACTCAGCGTCGCCACGAGACGAAATGACAGATAACCCACTTGCAATCCAAAGAACACCGCGCCGACAGGCAAACGCAGCCAGTTCGGTGGTTTGTCGAAAAGCAGCAACAGCATTCCTGACCACGCCACCATCAACATCGCGGGAGTCAGCACCCAGAGTACCGGTGATTCTTTGTTGACGAGAGTGAGATGGAACGATCCCCAGTCGCGGAGTGAAAACCAGCGTTCAGCGAGCGCGAGAAGATTTTCTTCGCGGACGATCCAATAGAGCGCCGCGAACACCAACGCGGACAAGACCGTCCACAAAACGTTTCTCGAGAATTCTCCCCGCCCCAACCTTCCCTCCGCGTTCTGAGCGCGGAGAGAAGGAGGGACCGGAGGTGGAGTGGCGCCGGCAGATAGCGCCCGTCCAGGGTTGGCTGCGAAATCATTCATGGCCAATGGGAGTTACGTTCACGCTGCGGCCAATGCCGAAGAACTCGCTCGCGCCAAAAGGATTCGCCGATTCCAATTTGATCCGCACAGCCACGCGCCGCCGCGAAAGATCGCCCGCGGGCACCGCCACGAATTGCTCTGGATCAACACGGCCTACCCCGCCGCGAATGGATTCCACGCGGCCCGTCCACGCTTCCGGCCCGTCCACGGCGCGCACCATTACTCGCGTGCCGATTTGAAATTTATCCGTGTGCCTTTCGTTTACGAACGCATCCACCCAAATGCGTTTCGGATCGATGACGTGCAGCACGGTTTCCTGGCTGCCAACTTCGCTGCCATTCTGCACACGCGCCGACCAGACCACGCCATCGAAGGGCATCGTTGTCACCGCCTGCTTCTGCAACGCCAACTGCTTTTCAATTCCTTCAGCACGAGCCCGGGCCGCACGAAGCTGCTCCTTCTTGCTATTCATCGCAATGCGGCTGAGCGCCACTTTGCTCTCCTCCTCAAGGTAAACGATGCGGGAAATGATCTTGTCGCGGAACAACGCTTCCTGATGTTTGAAAAGCTCCTCCTGATGCGCGAGCCGATGATCCGCCTCGGTCGTTTCCACGCGTAATCGGTCCACGAGTTCCTGGACCCAGTTCAATTGCGACATGGCCTCGACGTTTCCGAAGCGCGGATTCTCCACGCGGAACAAGGGTGCGCCCGCCGCGACTTCGACGCCTGGCTCGACGGTTTCAAGCCGCAACACCCCGGCAATCGGCGCGCGCAACGCCGTGACCGGGCCATTGAGGTATGCCTGCTCGCTGCCGACGACACAGACATGTTTGTGCGCCAGCGTGACCGCGGCGTACGCCAGCGCGCCTGCGCACACCAGCCGCACAGCGCGAAAAGTCCAACGCCGCGCCCGCGAATTCGCCATTGCCTGCACCACTTCCGTCGCTGGCCGGACGGCAGGTGGTTTGGCGGCGGGGACGGAGGGCGCAAGGCTGGTGTGACCATTTCTGCTCAGCACTTGCGTCTCGCCGTTCCTCATCGTGCGTGTTTCACCGTTTCGCGTGCTCAGAATCTGCGTTTCCATGTTGCCTCCGGGAGCTAAATGTTATCCGGCTCAAGAGAGATACGAAGCAGCGCAGAAGAACTTTCAGAAATTTTTCGGCTCGGAAAAAAAGCGCCAGGTATCCTCACGGCTCGTCCCATGAAACCAACGGCGGAAGCGCGCGTGGTCCGCGAAAAGCGAGGTCCCCAATCGCACCTTGCCGATGGGGACCTGTCCCAGCCAACCGATTCCACTAGCCCTAATCCTCCTCGTCGCAAATGTCCGGCACCACGCGATAGAAGCGGCGCGGCAAATCGCGACCGCGCGGCTCGACGAATTGCAGCGCGTTGCCGCGCGCGGTGTTGCGGCAGAGCACTTCCCAGTTCACCAGATCGATGCTGGCTTCGATGCGGTAGCACTCGCCATCGACTGCCGGCACGCAGAGATGGACGAGACCATCAACCAGGCGTTGTGAAATCGGCGTGGGCCGATCGTTGTCCACGATGATGGCCGCCGCGGCGTCGGGCTTGCCGATGTGATACGTGAGAATCGGCGAGCCGGTCGGCGGTTGCTGCAACTGCAACACGACAGTTTCAATCGGCTCCTGCACTCGGTCGTCATTCGGTGTGATGACAATGGGCGCGGAGCGAGCGCCAGCCGGAATTGTGACTGAACCGCTGATGGTTTCGTAATCGACGCCGTTCGATGCGCTGCCGCTGATGGAATACCACACCATGAGCGAGTTGCTCGTGCAGCAATCGCGGCGCACACGGAACATCGCTGTGTTGGACGTGCCTTCACGCGCGTATGGATCACTCGCCACGATGGTCACCGTCGGAATCGTCGGCGGCGCGACGACATCGATTTCGACGCGCTCGGACCACGCGGTCTCGCCGCTGTTGTCTGTCGCTTGGGCGGTGAGCACGTAATGTCCGGCGGGCACGTCGTTCCAGCGAAGCTCGAACTTCTGCAATTGTCCCGGCGGCGGCTCCACGATGAAGTTCATCGTTACGACGCCGATGGAAGTGCCGTTGGCGAAGAACTCCACTTGCGTGACCCAGCCATCGGGATCGAGCGCCTGCGCGATCACGGGAATATCAGCCGGCGCGGAGAATTTGGCGCCGTTGTGCGGACTGGTAATCGCGACGCGCGGTATGTGGCTGTCGTTGTCGCGGATGTAAGCGACGGCGCGATTTGGACGGCCCACGAGGTAGCAATCCGCCGCAATCGGATCCGTGTTCGCCAGACAGGATGAAACCAGTTCAATCACGACGGTCTCAGTACCCTCGGCCAGATCGTCATCAATCGGCGTCACGAGAATCGGCGCAGAGGATTCGCCAGCGGGAATGATAACGTGACCAGTCAGCCGTTCGTAATCGACGCCATTCGATGCCGTGCCACTGACGCGATAGCGAACGAGCAGCGGCTCTTCCAGCCGGCACGAGCGATGCACGCGGAACAACGCCGTGTCGATGAATGGTGCGGCGGAGCGCGGGTCTTGTTCCGAACCGACACTGTCCGTCGCGATGATCGTCACCACCGGCAGCCGGCATGGATCGAGAACGCGAATGTGGATTTCGCCAGAGACCGTGCTCGCGCCGCGATTGTCGGTCGCTTTCACAGTGAGCGTGTAGTTGCCGGGCGGCACGTCGTTCCAGTTGAAGTGGAACGTCTGTAACTCACCGGGCGGCGGCGGTTCGGCGACGAGAATTGCCAGTCCGCCAATCTGGTTCGTGCCTTCGAAGAATTCGATTTGCGTAATCCAGCCATCGGGATCGAAACCAACCGCGAGAATTTCCACATTCGCCGGCGCCTGGAAGGTCTGGCCTTCATCAGGCATGAGGATGGCGATGTGCGGTGGGATGTTCGGCCCGCTGTCGTTGTCGCGGATGTAAACGACATCGCGGTTTTCGTGGCCAACGATGTAGCAGTCCGGCGGCGGCGGGAAAATGGCGATGCACGCGGGCGGCTCGATTCTCGCGAGCACTGTCTCGGTTCCTTCAACAAGGTTGTCATCAATGGCGTTTACGACGAGGCGCGTCGAGAATGAGCCGCGTGGAATGATGACGTCGCCGTCGAGCCGTGGGTAATCGACACCGTTCGATGCGCTGCCACTCACGCTGTAGAAAACTGTCAGAGGCCCGTTCGTGCAGCAGCTTCGCGAAATTTCGAACGCGCCGTTGCCGCCGCCTTCTGCTGCGACGGAATCAACGGCGCGGATGGACACTATTGGCCGCGTCGGCCCTTCGACGACTTTGATGTGCACCGGCTCCGAGCGCATCGATGCGCCATCGTCGTCAGTTGCCACCGCGGCGAGCACGTAAGCGCCGGGCCGCACATTGGACCAGAGCAGGCAGAACAATTCATCGTTCGCCGAATTCCCTGGCACCACGCCAATGCTGTTCACGCCTTCGAAAAATTCCACTTCCACCACGCGGCCATCGCCATCCTTCGCCTCGGCGCAGATGCGGATGTCCGCCGGTGTGGTGAACACGTCACCGTCTTGTGGGCGCACGATAGCGACCTTGGGCGGCAGGTTGTTGCAAACTTCGTCGTCGTGAATCACCGCGCGCGCGACGCGGTTCGTTCCGACGCGATAACAATTGCCGGTCGGCGGAAACACGGAAATGCAAGGGCCGGGCACGAGGCTCAAGATGACCGATTCGTCTCCTTCGCACAGACGGTCGTCGATCACTTCCACCAGAATCTCCGCGGAGAGCGCATTCGCGGGGATCGTGACCGTGCCCGGCAAGCGCGCGTAATCGACGCCGTTCGAAGCCGTGCCGCCGATGCGATAGTGGACCGCGAGCGGCCGGTTCGTTTCGCCGCCACTGCGCGTCACGACGAACAGCGCCGGGTTCTCTGGAATGTCCAGCAACGGACTAATCTCCCGCGCTTCGGGATCGCGCGCGATGATGTTCACGACCGCCGGTTCGTGGCGTTCGACGACTTTGATTTCAATCGGCGCGGACTCCGCCTTCTCACCGCGATTGTCCGTGGCCACGACGGTGAGCACATAACGGCCGGGCGGAACGTTGAGCCACTTGAGGCCGAAAAGCTGCGCGTCGTTGCTCGCGGAACTCACATTGTTGCTGACGATGCCGAGGCTGTTCGTGCCTTCGAAGAATTCCACAGTGCGCACGAAGCCGTCGGTGTCGGCGGCCTTCGCGTGAATCTCGATGTCAGCCGGCGCGAGGAACGTTTGTCCATCTTCCGGCGCGATGATGCGGACGTGCGGCGGCTCGTTCTTCGGCCCGTCGTTGTCGTAAATCGCGGCGCGCGCACTGTGATTGCGGCCCACGAGATAGCAATCCGGCGGCGGCGGGAACACTGCGATGCAAGCTGGCTCAACGAGCGCGATGACGATGGTCTCAGTAGGTTCCACCAGCGAATCATCAATCGGTTTCACGACGACGGGCGCGTGGTGCGAGCCGGCGGGAATCTCGACGCTGTTCGGCAATTCCTCGTAATCGACGCCGTTCAAGGCAGTGCCGCCGAGGCGATAGAAAACCTTGAGCGCGTTGTTCGTCGGCCCGGTGCGCTTCACGACGAACACCGCGGGATCAGGAGCGACCGTGCCGGGATCAGTGGCGAGTGGCCCTTCCGAGGCTTTCGGGTCGCGCGCTCCGACAGTGACAATCGGCTGGCCTGGGCCTTCGACGACTTTGATCTCGACGGCATCGGAACGCGTCGATGCACCGTCGTCGTCCGTCGCCACCGCGGTTAGAACGTAGCGGCCCGGCTTCACATCATCCCGCAGCAGACGGAACGGATTGATTGGAATCGGACGCAGCACGTTCAGTTCGTCATCCGGGAAAATCATGGCGCGGTCGGCATTCACACTTGCTGTCCCGTCAATCGGGCGAATCGGATCCAGAATCCACGGACGATTGGTCACGACACCGAGACTGTTCGTGCCTTCGAAAAATTCCACCGTCGCAACGTAGCCGTCGGAGTCGGCGGCCTTGGCGATGAGCCAGATGTCCGCGGGCGCTTCGAACACCGAGCCATCCGGCGGACTGATAAGCGCGACTTCCGGCGGACGATTCGGCGGCAGATCGTTGTCGCGGATGTAACCGAGCGCGCGCCCCGGATCGCCCACGATGTAGCAGCCGCGCACCACCGGGCTAGAGGCCGTCGCATCGACGACGGGACAGTCCGGTTTTTCAAGCGCGAGCAAGACCGTCTCGGTTCCTTCGACGAGATTGTCATCAAGTGCTTCCAAAATGATGCGCGCGGATTCCGAGCCAGCCGGAATCGTCACTTCACCGGAGAGCCGGCGATAATCGATGCCATTGGAAGCGGTGCCGCTGACACTGTAGAAGATGACGAGTGGGCGATTCGTTTCACCAGTGCGTTTGACGAGGAACAGTCCAGTATCCGGAACCGCCGCGATCACCAGAGGCTGCTCCGTCGCGGTGTTGTCAATCGCTTCGATGGTCACGATGGGAACGCGCGTGCGCTCGATTACGAGTATCCTCACGCCTTCGGAAGTGGTCATTCCCCCGCGGTTGTCAGTCGCCTTTGCGGTCAATTTGTATTCGCCCGACGGAACGTTACTCCACACCATCGAGAACTTCTGCACTTCACCCGGCGGCGGCGGGATGATGAAGGTGCGTTCATCCACGCCGATGCGATTCGTGCCCGCGAAGAATTCAACCTTCGTCACATAGCCATCCGCGTCGCGCGCCAGCACATCGATCGCGATGTCCGAGAGCGCGGGGAACACCGAGCCATCAGTCGGCTCAAAGATTTCCACGCGCGGCAACTGATTGACGCCCGAAGGATCGGCAGCGGCTGCCTGACAAACGAAAAAAGCGAAAATGATGGAAATGGCAATTCGCAGAACGGGCCAAAGAGAGTCCGAGTTTTTTGCAGTCATAAGTTTCCTGTTGGTTGTAGCTCGACGACTCCCCTGCTTGCTGCGTGCCAGAGCTTATGCTGTGTGCGATGCCTGTGAACAAAGGGATTTCTCCTCATTACGTCGGATGTAACGAGAACGCCTGGGGAAAATCCCCCAACGTTGTTCCGGCGCAGCGGGGGAAAATTCCCAAAGAGGTAAACGACAGACGCAGTTATGGGGTTAGCGTTGCGCGGTAAAACTCAGTCGGTGCCGCATTCGTGCCGGGAAAAGTCTCGAGATAAAAGAGTGTGCCGGAGCTGTCGTAGAATTCGAGTTGTGCGCTGGTGTGCCATTGGTTGGTGTCGAATGCTGGCCGGTAATCGAGTGTGAAGCGCTGATCGGTTTTTCCGCCAAAGAGAAACAGGTTGGCTGCGGCATTCGTGCCAGTGATTCGGCTGTAGCCGAGAAACTCCGGCGGCGTGAGGTCGGGCACGACGGGGCTGCGCAAAATCATTCCTTCCAGTCCAACACAGATGAGCCGGCGCGAATCGGTCGTCGCACCGTAAATGGATTTCGAGGTGATGGTGCCGCGATCGATCCAGTTCGTCGCATTGGTGCTGGTCATTACCAGGCCCTGTTTGCCGAGGAGAAAGTACGTGTCGTCGATGAGCGTCACGTCGTGAATCCACGTCGTGATGCCGAGGTTTATTTTCGTCCAATTGATGCCGTTGAGGCTGATGTAAAGGCTGCCGTTCTGTCCAACCGCGATGAGTTTGTCGCCGAGATAACGCACGCGATAAAGCCAGTTTGTCGTGCTGGTCGTGCGCTTCGTCCAGGTGATTCCATTGGGGCTGGTGTGAATGTTCCCGTTGTCGCCGGAAGCCACGAGCCCGCCAGGCCACGCCGTGACCGAAGAAAGGAAACGAGTGACGGTGGTGCTGTGTTGCGTCCAGTTCGTGCCGTTGGCGCTGGTGTAGATTTTTCCATTGTCGCCGGTGACGACGAAGAGATTGCTGAAGACGCAAACTCCCTGGAGATCGTTCGTGGTGAAGCGCGGTTCCAATGCGTCCCAAATGATGCCGAGCGTGTTGATGACATTGGTGACGAAAGTATTCATGCCTGAAATGTTCGTGCTGGTGACGTTCGTAAACAGATTGGGCAGGCTGTAAATAAGGCTGCCCTGGTTGCCGACGGCGATAAGCCTGTTGGTGTCGCCGCCCACGCCAAGAAAAATCGAATTCGTGACGGACGGCGGCACCAGTTCCAGTTCCCATCGCACGCCATCGCCGCTGGAAAAGACAGAGGCACGATCCCCCACGGCGACGAAGAGATTGCTGACGTACATTGCGTCGAAGAGAAGCGGGCGAAAAGCGTCGGTCGAAGGAATCCAAAAGTAGGGCGTTCCGTTCGTCTTGTAGCCCTCGAACAGCATCCCCGTGCGGCCGGCGAGCAGAAAAAAATCCGGCTGCGCGATGGCGCTGAAGTAAGTCCAGGCGGCGGGACCGTTCGCGCCCTTGGCGAATTCGTCCGACCACACGCCGCTCTCGAAGAGCCGGACTTCATTGCTGCCGGCGATGAGTCGCGGCGCGTTGAGAACGTTCGCTTGTGCCGCGGCAAAAAGCTCATTGCTCGCGCCGCAGTCCTCAGAAATCCAATTGAAGCCAGAGGCGGCCGTGCTGGTAATCACGTCGCCGCTCGTGCCCACGGCGGTGTAACGTCCGGAAGAATAAGCGACGCGGTTCCAGTTCGCAGCGCCAATTGTCACGCGCGTCCAGTTCGAGCCGTTGGTGCTGGTGCCGATAACGCCGCCGTCACCGGCGATGACGAAACCATTCGGTCCCCACGCGATGCTGTTCAGATCGGTCGTCGCGCCGAAAGTTTGTTTCTTCCATTGAATGCCGTTGGCGCTCGTGTAAACCGCGCCCGAATCGCCGCAGGCCACGAGCAAGGGTTGTGTTTGCGACGCAGCGACGCCTTCGATCCAATCGGTCGTCGCACCGTCGATCAATGTGCCGTTCTGAAATGAGTCCACGGAGTCAGCGTAAAGCACCTTGCCATTTTCGCCGGTGATAACGATGCGGTTGGTCTGCCCGACGTTGAAGAAAGTCACGGCGCGCAACGCGTTCGTGGTGCCGCTGTCGCGCGGGGTCCAGAGAATCAAATCTTCGCTCGTGTAAATCTGGCCGCGCTCGGTCACCTGCACGGCGCGCTGGGCCTGCGGTGAATAGACCATGTTGATAATGTTATTGCCGTGCGGCGCGGGATTGGACCAGCGCCAGCGCAATGGGTAGGTGACCGCGGAGTAAGCGCTGAATGAGGAGAGCAACGTGAAAACACCAAACACCAAACACCAAACACCAGACAAACACCAACGCTCAAACATCAAACTCTTAGGCGCTGCCGTGTTCAAAAATAACTGGCTGACCGAACGCGCTGCGCCTGATTGGTGTTTGAAGTTTGGAGATTGTTTAGTGTTTGGTGTTTGGTATTTGGTGTTTATTCCACGTTTGGTGGTCGCTCCGTTCATGCACGCGCAGAAATCTCCATCGGGCTTCTTTCCACACATAACGCCAGCGGGAGCGTCAGCGCGAAAACGCAGCCGTCGCTGGTGCTGCTTTTCAATTCCAGGCCGGCGCCGAGATGGTTCGCCAATTGTTTGCTGATGGCCAGGCCGATGCCGCTGCCGCCTTTTCTCGTCGAGCGGCAAGGGACGAACAGGTTTTGTTTCAACTCATCGGGCAGGCCCGGTCCTTCATCACGCACTTCACAGACGAGACAGTCTTCCGTTTCGACGAAGTGCAGAGAAACCGATTTCCCTGCGGCCGTGGACTGAAGGGCGTTCTGCACAAGATTGACGAGAATGAGCGCGACCAGGTTCGCGACGCGGTTCGAAAGGACTGCTTCCGTGCCGCGATGGATCGTGAACGCCGCACCTGTCTCGCGCGCAAGCGGTTGAATGCGCGCTGCGACCATCTCGGCAAGTTCCACCAGTGTGACTTCGTACTGCACGCCGCTCTCTTCTTCGCGCAGCACGTTGACGACTTCGTTGATCATCGACTGCATCCGGCGTGTGCTGGCGACGGCTTGCTCCCACTCTTCTCCGGTTTGCTGATCGGCGCCGCGGTTCGCGACAAAGTTTTGCAGGCCGGCGAGCGGGTTCTTGAGCCCGTGAATCAGGTGCGCCGACACAGCGCCAAGCGCCGAGGTCCTGGCTGCGAGAGAAAGTTCCTGATTCGCCTGCAACAATTGATCGGTGCGCGCGGTGAGCAACTCGTGCGCGCGGTGCAAACGCCGAAACGCCCAGCCCAGCGTCGCGACCAGAATCGCGGCGATGGCCACAAACGCCGCGAGAGACTGCCGCGTGAGATGACGGTCGAGGCGCGCGAATTCCGCAGCGATGCTTTCGCCCTCGATAAGGAACTGCGCAATGCCAACGAGATGTTCGCCCCTGCGACCGTGGATTGGGATGTTCACTTCCAGCAACGGCACCATCGGATCCGTATCGGTTCGGTCTCGTGGCAGAAAATTTTTGGACAGACGAATCGCGGGATGAAAACGGCTGACGGGACGAAGTTCCTTCAGCAACGGCAGGTCGGCGGGATTGAGATTGGCCTCGATCACATCGAAATCGAACGGCTCGACGAAACGGCCCTGCGCATCGAAAAGTCGCGCGCCCATTACGCCGCCAAGCCGCGACGTCTTCAGCACCACGAGCATCTGCTGCTCGGCGTCAGGCGGAGAGTCCTTCGAGACATCATCGCAGTGCATTTGCGCGACCGCGTGCAGCACTTCCGCATCGCGACTGACGATTTGGTCTCGCACCTTGTCGCGCAATTGCTGGCGCGCCAGGAAGATCGTTCCACCGAAAATGAGCAGCGTCAGTCCGATGATGAGCCAAGGCAAACGCTTCAAGCGCAACAGCAATTGTTGGATGGAGGCGAGTTTTTCCATTCAGCGCCGCTAGAATTCCCAAATCAATCCGCCACTCACGGTGTTCACGTTGTAGCGCTCGATGGGTTGGTTCGAGAAACTCCATTCCTGTTCGAAGTCCACGTAGCCCTTGAGCCATTTCAAGAACTGGCGCTCGGCGCGGAGATGCCAGACCACGTCGGCCAATTCAGGACGGGTCTCTTCGCGGAAGAAGTAGCGGCCAAGGCGGACTTCAGCGAGCAGTTCCCACGGTTTGGCACGGAACCGAAGCTGTTCGGCGAACTGAATGCGGCCATAATCGAAGTACCCGCCGCCGTTGTCTTCGTTGATGCGATACGACAATTTTGTCACCGTGCGCCAGCGGCGTTGCTCATCCCAGTGATGCCAAGAGGCGATCTCGAATTTATGCTGCTGGAATTCCAGGCTTGTTCCAGGGCGCGACACGCCCATTGAGTCAGTTTGCAGGCGGGTGTCGTAAGGCCGGTCGGTGAAACTGTAGCTCATCGCCCACTCCGATTTGTGTCCATACGGACGACCAAACGTCAGCTTCGGCCCGGCCTCCCAAAAATCATCGAGCGGCTCGCGAAAAATCCGGCGCGCGACGGGGAGTGAAAGTTCCAACCAGGCCACTTCTCCAAAATTCCGCCGCAACGCCGGTGTGAACTGAACGTTGTGACCTTCGACTTCAAGCGCGGCAAGATTCGTCTCCGTCGCCGAAACGTCGAGCACCTGGTCCTGATAGAAGTAGTCGAGCGCGAACGTAGCCTGCCAGTCCGATGCAAAGGGTTTCTTGAGTTGCACGCTCGCCAGGACGAGCAACTCATCATCCAGTTGCGGGACGGAGAAATAGTAGTTGTCATCCGCGGTGAAGAGGAAATTGAACTGCGTGCCGTCCTCGGCGAGCCGAAACACCGACGCTTCGAATCCAGCGGAAAAAAATGCGCTCCGCTGCGGATTGCTGTGACTCAGGAGCACATTGTCCTTGTAGCCAAAGCCGGTGCGCACGCTGAAGGAACGGTCCCACAGCGGGAACAACGACATCGGCACGCTCTCTTGCGCCTGCGTCATGATTGCGAAAGTTCCCAGGATTGCGACGACCGTCCGCTGCCTGCCGCGCGTCCGTTTAACGGTCAACAACGCTGCCGCGATCAAGCATCAATCCACTCCCGGACGCCCGGGTTTGCCTGGCGTGCCCCTGGGGCTCTCTTCCAGGGCTTCGCGAAGGTTGGGCATTTCGCGCTGCAATTCCCTCGCGCGCTCTTTGGCTTCGTCCTTGAATTGCCGCGCCTGCTCGCGCCACCGCTCCAGGCTCTCTTTCTGGCGCTGGCGAATACTTTCACGTTCCCGGTCAGTTGTGGCGCCCTCCATTCTCCTGCGCAATTCCTCCTGCCGTTTGATGAACGCCTCGCGCGCGGCTTCGAACTGCCGGAGCCTCTCCTTAATCTCCGGCGGCAATGCCCGCTCGTTGCGATCGGGGCGCGTCGCAATCACGCCAGCGGACGCCGGCGAAAGAACAGTGTCCGGCTGGAGAATCCGGCCATCCGTGGTCCGTTTGATCGCGGTCGGAGTGGGGGAAATCGTGTCGTTTGTGCCGCTCTGCGCCGCAGTGTTCATCGCCACACTCACAAGGAAGGCGGCAACGGCGGCGAACTGTCGGAACTGCTTCATAAATTCATTGGCGCGCGGCCCCAGCATGTCGGGATTCGAGGGCCAAACTATGAATCACTCGCAAGCATTGTGCCAGTCCCGATTCGCCGGGATTTGCAATGGAGTTCACGCTTCCGCGCGTCCGGGCAAGCTAAAGCTTGAACTCCAGCCGTTTCAAGCGCGCGTGACCTTGGGAACTGGCACCCTGCTTCGCACCTCAATCTGGGACTTATTCCCCAGCGGCAGACGCCCCGCCGTGTTGCTCTTTCTGCCCTGCCAAACGATAACGCAGATAGTCGCGCGAAACGCCAAGGAGCCGCGCCGCCGCCGACACGTTATTGCCACTTTGCGCCAACGCATGATGGATCAAACGATTGATGGCTTCTTCGAGAAGAAATCCCTGCGGCGGGAATGTAAACGCGGAATTGAACCAGTCAGATGGATCGAGCGCGGCTGTCGTTCCATGCTCACTGCCAGCCAGTTGCGCGAAGTTCAGTTCATCGCTCTCTTCAAAAACGACGGCGCGCTCCAACTCGTGCGAAAGCTCGCGCACGTTTCCGGGCCAGCCGTGCGCGCGCAATCGTTGACCGCCCGCCGCCGTGATTTTGCGCGCTGGCAATCTGTGCCGTTTGCAAATCCGTTCCATCAGCGTTTCCGCCAGCTTCAAGATGTCTTCGCCACGTTCGCGCAACGCCGGAATGCGTACGCGAAACAAATCCAGCCGGTGCAACAGGTCTTCGCGAAATTGTCCCGCAGTGACGAGCGGCTTCAGATCTCGATTCGTCGCGGCAATCAAACGTACATCCACGGGAATTTCCTTGTTTCCGCCGAGCCGCCGGATGCGATGGTCCTCAATCGCCTTCAGCACTTTCGCCTGCAACATCGGCGATAGGCTCGGCAACTCATCGAGAAACAAAGTCCCGCCGTCCGCCGCTTCGAAGAGACCAATCCGTGCCGTGCGCGCATCCGTGAACGCGCCCCGTTCGTGACCGAACAATTCGGATTCCGCCAGCGCGTCCGGCAGCGCCGAGCAATTCATCTCCACCAATGGGCCGCGCGCGCGTGGCCCCCGATGATGCAGCCAGCGCGCGATGGTCGTCTTGCCCGTGCCCGTTTCGCCTTCGATCAACACGGGCGGAAGCTGCGTCTGCATCCGTTGGTCTGCCGCGAGGATTTTCTCCAGATGCTTCTTCAAGTCCGCGAGCGAATCGCCAAAGAAAAAACCTTCGCCCGACTGCGTCGTGTCGTTGCGCCGATGCTCATCCAGCCGCGCCGATTGCTTCGCCCGCCGCGCCCGCGCGACGACCAGCGGCAACTCCGCCGGGTCGAATGGCTTCACCAGATAATCCAGCGCGCCCAGCCGCATCGCTTCCACCGCGCCACTCACGCCGCCGTCGGCCGTCATCACGATCACACTCGTGTTGGCCGGCACCTCTTTCGCCTTCAACAAATCCGTGCCCAGGCCGTCCGGGAGATTCACGTCCAGCAACACAAAATCAAAACCAAGATCGTTGAGCCATTGTCGCGCCTCCTTCAACGTCCCCGCGCCCGTCACGTCCGCGCCAAGTTGCTCCAGTTGCGCCGCGAGCCGCTTTCGCAAGAGTGTTTCGTCTTCGACAATCAAAAGGCTCAAACCCGTCAGGTCAGAGTCAGGCATGGCCGCATTAAAGCGAGGCCAGTCCGCCAGGACGATAAAAAGTTCCGCCTGCGGATTCGCCAACCTTGCGGGCCTTGCCCGCCGAACGCCGGCCGCGAGCCGGGCCGGTGGGAGTGCGTTCGAGAATCGCATCAATCAACGCGCGGCGGACCGTTTTGTCCGTCACCTGGTCCGCAGGCAAGATCGAGTTGCAGGAAGCTCATCGAACATTTGATGTCCACGCCGACCGGGCCGGGATAAACGTGCGTGGGCGACGT
>JGI10216J12902_100250160_pt1 | contig 40568 bp, 31 predicted proteins | sample KanNatreferecore_FD_12902 | JGI IMG/M metagenome (IMG submission 12902)
TTCCGCTGCATCTCCTTGAGCGAGTCGCTCCAGTCGATGGTGTCGAGGTCGGCCAGCAGTTTCTCGGCGTAGGCGGTGATGCGAAGCATCCATTGGCGCATGGGCCGACGCACCACGGGGAAGCCGCCCACTTCACTTTTGCCGTCAATGACTTCCTCGTTGGCCAGCACGGTGCCGAGTTCCGGACACCAGTTCACCGGCGCTTCGCTGACGAAGGCGAGGCGCTTCGAGTCGCGATAGGCGCGGCGGCGCTCCTCCAGAGTGCCCCCGGCATCCTGCCGGGTTTCGGCTTCACCGGTTTCGGTCGCTCTTGATTTGCCAGGCGCCGGACCCGGCAGGATGCCGGGGGCACGTTCCAGTTCTGGCGAATACTTCAGCGTCTCAATCGGCTCGGCCTTGTTCGTCGCCGGGTTGAACCACGAGTTGTAGAGCTTCAAAAAAATCCACTGCGTCCAGCGAAAGTATTTCGGGTCGGTCGTGTCCACCTCACGTGTCCAGTCATAGCTGAAGCCAAGGCTTTTGATCTGCCGCTTGAACGTCGCGATGTTCTGCTCCGTCGTCTTGCGCGGGTGCTGGCCGGTCTTGATCGCGTATTGCTCGGCAGGCAGACCAAACGCGTCCCAGCCCATCGGATGCAGCACATGAAGTCCGGCGGCGCGTTTGTAGCGAGCAAGGATGTCCGTGGCCGTGTAACCCTCGGGATGCCCGACGTGCAGCCCGGCGCCGGACGGGTAGGGGAACATGTCGAGGATGTAATATTTCGGCGGCAGTTCAGTGGCTGAAACGTTCTTTCCTTCAAGCCCATGCCGCTTGGCAAACGGATGCTCAGCCGGCAGCACTTCACCCGGATTGAACGCGCGAAACGACTGCTGGTTCTCCCAGAACTGCTGCCACTTCGGCTCGATCAGGTTGAATGGATACTGCTTCCGGCCACTCGACATAGGCCGCGCAATTTGCGGGAAAGCACACCAGCGTGCAATGCGAGACTTCTTTGCAGATGGCTATCAACAGGCCCGGATGTTGGCGATCAATTGCAACACGCAGCCCTGCGGAATCTGCGGGACGGCCAGCCGTATTTTTGCGGAAGGCGCTTTTGGCACTTGCGCCAATAGCGGGCGCGCCTGTTTCCGGGTAAAAAGTTTTGCATGAAGATCGAGATATTTATCCTGCCGAGAAACGGTGACGTGCGCATGGTCCCTTCAACGCCTTCCCTGAATCCAGCATCTGCTGCCAGCAAAGACTTTCAACCGCGACAGGCTTCGGTTCGACCGACTCACTGGAAGCTGACGATAGGGGTCCCTTTGCTCGTCTGCATCCTCGCCGCTTGCGGAGTGGCCGCATTCGCGGCGCACAAAGCTATTTCGGACATGGACAATCTATCGCTGCGACACGTCTCGCACGTGGTTTCGCCGGAACGAACCGCGCCTTCCAGCGACACCGGCGGTGCAGAGGAAAAGTCACGGGTGCAACAGTTCGATCGTTCTCAATCCTTGCGCCGCGGTGATGTAGTGGTCGTGCGCCGGAATGATGGCGCAAACGTCGCGCAGGTCGCCGTAACCGCGAACAGCACTGGATTGCTCAAGCGGGGGAGCGCGGTCGAAGCCTTTTATGTGCTGGGCGAAGATCGCTATTTGGTTAAATGCGAGGCGGGAACTCAGGTCGTGCGCGGCCAGGATATTTACGCCACGGTCGGTTCAGCGGCGCCGCAACAGCATTGAGCGTTTCCGATTCACATGACTCATCAAGTTGTGACCCGTATTTCTACGATAATCACATCACGGTTTTTCGGTGATGCGAAACCGCACTCGTCACAATTTCCAACGTCACTGCAAACGAATACTCTCTAGCCACGTATGAAAGAGCCACTGGGCATGGTGCAGGAAGAACCGGCGTGCGCGCCGGTCGTCGCGACAACGATGGTCTCGGATCAGCCGAGCACTCTCATCGACAGCGCTCCGGCCGAGAGCGGTCCAAAACGAAAACCCGAATTGCTCGTCTTGACGGGCCTGTTGCTGGTGGCGCTGTTCTGCACGACCGGCACGTATTACTGGCACGCGCGCGCCTGGCCGTCTCCCTCTCTGTGGGACACTCTCAGCTTGCGCGAATCAGACCGATCACCGACTCAAGCTGGCTCCCGCTTTAAGGAATATCAACGGTGGGTCCCGATTCGAAAGGGCGACTACGTGGTCTTTGCCAACGGTTCCGCGGCCAACGCGCGCATGATCACGGGCGTGCCGCGTGAGAGCGTGGTTCTTCGCAACACCGACGGAGGCAATCAACTCATCGTGTTGGGCGCGAACAGTTTCATGGTGCGGACCGCGGCCGGCGGCGATCAGATCATTCGTCGCAGTGAAATCGCCACCGTCATTTCCGCGCAAACGGCGAGCCGCTGACTTTCATTGAGGCAGGCTGCCATCGCGCGTTAACGTGCGGCGTGGGCGTTGACTCTCCACGATCCAATGAAAGCACGAGCGCGCGCTTCTTTCGCGTCATCTTCCACCTGGATATGGATGCGTTCTACGCGTCCGTCGAACAGCGCGACAATCCCGCGTTGCGCGGCAAGCCCGTAATCGTCGGCGCGCCGCCGACGCAACGCGGCGTGGTGTGCGCGGCCAGTTACGAAGCGCGGAAATTTGGCGTGCGCTCCGCCATGCCCAGCATCACCGCAGGCCGTTTGTGCCCGAAAGGAATCTTCGTCCGCCCTCGCATGGATGCTTATCGCGATGAGTCGCGGGCCATCATGGAAATCGTGCGCGAGACTGGCGCGCTCATCGAACAAGTCTCGGTGGATGAAGCCTATCTCGACTTCACAGCACTGCATCGGCGCGGCACGGCGGACGAGAGCCTGCTCGCGGCGCTGCCAACGGCGCGCCAATTGAAACGCAACATCTTCGCCCAACGAAAACTGACCGCGAGCATTGGAGTGGCGGCCAATAAGTTTCTCGCCAAGCTCGCCAGTGATTTTCAAAAGCCTGATGGACTCACGCTCATTCCCGAACGAGACAAAATCCTGTTCCTCCGTTCGATGCCGGTGCGCGCCATTCACGGCGTGGGCAAAGTCACCGAACAGGTGCTGGTGAACAGTGCGATCAGAACAATCGGTGACTTGCAGGATTATGCCGGCGACTTGCGTTCTCTCGTTGGTTCATGGGCGCCGGCGTTGAAACGGTTGGCCTTCGGCGAAGACGATCGCTCGCTCGACCTTGGCGACGAACGCAAAAGCATCAGCAGCGAGAACACGTTCCTGCGCGACACCGCGGACCGCCGCGTGTTGCGCGACTGCTTGCGCGAACAGGCCAATGACGTGGCGGAAACGCTGCGGCGCAAACGGCTGGAAGCCCAGACCGTTCAGGTGAAAGTGCGCTACAGCGATTTCACCACGCTGACACGGCAGATCACGGTGGAGGAATCCATCGCCGACGCGAATGAACTTTATCGGCTCGCTGCGCATTTGCTTGCGCGTGAAAAACTCGTCAACCGTCCGCTGCGCTTGCTCGGTCTCAGCGTCAGCGGACTCGTTCCGTCCGCGGCGAAACAGTTGTCGCTCCCGTTGTAACGTGCCGCCAGCATCCTGCTGGCATTCTTTCCTTCGAGACTCGGACGCGTTGACCAGCGTGCCCGTGCCGTCGCAGAATCCATTCATGAACATTGCGTGCGTCCAGTTCGACATGGCGTGGGAAGACAAGGAGGCGAATTACGCGAAGGTGTTGTCATTATTGAAGTCCGCGAACGTGCCGCGCGGCTCGCTCGCGCTCCTGCCGGAAATGTTTGCGACTGGCTTCAGCATGAACGTGCTGGCGATTGCGGAGGAGCAGGGCGGGGCGACCGAGCAGTTCCTCGCCAGGACCGCGCGAGACATGGGAATCCTCCTTCTCGCCGGCGTTGTCACGCATGGCGGGAATGGGAAGGGACGCAACGAGTGCGTGATCCTTTCTCCGGAAGGAAAACTTCTGGCCCGCTACTGCAAGATGCAGCCGTTCGTTCTTGGCGGTGAAGCGGCGAGTTACGATGCCGGCGAACGATCAGTCGTGTTTCAGTGCGGCGAAATCTCCGTCGCGCCCTTTATCTGCTACGACCTTCGCTTTCCCGAAGTCGCGCGTTCCGCCGCGCCGAAACGTCCGCATCTGATGACTTTCATCGCGAGTTGGCCGAACATGCGGCTGCACCACTGGCCGCGTTTGTTGCAGGCACGCGCGATTGAGAATCAGTGCTACGTCGCCGGAGTGAACCGCATCGGGAATGATCCGAAGTATCAACACTCGGGCCGGAGCATGATTGTTGATCCACACGGAGAAACTCTTGCGGATGCCGGTAATGCCGAGTGCGTAATTCAATCGAAGATCGATCCACAATGGCTGACGGAATATCGCAAGGCGTTCCCTGCGCTGGACGACATGCGGACAGTAATTCGTTAGACAGGATTAACAGGATTAACAAGATTTCGACGGCAATTCTGTGAATCCTGTTAATTCTGTCTCTTTTTCTTTTGTCACCGCGCAATTTCCGGCTTCTCCATGAACGCGTAGCAGAGCATGTGGCAGATGCCCATTTGCGCATCCTCGACGCGGCCATAGTGCGTGTCGTCGATCACAATCGCATCGTGCGCGATCTCGGCCATCCTCCCGCGCTTTGCGCCGACGAGCGCGATGGTGTGCAGTCCATTGCTGCGCGCCCAGTCGAGCGCTTTGACGCAGTTCGGTGAATTGCCGCTGACGCTGAGTGACAGCGCCACGTCCCCGGGCCGTCCATAGTTCTGCAACTGGCGCACGAACACGTCTTCGTAAGAGTAGTCGTTTCCAATCGCCGTCATCCAACTCACGTTGTCGTTGAGGGAGAGGACGCGGAAGCGTTTGCCGATTTTGTCGGAGGAACCTTTGCCAAGGTCCGTGGCGAAGTGAGAGGAATTCGCCGCGCTGCCGCCATTGCCAAACACGAAAATCTGCCGGTCGTCCGCCACAGCTTTGTTCAACCGATCGATCAACCGGGCGACCTGATCGACGGGAATGGAATCCAGCGCGGCCTTTTGCGCGTGAAGGTAATCGGCAATCCATTTCTTCATCGGGCGGGGAATATGCAGCAATCGCTTCGCGCGGCAAGGCTGGAACCTGTGATCGAAACGTAATTCCACAAAGCAACTTCAACCGCCAGGCAGGGCGGGCTGTCCTCAGCGCGCCGCGGGCGAGGCGTGAGAAGTTCCCACCGTCGCTCCGATTCCGGCGCGGCGCGGTGAGGACACCGCGCCCTGTCGATCAATGCTCGCAGCGCCTACGGAACAGCCGGAGTGGCCACGCGATAGTAGCGCTCAACATCCGGCGCGGGATACGGCGCGTTCACCAGCACCGTTCTTACGATGGACAACTGGCCCGGCACGTTCGTCAGACTCGTCCATGCCGCCAACGAGAGGTTCGTGCGGTACTGCACCGAGTAAGAGAGATTCGATTGCGCGACAAACCCCAGCAGTCCGCTGTTGGTTGTCGTCAGTGCCATCTTCAGGACGCTCAGCGCATTGGTTGGAATTGTTCCGGCCAGATACTCATCACGATTGCTCATTCCGTCGCCGTCGAAATCCGCTGCGCCATCGCCGATGTTGTTCGTGTTGAATCCGTACTGTGCCTCCCACGGATCGCCCGCGCCATCACCATCAAAGTCGGGATGCACGAGCAAATTCACCGTGAGGCTGTTGACGCCACCTGCGCCGCTCGCGAAGTTCGTGGCCGCGCAGCGAATCGGCACTGGATTCGGATTGCCGAGGGGCACATTCGTGAGCACCAGCACCGGCACAGTGCTGGTCAGAATCCCGACGCCGTTGCGAATCCATCGATAAAAAATCGGCGGCGCGCCCGTGGCCAGGCAGGTGAACACGGCAGTGCCGCCCTGAGCCACGGTGACGGGCATGGGTTGAATTAGAAAGGCGGGCCGCACCATCACGTAAATGAACGCGTTCGAACTGACGGCCGTGCTGATGTCGTCCATCGCCACGACCGAAAAATTGCCGTGATGATTGTCGAGGTTCGCGCCGGTGAAGCTGTAACTGGCGTTCGTTGCGTTGGGAATGTCCGTTCCGTTGAAGCGCCATTGATAACGCACCGTGCCTGTTCCGACAGCATTCGCGACCAACGTCACATTCGTTCCGGGCAGGACATTCTGGTTGGTAGGATTCAAATTGAACGCGACCGGAGCCAAAACCAGTTGCGTCGCATTCAGGCTGACAGCCGAACCGGCATCGTTGAAGACAACCACGCTATAAAGTCCGGTTTGGCTGAACTGGATGTTTGTGAGCACGAGCGTCGAATTGGTCGCGCCAGGAATTGCACTGCCGTTCAACCGCCATCGGAAGTTGAGCGGTGGCGCGCCCGTGGCCGTGACAGAGTAGCTGGCGGTGGTGAAGGCGACGGTGGTTTGATTTTGTGGTTGCGCGACGATGACCGGAGGCTGGCCGCCGGGAAGGGCCGCGCCTGGGGTTGGCACCGCCGCTGCCCAGTTCAACGGCTCGTTTCCATACGTCGCCGGGTCCTTTCGCTGCAACGACGGGCCGCTGCCGTCCGCCGCCACCGGCCACGGCACTCGATCGTTGTAACGCACTTCGTCCACCGTGATGTAAGGCACGCCGTTGGTCGCCGGTGGTCCGGGCCGTTGCAGTTCCAATCGCTCACCACTGCCCTGCAACGTGCCGGAGTACGGACCGAAAATCGCGATGCTCGCCGGGACGTTGTACTTGGCGCGGAAGGCGGCCGGGTTCGTCGCCACGATGAGTACGAATTCATTTGCGCCTAGCGTGATATTCGTCGGGAACGTGAATCCAATGCCATTGAACCGCCACGCGTTGGTTGGGTTCGTTGCGTCGTAGAGCGCCACGGCATTCGCCGTGATGTTCTTCAACTCGACAAACTCATCGCCGCCGGGTTCGGGGTTGTAATTGATTTCGTTGATCACCACCGGACCGATGCGCGGCCCGCTGTTCGTCTGGCCAAACGTGCGTGTGAGTTGCGGCGGGAATTGCTCTTCGCCGGTGCTGATGACGTAACGGCCAAAGCTTTCGCCGTCTCCTGCCGCGCCGAAATCAAATCCATAGCTGTAGCCAGTGAGTTGCGCGCTCGCGTCGGCGCTGAACAGATACACGTCATCGCCGAACGAACTCAGACTGAAGCTCACACCCACACCGGGCGTGGGATTAAACTGGTCTTCCGTGAAGACAGCGAAGTCGCCCGGTTGGAGGAGCGACAGTTGTGGCGGAATTCGAAATTTTTGCGGCAAACTCGGATCATCCGTCAGGAACCATCCGCTGATGTCGATGTTCGTCGAACTGATGTTCCACAGCTCAATCGTGTCCTTCAGCGGCAGAGTCGAGTTGCTGAGAATTTCGTTGATGACGACCCCGCCTTGGCCCGATCCGCCATTGTCCAGGCCCGGGGTTCCGAGGCGAGTGGCGCTTGCATGGTAATCACCCGTGGCTGGATCGCGGACGAGCGAGAAACCAAATCCATCCGGCGTCACCGGCCACGGCGCGCGGTCCGCGTAAGTGACGGAAATGACTTCGCCCGCAATCGGATGGCTGATCGTGACCGTCTCGCCATCGTTGTTCAACCGGTCCGAGTAATCGCCGTTGATGATGAGGCCGGGATAGCGCGAGTTGAGGATCGACGGATTGCGGGCGATCAGAAACACCGCGCCCGGCGCGAGCGTCGTTCCATTCGCGAACGTAAAAGTAATGCCGTCGGAAAAGAACAGTCCCGAAAGGTTCAGCGTAAATGGACCGATGTTCTTCAGTTCAATGAACTCGAAATCGTCGCCATCCGTTGCGCCCTGGCCCGGCGGATTGTACATGATTTCGTTGAAGACCAGGTTCGTGCGCAGAATGCTGACGGTGTCGATGGCGCTCGCGCGAAACTCGACCGGCGACGACCACGCGCTCCAGCGTCCCGTGTTGTCTTTGTGCCGCACACGCGCGCGATGGAGCGCACCGGGTTGAACAGCAAATTCCGGGAAGGTGATGGTGTTATTAGACGCGGCGAACTCAGGTGATGTCCACGCCGCGTCCCATTCCAGTCGCAACTGCGCTGGGTTTGTTACCACCACGTTCGTCGGCAGCACTTCGGCCACGCGCCACTGAATCGCGGCGAACGAGACCGCTCCCTGCGGATCTGAAAACGCGGAAGACTGGAACGTCAGTCCATCCACCGGAAATCCGCTTGCGCCTGCGTAAGTGATCGTCGGACGATTTGGTATCGCAGCATCAGCTCCTTCCGTATCGAGAATCGTCACCCAGCCGCCTGCGCCGATGCTTTGGCGATCGATCCACCACGCATTGTTCCCGCCCACGAACATGAAGTTCTTCATGTCCTGCTGAAACGCGGGCAACCCACCGGTCACTCCGGGACTGGTGGGAATGGCCAGCGAGCCGTAACTCGCCGGAGCCGGGGCGTTGCGCCAGCGCTGATAATCAGCGGCGGCGACTGGCAGCAGAGGCACGGCGTGCGCGTCGATGATGGCATTGATTTGGTCCGGTTGGAAAAGCAGCGCACGGATTTCGCGGACGATGTTGCGGTATTCCTTCTGCATCTCCGGATTTTGTCCGGCATCGCCGCCCGTCGCAGTCGATGGGAAGATGCCGTTGTAGAGAATGTCGTCGCCATTGTTCCAAGTCGCGCCCCAGGTGTCCGTGCTGTCGTAGGGCAACTGCATCATGCGCCCGAGGAAACTGTTCGACGCGCCGTAGAGCGGCTCAAAATAGTAGGCGCCGTTCTTGTTCGCACTGGGCCACGTGTCGTAATGGCGAATCGCCTTCGCGATAGTGAAATAGCGATACCAGTTCGTGTAATTGGCGTGCGCGTTCAGCCAGTCGGTTGATTTGAAGCCATCGAGATTGTTCTCCACGTTGAAGAGGTCCGCGGCGTTCGTGACGGCGAACGCTCCCTGGTAGCGCTGTTCGTCGAGACTTTGTGAAAGGTTGTCGATGAGTTTGTAGAGATTGCCCCTGGGCAGATTGTGAGTGTCGAGGAAGTCGGCGTCATACTTTTGCTGCGCCCAGTTCAACCCCCAGAAGTCGCCCGAATATTGATCGGCGCCAGCCTCGCTCGCGCCGCGGATGACGCGGAAGTGGAAGTGCAGCGTGAGCGGCGCGGGCACGCCGACTTTGTTCCACAGGAAGAAGTTCACGACTTCGTTCAGCGCAAACTGCTCGCCGCCCCGATTGCTCTGGCCTTTGCCGGTGGTCAATTCGCGCCATTTGGTTGGGAACCGATCGCCGTACTGATTCTTCGCCCGCAGCAACCGGCCATCGTTAAACTTGTAGCGAATGCTGCGCTTGCCGGGATGATAACGGCCATTGGCGCCGCGCAGGCGGTAGTGGATGTGATCGTACACGTCGCCGTCGTAAACCATCGCGCCTTCCCAGTTGAAATGGAAGCGGCCCTCGTTCTTCTGGCCGTTGATGATTTGCGTCGTCATCTGATCGGCGCCGTTGAACCACGCAGTGCATTGAGCGAGGTCCGCATCGCGCGTGATGAGCGTGAAGATCGGCAGCGTTTGCAGTGACTCGGCAGAGAAACCCAGGTAGTTGGGCACGCCATCGTAAACAAAATAGGCAAAGTTCAACGATGGATCGTCCTCGAACGGCGCGCGGCGCGATGTTCCCAACAGGTCCGTGCAAGTGATGCGGTAGCGCACCAGCGTGCGGTGCGCCTGCTGCGGCAACAGCACCGAGTAGATGTCATCGCCGGCCACAGCATCGCCATTGATGCCATCGTCGTGCATCACGGCGGTCGTCCAATTCGTCGGATTCTCGAACGCCGGATTGAGCGAGTTGGTCATCGGCGTGTTGTTCAGGTTGTTCAACTGCACCGTCGTCAGCGGGAGCGTCGCGGGAATGTAGTTGCCCGGCGCGACGATCTGATAGGCGAGTGAAACCGAGGCGACCCCGTCCAGGTCAGTGACCTTGCAGGTGACGGTCACCTGGTTCGTGGAGCGCGGGGAGTTGGGCGAATGATCGACCTGGCGAATGTTCGGCGCTGCGTTCGTTGCCCAAATGGAATTTGTCACTCCCGGCGTTGGCAACGCGCTGCGCCACGAGCTACCCAGATCGTTGTCGAGCGAAGGATGAACGAGTTGCGCGCTGGGCCCATTGCCGTCCGGCGCCACGGGCCACGGGAACTCATTTTGATAATCCACGCGGTCGATGACGTCATTCAACGCATCGCGCAGGGTAAACTCTTCCCCGTCGTTGTTTAGCCCGCCACTCCACGGACCGAAAGCTGTGATGCCGTAGCGCGACTGAATCGTGGCCGGGTCCTCCGCGACGACGATGAATTCGCGCGGCGCGATGAACGTGTTCGGAGGGAAAAAGAAATCGATGCCGCCGCGCACGCGCCAGTTCGACAGGTCAATCGTGCTGTCGGTGTCGTTGTAAAGTTCCACGAACGATTCGCGCACAGGATTGTACGCCGGATTGTAGTGGAATTCATTGATCACGACACTCCGCAACACATCGCTGACCACGAGCGTCACGTCCTGGGTGCCGCTCAGGCTCGTGCTGTCCGTCGCGCGAATCCGGAGGTTGAACGTCGCGCCCGATCCGCCAAGGAACGATGGCCCGGCTGACAGGGAATTGCCGTTGATAACGAACTGCGAGTTCTGTCCGTAGCCGCTGACGAGCGCGAACGTGTGCGTGTCGCCGTATTGAATGTTGATGTCGATCGCCCGCAATGCCGCTACGAATGCGCCTGGCCCGGCACTGGAAGGAATGCTCGTCGCGCTCAGCACAACGCCGCTCGGCGGAGTCGCGGGCGGAATGACATCAATCGACACAGTGCCGGGCGCCGAGTCGAACTGTCCGTCATTCACTTTGAACGTGAATGAGTCCGGCCCGCCGTAGTCCAGCGCTGGAGTGTAAGTCACGTTGGGCGGCGTGCCACTCAAAGTGCCGTGCGCGGGCAATGTCACGATGGAGTACGTGAGATTGCTGCCTTGTGGATCGGAACCGCGCAGCGTGATTGCGACTGGTGTGTTGAAAGCCGTGTTGGTCGTGAAGTTCTGCGCGGTGGGAACACCGGGATCCACGCTGACCGTCGTCGTCACTACGCGCGAGCCATTCGCGTTGGTTGCCGTGAGCGTGTAGGTGGTCGTGACGGACGGCGTGACCACGATGCTGTTGCTTGGCGTCACGACACCGATGCCCTGGTCGATGGCGACATACGTTGCGTTTGAAACAGCCCACGAAAGCGTGGACGATTGGGCGAGGTAAATCGAACTCGGGTTCGCCGTGAACGAGAAAACGCGTGGCCCAACCGGGGCCACCGGCGCGTTCACGCCCGTTGTGATCGTTGCGTTCCCGACCGGACTGCCGTTGTTGTTAGCGCCCGCGCGGTCGTTCAGGTTGCCTTCGAAATTCCAATACGCCACCAGGCCCGGTTCGTCGCCGTTCATTTCGCGCCGAAAATCCGCGGCAATTTCTGCGGCTGAACGGGCGACGCTCCAGACGCGAATTTCATCCATGTGCCCGTGAAAGAATTCGCCACCCGGCCGCGCGCCGATGCGATGGTTCGCGACTGCGACATTCACGCCTGAGGCAGAGCGTGGATTTCCCAGCGGCACGCCATTCCAGTACCAGCGTGTCTGCGAGCCGTTCCAGGTGAGCGCAAAGTGGTGCCAGCCATTGGAAGTCGGACCAGTCGTGTCCGGCAGAATGTTGATGCCCATGTTCTCATCGTGGTCATTCGCCCAGAAAAAATGGCGCACGCCGGATGGGCCGCGCAGGCGGAAGCCGTTGGCCTGGTTGCCCGACTCATTGCCCCAGAACGTCATCTGTCCGCCGTTTTCGCCGCCAGTGGGAATGCTGACTGGGTTGATCCACGCTTCGATTGTGAAGCTCGCGCTGCCGCTCGGGATTCCCGTGGCCGGAAACGTCACATAATCGCCCGCGCCATCCAGTTCCAGCACGTCGGCTCGCAGCGAGGTGCCAGTCAGGGCCGCGACCATCAGCGCGCAAAATGAAAGGAAAGATTTAGTGTGCATAAGTCTTGTTCTGAAATCGATTGAATGTTGCGGCGCGCGCTGACGACGGGGCCGGATCGGAACGGTCGCGTCCCATAAGCGCGACAGAGATTCACTGTATTTTTTCATGGTGACCAGCCGCAACCGGGCGGGACATCGCAAAAGGACGTGTCCTGCAACGCACGCGGGCTACGGAATTTGGGTTCCGCAGTTTATGCCATGAATGCCAGTTGGCCGCTAAACAAATTTACGAGTCAACCGCTGACGTGACACAAATCCGGCAAATGGTAACGAACGCCATCACCGCCGCCGTCGGTCGATTTGTTGGACGCTGCCATCGCCCAGCGCCACGCTGCCATGAACCGGGCAGCGGAAAGCCGGCTGGGTGAGGATGTCCGCTTCCTTCGCGCCCGGCGTCAGAAATTCATAGCTTAGGTTTTCCGCCACGCTGAACTCCGCCCAATGTTCGGCGCGCCTTTTTGATTTGTCGTCGGGGCAAGCCAGGATTTTTGGAGTGTTGAGTTCGTTCGACATGGTGAGAACGTCCGGCGGGTAGGTATCGTTGTGGTCGTTCGCCCAGATGCGCGCGGCCAGCCCGACTTGTTTCATGTTATTGACGCATTGGATGGTCTGCGCTTTTTTCTTCGCCTGCGCGAGCGCGGGCAATAGTAACGCAGCGACGATCGGGATCGTAACAAGACTGACGTAGCCCAGAATCAGGCCCGCGAGCGCCATCCCACCGCCGCCGTAGAGTTGAGGCTGTTTCTGCGCGCGGCTCCGCGCGATGTGTCCCGTGATAATGGCTGGAATACCTGTAAGGATCGAGAACAGACAGGGGAGGGAGAGAATTCCGAGCACGAGACTGGTAATGCTCAGGCCGGATTTGGGCGGCGTGGCGGATGATGGGGGCGGTTGCGGTTCATTCATAGTTTTTCCTCTGCGTTGGTGAACGAGGCTTTAGCGGGTTGCGGAACGTCTGGCAAACCGGAAAGCGCGAAACTTGTTACAACGCCAGCTTGTATCCGACGCCATGCACCGTCAGCAGGTGTTTCGGAGCGTCGCCGGAATCGCCGAGCTTCTTTCGAATCTGGACGATGCACTGGTCAAGCGTGCGCGTGGTGCCGAAGTAATTGTAGCCCCAGACTTCGTTGAGCAATCGGTCACGCGAAAAAACTTCGCCGGGATGCGCGTGCATCAGTTGGAGAATCTTCAACTCGCGTGGCGTGAGTTCTTCCGCGGATTTGCCGCGCTTGACCGTGAACGTCTTCGGATCGATTTCGCTGGCGCCGATTCGGAAAACGCCGTTGCTGGAAACTGCCCCTTCGGAATTTCCTCCGGCGCGGCGCAGCAGGGCGTGAAGGCGCGCCACCAACTCACGAACGCCGAATGGCTTGGTCACGTAATCGTCCGCGCCGCAGTCCAGCCCAATGACCTTGTCCATCTCCTGCCCCTTGGCCGTGAGCATGAGTATCGGCGTGGCAATTTTCTTTCCGCGGATTTGTTTGCAGATATCAAAGCCATTCGCACCGGGCAGCATGACGTCGAGGATGATCAGCGCGGGATGCTGCTTCGCAATCGCATCGAGCGCCTTGTCGCCGCGATTGCAGGTGACCGCTTCGAATCCTTCGCCCTTCAGGATCGTTTCCAGTCCCAATGAAATATTCGGGTCGTCTTCGACAATGAGAATTTTCGTTTTCATGTCACGACGCAGCGATGGGCATCGTCAGGATGAAACAACTGCCGCCGCCATCGCGCGCCTCATAGCGCACATCGCCGCCGTGAGCACGCGCAATCTGACGCGCCAGGGTGAGTCCAAGTCCTGATCCTTGAATGCCGCTGCTCAAGGAATCGTTCGCGCGATAGAACTGCTCGAAGATCTTTTCCTCCATCCCGCGCGGCACGCCGGGGCCGCGATCGAGGACGCGTAACTCGGCGACAGGGAGACGAGAGGGCACGGGGACATGGGGACTGCTCTCGTCGCCTCGTCGCCTTGTCTCCAAGTCCCCTTTTCGTAGCAACTCCACCGCGATCTCCTTCCCATTTCCCGAATACTTCTCCGCGTTCGAAAGTAAATTCACCAGCACCTGCGCCAGCGCATCGCAGTCCGCATTCACTTCCACTTTTTCCACCGGCAGGTTGACGTGCAGCACAAATCCCTTCGCCTCCAACTGCGGCCGATACGACTCCACCGTGTCACGGACCACTTCCTTCAAGTCGCATCGCTCGAAGTTGTATTTCTTCTCGCCACGCTCAATGCGTGCGAAGTCGAGCACATTGTTGATCAGGCGCGTGAGGCGCGCGGTCTCACCGCTGATGATTTGCAGGAAATGTTTTCGTTGCGCCTCATCCGCGACTTTCCCTTCGCTGAGCAGTTCCGAAAACATGCGAATGCTCGTGAGCGGCGTCTTCAATTCGTGCGACACGTTGCTGACGAAGTCCGTCTTTTGCCGCGCCAGCATGAGTTGTTGCTTCAAGTCCAGGACGATGAGTGTGCTGCCCAGCGCGATGGCGACAATCATCGCAATGACGCTCAGCGTCAGCACGAGCTTCACTGTGCGTGCGTTGCGCGTGAGCACTTCGGGGCTGTTTAGATACACGGCGACCTTCCAGTGCGGCAGCACCGAGCCAATCTCGCTTATCACAAATGGCCGTTGGCGCCCCGGTTCGCCAGCGATCGCTTTGTCTGAGTCATTGAGCAACGCCACTTTGGCGTCTGGACGCACGCTCTCCGGTGCGCGCATGAGCGGCTGCAAGCCAGCCACGATGTTCGTCAGGTTCAACTGCACGCCATAAATCAACTCCGGCTCGCGCACACTGCGATACCAGAGAAGCACCTTGAGTTTGTTTTGCAGAAAGCGCGCGACAGTACCCTCGAAGTTGTCGCCCACCAGTTCCTTGAACTCGGCTTCCTCAGGCACCATTTTTGCGGCGAGATCCGACGCCTCCTTCGACATCGCCAATTTGCTGTGCTTGAGCGCGTCCGCTGGCATTTCCTTCGGAACCAGCGACTTAACATCTGACAGTTCTTTCGACTCGAGCTTGCTTAGATTGATCGCCGCTTTGGGGCTGTTCCAATAAACCGCCACCGACTCGCAACTGCCGAGGAACCGATCGTTGTTTAGCCGGAACTGGTGCGCTTCCGGGCGATCGAAGAGGGAAGGAGAAAGGACGTTTCCGTCCGCAGTTACGGTGAAGCCAAGCTCGGCCGAAGGACAACTCGGTATCAACAGGCTGTCGAAGCGGTTCGCGAGTTCCGCGGGAGAATGATCGCGGCGCAGTGCTTCGACAATCTGGGAAAACTCGCGCTGGCGCTCGCCCATATAGTCGCGCACGTCCTTTGCGAGCGCGTCGGCCACGCCCTGGTAAAGCAGCGTCTGCTGTTGCGCGACGACGATTTGCTGGTCGCGCGCCGAACGCACGGCGAGCCACGCGAGCACGAGGCTCGGCGCGAACACCGCCAGCACGAACACTAACGCGACTTTTTTCATGGCTTATCGCAGCAACCAACACGTTCCGTTGTTTTTGACGGCGATATTTATCTTCTCAGACGACTTGATCGACGGAATGTCCCAGGAGAATTGAACAGACCAATCGTAGTCAACCGGCCATGAGCCTGGGCGATGAAAAATCAGGATTTCGGACTTCGACACCTTAAACTTTGCAGCGTCCACGCCGGACGTGGAAATGAATTGTTTCGCGTGTTCGAATGCTGCCATCGCTTCCCCGCGCGCATGTTCAGAAATCCCTGCGAGTGATGGGATTCCGAGCTGCCGCGGTGAAATGGAGCGTGGCTCGGAGGTGGTAGGCACCGTGTTCTTGCTGCACGCAACAAAAACAGCCGTCAGCACGAATATGAACGCAACCTTCTTCATTAAGGACTTACTGCTGGATATTCGCAGATCGCTGTCAACACAACAAGACGCGCGAATGCGAACTTCCCTCTCCCCATTGAGAGGAGAGGGAACACATCGGCTCGCTACAGAATTCCATGTGGCTTAGAACGACGAAAAGGCGAATGCCGTTTGCACATCCTGAGCTGTCACTCTCGCCGTCACCGCCCTGGGCCGTTTCTCTGTCACTGCCGGCGTTTTGCCTTCCACGCTCTGGCTTGCTTCCTGTGCCAGCTTCCACGCCGCTTGCGCAAATTTTTGGTTCGGGTTCTTGCCCAACATCTTGCGCGTGGCGGGTTCGATGAACCTTCCGAGGCCAAGCGCGCGAACTTCATTGATGGCCTGAAGTTTCACGTCGTCATCGCCTTCGCTGTAGATCGTCACTTGCTGGCTCAACGCGCGTTCCACGGACGGAACGATCAATTCTGCGCGGCCGACCATCACGCGCGCGATGTCATTCGGGCGCGGCGCGATCTCCAGCGGCAACGTTTTGTCCGTCCAATCGCGCGAAAGCAGGTAAAGCACGCGCGTTCCTTCTTCGTCGAACCACTGGTCTTTCCATGTGTTCACCATCGCCTGCGCTTCTTTCTCGTAGAGGCCCTGCGTCACGAGTGCCGCCGCCATCTCGCGCATGATTTTCTCGCGAACTTCGCTCAACGGCGCGAAGGCTTTTGCGTCCAGCTTCACCGCGCGACTGTCCCTGGGCGTCACGCGGTCAACGTATTGATAGCGCGCCATTCCGTTCCGAATGGTGAGCACGAACAAATCGGTGAACGACTCTGCCATCGCCGAGAGTTGCAGGTCATTCTCGTTGCCTTGCAACGTGAGCGTCAGTGGCGCTTTCAAGAATCCCACGCCGCGGTAGAACAAATCGCGCTCATACTCCACGCCGGAGCTTGCGTGCGGCGAGGAAACGCGGAGAAAGTTCGCGTCCGTCTCGCGCGCCGCGTAGTAATGGTTCTCGCCCTTCTCGTTATTCCCACGAATGAGCTTGTCCGCGGAAGTTTCCTTCGTGTCGCGCGACAGAATCTTTACGCCCGTCCATTCGATGAGTGAGCGGTTGGCCTCTTTGGCCTCCGCCTTGTTCGTCGTCGCATACGGTCCCAGTCGCGTTGCCTGCGGATACCATTCGGTGATGCGTCCCATCGGAAAATGCACGCGCACGTTGGCGGTGCGTTCCTTGTCCGAGTAAAAGTAAATCACCGGCGTCTCCATGCGCACGAAACTCGGCATCGCATCTTTGCCGAATGGATTGAAAACAGGATAGCGACCGCCAAAACCGCCCTGCGCAACATTCCGGCTGTAAACGAATTCCGGCAGATCAGTTTTGATCAGCGGGTTCCATTCAATCTGAATGCCGTCCGCGCTCTGCACGGAAGTGAACGTGCCCCACTCGTGGGCGACGAATTGGTCCTTCGCATTCGACGACGCGAAAAGACGCAAAGAAACGGCCAGCGCCACCAGCGCCATGCCACAGAACAGTTTCATTTTCATAACAGCGACTCCTTTGGTTTCGACTACTTGGTTTCAGCCAGTTTTCCAGTCGTTGGAATGGTGGCGCGAACGAGCAGGACCTTTCCTTCAGCCGTCGATTCGACCGTGACCGTCTTGGTGATGACGCCGGACTTGCCGCGCAAATCCATCGCGACGTTGATGGCTACGTTCGCGCCGGGCTGAAGTTTGTAAGGCGTGGTGGGAAGTTTAGCGACGGTGCAACCGCACGAAGTGTGCAACCTGCTGATGGCGACTTCAGCGTTCGACACGTTCGTTACCACGAAAGTGAACGGCGCTGATGTTTCGCCGGGCTTGACGGCGTACTCTTTCGAATCAGCGTCCCATTGGAGTACGCTTGTTTCCGGTGTCAACGTGTCCGGTGGACCGGCCACGAGCCGCAGTGAAATCGCCAACAACATTCCGCAGAAGGATTTAGTTTTCATATGACTCACCTTGCACGAAGCCCGCGGCTAAGTTGTCATCGCAGGGTGAGTCGTTTGTAAAAGAATTGTGAGGAGCGAGAACCACAGGACGCGCTTTGAGGGCGTGAACGCCCAGTCGCGCAACGGATCAACGGGCTTTTCGGGTGAGGCTTCCGCGACCGCTTCGGTCATCGCGGCGATTGTCTGTGGTCCGTCGTCCGAGAGCCAGCGTTCGCAGTCGCGGCAAACGTTGGGGTTGGAGCCTAGGGTCGGTAGTTGACAAGCCGATATATTCTGATATTTCTGTCCTAACAGAAATTAAGACTATGAAGAGCCTGACACCGGTCCAGCAACAGTTCATCCTTCACTGGGGGGAAATGGGGGTGCGCTGGGGCATTAACCGAACGATGGCGCAGATCCATGCGCTGCTTTACCTCTCGCCCAGGCCACTCACGGCCGAGGAGATTTGCGATGAACTGGGTGTCGCCCGTTCGAACGTGAGCAACAGCCTCCGCGAATTACAGAACTGGGGCATCGTCAAGGTCGTCCACATCATGGGCGACCGCTGCGACCACTTCGAGTCAATGAAAGACGTGTGGGAAATGTTCCGCCAGGTCCTCGACGAGCGGAAGAAGCGCGAAATCGATCCGACCGTGGAAGTACTGCGCGAATGCGCGGACGCGACAGCGAAGGACAAAGACAAATCCACTCACGAGCGCCTCGCTGCCATGCGCGATTTCTTCGAGACGATGAGCGCGTGGTACGACCAGATAGATGCGTTGTCCACGCCGTCGGTAATCAAATTTGTGAAGCTCGGAAACAAAGTTGGGAAATGGATTGGATCGAAATGAGGCGCGTATGACTGCTCAACCAGATTGGGATCATTGGCCGTGGTTGACGTGCCACGCTCGCAGGACTGAACCACGCGTCGCAGCCAAGAGGGGAAAACCCAAGCGCAGGCGCCAGCACGCGGGCTGGGTGCTGGAACTGGCGTTGATGCTGGTGCTGGCACTTTTGCTGCCCAAGCCAAAGAAACGCAAATGAGGGTCAACGCTTCCGATCTTTGGTCGTGGCGCGGTTCGCTCGACCGTGGCGCGTTTCTGTTTTGGGGCCTTCTCCTGTTCGCAATCAAGTACAACATCGACCGCTTCATCTCCTGGCATTGGTTTGGCCGGCGCTGGTCGCTGCTCGATTACACGAAGGCGGGAGAATATCTCTGGCAGACCTTTCCCTCCACGCATGACTCGCGCTACTTCGCGCTGATGGTCGCTATCTCTCTGCCGTTCATGACGGCGGGCGTCCTGCTCACCTTGAAACGGCTGCGCTCGGTGCAGCTCTCGCCATGGCTCGTGCTCTTGTTCTTCGTGCCGGTTATCAAAATCATTTTCTTTGTCCTGCTCTGTCTCTTGCCAGCGCGCGAAATCATGGAAGCGGAGACGCACCGGGTGGGCAGCTTCAAGGCATTGCTCGGGCTTGTTATTCCGCGCAACGGTGCGGGAAGCGCGGCGGCGGGAATCGTTTTTGCGACGGCGTCATCGGCGGTTTGCGTGTGGCTCGGCACGACGGTGTTGCGGCAATACGGTTGGTCGCTGTTCGTTGGGCTGCCGTTCTCGCTCGGATTCCTTTCGGTGCTGGTTTATGGCTACCACGAGGCGCGCTCTTTCTGGAAGTGCATGGGCATCTCCGCTCTCGCGACAGTCGTGGCGGGCGCGGCACTCATCGCCGTGGCCATTGAAGGAATCGTTTGCCTGATCATGGCGGCGCCTTTGGCGGCAGTGATGGCCATGGTGGGTGGGTGCGTGGCCTACCAGATTCAAAAGAGCGATTGGTGGCATGGCCGGCCAACGCAGGTTTTCTGCGTCGCCATCGTCGCGCCTCTGCTGATGTTCATGGAACACGTTCAGCCCGCGCCGTTGCCGATGTTCGACGTCACAAGCTCGGTCGTCGTCGATGCTCCGCCGGAGAAAGTCTGGCGCAACGTCGTCAGTTTCGCCGAACTGCCGCCGCCGCATGAATTCCTGTTTCACGCAGGCATCGCGTATCCAGTGCGCGCACGCATTTACGGGACTGGCGTGGGCGCGGAACGCCACTGCGAATTTTCGACCGGCCCATTCGTGGAGCCGATTGAAATCTGGGACGAGCCGCGGCTGTTGAAGTTCTCCGTCACGAAGAACCCGGCGCCGATGCAGGAGTGGACACCTTACGGAGACCTTCGTCCGGCGCATCTGGACGGATTCCTCGAATCGCGCGCCGGCCAATTCCACTTGGTTCCGTTGCCTGACGGGCGCACGCGTCTCGAAGGCGCAACCTGGTATTATCACCACATGTGGCCGGCAACTTACTGGCGCTGGTGGTCGGACTACATCATTCACACGATTCATCTGCGCGTGTTGCGGCACGTGAAGCAACTCTCGGAGGCGACGTGAGCCGGCGAATCATTCTCGCGGGCGGGAGCGGTTTTCTCGGTCAACTGCTCGCCTCGTATTTGCAACCGCACGGATGGGAGCCAGTCGTTCTCACTCGTACGCCAACGCCGAAAGCTGCTTTCAAAGAAATCGCGTGGGATGGCCGCACGGTTGGCGATTGGACGCAATCACTCGAAGGCGCGGAAGCCGTCATCAATCTCGCCGGGCGTTCGGTGAATTGCCGTTACAACGCGGAGAACCGGCGCGCGATTATGGATTCGCGAGTGGATTCGACGCGAGTGCTGGGCGAGGCGATTGCCGATTGCGCAACTCCGCCGCGCGCGTGGCTGAACTCCAGCACCGCGACGATTTACAAACACACCTTCGGACCGGCGCATGATGAATCGAGCACGGACTTTGCGACAGCATTAGAGGCGAAGGATGAGTTTTCCGTCTCCGTTGCGCTCGCATGGGAGAAAGCGTTCAACGAGGCGAAGTTGGAGTCCACGCTTCAGCGTGCTCCGGGACAACCTAGAGCTTGGACTCCAACTACGCGCAAGGTGGCGCTGCGGACCACTCTTGTCTTCGGCAAGGTCGAGGGCGGCGTGTTCCGCATTTTGCGCCGGCTCGCGCGATTCGGTCTGGGCGGACGGATGGGGAGCGGACGACAATTCGTTTCCTGGATTCACGATGAAGATTTCTGCCGCGCCGTGGAATGGGTCCTCGAAAATCCGGACCTCAGTGGCCCAGTGAACATGGCCGCGCCGCATCCACTTACCAACGCTGAGATGATGCAGACGTTTCGGCGCGTCTGCGGCATTCCGGTCGGACTGCCAGCCACGGAATGGATGTTGGAGGTCGGCGCGTTCGTGATGCGCACGGAGACAGAACTTTTGCTCAAGAGCCGCCGCGTCGTGCCGGGCAAATTGCTCGCGAGCGGTTTTCAATTTCGATTTCCAAAACTGGAGGATGCGTTGCGTGACCTCGAACAACGCGTTCGCGCCGGACGCTGAGCGGAAGGGCCGGCGTTCGCATGCCGGTTGAAGATTCCTGCCAGGCAGCCGATGCTCGTCGCGTGACATGAGTGTGCCACGAGCAGTTAAGTGCCCCGCGTGCAAGAAAACCGGCGACTGGTTTGCGACGCCGTACGGACCGTTCTGTTCCAAGCGGTGCCGGCTCGTCGATCTGGGCAAATGGTTCGGCGAGGAGAACGTCATCTCTGAGCCGCTGCGGCCCGAACATTTCGAAAAGTTCGAGCAACTGCCGTCGGGCGAACATCTCGACGAGCCGGAAGGCAAGTGAACGGACAATCTTCCCGGACCTGAAAATTCCGGGATTTCTTTCCGAATACGCGCGACCGCGAGCGTCTGCTCTTGCGGCCCCATTTCTTTCGCGGCCATGTTCTTTTGTAACCTTCGTTCGCGTTTCCGTAAGTAGGTCTGTGAAGGCGGGAATGGTTGAGCGAAAGGCCGGTTCTGGCTGAAGCCCGTGACGTTTCACGAGGCCAACAATCAAAAGAGAAAGATCGAATATGCAAAAGGTGCTCATCGGTGTGCTGGCGGTGGCGACGCTCGTGCTCGGCATTTTGTGCGTCGTGCAGGCGAAGCAATTGCGCGCGAGCCGGGAGCAGATACGCGCGGCGGAACAGGCGCGTGCCGCGGAGGTCGAGGCGCACGAGGCGCAGGAATCGCGCGTGAAGGAACTGGAGCGCGCTAACACGCGGCTCGAAAAACAGGTGCAGAAGTTCGCGACCGTCACCACTGCGCTGCGGTCGAACGAGGTCCGGCAGACGAGCAATCTCACCGCATGGGCACAGCAGATGCGCACGTCCAGTCAGGGCGGCACGAACGGGGAGTCCGAGGGCGGCGGTCTGTTCGGCAAAGACATGGGAGACATGCTCGGCAAAATGATGAAGGACCCGGCCATGCGCGAGATGATGCGGGAACAACAGAAAGTCGCCATCAACATGATGTACAGCGGGTTGTTCAAGGAGATGAAACTTTCGCCGGAGGAAAAAGACAAGTTCAAGGCCATCCTCACAGACGCTCAGTTGAAAAATATCGAGAACGCGGGAGAACTCTTCGGTGACAAAAAGGACGGCGCGGTGGAGGACGTGCAAAAACTTTCCGCGGACTCGAAGAAACAAACGGAGGCGGAGCTTAAGACGTTGCTGGGCGATGAACGGTTCGCGCAGTACGAAGATTATCAGAAGAACATTGGCGAGCGGATGCAACTGGATCAGTTCAAGACGAGGCTGCAAGGCGAGAACATGGCTCTGGAGGAGCAGCAGACGGCGCAGTTGCTGCAAATCATGAAAGAGGAAAAGGCGGTCGTGCCGCCGGTGATTCCGCAAGACAACACGGAGTTTCCCCGGAAGGAGCTGCTGACCAATGAGAACCTCGACAAACAGGCGCAGTGGATGGAGGACTACAATCGCCGCGTGTTGGAACGTGTGGGGCAAGTGCTCACGCCGGAGCAGTTCAAGCAGTATCGCGACTTTCAGGAGCAACAGACGGCGATGCAGAAACTGGGATTGAATATGGCGCGCCAGATGTTCGGTGGCGGGAAGGGCGGTGGGCCGGCTGTGCCTGCGGGAGTGAAGTGACGCGAATTGTGCATGGTAGGGCGACGCTGTCCTCAGCGCGCCGGGGTGAGGCATGAAACGTTCGAACCATTTCGCCGATGCGAGTGCGGCGCGGTGAAGACACCGCCCTACCGCGAGGTTGTCAGACGTTTCAAATCTTCAGGAACAATTTCCGCCGGTACATCCAAAAGAGAATCAGCCAGAGAATGAGCAGCACGAACGTGCCATGCACGAAGGGCGCGTAAGCTCCGAACGCACCGAAGAAACGCGGGCCGAGGTTCGTGTTCAGTGCCTTGCCAATGAATCCGTCGAACAAATGGGCGATGCAGTAGGCGGCGATGGAGTTCATGCCGATGACCGTGAGCGGGAAGAACCAGCCGTGAAGTTTCTTCAGGTCGATGAGAACGTAGAACACGGCGAGAAACAGAAAACACCAGCCCCCGCTGAACAATGTCCAGCTCGGCGTCCAGATGCGTTTGACGATGGGGCATACGCCGAGGAAGTGGAGCGCGAGCCCGACCGCGAGGCCGACCACGCCCGCGATGCAGAAGCGGGAAACCTTTTCGCGCGACGTGAGGTTCGACTTGAGCCATCCGCCTGCGATGAGCCCAAGAATCATCGTGCCGAGCGTGGGAATGAAACTGAGCGTGGCGTAGCCGCCGCCGTTGTAGAGGAACGGCTTCTCGCGCGGGAACAGATTGAGGAACCAGCGATCGAACGCCCACGCGGCGTTGCTGTTCTTGTCCCAGTGCGCGGCGAATCCTTGCAGGTGGTGCGGCCAGTCTGGTTTCACGCCGACAGCCGCCCAATCGAAACTTTGATCGGGCAGTGGATACAGAGCGAACGCAGCCCAGTAGCCAACGAGAATCAGGCCGAGTGCGGGCCATTGCCATTTCGCGCCGCGCAGCCCCAGCAGAAAGAGGAACGGGTAACCGAGGCCGATTTGCGTGAGCGTGTCTTCGAAAGTGAAGTTGGTTTGCGAGCGGCCAATGGAGCGAAGAAAAATTCCCAGCGCGATGAGCAGGAACGAACGCCACAACGTGTGTCCAAACATTTTGGGAAACGATTGGCCGCGTGCGATGCGCGCCGCGATGGAGAACGGCACCGCCACGCCGACGAGAAAAGAGAACGATGGTTGAATCAAATCGTGCAGCACGCAGCCGACCCACTCGACGTGCGATTGCTGCCAATGCAGAAATCTCCAGAACGCGCTGTCCGGCAGTTTTCTCGCAACCGCGCCGATGGCCAGCACCTCCGCCATCATCAGGAACATGACGAGACCGCGATAGGCGTCGATGGAAGCGAGGCGTTGCGACGGACGGTTCGCAAATTCGACACGGGTTTCAGGAGGAGTGGCGGTTTCAGCGCTCATCCCAGTTGACTAATGACTTCTCGAAATCCGCCACGAGATAGCGTTTGCCGCGTTGAACGACTTTGTGTCCTTCGCTTTGCAACTGCCGCTTCAATGCCGCGACGCCGCCGGGATATTTCGGGTTCACCTCACCGCCGGATTTTAACGTGCGCCAGTAGGGAGTGATTCGCTTCGCACCTTCCGCCGCCGCTTCGTCCGCGGCGTGCGCGGCAATCCAGGAAAAAATTCCAGTTGTGATGGGGCACGCGATGTTTACGCCATGCTTCTTCGCGAGCGCGGCGCGCAGTTCGTTGATGGTGACCAGCTTGCCCTTCGGCACACGGCGCATGAGTTCGTCCACTTCCAGCGGCGCGGGAATGACCATCGTGCCCGTGCCCCAACGCGTGGTCATTTTCCCTTCGACTTTGCCGACCTTCGGCAATCCTTTGCTGTCAGCAAGTTTTTCGCGCCACGTCTTTCGTGCTTTCATGGGAATGCCGTCAGCGTGGCAGGGATCTGCGAGCAGGGCGAGTGGAAGTTGGTGCACAACGAATCCACGAATACGTCCTTCCCGTGTCGCGTCAGGCTGTTAAGCTCATGCCATTCACCGAAAGGAAATTTATGCGATGTCTCATTGTGCTCTTGCTCTGCGGCTTCACGGCGGCTCTTCAGGCCGCGCTTCCAGTTGTCACCGACGTCGAATTGCAACCGCTTCAGGCGCAAGTCGCGCGCGTCACGCAGTCGCTAGCGTATCTCGGCGCGCCGTTGAGCAAAGCGGAACAGAAAGAGTTGGATGACGCGCCATCGTTGCCCGCCGCGAAGGCGGTTGAGAAGATTCAAGTCGTTCTCGATCGGCACGCGCTGTTCGGCGTGAACATCAATCCCGAGATGCGCGTGAAAGTGGCTCAGGGCGAAGCGAAGCCCGAACTGGACGAGCAGGGCTGGCGTGTGTTTCTCGTGAAGGTTGCGAACGAATCCGGCACGACTGCGAAGCTGGCGGCCAGCAGTCCGAATGCGCAGCCTCTTTTCAATTCGCAATCGAACGACTTGGCCAATCGCTGGCTGAGCCTGGCGATGTTCGATGCGCAGCCACTCGCGCCAACGCTGGGTGGTTTGCCGCTTGAGTATCGAATCATTCAGATTTACAGCCGTGATACGGGCAGACGCGAAGCCAAGTTCGCCTTCAACGTGGGGCAGGGAACGCAGGACCTCGGCTTCCGCAATGAAGTGGACGTTCTCTTCGCCGCGCGTGCGGCGCATGAAGTGACGTTGCGCGTGCGTGATGAAAATGGCGACCCGACAACGGCCTCGTTCGTGATTCGCGATCAGCAGAACCGTGTTTACCCAGCGCAATCCAAACGGCTCGCTCCGGACTTCGCGTTTCATCCGCAAGTCTATCGCGTTGACGGTGAGAAGCTGAAATTGCCTGAAGGCACTTACACGTTCGAGCTTTCGCGCGGCCCCGAATCCGTCACGGCGAAGAGCACGCAACGCATCGGTCCCAGAACGCGCGAGCTTTCTTTCAAGACCGAACGCTGGATTGATCCATCGAAAATGGGCTGGTGGTCGGGCGACCATCACATTCACGCGGCAGGCTGCGCACATTACGTCAAGCCGACGGAGGGCGTGTTCGCCGAAGACATGATTCGCCACTGCAAAGGCGAGGACCTGAAGATCGGCGCGAACCTCACGTGGGGCCCGTGTTTCGATTTTCAAAAGCAATTCTTCTGCGGCGGCATCGACAAGGTTTCGCAGTATCCGTATCTGCTGCGTTACGACATTGAAGTCAGCGGTTTCGGCTCGCACCAGTCCGGGCATCTTTGTTTGCTGCGATTGAAGGAGCAGATGTATCCCGGCGGCGACTCCAAGGATCATTGGCCGACGCTTGGTTTGAACACGCTCAAGTGGGCGAAGAAGCAAGGTGCGGTGACGGGGCCGGCGCATTCGGGCTGGGGGCTTGAATCGCGTCCGACTCGCGGACAACGGCCCGTCAGCAGCCAAACTTCCGGCGAAGTCGTGGCATCAGACGAATTGCCGAATTACGTCATTCCACCGTTCAACGGCATCGGCGCGAACGAATACATCGTTGATGTCACGCACAATGTTCCTGGCCCCGCCGGCGCGCTGTTTCCCGCCGTGGATTTCATTTCCACTGTGGACACGCCGTACGTCTGGGAACTGAACATTTGGTATCACACGCTGAACGCCGGGTTCCGCACACGCATCAGCGGCGAAACGGATTTCCCCTGCATCTACGGCGAAAAGGTCGGCCTGGGTCGCTCCTACGTGAAACTCGATGGCAAACTCGATTACGATCAGTGGTGCGAAGGCATTCGCCAGGGGCGCAATTACGTGAGCGATGGCAAGAGCCACTTGATGGAGTTCAAAGTCAACGACGTGAAGATGGGCGAGAATGGCAGCGAATTGCGGCTCGCGAAAGCAGGCAAGGTGCGTGTCACGGCGAACGTCGCCGCGCGATTGGATGAACAACCGAATCCCGCGTTGCAGAAAAGGTCTTATGCCGAGAAACCCTACTGGGACATTGAACGCGCGCGCATCGGCGAGTCACGCGAGGTGCCAGTCGAAATCCTCGTGAACGGATTTCCCGTCGCGAAGAAAAACATCAAAGCCGATGGCAAGCGAAGCGACGTATCGTTTGAAGTTCCCATCGAGCGCAGCAGTTGGGTGGCGATGCGCATCCTCCCTTCATCACACAGCAATCCGGTGTTCGTCATCGTGGATGGCAAACCGATTCGCGAGCGGAAGAGCATCGAATGGTGCCTCAAAGGCGTGGACCAGTGCTGGTCGCAGAAAGAGCGCACGTACAAGCGCGAGGAAAAGGAAGACGCGCTCGCGGCTTACGAACACGCGCGGAAGGTATATCGTGAACGACTAAACGAGACGGCCCAGTAAGAGACGCAGGTTGCTTCAGCTTAGTCGAAGAGATCATTTCCTTTGGAAGACGTGGACGACCTTGCCCTTGATCTGGCTTTCGTAGATGAGTTCCACATTCGATGATGGTTCCGCGTTCAGAGGAATAACCAAATACCTGGGCCGGAAATCCATATCGAGAACAGCCTGAGCGACGCGGCGCCCGCGCCTGCGGCCTGCTCTGAGTCTTTCCGATGGATCGGGCTCTTGAATCTTTTCGATTCGGCACAACCTGCGTTCCGGGTGGTCGAGCGTCCGCACCAAAATCATCATGCCCGGCTTCAGCGTCTCGGGCCGGCACCATCGGAGAACAAGCGCAACAGACCGGCCGTTCGCGCCGGCGGAGATCGCAGACGCCGGCGGCATCTCAAGCGTCGTAAAGAGTCCAAAGTATATTGCGCCAACCAGCAGTCCGGTCAGTGCTGCTCCAATTGAGATGCGCTTCACTGTTTTCATCGGCTTGCTCGAACCCGATTGCCGCTATTTCCGTAACCGTCATCTCTGCTGCGGTCCGCAGAAAAGAGCAAGCTTCGGGCTTCACGTCGCTCCGAAGGGATCTTCCTTTGGGATCGTTCAATCGAGATGCGGCCTCCGTCACCGTTTACAAAACAAAGGCGGCATTAAGAAAGGGGCCTGTGCTATAATGAGCCTCAGCCATGCACCAGAACCGTTGCCCGCATCGTTTGTGCGTTCCCGCCGCCGCAGTTGCATTCCTTTTCGTCCTGGTTTCCGGCCCGCTCTTCTCCAGCGCGAAGGCTGCTGACTTCATGATTCGCTCGGCGGATCGCACCGGACAACTCATCTGGAGCAATGCATTCCCGGCAGGTGTCGTGACGATTGAAACCGCCAATGTAGTCACGGGGCGCTGGTCCGTCGGAAGCAATTTCTTCACATCGAACTCTGTCGGCGGCGCAACGGTGCCACTGGCTCCAAGCAACACTTTCGTGCGCTTGCTTGCGGTGGACATTTCTACCAACACGCCGCGACATTTCACGAATCTCGTGGAGTCGTATGGAATCCTGGACACGGTGGCCGGCAACGGGCAATCCAGCACGGATACCAATCATTGGCTGCCGAGTTACGAAGGAGCGTGGGCGACCAACGTGAGCCTGTCCCGGCCACACATTGCCTTTGGCGATCCTTGGGGCAACGTGCTGATCGTCGATCAGCGGAGTTCTTCCGTGCTGAAGGTCACGCCCGAAGGCCGGCTCTTCACGTATGCCGGCACCCATACGGCGGGGAACAACGGAGACACGGGCTGGGCCACGAACATGCACCTGAACAATCCCAACAGCGGCTGGATGGGCGGTGATGGCACGTTCTACATCCTCGACACCTTGAACGGCAAAGGGCGCAAGGTGGACACCAATGGCTGGATGACCACTCTCTTTACCACGGCGCCAATGGGCGATGGGCGCGCATTCTGGGTGAAGAGTGACGAGTCGGTCGCTTACTTCGGCTCCGGTCCCACTGAAGTCACGAACTTGAACCGATGGACGTCCAACGGCGTTATCACTGTCGTCCGTTCGGGCTTCGGCGACATGGGCAATATCATCGGCGACGAACGCACCGGCGACCTTTACATCAGCGATCGCAACGCGCACCGGGTCTATCGCTTCACCACCAATAGCTCCAATGGCGTGCTCACGCCGATTGCCGGCAACGGGACGCAGAACGACCTGCCAGGGGGAGGGGACGGCGGCTCCGCGTTGTTGACCGGCCTGAGATTTCCGCGCTCCGTCTGGTTCATTCCCAACGGCGGTTATTTCATCGGCGAGCACTCTCCCGGCAACCGCATCTGGTATGTGGATCCCGCGGGCATTATTCATCGCTGGATGAACGGCAGCGACGCGAACCACCAACGGGTCGGCGATGGCCAATGGTTCTACGCGAACCCGACGGCGCCAAAAGTCTCGCGTGTCCGGTGTGCCAATACGGATCCCTTCGGCAACATGATCATCACGGAAAGCAATTACGGCTACGTGCGGCGAATCCGTTTTCAACGGCTCACGCCCTGACGCGTATTTGAACATGAAGTCCATTTTCAAAACTCTCGCCCTGATCGGGTTGTGTTTCAGCAGCGGAACGACGTTGCGAGCCATCACTACCAATGAGCTTGGCGCGCAACATCAAATCAAGCTGCTCACGCAGAGTGGCTACCTGCCCGGCGTGCCAGTGCTCGTGCGCGTCGAGGTGCGGAATGCGAACGGACCCGAGCGGGATTTGTGGGACGCGAACGCGACGCTGAGCGTCGATCAGCCCGGCATCACGCTCTCGACGAACCGTGTGCAATTGCGCAACGGACTTGGCAGCACTCTCGTGGCGTTTCGTGGCGGCGCAGATTTTAACCTCACCGCGACCGTCGGGGCGCGGCATACGACGCGGCTGCTCATTTCGCTGACGAATGTTCCAGTCGTCAGCGTCGGCGGGTCACTCGCCGGCTCGAATGTGTGGAGCGCCGTCATTCGCGTGACGAACGACGTGACCGTTTCTTCGGGCGCATCTTTGACCATTCTCCCGAACACGCTTGTCCTGCTCGATGGGGTGGCGAGCGGCGCCACTGCGAACGACTTGCGCATCAATGGCAAAATCGAATCACTCGGCACGGAAGATCAGCCGGTGACGATTACCTGCGCCAATACGAACACAACCTTTCGCTGGGGACAGATTCGCCATGACTCTGCGCAGCCGTCGCTGTATCGCCACACGAGCATCACGCGCGCGGGCCGCGCCGTCGGCGAAGGACACACCGGGACGGCGCCGGTGCTTCGCCCGACCAGTTCCACAATTGTTTTCGAAAACTGCAACATCACGGACCACGCGGAAGTCGTTCGCGGAGCCGCTGGTTTTGGAACTCCCGGCAAGATCGCCCAGGCCAGCGGATCGGAACTGACGTTCATCGACTGTCTTTTCCAACGGGCGCGCATGGGGCCGGAAATCGGCGGCACGGCGCTGCTTTGCACCAATACCTGGATGATGGACATGGGCGGCACGGACGACGCGGATGGAATCTATCTGCACGACCAGTCGGTCGGCCAGACGATCGCGCTCAGTGGCTGTGTGGTCGCGCGCGGCGATGATGACGGTATCGACACGCTCAGTTCCACGGTCACGATCGAAAACTGCATCGTTCGTGATTGGGACAATTTGCTCGAAGATGCCAAAGGCATCAGCGCTTACAACGGCGTCGTTCACGTGCGGCGCAGCGTCATCGTGGATTGCACGGTGGGTATCGCCGCCAAATCTGGCGGCAGCACGCCTTCGACGACGCCGATTCTCGTTACGATGGAACGTTGCACGATGACGGCGAACCAGACGAACGTGCTCGCCAATCGCAAAAGCTCAGGCGTGGGACCGCACGTGCACCTCAATATCACGAACTGCGTCATTTGGGGCGGCGATCCAGTCCACTCGGATTTCGAGCCTACGAATTCAACCTCGACGAACTTTACGATTGTGTATTGCGACCTGTCCGACCCATATGCCGAGACCGGTAATTTGATGGCCGATCCGCTGTTCGTGAACGCTGGCAATCACGATTATCATCTCCAGCCTTACTCGCCTTGCATCGATGCGGGCGATCCAGGGTCACCGCTCGATCCAGACGGCAGCCGCGCGGACATCGGAGCCTTCACATTTGCGCCGCCGCCGCCAGTCTTGAGCGGTCCGTGGAATTTCGGCAGCAGTGGGTTTCAATTTGCTCTGAACGCCTACAGCAATCGGAACTACGTCATTGAGGCATCCGACACGGTTACGAATTGGTTCTTCCTCAAAACGGTTTCGCAACCCGCTGAAACGAACACGGTGATTGATACGACGGCGACGAATTCTGCTCATCGAATTTATCGCGCGCGCCTCGCGCCGTAGAGAACGGCTTCTAGAGCTTGAAAGTCTCGCCCACGTGCCGCCAGCCAATGCGTTCGGCGGCGAGCGCTACTTCCGCATGCGTCGTATCTCGTCCAGTGTTTTTTTCTCAGCTGCGATTCGCATTAGTTCTCTCTCTCGTTCAGCTACGAATTGAACAGCGAACTCTCTGAACGTGCGGCGCGAGAGATACCACGCACAGAAAAGGTTCATGGCGATTAGCACAGATACAAACAACAGCACACGCAGCCGCTGCGTTCCCGAGACGAGAAGGGCATCGATGACGTGCCATGTCATCCTAGCGCTCCAGATGGTACAAAAAACGACAGCAAACCAGCGGTTAAAACGCCGGAGCTTAACGAGGCCGACCGTCTGCCAAATCAAAAAGACGAGCGCAACCAGTGGAAGAATACCCCAAATGGTCGGAACAGGCTCGCCCGCGTCGCGATAATCGCGCACTGGTCGGGCGAGGGAGCTGGACTGGATGAGCAGTCCCAAGCAGCACCAGGCTACAACGAAGAAAAACAGTTTAGGTCGCTTCAAAAGGCTTAAGACGTGTTCAGATTAGTGAAGTCAGGAAGAGTTTACAGCTTGAAAGTCTCGCCCACGTGCCGCCAGCCGATGCGTTCGGCGGCGAGCGCACGCTCGAAGCGCGCCAGCGGCTCGTTCTGGATCTCCTTCCCGAAGTTGAACGTCATGTGGTGGATGGGCAGGACGTAATTCGCGCCGGCGTCGTTGGCCATTTCGATGGCCTGCTCCGGCGTGCAATGCCAGCAATCTTCTCCGGCTTTGTAGGAGCCGATCGGCATCACGGCGAGGTCGAACGGGCCTTTGTCCTTGAGCTTTTTGAAGTGCGGGCAATAGGCCGTGTCGCCGCCGAACAGAAGCTTCTTGTTGTTCCGTTCGAGAATGTAGCCGTTGAAGCCGCGATGCTTGTCATGCCGCCAGCGCGCGCCCCAATGAGCGACCTGGAAGGCTTCCACCGTGATGTCGCCGTGATGGTTGCTGAACGTCGTGCGTTCGCCCCATTTCAGTTCGTGCACGTCTTTCATTTTCGTACCAGCCAGCAAGTCGGCCGTGTTCGAGGCCGTTATGACTCGCGTCGTGGGAGGGAACTTCGCGAGCGTGGCGATGTGCAAATGGTCCATGTGCGCATGCGAGAGCAGAACGAGATCGATGAGTGGAAGTTGATCGACCGTGAGCGCAGGTGCAATGAGCCGCTTCGGCCCGAACGTGCGTTTGCCAAACGACGCGCCGATGCGCCGTGACAACACAGGGTCGGTCACGATGTGCATGCCGTAGAAGTTGATCAGCACGCTGGCATGTCCCAGCCACGCTGCCGTGACACTGGATTGGCACCACTGTTCGGGCGTGGGGAGATAATTCGGCGCGGCGACCCGCACGCCAAATTCATTCACGAAGGTGCGCAACAATCGCGGACCCCAGTGGCGCGTGGTGTCCACGAATGATGCGGCCCTGCGCAGCCCGGGGAACCGATTCGATTTAAGTGGTGATTTCATGATGTTGCTTGAGATGGAGCCGCGGGGGGAGAACGTTCAAAAGTTTCGCGATCAGAATATTCACGTGCCGCATGGCGATGGCGATGCCGGCGTTCCAGCACATCTTCGATGTAGAGCTTTTTCACCAGCACGATGACGACAACGGACAATGGCCCGGAAAGGAAAAGTCCGCCAACTCCAAAAAACGTTCCGAGTAGCGCGACGAGCGACAGCGTGAGCGCGGGCGGCAGCGAGAGCGTGCGTTGTTGCAACAGCGGATTAGTGACGTGGTTCTGGATCCATTGCACGCCGAAGTAGAGCAGCGCGACGTAAAGTCCGGTCATTGGGCTGTGGACGAAGCCAAGCAGCACCGCGGGCGCGGCCGAAAGCAGCGGGCCGACGGTCGGGATGAACTCGAAAAGGCCGGCGAGAATTCCCAGCGCAAGCGGCAACGGCACGTGCATCAGCCACAAACCAACGGTGACGCACACGGCGACGAACAACATGGAAAGCAACTTCGTCATCAGCCAGATGCGCAGCACGCGGTAAAGTTCGCGCATCACTTCGTGCGCGCGAGGCCGATAATGAACGGGCACCAAACGTGCGAGTCCATTGACGTATGTCGCCGGCGACGTCGCCATGTAGATGGCGAGGAACATCACGATGATGACTGCGGCGACGGCGTTCAGGGTAATGGAAAAAGCGTGCGTGACCTGGCGCAGAATTTTTTGTCCGTCAGCCGTATGGGCCGCGCTGCTGCCTTGCTCCACCAGCCAGTTCATCCATTTGAAGGAAAGGAATTGAGAACGGAAACGATCGATGGCTTCGGGCAGCCGCACGCTCAGTTCATCGAACTGGTGCGATACCGCGGGCGCCGTCATCCAGCCCGCGAGCGCGAACAGGCCGAGCGCCACCGTGAGCACACTGAGCACGGCCGCCCAGACCGGCATTTTGGTGTGGCGAGTGAGCGGCTCCGCCAATGTGCGAAAGAGCACCGCAATGACGGCGCCGGCGAAGATGACCAGCAGGACATCGATTGCCTGGTACGCGAGCCACAACGCCACGACGCCGAGGCACACGATGGAAACCGCGATGGTCGCGCGCGTGGCAAATTCGCCGGACGAACTTCGTTCACGCCACGGCTGATGCGCGCTCCTCCTTTCAACACCTTGAAACCTGCGATGTCCCATAGTGCAGGTCCGATGACCCTCTTCATTGTAGCACACGCAGCGCGGTCTCGTGGTTGTGAGTGGCAGAACTTCCCATCGCTGATTGTCGCCCCGCTCCAGAACGAACCAATGAATCGAATCACCGTTAACGGAAATCGGCGTTGTGCCCCATGATCTTACTCGAGGGGCCGCGCACGTTTACGCAGAGCAACACACACGATGGAGAGCAAAAGTTATCCGCGCAGGGCGCGGCTGGCCTGAAATCCTTTGAAGATGACGAAGATGGCCCAGACGTGAAACGCGAAGCTGACCCAAAGCCATCCTTCGCCTGACGCGAACGCAGCCAGCGCGACCAGGAGACCGTCGAGGGCCAGCAGGATTCCTCCGATGATTGACGCCCATGCGTGACGCTTGCCGGCGAAAACGCCGAACAGAACCAGAAGACCCGCCGCAGCCAGGCCCAGTATCAATCCCACGGCTTTTCCCGCCGTGCCCATGCTGCCGGCCACTGCATCAATCACTTGCGTGATTCCCAGGCCAATGAAGAAGCGCCAATCGGAACCAAACGCGGCGACAACGGAATTGACCAGGGAGAGAACAGCGATTGTGTAGAACCAACTGGCGCCATTCTTGACGCGCTTTTCCAGTTCCGGGTCCTGTGCGGGAGTTGAGACGTGAATCGGCGCCGGAATCGCGGCCGCGACCGGAGCCGCCAGTCCGAGCTCGGGCAGCGCTGACGCCGCTACCCACGCCGGAGAATCGCTGCGCCATATTTGCGTATCGCTCGCAATGCGCCCGTCGCGCGCCCAGCCGCGCAACTGTTCGGCCGTGACCGGGCCGTATTGATTGCCATCGCCGCCGAGGACTGTGTAGGTGGGTTCCATAAGTTGAGCGCCACAGTGGCAAAGTCCCCGGTGGTGCTCAAATCGTTTCTTCGAGCGCGGAAGGAGCGATCATGGTTGCGACGTTGGCGTTGACAGTACCTGGCGAGCGCGAAACTGTTTGGCGCATGAATTGTCCCGCGTGTGCGTCGGCGTTGGTGGCCTTGACTGTCGAAGGGCTGGTCGTGGATGTGTGCCGCCAGGGGTGCGGCGGCATTTGGTTCGACCTTTTTGAGTTGAACAAGGTAGATCAAGCGCACGAGAAGTTCGGTGAGGCGCTCGTCGCGTTGGAGTTCGATCCGCGCGCGGCGATTGTGCCGGACAAGCGTTTCTGTCCCAAGTGCCTCGGCATCACGATGCTGCAACACAAATTCAGTCCCGACAAACCGGTCATGGTGGATGAGTGCCCGAATTGCGGCGGCGTGTGGCTCGACGGCGGCGAGTTGGCGGAAATCCGCCGTCGCTCGCCCACGACCGACGACCGCAAAAAGGCCGCGCAACGCTTCTTCGATCGGCTCTTCATCGAAGACCTCGCGCAACTCAAGGCGCGGCGGGCGCGCCCGTGATCAGAGAATGAAGGGCTTTTGCAGGAGAGTTCGAATCATCATCAGCACCTGTGAGAAGGTTAGTGGAGGAATCCACCGAGTCGAATCCCATCATTCGCGTGCTTCTCGGTCAGATGGAAGCTGTTTGAGAGTCTGTCCTCGGTGCTCTCCGCTCGTGGTGGGCCGACAAATGGCTTGAAAGCGGCGCCACACAATTGGAGCGTGCTCCATCCTATGCAGAGCAGTGGACGAACATCTCTCGTACTGTGGGCATTGATCATTTCCCTCCTCGTCATCAACAGTGTCACGATCGCGATCATCATCCGACAGCGCGCGGAAAACACAGCGCTGCAAAGCGAGATCGCAGCCTTGCGTGCGCAACGCGAGGAACTCCTGGAACATGCGGCGAAGGGAAATATCCCGAGTGTGCGTGTTATTCCAGAATCCAATCCAGGTGCCTTCGCCGGTGTGAAAGAAAGCGACATTCCCGGACGCTACCGATGGTTCGAATCAGAAAAGAATCGCGGCATTATCACTCTCAATGCCGATCACACTTTTACGAGCTTGAACGGCCAGAAGTCCGACACCTATCGATGGGCGCTCTCCCGCGACCAACTCGTCATGGAATACAACCGCATGACTTGTTATTACACGAACGTGGAAGCACCCGGCATTTACCTGGGCGTGCGAACCGATCGAAAAAGTCAGCGGTTGGAGAGAGTTGAGTAGGCCGACGCACAACACATATGCAAACAGTGGACGAACATCCTGGGTGCTTTGGGTTTTGATCGGCTGTCTGCTCGTAATCAATAGCGTCACGATCTTCCTTCTCGTCCGGCAGCGTGCCGAAAGCCTGCGGTGGCACGCCCAATACCTTTCTTTGCGTGCGCAACTGGACGCCGGACAATTTAATATCAGGCGCCCTCGTCCGGCCCCGCCAGAGATCGCCGCGACTCGGGACGCTTTCGCCCAAGTGCAGGAAAGCAGCATTCCAGGACGCTACCGGTGGTTTCAATCGGAGCAGGAGAAAGGCATCATTACTCTCGGAGCCGATCATACATTCAGAAACGAGAGGGGGGAAAAGTTCCCCGCGTATCGTTGGGAACTGTCCAGGAACGAATTGGTGTTGTTCTGGCAAAGCGGTTCTTCCCGTTACACTCAAATCGAATCTCCCGGCGTCTATGTCGGTCTGCGCACGGACGGCCGGACCCAGCGCATGGAGAAGGTCGAGTAGGCAAACGCCTTGAATGCCGCGCCGGGCCCTCGCAACGTGCCGACGATCCATTATGCAAACCAATAGCCGAGCGCCGGTTGTGCTTTGCGCGTTGATTGTTGGCCTGCTGCTCATCAACAGCATCACGCTCGGACTTCTGCTTTGGCAATATTCCGTCAACGTCCGGCAAAGTGCGGAACTCGCCCGACAGCGCGCGGAAGTGGAAACCTTGCAGGCCCAGCGCGAGAAACTGCTGCAATACGCCGCCGAAGGCTCGATGTCGCCCCTCCGCGTCATTCCGCCCACCACGCCCGGCGCGTTTGCCGGCGTGAAGGAAAGAGACCTCCCGGGACGCTACCGTTGGATCGATGGCCGCAACGAGCGGGGCGTCATCGTTTTCAATCCCGACCACACTTTCAGCATTGAAAGCGGGCCAACCGATCCGGCCTATCGTTGGAAACTCACTCCCGATCAGCTCATCCTGGAATTCAACCGCATCACCGCTTTCTACACCAACGTCGAATCACCCGGCATTTTCCTCGGTGCCCGCAGCGACAAGAGAAGTCAGCGATTGGAGAAGGTGGAGTAGGTGGCGGGGCGCGAGAGTCGTCGCGCCGAAGCTGGCTTCCAAACAACTGAGAGATGTATCTGGGTCACGCGGAAATCTGCGAACTCTTCGTCACGTGCGCTGTTGCATAAAAGCCGTCAATGTTTTTTTGTGTTCCGCAATAAAAACGCCTGAATACCCGCTGCAGCGCATTGCAGCCCGCTGCGGCCTCCCTCGATGCCACTCCGCGGAACTTTCATTTTCTTGTGTGCACGCCTGTGCAGTTGGCTGCAATGCGCTGCAGTAGGCATTCCGAAGGCTCTTTAGACTTTGTGCTGGTGCCCCGTCACAATCCTGCTCCAAGACCATGCCCTATACTCCGCAATTGTCGGACAACGTTTGTTGACGCGTGACGCCGAGAAAAACAAATAAGGATAGAGCACACATGAAAAGCCGCCATCACCGCACATTTGAGTATTGGCTGGGAGTGACGTGCATACTGGTCGGTCTGGCCGGATTTCTTTTACGCAGCAACTCGTACCTTGGTGTTCTGATTTTCTCAACGGGTGTTGGGTTAATGCGGCGACAGACGTTGCTTGAACACCTGACCGCGATGGTAAAGGCACTGAAGTCCAAGGACTGATTGTTGGCTGCGCACCATGTCAGGCCTTCATGCGTCGATCCTTTCTGCGGTTCCCGCGTTTTCTTCCTCCTTCCCACTGCGCCCTTCTCGTGTAACTTTTCCGCACCATGAAATGCGCGGTTGCGCTCGCCTTCGCCCTGCTTCTGAGCAACTTTCTCACCTGCACGTACGGCGCGGTGGTTGCGGCGCATCTCAAGAAGAACGACGATTGGTTTCGCAGCGACGAGGCGAAGCGCATTGCGGCCAACATCTTGTCGTGGCAGACGCCGCGAGGCGACTGGCCAAAGAATTCAAACACAACCGTGCCCTTCACGGGGGATCGGGCGAAGGCCACCGGCACGTTCGACAATGGCGCGACGACCGATGAATTGCGATTCCTGGCGCGGATGGTGGTCGCGACGAACGATCCGGGTTACATCGCGCCGTTTCTTCGCGGCCTGGATCACATCCTGAAATCGCAATACCCAAACGGTGGCTGGCCACAGTTCTCACCCCCGCCCAGGGACAAGTATCACCGCCACATCACCTTCAACGACGGCACCATGGTGCGCCTGATGGAGTTCGTGCGCGAAGTGGCGGGCGAACAACGATACGCTTTCGTCGCGAAGGAAACGCGCCAGGAATGTCAGCGTGTGTTTGACCGCGGCGTCGATTGCATCCTCAAATGTCAGATCAAGGTAAATGGCAAACTCACCGGCTGGTGTGCCCAACACGATGAAGTGGATTTCAGCCCGCGGCCGGCGCGTACCTACGAACTGGCGTCATTGAGCGGTTCAGAGTCGGTGGGCATCGTCCGCTTGCTGATGAGTTTGGAGAAACCGTCACCGGAAATCGTTCGCGCGGTGGACGCCGCGGTCGCGTGGTTCGAGTCGGCAAGAATTCCGGGAATCAAAGTCGTCGAAGTCGAAGCCAGGGGAACACCGAAAGGAAAAGACAAAACGGTGGTGAAGGACGCGAGCGCTAAACCGATGTGGGCTCGATTTCACGAAATTGGAACCAACCGCCCGATTTTCTGCGGGCGCGACGGCGTGAAGAAGGATTCGCTCGCCGAAATCGAATACGAACGCCGCAACGGCTATGCGTGGCTCGGTTACTGGCCGGAAAAGCTGCTGGCTGAGGACTACCCTGCGTGGAAAGCACGAATTAGAAGCAACACGAAGTGATTGGCTTCCGATTGCGCAGCCAAAGGTGTAGAACGCCTGGTAAGCGGCATTGACGAGCTTCGGCAAATCCTCGGCGCGTTGTTGCACTTCCGAAATGCGGCGGTCAGCCCCAAAGAAGAGAGGCCAATAGCGAGAGCCAGCGTCGTGGCGAGCAGAACCGACTTCAGGGGGGCGCAACCTTGCGGCGTGTTTCGACGAGAGACAATGCTGAACGCAAGTGAGCGTTTTTTTTTGCACCACCGAATTGCGTCACTTGCTGCGATGATCAGTTGTGCTAGACTGGCGAACCTTGTCCAAGACCAGCAATTGCGTTCGTGTCGTTTTGCTTGTCCTCCTCGTGGTCCTGATCCTTTCGGGATTCAACGCTGAGGCCGCCACTTACATTGTCTCCAACAAAAACGATTCCGGCGCGGGCTCATTGCGACAGGCAATTACCGACGCCAACGACAATCCGGGGCGCGACATCATCACGTTCAGCATTACCGGCGCGACGCCGTACAACATCATCCTCGCCAGCGAACTCCCGGTCGTCACCGAAGCCGTATTCATCGATGGCACGACGCAGCCTGGCTATGTGGATGGTCCTTTGGTCGGCGTGACAGGCCTCAACGCGGGCAACGTGAATGGATTTACATTGCAGGCGAATGAGTGCGAAGTGCGCGCTCTGGCCATCAATCGTTTTCAGGCCAACGGCATTCAGATCAACGGCGACAGCAATGTCGTGGCGGGTTGCTACATCGGCACATCCCTCGCCGGCACGGCGAAGCTGCCCAACGGAGCGGCGGGGGTGACGATTGTGAATGGTGTGGGAAACCGCATCGGTGGCACGAACATCGGCGACCGCAATCTGCTTTCGGGCAATGGCACCGGACTTTACATCGTTGGCCTCGCGGCGACCAACAATGTAGTGCAAGGGAATTTCATCGGCCTGGACGCAAGCGGCGCGTCCGATCTCGGCAATAGCCAAAACGGTATTCTGCTTTCGGCGCCTTACAACACTATCGGTGGCGTAACGCCGGCTGAACGCAACGTCATTGCCGCGAACGGACAGAGCGGCATTTATCTCAATGACCTGGGCGCGTTCGGCAATCGCGTCCTGGGCAACTACATCGGCACGCGAGCGGACGGCGCGGCGACGCTGGAAAACGCGGAAGATGGCGTGACGATTTTTCGAGCGCGCGAAAATTTCATCGGCGGCGCGGAGACGGGCGCGGGCAACGTTATTTCAGGGAACCAGAAGCGTGGTGTGTTCCTCAACGGCATCGGCGCGACGGGCAATCGCGTCGAAGGAAATTTCATCGGCACCGACGCGAGCGGACGTGCTGACGTTGGCAATGCCGACACGGGCGTCGGAATTCTGGCGGCCAGCCGGAACTTCATCGGCGGAACGAATGCGCTGGCGCGGAACATCATTTCCGGGAATGACAAGAGCGGCGTCTCCATCGACTCGAATTCCGTCGCAAATGTTGTCAGCGGAAACTTCATTGGCCTCGATGCGACGGGAACGAATGCTTTGCCCAACAGCTTCAGCGGCGTCTCGGTATTGGCGGGCGCGAGCAATGTGATTGGCGGCGCGCGAGCGGGCGCGGGCAACGTTATTTCCGGCAACACGCAGAACGGCGTCATTCTCGCGGGCGGGACGGGCACGGCAGTTCTGGGGAACCTGATTGGCACCGACGTGAGCGGACGGCTGGGACGCGGAAATGTTTTGAGCGGCGTGCGCATCGAGTGCGCGGGGAATTCCATCGGCGGCGAATCAGCGCGCAACGTGATTTCCGGCAACGCCAACAGCGGCGTGTTTATCTTCGGAGTGGCGGCGAGCAACAATGTCGTGGCGGGAAACTTCATCGGGCCTGACATCACCGGCATGGCGCGGATCGGCAATGGCATTGCGGGAATCGGCATTACGAATGCGCCGCGCAATTTGATCGGCACGACCGAGCCGTTCGGCGGCAACGTGATTTCCGCGAACGCCAACA
>JGI10216J12902_104100648_pt1 | contig 40442 bp, 31 predicted proteins | sample KanNatreferecore_FD_12902 | JGI IMG/M metagenome (IMG submission 12902)
CGCCGCCGCACCGGCTCGAGTTGCTCGGCCATCCAGACCGTGCCGAAGCCGCCTTCTCCTAACTTCTGGAGCAGTTTGAAATTGCCAATCCGGTCCTCGCCTTCTTCGGGTTTGAACCGTGCCAGCTCTGCTTCCAGTTCAGGAGAATCGTTGCGATCTGATGAGCGCTGCATGAAGCCGCCATCGTCGTGAGAGGCCAGCAACCGCTCGATGCGCTGACGTAGCGCGGGTTGACCTTCGCAAGCGATGAGAAGGTACGCGGAGCGTTCCGCCGCCGACATTTCTGCGGCGACCTGAAAGATTTCTTCCTCGTTCTTTGGAGACGGAGGGTCGGGAGCTGACATCGTTACTCTCACATGCGCCGTGAGCGGCTAAATCGTATCATTCAGTCAAGAAAGCGCGTCCGGTCTGCTCCAGCTCCTGGTGCAACCAGGCGCGCGCGTACGCCCAGTCACGCTTGGCAGTGGGCACGGAAATTCCGAGCACCTCGGCGGCTTCTTCGAACGAGAAGCCGACAAAATAGCGCAGCTTGACGACTTCGGCCTTGCGGGCGTCGTGGGCGGCGAGCCGGTCCAGCGCTTCATCGACCGCCAGCGATTCCTCCTCGTTGTCAGGCGGTGCGGCGATCTCAAGTTCGTCCACATCGACATGTTCGGCGCCGCCGCCGCGCTTCTCGCGATGCTTCCGGCGCGCCCGCTCGACGAGGATTCGCCGCATGGCCTCGGAAGCCGCGGCGAAGAAATGCGCGCGATTGGCAAAGACGCCATCGCCCAGGCGAAGCCAGGCCTCATGCACCAGCGCGGTCGCCTGAAGCGTGTGCCCCGGCTGTTCCCGCGCCATTTTCTGCGCGGCCAGGCGGCGCAGTTCCCCATAAACCAACGGCAGCAACTCCTTGATGGCCTTTGCATCGCCCTGCTGGATGGCCTCAAGAATGTGCGTCGCTTCGCTCATGATCGCACTTGGCGCCGACGGCGGCTTTGGCTGGTGGCATGTCAGGATCGTAGGCGATTTCCTCCCGCAGCAACTCGCGGTGGTGCTGCCGCATCCGTTGCACGGCGGATTTCAGGGCGGCCTCTGTCATGCCGACTGAGTCGCCCAGTTGGGCGTAAGACCGTCCGCCAGGCTCGCGCGACTGGTCTTGATCGTCATGATAAAACGCAAAGATCAATCTATTGTCCTTGGGAGATATTTGATTTCAACCTAACCGAGACGATTTCGGCACATATCTGTATTTTCAGCCTCGCTTCTGCGCCCGGAAGTGCCACTTCCAACCGTGCCATGTGCCGAATTGCAGACTCAATACGCTTAGCCATCTGGCATCGAGCTTTGCAAAAGATGAGCTATTCGGACATGGGGTGAACACCCCATGCAGTTCGGCAGTTTTGGGCTGCTTCTCTTGTATCAGCACAGGGCTCTGGGTGTAGATTCTCCGGGCGCAATAGAAGATTTGGCGTTCTCAGGGCAGAGACTGGAAGTCCCGCGCGTTGGCTCTTGAGGAAGTCGTCCGGCGGTGCAGTATTCAGGAAGGCTTCGACTAGGGCGCGAACATGCGCCCCTCACCCTCCGTCGAAAGTCGAACGTCGAGAGCCGAAAGCTCTTCGGCCTTCGACTCTCGACGTTCGACCTTCGACGCTTCAGCTGGGGGGAGAGGGAGTAATTTGTTTCTCAATCATGGAAGTGATTTCCTCCACGCTGGCCGGTTTCGCCAGGCAGGGGCGGCCCGAGATGATTCCGTCCATTTCCGCGACGCGGCTGCGTTGCACGGCGGCGGTGAGAAAAACAATCGGCGTATGGCTCAACTCAGGGTCCGCTTCGAATTGCGCCACCACGTTTCCGCCGGGCATTCGCGGCATGATGATGTCCAGCAGCACGATGTCGGGTTTGAATTGGCGCGCCGTCGCCAGCGCGTCCTCGGCCCAGTTCACGACGCGCACTTCGTAGCGGCCCGTCTGTTCGAGGTTGAGTTGCAGCAGGTTGGTGAAGCTTTTTTCGTCATCGACCAGCAGGACTTTCTTTTTCATACGCATTCAGGTCCAAGGTCCAAGGTCGGCGCCGTCATTGGACTTTGGACTTTGGACTCATTATTGGACTCATTTGTTTTCCCCCCGGAGCAGGATGGCCACGCGCACGCCGCCTTCTGGCCGATTCGTAATGTCGATCGTGCCGCCGTGCAATTCGATTATCTTTTTGCTCACGGGCAGGCCCAGGCCCGTGCCCACTCCGGTCGGCTTGGTCGTGAAGAACGGGTCGAAAATCTTTGTCAGGTTCTCCTGCGAGATGCCTGGGCCGCTGTCCTCGATTTCAGTGACGACCGCCGTGTCTCCAGGGAAAAACTGGTTGCTGGTGCGCGAGCCTTCGTCGTGCCGGGTCTGCGCCACGCGCCGTTTCGAGGTGCGCACGCGCAAGGTGCCGCCGCTGCTCATGGCGTGCAGGGCGTTCATGAACACGTTCACGAACACCTGTTGAATCTGGTTCTTCTCGATGGCCACGGGCGGCAGGTCCGGCTCGAATTCCGTGACGAGCTCTATCTGGTGCTTGTTCAATTCGTGCCGCAGCAACACGAGCGTCTGATCGAGAATGCGGTTCAAGTCTTCCGCGCGCGTGTCGAGCTGGTGCGCCGCGGAAAAGTCGAGCAGCCCGCGCGTGATTTTGTCCGCGCGCCCGATGGAGTCGCGCATTTCGGAAAAGACGAGCGCGAGATTTTTGTCCGCGGCGCTCACGTTCTTTTCCAGGTAGTTGAGGCCCATGGTGAGCGTGGCCAATGGATTTTTGACTTCGTGGGCCACGCCAGCGGCGAGTGTGCCGATGGATTCCATCTTCGCGGCCTGGATCAATTGCAACTGCGCCGCTTTCAATTCGCCGTGTGACTTGCGCAGTTCCTCGTGCGCGCGCCGCAGTTCTTCTTCGGCGCGAATCCGTTCGGTGATGTCCCAGAAAATTCCCTGGATGCCGATGGTGCGCCCCTTGGCATCGTGGATGGGGGACTTGATGACGTTCACGAAGCGTTTCTCGCCGCCGGGCGCCTGGTTCACTTCCACGGTCTCGAAGAGTTTGCCGGTTTTGATCACGTGGCGGTCGTCGGCCTGGTATTTCGCGGCGAGATCGGGCTGAAAGAAATCGAAGTCGGTGCGGCCGATGATTTCATTCAGGGGTTTGCCGAGCAGTTGGCAGAACCTTTTGTTCGCGAAGGTGAACCGCTCGTTCACGTCCTTGCGGAGAATGTGTTGCGGCAGCGACTCGACCAGCGAGTGATAAAACGCCTCGGACTTGACGAGCTGTTCCTCCGCCGATTTGCGCGCGGTGATGTCGCGGATCAATCCATCGTAGGCAATGACGTTGCCGTGCTCGTCCCGGCGCGGCACGACCGTGTGACGCACCCAGCGCAGTTCACCGTTCTTGTGAAAGAGCCGGTGTTCGAGCGGCGGCTGTATTTCTCCCTGGCGCGCGCGCGCGCCTTGTTCGGTCACTGCCTGCTGATCTTCGCGGTGGACCATCCGCAACCACAAGCGCGGCTCGGCGTGATATTGCTCCGCCGTGTAACCGGTGACCGAGACGCAGGAAGGACTGTGCGTGAGCTCGACAATCTCGCCCTCTTTCAATTTCACGGCGTAGGTGTAATCCGTGATCGATTCGAGCAAGTGCCGGTAGTGCCGCTCGCTTTCCGAAAGCACCTGCTCGATGCGCTGCCGTTCGATCGCGTAATTGAGCGCGCGGCGGAGACTCTGCGCGTCGAACCGGCCCTTCACGAGGTAGTCCTGCGCGCCTTCGCGGACCGCCTTCAACGCCAGTTCCTCGTCGTCCGTGCCGCTGATGACGATGATGGGGGAATTGCCCGCCGCCGCGTTCAGCCGGGAAAACGTGGTCAGCCCCTGGCTGTCCGGCAGAGTGAGATCGGAAATGACGGCGTCGAATCTGGCCTTTTTGAATCTTTCTTCTGCTTCCGACAAGCGTGTGGCGTGAACGACTTCGAACCCGCCGTCGCGATGGCGCAGCATCGTGGCGATGAGACTCAGGTCCATCGCATTGTCTTCGACGATCAGAACGCGCTTCTTTCGCTGGGCCATGCGCGGAAATGTTCGCCGAATGCGGGAAGGGCGCGAGAAATTTCGGAGCGCGGCTGTGTCGTCCTCGACCAGCCGCAGCAGCTACGCAATGAACGAGGCAAGAGGGAAACCTAAAGTGTCTCAACATTCCGAGGTGCTGCGGCTGGGCTTCGCCCCAGCCGCGCTCCATCACAATTGCTTGCGCGCCGCGGTGACGAGACTCAACTCCTCTGGCAAAATTGCCGCCGTCTCTGCCTTCGCCAGATAGCGCCGCGCTTTCTCCCCCTGGCCAGACGCCGCGAGCAACGCGCCGTAGTAACTCGCCACCGATGGATTTTCGAGCTCGGCCGGCTTGAGAGTTTCCATGATCTGCAACGCCTCCGCCGTCTTTCCTTGCAGGTGCAGCGACCAGGCATACGTGGACACGAACGCAAAATTATTCGTGCCGCGCTCATAAACCTGCCGCGCGAGCTGGTGCGCGCGGGCGACATTCGTGTTCAGCAGGAACGCAAGGTTGGCCCAATTATTTTGCACGACCACATTGGTCGGCTGCCGTTCCAGCATCAACGTGCACACATCGAAGAGGCCGCTCGTGCGCCGCAGCCTCGCATAGTTTCCCTGCAATGATTCGAGCGGCCAGCGCTCTTGCGGAAACTGCTTCGCCGCGCGCCAGAGCAATGCCTCGGTCTCATTCGTCCACCGCCAGTTCGAGGAAAGCTGCGCCAGCATGAGGGTCAATTCGGGCCGTTCGGACGCAAGTTGCGTGGCTTCGTTCCAATGCGTCGCGGCGACCCTCTCGACATTCTGCTGGCGCACCGCGTAAGCGAGCAGGGCCTTGCGCAAAAAGTCGCGCTCACGCCACTGCTGCTTCGTAAGCCATTGCTCCAACTCGCGCCATTGCTTGGTGGCCAGATAGCAATCCGCCACCGCGACCGGCAGCGGCAATTCGTTTTCCACCGTCGCCGGCAAAGTCTTCGTCCACGCGATTGCTTCCGCCGGCAATCCCAGCGCCGCCATTCGCGTCACGAGATCTGACGCGTGCAACGCGTTCGTGGCGGCATCGCGTTGTGTGGTTTCGAGGAACTGGTTGAACGCCGGATTTTTTGCGCCGTGCAGAATGGAAAGGTGTTCCAGTTTATCGGCAAACATTGCGTTCGTGGCGCGCAACAACGAAGTGGAGTAGCCTTCCGCTTCCGCAAATTGTCTCCGGCTCGCGTGGTGGGCGACCAGCGCCCGCAAGGCCAGCCCGCTCCACGGCGGAACGGACTGCAATCGTTCCAGTTCACTACGCGCCCGCGCGGAAACCACGGCATCTTTTGATTCAAGCCGCACCACCGCAAGGTTCAGCCGGTGCAACTCGTTCGTCGGTTCAAGCCGGATGGCCTGCTCGAAATGGTGCTCGGCGTCGGCGATGCGATTCTGTTTCAACGCCAGTTGCGCGCCTACGAGTTGAAACGGAATCGTGTTCGACACGCCCTCCGCCGCCGCCAGGTCTTTGAACAGCCGCGACGCCAGCGCAAAAGGCGGTTGCTCATATCGCAAGGTGCACAATGCAAACGCGGTTTGGTTCTCCAATGACGGCTCGATTTCGGCGATGCGCCGCCGCCAAACAATCGCCTGCGGCGAGCGCGAAAGGTCCGCGAGGTCCGCCATCACGCGAGTCGCGACGAGATTATTGGAATTGAGCACCAGCGCCTGTCGGGCACTGAGCAGTGCTTTGCGGTGCTCTTTTCGGAGCCAGGCTTCCCCTGCTTGTGCTGCGAAACGTTTCTCTTTGTATGCGCGATACGCCGGCAAACCCATCCAAACGCCCGCGGCAAGCAAAGCGAGAACAAGGACGGCTATGATGGTTTTTCTCATCGTTCGGGAAAGTGAGCGCGCGAACCGTTCCTCAAGACGGTCCCTTTTGCAACCGCGTTCGTGATACTGTGATGGCCTCCTTGGAGATTGCGCTTCCTCTTGATCGTAATCTTAATCCGGCCGGCAATCGATACGCTGACTCAACCTTGAAAATTCTCATAACAGGCGGCGCGGGTTTTATCGGAAGCAATCTGGTTCGCTACCTGATTGCAGAGACGGCTCACACGATCGTCAACGTGGACAAACTGACCTATGCCGGCAATCTCGAATCGCTGGCTGAGGTGGCTGGCAATCCGCGCCATGTCTTCGTTCAAGCGGACATCTGTGATTTGCGCAAAATGCGGGACGTGTTCGGACAGCATCGTCCCGATGCGGTGATGCACCTGGCGGCTGAGTCGCACGTCGATCGTTCGATTGATGCTCCCGCCGATTTCATTCAGACGAACATCGTCGGCACGTTCCACTTGCTCCAGGCCGCGCGCGAGCATTGGGAGAAAATGGATTCGCCCGCGAAAGAACGATTCCGCTTTGTCCACGTCTCAACAGATGAAGTGTTTGGAGCGCTCGCTGCCGAGGACGCGCCTTTCGACGAAAAGAGTCCTTACGACCCGCGGTCACCGTACTCAGCCAGCAAAGCCGCTTCCGATCATCTCGCGAGGGCGTGGCACCAGACTTATGGCCTTCCCGTCATCATCAGCAACTCGTCGAACAACTATGGGCCGTATCAATTCCCGGAGAAGCTGGTCCCGCTCGTCATCCTCAAAGCGCTGCGCCAAGAATCCATTCCCGTTTATGGCGACGGCAAACACGTTCGCGACTGGCTCCACGTGAGCGATCACGCCGAAGCTCTTCGCGCGGTGCTGGAACGCGGACGCCCTGGCGAGACTTACCTGATGGGCGGCAACAACGAATGGCGGAACATCGACCTTGTGCGGACGCTCTGCCGAATCCTGGATGAATTGAAGCCCGCCACAAAAGTCTCCCGGCACGAAGACTTGATCACCTTCGTCGCGGATCGGCCCGGCCATGACTTCCGATACGCAATCAACTCGCAAAAAATCCGGGACGAGCTCGGCTGGCGACCACGCGAAACGCCCGAAGCCGGCCTCCGCAAGACGGTCGAGTGGTATTTGCGACGGCGGGATTGGTGGGAACGAATTCTGGATGGCAAATACCGCCTGGAACGTTTGGGTCTGCAAATTGCCTTCGAAAAACCGGACGAACCGCCTCGCCGTTCCTGATTTTCTCCTCGTTTCCCGAAGCCATGTGCTTCAATATTGCTTCCATCCTGGAACGGAAGATTCAACTTCAGGTTCCAAGGATACGTTTGGGTTTTCTCCGTGCGGCTGCTTGTCCGCACGTGCGCGCACACGCGCTCCCCGAACGCACACAACAATGTATCCGGCCCCACGGCACGGCGCACAGGTCTTGCCGATTCATTCGGCAAACGACCAAGGGCGGCAGCTTGTCTGCAAAAATCTGAAAAGCTTAAACGCTGAAACACGGAAATACAGAATGAGCCGCCTTTCAGAGGAACTTCGGCAGCGAGCTAAAAAGTACGCGGCAGCCGCTATTCGTCTTTATGTCACGTTGCCGCGACGGCGGAAAGAAGTGGAAGTGCTTGGACATCAACTGCTCCGTTCCGGAACCTCAGTCGCTGCCCACGCGCGCGAGGCTTCGCGCGCCCGTTCGGATCTCGAATTCTGCTCCAAGCTCGATGGGCTGCTACAGGAGGCCGACGAGTCCGCGCTCTGGCTTGAACTGCTTCGGGAAGAATGTGGCATCCAAAGTGAAGATCTGATCCAGTTGCATCGCGAGGGCCAGGAACTAATCGCTATCTTCGTCACCATCGTCAGCCGCACTCGTTCGCAGAGCTAATCCGATTTCAGTTTTTCCGCATTTCAGCTTTTCAGCTTTTCGGATGTTGATCTTGGGCCTTAACGCCTATCACGGCGACTCCGCCGCGTGCCTTGTGCGCGATGGCAAGCTCGTTGCCGCGGCGGAAGAGGAACGTTTCCGGCGCGTGAAACACTGGGCCGGCTTGCCCACTCAGGCTATCGATTATTGCCTGCGCGAAGCTGGCGCCACGCTGAACGAAGTCGATCACGTCGCCATCAACCGCAAGCCGGGCGTGAACAATCTTCGCCGACTTGCGTTTCTGATCACGCATCGTCCCGATCCTCGGCTGGTTTGGGCGAAACTTTCCAACATCGGCAAGGCGGCAGGCGTGGAATCCGCGCTGCATGCCGCCTACCCGATGCAAACTCTTCGCGCGCAAGTCCATCACGTCGAACATCATCTCGCGCATCTCGCATCCGCTTTTCTGGTCGCGCCGTTCGATGAGGCGGTTTGTCTCTCCGTCGATGGTTTTGGCGACTTCGCCAGCGCGGCGTGGGGAATGGGCCGCGGCAGCGATATTCACATCGACGGTCGCGTTTACTTCCCGCACTCGCTGGGAATTTTTTATTCAGCCATCACCCAGTTCCTCGGCTTCCCCCATTTTGGCGACGAATACAAAGTGATGGGTCTCGCGCCGTACGGAGAACCGAAATTCTTGAATCAAATGCGTGAACTCGTTCGTGTTCAAACTGACGGAACTTTCAAGCTGGAGCTGCGGTACTTTTGCCATCACACGGACAATGTTTCCTACACCTGGAACGATTGCACACCCGAAGTCGGCACTCTCTATCGCCGCGCGGAACTGGAGGAACTGCTCGGGCCGGAACGAAAGAAGGATGATCCCCTGGAGCAACGTCACAAAGACCTCGCCCGCTCCGCCCAGGCCATGTACGAGGAGGCGTTCTTCGCTTTGCTCAAGGCGCTCCACGCAAAATACGGTTGCAACAACCTCGCGCTCTCCGGCGGCTGCGCGATGAATTCCGTCGCGAACGGGAAAGTCTATCTCCGCTCGCCATTCAAGAAAATGTATCTGCCGTCCGCGGCCGGTGATGCCGGTGGCGCGATTGGTTCTGCATTCGTAGTGTGGAATTCAGTTGCGCCGCACTCCACCGCGCGCGCCTTCCCTCTCCGCCTCGACCGGGGAGAGGGCCAGGGTGAGGTGTCGAGTTTGGTTTCAACTCCGCGTTCCAACGGCCACGTCTCTCGCGCTGTCTTGATGGACGCCTACAGCGGCCCGCAGTTTTCCGACGCACAAATTGAATCCCTTCTTCGCCAACGCGGCCTCATCGGTGGCGCAGGCGGCTCTCCTGAAGCTTCCCCTCTCCGCCTCGACCCGGGAGAGGGCCTCGGTGAGGTGTCGAATTCTCCGACCTCCGACCTTCGACCTCCGACCTCTGGTCTCTCCATCACACACTTCTCTGACGAAGCGCACCTTTGTCGTCAAACGGCGCACGCCATCAGCGTAGGCAAAGTCATCGGCTGGTTCCAGGGCCGCATGGAGTGGGGCCCGCGCGCGCTGGGCAACCGCTCCATCCTCGGAGACCCGCGCCGCGCCGACATGAAGGAAATTCTGAATCTGAAAATCAAACGCCGCGAATCCTTCCGCCCGTTCGCGCCCTCCATTCTCCGCGAGCACGTTGCCGAATGGTTCGAGCAGGACGACGACGTGCCCTTTATGATGCAGGTCTTTCAGGTGCTCCCTGCCAAGCGCTCCCTGCTTCCGGCTGTCTGTCACGTGGACGGCTCGGGCCGCCTGCAAACCGTCCATCGCGAAACCAATCCGCGCTACCATCGGTTGATTTCTGACTTCTGTTCTCTGACCTCTGTCCCTCTCGTGCTCAACACCTCGTTCAACGAAAACGAACCCGTCGTCTGCCGCCCTGAAGAAGCGCTCGATTGTTTCCTGCGGACGAAGATGGACGTTCTGGTCCTCGGCAATTTTTTTATTTCGCGGAACGAAAGTGCCGCCGGCGTGTGAGGGCCGAAATCAGTCACGGTTTTTGTTTGGCATTGGATTGGTGAGTTCATGCAAAGTCCCGCGTCAGCCCAAACAGGAATATTCGTGCGTGTCATGAAAAACCTTCTTCCGAAGAATTACGTCGCGCTTTTGTCGCTTTCTATTCTGTTCCTCTCGGCGCGCGTCGCGATGACGGCGATCGTCTATTGGGATAGCAATGGCGCCACAGCCGGAGCCGGAGCAACGCCGACCGGCACTTGGGGAACCAGCGCCTTCTGGAGCACGGCGTCGGACGGCACTGCCGCAACGGCGGCATGGACTTCCGGCGACACCGCCGTGTTTTCCGCCGGCACGGATGCATCCGGTACCTTCACGGTAACGCTGTCCGGCACCCAAACCGCTGGCGCGATCAATGTCGAGGAAGGAACGGTCAGTTTTAGCGGGACCGGCGCGGCTTCCATTGGGGCCGGGTCGGTTACAATCAGTTCAGGAGCGACACTGAGTGTCGATAACGCCGCGCGTATTGCTGCCACCGCCGGTTCAACGTTCTTTATCAATGGGGGGACGATGCGCAACACGGTGGCGAGTGCGGCCGGCTCATTCATTGATATTGATGCGGTCATTGTTCTCGGTTCAGGGGGCGGCACTGTCTCGTACACCACGGCTGGAGTTCTCAACATCATTCAGACCGCGACGATTATTTCGGGAACAGGCCCTCTGACCAAGACCGGCGCGGGAATCCTCGCCATCGCCAGTCCCTGCACCTACTCGGGCGCCACCATCATCAATGACGGCACGCTACGAATCCGAGCCACAAGCAACCGGCTGCCCATCGGCACCGATGTCACCGTCAACAGTCCCGGAGTTCTCGATCCTGGCTCCACGAGCGGCAACGTTCAGCAGGTCAACACGATCAACGGCAACGGCAACATCACCTTCAGTGCGAGCAGTTCGCTCATCATTGCGGGTGCCGGCGATTCCACACTCACTGGTGTCATCAGCGATGGCGCTTCGACGGGCAGGATTGGAAAACTAGGCGCAGGCATCCTGACTTTGAGTGGCCTAAACACTTATGACGGCACGTTCACCAACGACGCAGGCACGACGATCGTCACTCCCGGCGCAACATTGGCCGGGGCCGGAGCGGATTTGGTTGTCCACGGCGGCCTGCTGATTCTCAGCAATACTGCGCAGACGGTGCTGTCCCTTTTCGGGAACGGGGGAACAATCGATTTGCCCAGTGGCCAAACGCTTACCGTCAATCCTAGTTCCGGCGTACGAATCTATGCAGGAAGCATTGCCGGGCCAGGACAGCTTGTTAAGAGCGGGGCAGGGACGCTCGGCTTGTCAGGCAGCAGCACTTACGACGGAACCACGTTTGTGAATGCGGGCAAGTTGTTGGTGATCCTCTCTTCGACCGCACTGGGCAGCACGGTTGGCGGGACAGAAGTTGCGAGCGGCGCAGAACTGCTTATTGAGGGTTCGACTAATGTTATCACCATCAGCGAACCGTTGAGGATTGCGGGACCGGGGGCCGGCGATGGCGGCGCCATCACAGTCCAGAGTAGCGCCAATGCTACGATCAGCGGCCCGGTGACTTTGACCGGCGATGCGACCAATACTGTTTCCAGCACTGCAACAGTCGTTTATGACAACACCGCCGCCATTACTTCCCTCGCGAACCAGAACCTGACCTTGCAAGGCGGTTCCGGCGCGGGCGGCGGTGGAACGATCTCCGGAACGATTTCGCTCGGCTCCGGAAGTCTGACGAAACTCCAGGGTGGGAGGTGGACCTTTTCCGCGTCGAACGATTACAGCGGCGGAACTGTCGTCAGCGCTGGCACATTGATCGTGAATAATACCAACGGTTCAGGCACCGGCTCTGGCGCCGTCACCGTCAATTCTGGCGCGACACTCGGCGGCACTGGTATCATCAGCGGCCCGGTAACCATCGCCAGCGGCGGCACGCTCGCGCCGGGCGCTTCCATCGGCACGCTCACGTTCGGGAGTTCACCCACGTTGTCCGGCACCGTCGCCATGGAAATCAACAAGAGCGGCGCGTCGCTCACCGGCGACAAGCTCGTCGTCAACGGCAATCCCCTCGCCTACGGGGGTTCATTGACCGTCACAGCCACTGGCGATCCGATTGCCGGCGGAGACACGTTCGATTTGTTCGACGCCAGCAGTTTCAGCGGCTCGTTCACCTCGAGCAACCTGCCCGCGCTGGGTGCAGGATTGAATTGGTGGCTGGGCAATCTGACCGCGAATGGAACCATCACCGTGAACAACGCGCCGGTGGCGAACAACACCAACACCGCGCGTCTCCCGGGTTTGAGCCTCAAGATGGCCATCGCCGATCTGCTCGCCAGTTCCACCACCGATCCTGACGGCGACGCACGCGCCTTTCAGTCCGTCGGTACACCGGCTAACGGCGGCGCCACGAGCAGCGACGCGACCTTCATTTACTATTCCAGTCCGAGCGACGTTGCAGACAGCTTCAGTTACACAATAAGGGACGCGCGCGGCGGCGTTTCCAGCGGAACGATTGGAATTACCATCGCGGGCAAACCTGCCGGCCTCGCTCAGAGTATCAACACTTCTGGCGGAGGACCGGTCACCGTGAACTTCGCCGGCATTCCCAATTATCACTACGACGTAGAGCGCTCTGAGGATTTGAACACCTGGACCGTGGTGGCCAGCGACGTCGTGGCCGCCAGCAATGGACTGTATCAGTTTATCGACCCGACTCCGCCGCAGCCCAGCGCCTACTATCGGAGCCGGCAGCATTGAGAATCTCAAAAGGGAAAAGGGACTTATGCGATTGATCAATTTGTGTGCGGTTCTGACGCTGGCGACACTGGGCGTGAGCCTTCGGACTGAAGCCGCTCTCTACCAGTACAATTTCAACAGCGGCTTTGCGAACGGTGGCGCTGTTCCCGATGCCAACGTCAACGGCTGGTCGGACACCCGCACCATCAGCGACATCACCATTCCCGCGCCAACCATTCTCGACGTCAATGTGACTCTGAACATTTCCGGCGGCTACAATGGAGACCTCTATGTTTATCTCGCCCACTCGAGCGGCTTTTCCGTACTGATGAATCGCGTGGGACGCACCAGCGGCAACTCGTTCGGCTACGGCGACACAGGATTCAACGTCACGCTCGATGACGAGGCCGCCACGACTACGGACATCCATTCGTACCAAACCGTCAGCTACTCCCTGAACGGCAATGGCCAACTGACCGGCGATTGGCGGCCCGATGGGCGAAACACCGATCCGACCACCGTGTTGGATTCAGACGGGCGCGCGAGCCTCCTGACCGTGTTCAACGGCATGGATCCGAATGGCAACTGGACTTTGTTCGTGGCCGACCTTTCCTCCGGCGCCTCCAGCACAGTGGTTGACTGGGGATTGTTCATTCAGGCCGTGCCCGAACCAAAATACTACGCACTCTACTGTGCGCTCGGTCTGCTTGCGATCTCCGGCGTTCGGATGTGGCGTGATTCGCGTCGTGCGACGACGCGCTTTTAGGCTCGCTTGTTTTTTACTCGCATCTTCGATCCAGTGTTTTTGATTCCTGAACGCTTCAAAGCGTGATGGTTACAGCACAACAAACGGAAACGACTGGCCCTACAGGTTCTTCAAGTTCTCCATCGTGGCGAAGTCGGACAAAAATTCTCGGGAAATTCCTCACGTGGCAGGCGGCCATCCAATTCCTGTCGGCTGTCAGCGGCTTGATCCTCGTTCACCTGCTTGGAAAACCTGAGTTTGCCCTCTACACCGTTGCGACCAGCTTGCAGACAATACTTGCTTCCATCAGTGATTGCGGCGTGGGAATCGGAATGACTTCCATTGGCGGACGCGTCTGGAGTCAACGTGCCAATCTGAGCCGGCTTACCGCTACCGCGCTTTGCATGCGCTTTTATCTTCTCGCGGCGGGCACGATCGTCGTGCTTCCGCTCGGCGCGTGGTTGCTGCATCGCAATGGTGCGGCGACGCTTTCCATAGGAATCGGATTGATCGTCGTGCTTGCAACCGTCTTCTTCGTTTTGAGCGCACAAATCCTTTCAGTCCCGTTCCGATTGCACGGAGCGTATGATCGCGCACAACGTGCCGAGTTCCTCGGTGTCATCTGTCGTGTGCTTTTGATTGTTACCGTCGTAGTCTTCGCGCCCAATTTTATTATTGCCCTCACTGCAGCGCTCGTCGGCGCAGCGTTACAGGCATGGACGCTCAAACGCGGCGTTCACCGCTTCGTCGATGAAGATGGCGCCGACGAACGTTACTCCGGCGAGTTAAGCTCACTCATCAAAAGCCAGGTGGTGCAGACCACGTTCTTTGCCTTCCAGGGCCAAATCGCTATTTGGCTCATCACCGTATTCGGCACCGGAGAGCGAGTTGCAGAAGTGGGAGCGCTCTCGCGGCTGGCTGTGTTGTTTTCTTTGGTTTCATCGGTGTTGATAGGTCTGGTCTCACCTGCATTCGCTCGCGCGCAAAGTCCGGAGAGACTGCGTTCTTTGTTCGCTATTTGTGTCGCAAGCTACGCCGCATTCGCAGCGGTTTTGCTCACGCTGACTTTTCTTTTTCCGCGCGCTTTCCTTTTTGTGCTGGGGGGCAATTACCATGGCCTGGTGGCAGAACTTCCGCTGAGTGTCATCGCAACGGTCATTGGCGGACTGATTGCAGTTTTGTGGACCCTTCCAGCCGCTCGAGGAATGGTGCGCGGCACATGGATGATCGCCATCGGAACAATTGCGACACAAATCGTTTTGCTGCGCGTCCTCGATTTGTCGTCCGTTCGCAGCGTTCTTCTTTTCAACATCTTCTCATCGATTCCAACCGTGTTCGTCGTGGGATTTCTTGCCGCGCGTGTACTGCGCGGGGAACGGCAGAAGAGTCCGGAGAATTTGTGACCTCTCGACCAAACCATACGCCCTTTCTTCGCCGCACAGTTCGAAGTTGCCTGCGTTCCCTGGGCTGGGAACTGACGCGTTATCGCAAAGACGGAAACGTGGGACGATTCCTGGAAAATCTTTCGCGCCGAAACTTCGCCCCCAAACTGATTGCGGATGTCGGCGCCAACCGAGGTCTCTGGACACGCATGGCATTGCGCTACTTTCCGTCCGCGCAATTTGTGTTGCTGGAACCGCAGGAATCGATGCGCCCTCACCTCGACGAGCTTTGTCGGGAAACGCCCAACGTTCGGTGGTTGAATGTCGCTGCTGGCGAGAGCGCAGGCATGAGTTCAATAAACATCTGCGAAGATCCTACTCATTCATCATTGCTGACTAGGGCTGGATCCGCAAAAGAAGATGATCGGCGCGTCGCGACACAGTCGGTACGCATATTGTCACTACAGGAAGCCTGCGGCGAAGTTCCGGCTTTGGTGAAGGTGGACACGGAGGGTTTCGAACTCCAGGTGTTGAAAGGCTGCGCGTCCCTGATGGGGCGCACCGAAATCTTTCTGCTCGAACTGGCGCTGACACCGCTCTGGGATGGCTCCGCTTCGCTGACTGATGTGGTGCGCCACATGGCGGCGCACGGTTATCAGGTCTTCGACATTGTGGACAAAGTCAGCACGCGTGCCGATGGTTTTACGAGACAAGTGGACGTGGCGTTTTGCCGAAACAATAGCCGGTTGCTGCAGCCGGCATGATGCGCAACACCGTCTCCGGTTTCGACAACCAACTCTGGATGTTGTTGTGATCACAAAGCCTGACCGAAAAAAAATTCTCTTTCTCCCCGCGGACTCGGTTCCGCTTGGAGTGAGCAGGTCCTACTGGCTGGCAAAGTTCCTTGCAGTTCATCACGAAGTTTACCTGCTGCAATGGTCCGATCCGCGAACATGGATCTGGTCCACTGAAGGACGCCGTCATGGCAGCACGTTCCGTGCATTTACCGGTTCTTTACTGCAACCGTTCCAGTGCCAGCGGCTCGACGGGGAAAACGGTCTGCGTGTGGTCCGGACACCAGTGATGTTGGATGCCGGAATCTGTCGGTTGCTGGGGAGACTACCGGCTCGCCGGTTGGCGCGCCGCTTCAATCGCCGGAGCCTGGCGCGTCTCATCAGGCGGGTGAAACCTGACGTACTGTTTTATGCGGATGGGTTCTATTACTTCCCTGCTCTGCAAGCCAACGGCGTGAGAATTTTCGCGGACGTGCAGGATGATTTCGAAGACACTGAGGAGGATTTGCTCAAAGGAGAAGTCGCGTACTCCAGCGCCTGCTTTCAGCGATGCGACAAAGCATTCGCGGTTAGCCCTGCCGCCTGTGAGCGATTATCGAAACTGTATTCCGGCGTGCCATTCGAGTGGTTGCCGAATGGCGCTGAGTTCCAGAGCTACAGAGAAGTGCCGCTGGCCGTCGTTGCTGAAACAAAAGCGCGCCTGGGATTGGACCGTTCCTTTGTGATTTCATTTATTGGCGGCGACGTGTGGTTTGATCAGAACTTCCTGAAGTCTCTGGCGGGCCAACTGGCACAAACCATCCCGCATGCAAAGCTGCTGCTCGTGGGGAAGCTTCCGGTGGTTTCGGCTCCGAACATCGTGTCTGCGGGGTTTGTAGTGCCGCAGGACATCGTGAAATATTTTCTGCTCTCGGACTTGGGAGTCCACCTGAAGGACGCCGCGGACTCCAACTTTTTGTATAACTCGATTCCTTTGAAGATTATTCAGTATGCTGCGGCTCGAAAACCTTTCCTCTCCCCGCGCATAGGATGGCTGGAGAAAGAGCAATTCCCAAACGTACGGATGCTGCCGATGCGCGTGGACGCCTGGGTCGAAGCGATTCACGAGGCGCAGCATTTTCAGTGGACTTCGGCGTGTGACCGGGCTTGGGAGAACTACGATTGGGCGAACGTTGGCGCAGCGCTGGCTCGAAAGTTGGCAGGCTCTGGCAATTCGCGATGAAGAAGGTTCTGATTATTTTCGGCACGCGCCCGGAGGCCATAAAACTGGCTCCCGTAATTCAAGAACTGCGCTCCAGACCAGGCGAGTTTAATTGCCTGGTGTGTTCCAGCGGTCAGCATCGAGAGATGGTCGCCCAGGCATTGGCGGCCTTTGGTCTGAAGGCTGACATTGACCTGGCTGCAATGACAGAAGGGCAAACGCTTGGTGGTTTGACGGCCAGGTTGTTCGCCGCGTACGACACTTTGCTGCAGGCAGAAAAGCCCGACTGGGTGATTGTGCAAGGAGATACGACCACGGCAATGGTCGGGGCAGTTTCCGCATTCTATGGCCACATCAAAGTGGCGCACGTGGAAGCAGGCTTGCGAACGGGGAATCGATTATCTCCCTTCCCTGAAGAGATCAATCGAACCTTTATCGGGCACGTTTCCGATTTGCACTTCGCGCCCACTGCGCGTGCCGTCGAGCAGCTTCGACAATCAGGCGTACCGCCACAGTCCATTCACTTGACGGGAAACACGGTGGTGGACGCGCTGTTGTGGATGACCGAGCGCTCGAATGGGGAGCCGCCCGCGAGTCTTGATTCTTTGCTGCCCAGCCTTGACGGCCGCCGACTCGTCCTGGTCACCAGTCATCGCCGCGAGTCATTCGGCGGCGGCCTGAAAAACATCTGTTTCGCGCTCCGGGAAATCGTCCAGCGCCATACGGATGTTGTCGTAGTCTATCCAGTGCATCCAAATCCCAACGTGCGCGAGGCCGCGAACCGTTGGCTTGCTTCGGAAGAGCGCATCCGCCTCGTTGAGCCGTTGAGTTACCAGTCGGTTGTGTATCTGCTGCGCCGATGCTACTGCGTTTTGACGGACTCTGGTGGCCTCCAGGAGGAGGCCCCAACGTTCGGCAAGCCGCTGTTGATTCTTCGGGACACGACGGAACGGCCGGAGGTGATTGAAGCCGGCTGTGCGCGTTTGGTTGGAACCTCCGTCGAGCGACTGGTCAACGCCACGAATCAATTACTTGAGGATCCTGTCACGTATCAGCAAATGGCTCGTGTGGAGAATCCGTTCGGCGATGGCAAGGCTGCTCAGCGCATCGCACAAATCCTCGCCAATTCATGACGGTACAGCCCAAAATGCCGCAACTCGTTGCACTGACCTGCCCACGCTTCACCTGATCGATTAGATTCATCTCGGCTACTTAGGCGCGCGCATTGACGGATCAAAAGACTCTTAGATTTTAATGAGTGTTGCTGACCTGATTAGAAGGGTCGTTCCGCGGTTCGTCAGGAACGCCCTTCGGCGGCCTCGAACATCCATCCTGCGGACAATCGCGAAAGTGCGGTTTGTGTTTGGACAAACAGATTCCGTGCTTGTCCGTCCAGATTGGATACTGAAATGTCATCCCATCTGTGCTTCTGAATTCAGAGTTTTCTGGGAAGACCCTGAGCAGAGGGCGGAGTTGGAAACTTTTGTGCAGCATTGTACTCCCGACATGCGTCTTCTGGATGTTGGAGCACATTGGGGCCTGTTTGGTTTGGCCGCCATTCGCTATGGCGGCTCGATGGTGAAGGTTACCGCTGTCGAAGCGTCTCCAGACGCTGCAAAAGTGTTGAAGCACAACTTTGCCGTCAATTCGCTGTCGTCCCAAGTAACACTTCTCAACTGCGCTGCGGGAGAGTGCGCCGCAAAGGTCGAAATGCTCACGACGGGTGCGGGCGGCGCCGATTACTACGTAATCCCATCATCTCCACGTCCAGATACTATAACCGTAAGGCAAGCGACCTTGGATCAGATTTGCAGTGTGTCTGGATTCGTTCCAACGCATCTGAAGATTGACGTAGAAGGCTACGAGGAAGAAGTCATTCGAGGCGCTGAACACACGATTCGATCTGCCAAACCTATCATTTTCTTAGAGCTGCACGGAACATTCATTCTTAGACGACGACGCATGCCAGAAGCAGTGCTCACACTCCTTGCCGACTTTGGGTATCATACATTCTTCTCAAGACACGCCCCCCTGACCGTAGAAGCGATCACGGCGCATGAATTCAACATGCGATTTGTTGCAATCCCGGCAAACTCATAACCTTTTAGTGCGCTTACTTTTATTCACTCGGTTTTATCCAAACGTCGGCGGAATTGAGACAGGCTCGGAGATTCTGGCGCGGGAGTGGGCGAAAGCGGGTCATGAAGTGACTGTGGCGACAGATGTCGCGTTAAATGGTGCCCCGCTTCCAGAATTTCCCTTTCACGTCATTCACCAACCGAGCTGGTGCACGTTGCTACGTGCAGTGCGCGACTGCGACTTGTTCATCCAGTTCAACATTCGCCTTAAATCAGTCTGGCCCGCACTCTTCTGGCCTTCCAGGTTCATCGCCACGCACCACGGATTCTATTGGATTGACCGTAATGGTCGGCGTGACTGGCGCGAACGCTTGAAACTGAAAATTGCGCGCTCAACTGTAAATATCACGGTGAGTCAGGCTGTGGCAACTGAGGTGGGCGCGTTCTGCCATGTCATTCCTGCGCCCTACAACAACACAGCATTTCGCCGAACGAACTTCGGTGAACGTTTGCGTGAGCTGGCGTTCGTGGGCCGCCTTGTTTCGGACAAAGGCGTGGATGTTGCGTTGCGCGCGCTTGCATTGCTCAAGCCGGACGGGTTGAGACCGCATTTCACGATCATCGGTGATGGTCCGGAGAGGCAATCGCTCGCTGCGCTTGCGACGGAGCTCGGCGTTGCCGATCAGGTTTTGTTCACCGGCATCATTTCAACAGCCGAAGTCGCGTCCATGCTGAACCAGCACAAGATCCTCCTTGTGCCTTCATTGTGGAAGGAGCCTTTTGGCCTCGTGGCCGTGGAGGGTATCGCGTGTGGCTGCGTCGTGATTGGATCGTCCGGCGGCGGTTTGCCGGAAGCGATTGGTGCTTGCGGCCTCACGTTTCCAAACGGCGATTCCGAAGCGTTGGCTCGTCGTATCCGGCACCTGATCACAAATCCGGCAGAACTGGAGAAATTGCAGTCACACGGTCCTTCACACGTCGCGAAACACGGGCCGGCGGCGGTCGCGCGTGAGTACGTACGCTTGTTCGAAGAAGTGGTGACGGGCGATTACATTACTGCCAGATCACCGCGCCCAGGAGAAGCAGCCCAGTGACTGAAGTAGCGATGACATATCGGCAGCGGGCAAATGCTCCGACCCGCGAAAACGCTACACGCGTTACCCGAGCCGAATTCCTGCTGCTGTTGTCGCTGACACTTGCCGTATTGGAAGGCGCCGCTCGCAAGTGGCTTTTCGCCGAGTCTCCAATGATTGGATACGCGCTCTACTTTTCGAAGGATGTCGTTTTCGGACTGTTGATTTTCCTCTGTCCGGCTGGGGAAACAACACTGGCAACAACTGTCTTTCAAAAATTCGTCTTCGCTGGCGCCGCATTGACCTTGTGCGGCGCCACTATCGCCGCCCAGTTCGACCTCAATTGGATTGGCGCTGTGCTCACGTTGCGCGCCACCATCCTGCTTCCGATCATGGCGGTTCTCGCCGCCCCGCGCCTCGCACACGTGAGCGTCAAACGAGCTGGCGTGCTGTTCGCGTTCTGGACGGTAGTGAATTTCGCACTTGGAGCCGTGCAGTATTCGCTTCCCTCAGACCATATCCTGAACACCTATGCGGATTCTTCACTCGCCGTAGTGGCCATTGGCGACAACGTTCGCGCAACGGGGACGTTTTCTTACATCTCGGGCTTGGGAGTAATCAGTGTGTTCGGTATCTGGGCCGCGATGGTTTTATTGAGCAGTTCGCATCGGCTTGGGTTCGTGGTAGGAGGATTGAGTGCGTTAAGCGGGGTCGGATGTGGACTGGTGTCAATTTCACGTGGCCCCGTCGCAATTGGAATTCTGGTCGTCGCATTGTGGCTGTTCTTTTCGGGCGTTCTTCGGAACAAAAGCGTGCAGGGATTCGTCGTCGCCTGCGCGCTCGGGGCTCTGTTGATCATTTCTGGCTTTGGCGAATCGCTGCAGCATTACACCAACACGATTCTTAACCGTCACGATGAAGCGCAAGAGAGCGAGAAATTGGCTGATCGGACCATTAAGCCGCTTTTCACGGTACTCGACGTGGCTGGCGTCGCGCCATTGGGCAACGGGCTGGGTACGGAGCAAGTCGCCGGAGTATGGGCGACAACCGGCACTGCGAACTACGGGCATTATGAAGACCCATGGCCGCGGCTTGTGCTGGAAACCGGCGTCCTGGGTGTGCTTGGCTTCATCATCACGTGCGTCGGAGCTATCTTCGCCTTGTGGACGGCCACAAAGACCTCCTGTTGCCTTGCCCGTCGCGGAGTGACCATCGCTACTCTGTTCACAGCCGCTAGTTTTTTCCTTACCAACGTCATCTACAACCATATCGCGTCGGGAATGCTCTGGCCGCTGATTGCTCTGGTGCTCGGCACGACCGTTTGTTCCTGCGGCACGTCGAATCCTCGTGAACAGGAACGTACTGAATAGCGGCGTTCTTTTTGTCGCGCCCGTGTTGCCGATTGATGTCGCTGTTACAGCGGCGGCGTTGTGCGAGCAGGGCTGGCTCTATCGCCTCGTAACGCGGACAACACTGGAACCGGCGCGTGCCAGCAATCTCGCACGTGTTCCGTTGTTGCGGGCTTTTTCACGGCGTCCCTCGTCGCCGGTGCCGCGTGAATTTCTCGTGGAAGATCGCATCGCGGACTTCGTGGCTTTCTTTTCACACGCCCTATCGCGCTCGCATATCACTTCCACCGACGCATCGTTTTGTCACGTGGACAGGTATGCGAGCAAACTTGTGCATGCCGGAACTCGTGCTGTGCTCGCGCGCGAAGATGCGTGCCTCGCATCATTTCAAGCGGCAAGGCGGCAAAATGTTCCCACCATTTACCAATTACCCACAGCGTTCTGTTCGACAGTGGAAAAGATCTTGGAACGCGAGCACGCATTCTTTCCGGAGGTCGCTGTGGCCGACGAAGAAAGTAACGCGTTTCGCCCGGACCGGCAGCAACGGAAGCACGCCGAACTGGCCGCCGCGAACGTGGTGCTCTGTCCATCGACTTTCGTTGCGGCGTCCTTACCGGCAGAAGCCGTTGCCAACAAGCAAGTGCTGACAGTCCCCTTCGGCGTGGAGCAATCGTGGCTGCGCCGCGGGGCTGTGAAGCGGGACAACGTGTTTCTCTACACGGGCCGTATTTCGCTGCGCAAAGGTGTGCACCGATTGCTGGCGGCATGGAAGAAACTCGCCGCTCATCGCACGCACAAGCTTCTCCTCGTGGGCGAAATGGCATTGAACGAAAGATTTCTGCGCGATTTTAGCGGGGTGTTCGAGCACGTGCCGCGTGTCGCCCGGACTGAATTGCCTCGCTACTACGAAAGGGCCCAGGCCTTTCTGTTCAACACTCCTGCCGACGGTTTCGGCAACGTAATCCTGGAAGCGATGGCTTGCTCAACTCCCGTGTTGGCCAGCAGGAATTCCGGCGCGCCGGATGTCATTGATGACGGCGTGGATGGCAAGCTTTTCGACTTCGGAGACGATGAGCGATTCATGGCTACGCTCGATTGGGCATTGAGTCATCCCGCCGAGTTGCGCGAGATGGGCAAGCGGGCCGGAGAACGAGCCGCCCGCTCGACCTGGGACCGATATAGCAAGGCCCTGCTTGCGGCACTCAAACCTGTTGTCGAGGAGCACGTGGTTCCGGCGACTTGCGGCGCATCGTGAAAACGGTCGAACCCTGCCAGCGCGTAGCCGTTTTTCGCACCGGTTATCTCGGCGACACGGTTTGCGCCGTCCCCGCGTTTCGTCTGATCCGTCAGAATTTCCAAAACGCTGGGATTACCTTCATCACGGAACGCCCTGTAGAGGAAAAGGCTTTTTCCGGAGACGTCATCGATGGCCTGCAAATCTTCGATGCAGTCGAAACGTATTCTCCCGGCTCCGCATTCAGTGCTGCCTGGTCACTCGGAAAAGTTGTCCGCCGCTGCAGGCCAGACCTGCTCATCGTTTTGCCGCAACGCGTAGAAAGCGAACGAAAGCTCCGCCTGAAACGAACTCTGCTTCGCTGGATGGGACAATGTCAGGTTTGGGCGAAGCCCTTTGTGGTGACGGCCAACGGAGAACATGCTTCGGAACCGCACCGAATCGTGGCGATGCTTGAAAGCTTTGGGTTGCAGGGCGAGAAACCAGCTTATGATTTTCCAGTCCGGCAGGAAGCAAAGGAATCAATCGCCCAAAAATTGCAAACTGTGGGAATCCAATCGCACAAACCATTCATCGCATTCTGCGGCGGTGGCAAAAGTCCTGTCCAGCGATGGAGCCTGGAGTCTTATGCGCGCGTCTTTGAGGAAGTGTCGCGCGTGTTTGATGTGCCTGTCGTTGCGGTGGGAAATCCGACGGAGCAGACGCACTACGAATCGTTAGGCGCCGTTCCGAATCTTCATGTTCTGCGCAATTCCCTTTCGCTGCCAGAGATGATTGAATTGCTTCGCTCCTCTGCCTGCTACATCGGTAATGACACGGGACCGATGCACGTCGCTGCCGCGGTGAATACTCCAGTGGCGGTCATTATGAGCGCTCGCGATCAGAAAGGATGCTGGTATCCCGATGTTGAGCCGCGCCTCGTCATTCGCCGTGATGTGCCGTGTCAGGGCTGTCTGTTGCGCGAGTGCATTGAGATGAAGCACGTCTGCATGACCGGCATCTCGCCTGAGACCGTTCTCGAACGGCTGATTCCATTTCTCAAGCCGATCCTGGTCAGTTGATGCGAATTATTCACGTCCAGGGAGTCTTCTCTCCCGAGCACGGCGGGCCCGCTCACTCTCTGGCCAATTACTGCAAAGGCCAGGCAAAGCGCGGACATCGTGTCAGCGCATGGGCGTTGGAAGGTTTCCCGCGAGCTTCCCCGGCGATTCGTTTGCCGCCACCCATCGAGATGATGGTGCATCGCGTCGAATTTCCCCACTCGCTTGGCCGCTCTCGTTCGATGCGGCAGGCGCTCGCGTTGGCCGAAAACCCGGACGTCATTCACCTGCACGGGACGTGGCTGCGCGCCATGCACTATGGCGCGCGCGAAGCACAACGCCGGCGCATTCCTTACATGGTGGAGTTAATGGGCATGTACGAACCGTATGGGCTGCGAACCAAATGGCTTCGCAAGCGCGTCGCTCGGCGATGGTTTCAGGACGAAATTCTGAAGCGCGCACAATGCTTGCATGTAAGTTCATCGCAGGAGGGAGAAAACCTTCGCCAACTCGGCTTTCAAGCACCGCTCGCCGTGATTCCAGTCGGAGTGGATATCGAAGCAATTGCCGCGCGACAGCACTCTCAGAAGGCGCCGCCCGCGTGGCCGGATGCCGGCCGCTGTTTCCTTTATCTCTCGCGCATTCACGAAAAGAAAGGAATCGAACTTCTGTTGCGGGCATGGGCCGCTCTTGCCGCAAGATTCCCGGATTGGCACCTCGTGATTGCCGGCACTGGCTCTTCTCATTATGTCGAACGATGCCGTCAACTGTCCGTTGATTCGCACATTGAGGACCGCTGTTCGTGGCTGGGCCATTTGACGGAAGACGAAAAGAACTGGGCGCTCTCGCGAGCGGAATTCTTTGTTCTTCCCAGCTTCTCAGAAAACTTTGGCAATGCCGTGGCGGAAGCGCTCGCACACGGCGCTCCCGTGCTCACCACCGACAAGACCCCTTGGAAGGGTGTCCTTCACCAACACTGCGGTTGGATTGCTTCGCCGTCAGTTGCGTCTCTGCTGCCTGCCTTGGAGCTTGCGCTGGGGCGCAGTCCTGCCGAACTGAAAGAAATGGGCGACCGCGGCCGAATTTGGTGCGAAGCCGAGTTCTCGCTGGCACATGCGCTCGACGACCTTGAAGCCGTGTATTCGTGGATCACCGGAACGTCTGCGAAACCCGATTGTGTGATCGATGGCTAAACAAAATCGACCCGCACGGCGAATCTCGCCATTTGTTTCCTGGTGATGCCCGCGACTGAGAACATCGAGACTTTGTCGCAGACGCCCGTGCTGCGCGACCATTCAGGGACGTTTTCCCGGGTTGCGCTCGCGGTCGTGGCCATTGCGTTGTGGGGCCGCGTGATTGAGCATCAAAGCGTCGAGTGGACTGTGAATGAACAGTACGCCTACGGCTGGGCGGTGCCGTTTCTTTGCGCGTTCCTGCTTCGGAGGCGTTGGATGGTAGGGCGACGCTGTCCGCAGCGCGCCACCTGCGATGACCAGCAGGCGTCGCCCGTCTCCAGTGCGCCGCCCGGCGCGCTGAGGACAGCGTCGCCCTGCCTTCTGGCTGCTGCGTCGCTCGTCGTTGTCGCATTCCTCTTCACGCGCTGGATCGAAGAAGCCAATCCCGACTGGCGGCTGGTCAGTTGGGCGCTGGCGCTCGAAGTGATTGGCCTGACGCTCGCAGGCATTTATTTCATCGCCGGCAAGGCAGCCGCGAAGCACTTCGCTTTTCCAATTCTCTTCTTTCTTGTCGCCGTGCCGTGGCCGACGGCGGTCGAACAGGCCACGATTCAAACGCTCACGCGCGGCATCGTAGCGGCCACGGTGGAGTTGCTGAACGCGTTCGGATTTCCGGCGCTCCCGCACGGCAACATCATTGAAACGGCCACGGGCCTCGTCGATGTCGATCAGGCGTGCAGTGGAATTCGCTCGCTCCAGGCGGCGTTGATGCTGGCCTTGTTCTTCGGTGAACTGCGGTGTCTCGCGATCAAACAGCGTGTCATTCTCTGCGGAGTCGGGTTCGTGCTCGCGTGTCTGTTCAATCTCGGCCGAACGGTTGTGTTGTCATTCGTCGCCGCGGAGCAAGGCTCTGCTGCGGTTCAGCGGTGGCACGATCCAGCGGGCGTCATCATTCTCGTCGCGTGCTTCATCGGCATATGGGCCGTCGCGGCGTGGCTGGGGCGCGGAGAACGAGATTCAGCGCAAAGGCGCGAAGCAGCGGAGACGCAAATTCATGATGCCGTTCCCAATCCCCGCGTCTCTGCACCCTTGCGTCTCTGCGTTAAGCCTTCCTTCATCATCGCTGTCGCCATCCTGTTGCTCTGCGGCGAAGTGGCGGTGGAGTGCTGGTACGCAACTGGCAAACAAACCGCCACCATTGATTGGACCGCCGAGTTGCCGCAAACGAACCCGACCTTCAAGTTCGTCGAGCTTCCGCGTGCCGCGCTGCAAATACTTCGCTTCAACGAAAGCCGGTCCGGCGCATGGCAGAACAGCGACGGCACGCTTTGGCAAATGTTTTATCTCCGTTGGCGGCCGGGCCGCACGGCCGCAAATCTCGCGCGCAACCACACGCCGGAAATCTGTTTGCCCGCTGCCGGGAAAAATCTGCGTGACATCTCGGAGGTAGGCGACGTTCGCGTTTCTGGTCTCTCACTCCCGTTTCGCTGCTACACGACGGGATCGAATGGCAAGCCGCTGTTCGTTTTTTACACTCTGTGGGAAGACGGCGCGAATGAGCAGCACGTAGCCACGCAGTTCGTCACCTGGCGGACGCGCCTCAAGGCCGCGCTCGAACGGCGCCGTAATCCCGGACAGCGGGTGATTCAAGTCGCCTTGTCCGGCGTTCCCAACGTGGCCGAAGCAGAAGCTGCGCTGCGTCGCGAACTGCCGGGATTGATTCGCGTAGCTCCCTCCGACTGACCGCGATGAGGTTCCTCCTCATTAACCAAACATTCCATCCGGACGTAGCGGCGACGGCGCAATACCTTACCGATGTGGCGCGTGCGCTGGTCGAGCGCGGCCATCATGTGTCTGTCATCACGGGACGGTATGGTTATGACAAACCGCAAACGGTTTTTCCCAAACGCGAACTCTGGAATGGCATGGAGATCCGTCGTGTGCGCGGCACTCGATTAGGAAAGACCGCCAGGTGGCGGCGCGCCTTCGATTTTGCCAGCTTCATGCTTTCCTGCGCCTGGCAATTGGCGCGCGCCCGCCGGCCTGATGTTCTGGTCGCGCTCACTTCGCCACCGCTGATTTCATTTGTTGCTGCGTGCTACGCGGCGCTGCGCGGCTGCCGCTTCGTGTATTGGGTGATGGACTTGAATCCCGATGAAGCGATTGCCGCAGGATGGTTGCGCGAATCATCGCTCGCGGCCCGCATTCTGAATCGGCTTTCCGAGTTCAGTCTTCGGCGGGCTGACGCTGCGATTGTCCTCGATCGTTTCATGGAGCAACGAATTCTCAAGAAAGGCATCGCCTCGGAAAAGATTTCCGTCATTCCGCCGTGGTCGCACGACGAGACAGTTTGCTTCGATGAAGCTGCTCGGGAAGAATTCCGGCGTGAGCACCGGTTGTCCGGCAAATTCGTCGTGATGTATTCTGGCAACCATTCGCCCTGTCATCCTCTCGACTCGCTCTTGAAAGCCGCGCTTGAATTCAAAGGAGACCCGCACATCGCGTTCTGCTTCATCGGCGGCGGCAGTGAGTTTCCGAAAGTGCAACGATTTGCTGCCGAACACGGGTTGCGGAACGTCGTTTGCCTTCCATACCAGCCTTTGGAGCGGCTCGCCGGCTCGCTTTCGTCCGCTGACCTTCACGTCGTGGTGATGGGAGAGAAATTTGTCGGCACGATCCATCCCTGCAAGATTTACAACGTGATGTGTGTGGCGCCGGCGATTCTCTACATCGGCCCCGAAGAGAGCCATATTGCCGATATTTTTCGTGAGTCAGCCAGCGCGGCCTTTGCGGCGGCGCGCAACGATGATTCCAAGTCGATCGCGGATGCGCTTCGGCATCTGCGAGCGTCGGGGCTTGCGCCGACGGCATTTTCCGCGGCGGCTGAACCATATTCACAAGGCCGGCTCCTACCGAGACTCATCGTAGTTCTCGAATCGCTCTCTCTCGCCCCTGAATTGCAGCCAACGGCCCAAACTGCGCCATGGAATTCTTGACTATCCGCACGATGAGTGTTGAACTGCTGCGTTCGAAAAACCGCAGACCCCTTGAATGTTAGCGCAAGCTGAGATCTCCTCGCCGCTCGCCACGCTCGTGTGTGGTTTCCTGGGCTTCGCCGTGACCATGGTGGTCACGCCACTGATCATCGGCTGGCGGGCGCCGCGTGTCGCACACCGCCGCGAACTGCACCAGACGCACAAGATTCCCGTGACACGGCTGGGCGGCGTGGCGCTCGCGGCGGCATTCGTCGCGGCATTTGTCGCGGGCTTTCTGTGGTTTCCTGGCGGACCGACGGGTCTTTCTTCGCGGCTCGCTCTGGTCGCCACCGCGCTGGCCATGTTTGGATTGGGTCTGTGGGACGACATCAAGCCTCTGGGCGCAAAGAAAAAGCTGATTGGCCAGATCGTCATTGCGCTGGCCGCGTTCGCGCTCGGCATGAAGGTGGACTCGCTCAAGAATCCGTTCTCCGGCCATATCTATTATTTTGATTCGTGGCTCTCCGTTGGCGCGACCGTTTTCTGGCTCGTCGCGATGACGAACCTGATCAATCTCATCGATGGCATTGACGGTCTCGCTGGTGGGATTTCCCTGATGCTGATGTGTCTGCTGGCCTACGTGGGGTATAACGCGCACCCATTCCTCTGTTGCGTCGCGGTGGGAATGGCCGGTGCGTTGGTGGGATTTCTTCGTTTCAATTTTCCTCCGGCCAGAATTTATCTCGGCGACGGCGGTGCGTACTTTTTGGGCTTCCTCATTGGCGCGCTTTCTTTGCAGAACGCGAACAAGGGCACGGTGGTGGCGGCCCTTATTGCGCCAATCCTTGCGCTGGCTCTGCCGATTCTGGACGTGAGTTTTTCGATCGTGCGCCGCGGAGTGATGGGCTTGCCGATTTTCCGTCCGGACCGCGAGCACCTGCACCATCGAATGTTGCAAGCCGGTTTCTCGCGCCGCCGCGCCGTGCTCGCGCTCTATGGCATTTCAATGATGTTTCTGTTGCTGGCTTTCGCGGCGTTCTGGTCGGAAGGCCGGCTCACGCCGATTCTCTTCGGGTGCGTGTTCCTGATTCTTCTGATCGCGATTCCCAGCCTTGGCATGATCAAGAACTGGTTGCGCGTTGGGGCCTTCGTCGGCACGTCGCTGGATTGGCGCAAAGACATCCAATACGCCCTGCTCGTCCGCAACTGGCTGGAGATGGAGGCGGACCGTTGCAGTTCCCTCGACGAACTGTGGGCTGATTTCATTTTTCTCGCCCGCAAGCTTGGGTTTTCCAAAGTCGCCCTGACCTTCGATGGCCGGACGTGCGCATGGGAGATGAACGCCGACGCGCCAGCGGCGAATCCGCACTCCGTGACGCATGAATTGCACCTCAGCGGAGAGACTGTGGTGCTCGTTTTGGACGCTCCCGAAAGCATGGACCAAAAGAAGTTTCATCTCCTCAGCGAACTGGCTGCCGAGACCTGGCTGAACGCCACTCGTCGCTGGTTGCAGCGGAACCAGGCGGACTTCGAATTGCCGGCTTCGACGCACGACCAGGTTGAAATCAGATCGGGCACTGCCGCCAATTCCTTGCCGGCGACGGCGCTACAGTAATTCCTTCCGCGGCGGCGAGCCTTTCACCACCGCCGTTTTTCCCACCTCCACGGTCACCTGCTGGCCGAGAAAATTCAGCAGCACCTTCACGCGCTGCTTTGCGGGCATTACCTGGGTAATGACCGCGCTGAGCCCGTGCATCGCTCCGCCCGAGAGCTGCACCTCCTCGCCCGGCGCGAACTCTTCGGGCAGGACGTGTAATTCCTTCTCGCCCACGTTCCGGCGCAACTCCGCAATGACTTCGTCAGGAACTCTCGGCACGTTCGAGCCGAAGCTTACCACCGTGCTTACGCCTGCGGCATGTCGCACGAGGCGGACGGACCTCGCCCACTCAAACCGGGCGAAGAGATAATTCGGGAACAAAGCTTCCGTTACCCATACTGGCCCCCGTGCGCTGCTCCTTTTGAACCGGATGCGCGGCAGGAAAACTTCAAGCCCCGCTTCACGCAAACGCGCCGCCGCGATGTGTTCGTGCTTGGGCTGGCTGCGCACGCAGAACCATTCGAGCAGCGGCTGTTGGATTTCGACTGGTTGTTTCATCCGCCGGCGAAACCTTAGGCCAGGGCTATGAAACGTGAAATGGGGAAAAGGCTCCACTCCGTTGCAAAACTTTTCCCTAGAACTATGCAAGACCTCCTGTTATCAATACGGAACCTACTCGCCCGGCGGCTATGCTTGAACTGACCAAACGACAGCAGGAAGTGCTGAGTTTCATCGAACTTTCGCGTACGCGTCACGGACACAGTCCTACGTTGCGCGAGATTGCGAGCCACTTTGGTTTTCGCAGCCCAAAGGCCGCAGCGGACCATGTGACCGCCTTGCAACGCAAAGGAGTGCTCGCCACTGCCGAGGGCAAGGCGCGCGCCCTGCGCCTGATTTCGCCGTGGGAAAAAATGCTCCAGCCCGTCGTTCACATTCCGATTTACGGCAGCATTCCCGCAGGCTACGCCCAGGACGAGCAACAGGAAGCGACCGGCTGCATCTCCATCGACGTGCGCACGCTGGGCATTCGGCCCACGGCGCGGACGTTCGCGCTCCGCGTGCGCGGCGAATCGATGATCGGCAAAGGCATTCTCGATGGCGACTATGCCGTCGTCGAACCGGACCGCACTCCGCGCGAAGGCGATGTGGTCGCGGCGCTGATCGACAATGAAAGCACGCTGAAAACTCTGGCGAGTGAAAAGGGCCGTCCTGTCTTGCGCGCCGAGAACCCGCGCTACCCGAAACTGATTCCTGCGCACGAACTGCTCGTTCAAGGCGTGATGGTCGGCCTGATTCGCAAGTGCGACTGACGCGGGAATGAATTTCACGTTGCAACGGCAGATCACGGTTGCAATTGAAAATCAGCCGGGGCGGTTGGCTGCGATCAGCAAGGCGTTGGCGGCAAGCGGCATCAACATCAAAGACCTCTCCATCCTCGACAATGTCGAGCAGGGCGTCATCCGCATGGTCACGAACGACCCGGCGGCGTGCAAGGCGCTCCTCACTGCGCAGGGATTTCACCCCATTGAGGCGGAAGTGCTCGTCATCGATCTGCCCGACGCGCCGGGCAAGCTTGCGTTGCTGGCCGAGGCCCTGTCGAACGGCGGCGTGAACATCGACTACGCCTACGGCAGCGAAGAGCCTGCGGAGAAGAAAATGCGCATCGTGGTGAAAGCGTCGCCGTTGCCACGCGCGTGCGAAATCATCAAGTCTTTGCAGGAAGGCTGACATGCGGCGCGTGCGCAAGGGCACGGTGGGCATTCTCCCGGCGGGCGCGCTGGGCGTCAGTCTCTTCTATCATCTCACGCGCGAACTCACGAACAACGATGGCGCGGTGTTTTTTCTCGAACGCGCCGGCTCGCAGAGCGCCAAAGCGCTCCGCGGGAAAGGTGAATTAGCCATTGCCGTCCGCAACGACGTTCAACGCCTGCCCGCCGCTCCGTTGCTCCACGGCGATTTGTTGAGCGCTTTCGAGAAGGGCGCATTGCCGGAAGTTCTGTTGCTCTGTCCGAATCCCGATCAACTCCCTGCCATCCTGAACACGGTCGTGCGTTTGCTCGAACGGATGAACGACCGGCACGCACTCACGACGGAATTGGATTTGCCGATTCTCGTGCTGAGTTCGAATGGCATTTATTACCAGCGCCTTCGCCAGCAATTCATCGAGCGGCTCGAAGAAGCGACGTTACTCGGGCGCCTGCCCGATCTCTGGCCTGACCTGATGCCGCGCATTGTGGGGCGGCTCATCCGTGGCGTGACTATTCAAACCGGTCTGCGCGATGGCACGGGCGCGGGTGCAGTTTATGTCCCCGGTCCACCCGGCATCACGCGGCTGGCTGGCGGCGATCAATTGCTTCGGCAACGAGCGTGCGAGCTTCTGCGCGCGCGCGGCGGCTGGTTCGAACTGGCGCGGCACAGTTCCGCGACGCGATTGGAATTCGACAAGGCGATGGTGAATCTCACTGCGAACCTTCTTGGACAATTCTACGCGATTGATGCCGCGGGCCATTTCACGCTGCTGCGCGTCCGCGAAATCGTGACGGCGGAACACGAGAAGGAGATTCGTGAAATGGCCCGGCACGTTTTCGAAATTGGCCGCGCGGTCAAAGCGTACGCGCCCGACGAAGATTTTTCCGCCATCTTCGCGCAAATGCTGGAGACGACGCATCAGCACGACGATCACGTTCCATCGAGCCTCCAATGGATTGGACTGCGCCTGCGCCAGGGCAAACTCGATCCGAAACTCACGCCCACCGAAGAATGGTTGCTCGATCCGCTGATTCGCTACGCGCACGCTGCCGGCCTGCACGCGACGGGCGATTACTTCGAAGCATTGAAGAAACGTGCCATTGCAAACCTCGCCTTGGTGGCAAAACAAGCAGCCCAATATTTGTAGCGCCGTCCTGACGCTTTGCTTTTCCACAGCACTCACGTAGTGTTGCCGGATTCTCTCACGAGAAAATTCGGCAACATGGCGAAGGAATTCATCAGGATTGGAGGCGCGCGAGAACACAATCTCAAGAACATCTCCATCGACATCCCCCGCGACAAGCTGGTGGTCATTACCGGCCTGAGCGGTTCAGGGAAGTCGTCGCTCGCGTTCGACACGCTCTACGCCGAAGGACAGCGCAAATATGTCGAATCGCTCTCAGCTTATGCGCGGCAGTTCCTTGACCAGTTGCAGAAGCCGGACGTGGATTTCATCGAAGGACTGTCGCCTGCCATCGCCATTGAGCAACGCAGTTCAGGCTCCAACCCGCGCTCTATCATCGCGACTACGACGGAGATTTACGACTATCTGCGCCTGCTCTTCGCGAATGTCGGCCAGCCTCATTGCCCGGACAGCGGCGTGCCGATCACGCCACAGACCACGAGTGACATCGTGGACAGAATTCTTGCGCTGCCGGCGAAGTCGCGCGTGATGGTGCTCGCGCCCGTCGTGCGGGAACAGAAGGGCGAGTTCCGCGACGTGATTGAACGGCTTGGGCGCGAAGGCTTCGTGCGCGCGCGAGTTGATGGCGCGCTCGTCGAACTTTCCGCAAACGCCCGCGTGAAGCTGGAGCCGAAGGAGAAACACAACATTGATGTGGTGGTGGACCGGCTGGTCATCGACGACAAAATCCGCGTGCGCCTGAGCGATTCGGTCGAAACGGCGTTGAAGTGGGGTGAGGGGTCGTTGGTGACGTTACACCAGGCGCCACAAGTCGAGAGTCGAGGGTCGAAGGTCGAGAGCCTGACTTCGCGTTCGACCCTCGACGCTCGACCTTCGACTGATTCGAACATCTGGATCGAGACGCTGCACTCGAACCGTGCCTACAGTCCGGTGACCGGCAAAAGCTTCGAGCGCGTTTCGCCAAAACATTTTTCGTTCAACTCGCCGCATGGCGCGTGTCCGGTTTGCCACGGCCTCGGCCAGAAGATGGTGTTCGACGCCGCGCTTGTGGTGCCCGACGCGGAAAAATCGCTGGAGGACGGTGCGGTGTTGCCCTGGCGGCGCGGCGGCAAGCGGATGGTCGCCTATTACAAAGCGATGCTGCGCGCCGTCACATCGCACTACGCCGTCAGTCTCGAAGCGCCTTACAAGAATTTGCCGGACGACTTCAAGCGCGTGCTCATGCACGGCTCAGGCGAGACGGAGATCGAGTTTCATTTCTGGCGCGCGGGCAAGATGAGCACGGTGAAGCGCCCGTTCGAGGGCGTGGTTCCGAATCTTGAACGTCTCTATGCCGAGAGCGAAAGCGAGTTCACGAAGAACCGGCTCAAGGCCTTTATGAATCCGCAACCGTGCGATGCGTGCGGCGGCCAGCGGCTGAAGCCGGAGATTCTGGCGGTGACACTCGGCGGCGAACGTGCCCCCGGCATCCTTCCGGGTGCCGGGAACGGCTTGCGCGAAGATGCATCCAAAGAACCCGCCCAGATGCCGGTGGCACATTTGGTTCCCGGCTTTTCCATCATGGACGTCTGTGGCATGTCCATCGCGCGCGCCGACGAATTTTTCGCGCAGCTCAGCGGACAACTCACCGAGTTCCAGCACAAGATTGCGGATGAAGTCATTCGTGAGATTCGCGCGCGGCTGGGCTTTCTGAAAAACGTCGGGCTTGGCTATCTCACGCTGAATCGCGAGAGCGGCACGCTCTCCGGCGGCGAGGCGCAACGCATCCGCCTCGCGACGCAAATCGGCGCGGGTCTCGTGGGCGTGCTCTACATTCTCGACGAGCCGAGCATCGGATTGCACCAGCGCGACAACGAACGCTTGCTCGTCACACTCGAAGGTCTGCGTGACCTGGGCAACTCCGTCATCGTGGTCGAGCACGATGAAGACACGATCCGCCGCGCGGATTTTGTCGTGGACCTCGGCCCGGGCGCGGGCGTGCGCGGCGGCGAAATCGTCACTGCTGGAACACTCGAACAGATTCTGCAATCGCCGCGCTCCACTACGGCCAAGTATTTGCGCGGCGAGTTGAACATCTCTCTTCCCAAACAGCGCATCAAACCTTCGCGCGACCGCGGCTGGCTCGAAGTGCTCGGCGCGCGGGAAAACAATTTGCGGAACGTTGATGTGCGCATTCCGCTCGGCACGTTGACGTGCGTGACCGGCGTGAGCGGTTCGGGCAAGAGCACGCTCGTCGTGGACATTTTGCAGCGCGCTCTCTTCCGTCACTGGTTTGGCTCAAAGGAAACGCCCGGCAAACATCGCGCCATCGAGGGCAAGGACCTGCTCGACAAAGTCATCGTCATCGACCAGACGCCGATCGGCCGCACGCCCCGCAGCAATCCGGCCACTTACACGGGCATGTTCAATCACATTCGCGATTTGTTCTCGAAACTGCCGACGGCGCGCATTCGCGGATACCAGACGAGCCGATTCAGCTTCAACGTGAAGGGCGGGCGATGCGAGAAATGCCAGGGCGACGGCCTGCTGAAAATCGAGATGCACTTCCTCCCGCCGGTTTATGTCACCTGTGAAGGGTGCGGCGGCAAACGTTACAACCGCGAGACGTTGGAGATTGCTTACAAGGGCATGAACATTTCCGACGTGCTGAACATGACCGTGGACGAAGCGGTGAATTTTTTCCGGGCCGTGCCGCAGATTTACGAGCAATGCCTGACGCTGGCGGAAGTCGGTCTCGGCTACATCGGGCTTGGCCAATCCGCGACGACGCTTTCCGGCGGCGAAGCGCAGCGCTTGAAACTCGCGGCTGAACTGAGTCGCAAGCAAACCGGCCGCACCCTCTACATTCTCGACGAACCGACGACGGGTTTGCACTTCGCCGACGTGGACAAACTCCTCGAAGTGATTTTCAAACTGCGCGCGCCGGGCAACACACTCGTCATCATTGAGCACAACCTCGACGTGATTAAAGTCGCCGACTGGGTGATTGATCTTGGGCCTGAAGGCGGAGAAGCCGGCGGGCTCATCGTGGCGCAAGGAACGCCGGAACAGGTTGCCGCGTGTGCGGAGAGTCACACTGGACGATTTCTGAAGCAGTTGCTGGAAAGGCGATCTTAAGTCTCCGCCTCCCCAACTGCGCTCCAAGACATCCGCGGAAGTCAGAAACGTTCGGTACGTTTTTTCCCTGAGTCCGCGCCCCGTACGGGCGCGGATGGATTTTCGCGCGCGCCGCGTTTACAAATGGATTGGAACCTATGCCGATGACCAGTGAACCCCTGTCCGCAGCAAAGGATTGCCAGCGCTCGGCAATCCCGCCTTACTTCGCGCGTGCTTTTCCGCGAGTCCTGCGCGAGTTTGGCACAACGCATTGCCGTTGAGATGAAGACCATATTGGTGCTGGCCAATCACCCGGAATTGGCCGAGGCCTTGCGGACCGCGCTCGACCCGGAGCGCTATCGCATCGTGCACCGGCTCAACAGCGATGATGCCGAGCCGCTTCTCGATCACGCGCTCGTTCACGTTTGCATCGTGGACTCCGAAGTCGCCGATACACAAGGCACGTGGCTCTTCGAAAAAATTCACCGCCGTCTGCCGAGCGTTCCCATCATTGTGTATTGCGACGAAGGAAAATGGGCGCTCGAAGAGGAGGCGTATCTCGCCGGCGTCAAACACGTCCTGCGCAAGCCGGTGCGCGCGCGGATGCTCGAAGCCGTTCTCGAACAGCCCGCGGCGCCCGTGCAATTGCCCGTCCGTTCTTCGGCTGCGCAGCGTTCTGTCACTGTGGCGAAGCACAGCGAGCCCGTGGCCGTTCGCCCCGGCGCGGAAGCCACGTTGCGCGGGCTGCAAAAGTGGCGCGAGTTTGCCAGCCTCCTCGGCAATTCGCTGAGCAGCGAAGCCCTGCTGAAACAATTCCTCCTTCAGCTTCGCGAACTCACCGGCGTCAATCGCGCTGCGATTTTCCTGCGCCAGCCGGTGATGCTTGTTGGCAATGCGCGCGCCGTGGGCAGCGGACGTTTCCTGCGCTCAGCCTGCGCGATTGGCCTGTCCAGTGGCGTCCTCGACAACCTCGAACTGTCGCTGGAGACCGGCATCGGCGGTTACGTTTTTCATCAGGGCCGGATTCTCTGGCGCGACAGCAACGAGGTCCACGGCGATTCGGAAATCGAACGGGAGTTTTCGTTGCTCGGCGTGCAGGTCGTCGTGCCGATTCTCGATCGGCAAACCCTTGTTGGTCTCGCTGCGTTCGACGGGCGTATCACGGGCGAGCCGCTGTCGAAGGAGGAGTTGGAAATCCTTTTCCATGTCCTCGAAGAAGTCGGCCTCGCGATTCGGAACGTCTGGTTCCACGACCAGCTCGTCGCCAACCAGCAGATGCTCACCGACATCCTGCGGCAGTTCAGCAGCGGCTGCATCGTGGTGGGGCGCGATTTGAACGTTCTTCATTGCAACGACACGGGGCGGCGTTTCCTGATGGGGTCGCGGCGCGAGACGGAACTGCAGTTCAGCGATCTCCCCGTTGTGCTTGGTAGCAAAATCTATCAGGTGCTCAAATCCGGCGCGGCGCTGGCGCCGTTCCGTTTTCAGCCGGCGGACTCTGCCAAAGCAGTCTATCAGATTTCCATCGTGCCGCTCCAGTCGCGGCCCTCCGCGCTGCCTGACTCGGCGTTGATGGTCATTGAAGACCGCACACAGAGCGAGCAGTTGCACCAGCTCGAATTGGAGACGACCAACCTGCGCCTCATCAAATCGATGGCTGACCGGCTCGCGCACGAAATTGGCAACGCGCTCGTGCCCGTCTCGACGCACCAGCAGCTCATCGCCGACCAGTATCTCGACCCCGATTTCCGTTCCTCCCTCGAAGTGGCGCTGGGCGACGGCGTGAAGCGCATTTCGCGGCTGGTGAACCAGATGCGGTTCCTCGCGCGCGACAGCATTCCATCGGAGGAATCGTTCCCGCTCGGCCCAGTCGTGGAAGAAGCGTTCCGCGAAGCGCAGGCGCACCAGCCGGTGAAGTCGGCACTGATGAAATACGATGACGCGAGCCAGCCGCCCATTATTTCCGGCGATCGTGCGGCGCTGAAGCACGCGTTCGTCGAAATCTTCCTCAACGCGCTCCAGGCCAATCCGAAAGACCCGAAGATCGCGGTGCGCCTCAAGTCGGACCAGGGCTTCAACGGCAAAGGCCGGCGCTGGGCGCAAATTGAAGTGCAGGACAATGGCGAAGGCTTTTCTTCCGAAGCAATGGCCCGCGTCCCCTCGCCCTTCTTCACCACGCGCCCCGTGGGCCTGGGCCTGGGCCTGACCGTGACGCGCAAAATCATCGAGACCCACCACGGCCGCCTGGAAATCGTCAGCCCGCCCAACACCGAGCACGGCATAGTGCGGATTTTTCTGCCGCAGAGCGCGACGTAGTTACGCGAACGAGCCGTCCGAGGACAAGGTGCGCGAGTTCGTGATCGACTTTCACCTCGATTCAGAAACTTGCGCGGATCGATCCTCATTCTTTACACCAAGCGGCACGCTGCCTAGAGTTTCGCGCATGGCCACTGGATTTGATGCCTCCGAGTTCGTGGATCGTGAATTCGAAGCCGCGCAACGTTCGTTTCGCGGCGCCACTGCCATGAGTGCTATGCCTGATGACGCCGGCCGCGCGCCCACGCGCGATGAAGTCGATTCGAAAGTCGGCGATTTGCAATCGAAGCTCGCCGAGTTGAAACGCGCGCAGAGCGTGCTGGAATCGGAACGCGCCGCGCTCGAAGAAACGCGCCGGCGCCAGACGGAATTCACCACGGGCCGCGAGGAGATGATTCACAATCTTACGCGCGGCGTCGGCCTGTTGGAGGAAGCGGAGTTCGCCGCGCGCCGCGACGCCGAGCAGATGGCGCGCACGCTCGCCGAGCTGCGCGAAGCGTTGAACAAGGTGCAGGGACTCAACGACCAGACGTGGACGAAGGACAATTTCCAGGTCGAGTTGACCCGCGCAAACACCACGATTGAAAACGCACGCATGGAATGGAACGCGGCGCGGCTGAAGTGGGCGGTGCTCTCGCCGGAAAACCTGGAGCAGGTCGCCGCGAAGGAGGTCGCTAAAACGCAGAAGCCGCTGGCCGAGCGGGGCTTCTTCGAGTTGTGCCGGTTCGGCTTCGCGCTTACGTGGCCAATTCTGCTCGGCATCGCCGCGCTGGTTGTCGTGCTCCTGCTCCGTTGAGTTTGCGGTATGGCATTTTTTCGGAAGAAGCACGATCCCATTTCCGAAAAGGCGCAGGCGCTCAACGCGCAAATCGAAACGCTCCAGGCGCAGATCAAGAAGCTCGAAGATGAAGCGGCGGCACCACAGCCGCGTTTCCGTTCGTCCACGTTGCCGCGAAGTTATTCCATATCCGCGTCCGCGCCTGCCACAAAACGCGAAGCGCCGGCGCGCGAACATTTCGAGGAGGTCGATCACACACCGCTGCAATCCCCGGAGCCGCAAGCCAAACCGAGCCATGATCTCGGCATGAGGAAGTACGATTTTCTCGCCGCGTGGCAGCGATTGAAGGACAGCTTCAAGGGGCCGGCGGCCTCGAATCCAAAACTGGTGAATTATCTCGCGGCGGGAAGCATTCAAGGCTTGCGTCCGCTCCGCTACGAAAAGCGCGTGGCGCGCAACCGCTTCGTTCTTCTCGTGGTGGTGCTGCTGCTGTTGTTGTGGGGCACGCTCGTGATGTTCTTCCGGCATTGACGAGGCGCGAGCAGTGACGTGGTTTGTAGTTCAGGCTTTAGCCTGTTCGGCGACTTGGCTGCGTCGCGCGTGAAAGCAGGCTAAAGCCTGGACTACAAACGCGCTCAACAAGTGATCATTGGAAGACGAACAGCCACGGAACTGGAAATCTGCATCCTCGCCGGTGGCCTCAGTGCGCGCATGGGACGCAACAAGGCGAGACTGCGCGTTGGCGGAGCATCTTTGCTGTCGCAAGTGCGGACGTTGGCGAGCGTGACAAAGCACCCGGTGCGAGTCATCCGGCGGGACCTGGTGAAACGCTGCGGTCCATTGGGCGGGATTGTGACTGCGTGCAAAACTTCGAAGGCGCAGTCGATTCTGTTTCTCGCCTGCGATATGCCGTTCGTCTCGCGACGGCTGCTGGGTGATTTGATTGGAGCGAGCGGCGCGATACGAGCTGTGTTCGCAGTGCAAAACAATCGCGCAGGATTTCCGTTCATCATTCCGGTTGCCAAATTGCCGCGCGTCGAAGAACAGATGGGGCGCGGAGAGTTTTCGCTTCAGCGGCTGGCTTCATCGCTCAAGGCGTGCCGCGTCCGAGTCCCGTCTCGCAGCCACGAGTTGTTCAACGTGAACACACCCGAGGACATCGTTGCTGCGGAACGATTGCTTCGCAAAACACAAAAGGTGTCGCGAAGGTTGCAAAGGCCGCGAAGGAAGTGACCAAATCTGTTCTAAATTTCTTCATCAATCGTGATCCAGAGTTTGTCGGCCAAATCCTTCGCCTCTTTCGCAACCTTCGCGAGACATCAGATTCAGGGGAGCAGAAAACAAACGCCTTCACTTGTCACTCGTGCCGTTCGCTCGTATGGTTCCGGCCAATGAAAATCCGGCTGATTCCTTCGTTGCTGGTGAGTCTGGCCGCCGCCCTGCGCGCGGACGCTGATGTTGTCCAACTCCGCGACAAAGCATCCGTGACCGGCCAGGTCCTTGCCGAAAAACGCGACCTCGTGGTCGTGGATCTCGGCTACACGGTCGTCACGGTGCCGCGCAACCAAATCGTCCGCATCGTGCGCGATGAGGAACTGGCGGCACAAGCCGCGGCGGCGAAGGCCAAAGAGAATTCCAAAAGCGCGAAGAGCAAGCCTGATGCGACGGCGTCCGCGAAGAGTGTGGCGCCAAGACGCGAGGAGAAGCAGGACATTTATTCAGTCAGCATCTCGCCGCCGCCGGAACGTTCCGTGCGCGAACTCGTCAATCAACTCGGCGAAGCTGTCGTGCAGGTGCGCACCCCGGGCGGAATGGGTTCCGGCTTTTTCCTGAATGAGGAAGGCTATCTCATCACCAACTTTCACGTCATCGAAGGCGAGACGCAGATTTCCATCGAGGTTTACCACGTGCGCAACGGACAGCTTGAGCGCAAGAGCTACAAGCAGGTCCGCATCATGGCCATGAACAAGTTCCACGACCTCGCCCTATTGAAAGTGGACGAGAAAGACGCGCCGAAGTTCGCCTACGTGGCGCTCGGTGACGCGGACAATCTCTCGGTCGGCGAGCGCGTGTTCGCCATCGGCAGCCCGCTTGGCCTGGAGCGCACGGTGACCGAAGGCATCGTCAGCACGAAGACGCGCCAGATGCAGGGCGAGCTTTATTTGCAGACGACGGCGCAGATCAATCC
>JGI10216J12902_101251355_pt1 | contig 39911 bp, 63 predicted proteins | sample KanNatreferecore_FD_12902 | JGI IMG/M metagenome (IMG submission 12902)
CGGCAACGGCCAGCGCGGTAGCTTGCCCTTATCGGCGTACAGGACTTCCTGTGTAGCCACGGCTACGTCAAGGGACTGGTCCTGGTACGTCCAGGAATAGGTATCGGGGAACTCAAAGCCACTGCCTTCCCCCGACCCAGGATAGAGCCCATTCGGGTTAAGGTCGTTGGTAATCTTGTAGTGCTGGACGCTGGGCTCACCATTGACAATGACAGTCCTGTACAGGCTAATGCCGACAACGCGCCAATTACTGACCCCGAACCTACCAGTAGTAGGTGTGCCATCGCTGTTCAGCGGATTTGGCAACCTGCCGCCAATGATGACGGTGTTATTCTCACCGGTAACGTACACGTCTACGGGTGGACTAGGGTAGCTCCATACCCTGTCACCGCTTTCGTTGCTAACCTCGTAAGTAGCGATGTACTGCAGCTTCCCCCGGGCCACGCCAATGACGCCTTCATCTTCGGTAATGTCAATGATGAACGGAGCCTCAGGGCCAAGATTGAATCCATGCTCACTGAAACCGCTGTCAGTAAACTGTCCCCCAAGGGGACCTGGCAGCAACAGCTCATTAAACGCCTCGAACGGCTGCCCGTAGCTGTCCTGTGACAGGTTAAAGCGCTTGATACCTACCGTGCTTTCGATGCTGGTGTTGACAATGCTAGTGGCAGTACCATTAGGCGCCTGCACTGTCTGGCCAGCGGTAAAGCTCTTGGCCCGGTAAGGCAGCATTACTCCCCAGTCACTGCCAGTATCGCAGATAGAGCTAACAGCACATGGATACAGATTCAGGAACTGGGACACGCTGTCGCCTTCGAATCTCCAGTCACTGTAAGCCAGGCCAAGCTCAAAGCATCCAACCTGCGGTTTCGTCCCCGTCAGCGGCGTCAGGAACCAGGCAGGCTGGTACTGCGGGCGTACGCCGTTCTTTAGCTGGATAATGATATTGACTGTGTTTTCGAATTCCTCGTTGCGCTGTGCAACTGTGCCATTCAATGGATTGGCTACAACGGTATGGTTGTCGTTAGGGTCCAGGTAGACAATTTCATACGTGCCGTTGTTGGAATCATTGATTGCATCTGCAACGCTGATGACTGCCCCGAGGTAGGTATAGTCAAAGTCCACGTCCTGGATGTAGAAGGTATATGGCGTGACGCTCAATGGAGCTATCAGCTTGGCCGTTGGCAGTGGCGTTCCAAACTGCTCAGCGTGAATGACAGTGGCTCCGCCCGTAGTGACGCTATTGGTCCCTGGCACGTCAGTAATCGTGAACGTGCCATTGTTCTGCGGATAGACAGTGTCGCCGCTAATCTGCAGGTCCCATCCATCGTCTTGGGCTGTAAACGGGAAGCCACCGGAAATGAACCACTGGTTAACCAGCAACGGCGTCATGACAGCCGTAAAGGAGCCTGCATACGTAATTTCGCTGCCTGTCACGATGATAGCGCTTCCATAGGCGCCGGTCTCTACCTCGCCAGGTCTACGCAGGTAGTAAATGGTCTTGGTTCCATCATCTGGGCCGCCAGTACCTGACACAACCATGGTCCCGCCACCAAACATATCAGCCTCAATCTTGTTAGCCACATAGTTGGACATGTCGGCGTCAAGGTTGTAGTGGGTCATGCTTGCGGTAACGCACGTGCCTGCCGTGTTGAACGTACCTACAGGATAGACTCCTGACGGAGAATAGGCATAGACCTGTGTGTTACTGACCCTGTAGGCAATGATGTACTCGCCGTTGGCGGCAGTCACACCCGTTGTTCCTGCCAAGGTAATCCTGGACCCAATCATGGCGCTGGTGAACGTACCATTGGCAAGAGTGAACAGCGTAAGCGGTGTGTTGTCTACGACTCCTGGAATACTGCTGGCATTTACGAATGCAGCAGTATCGCCAGCTGCCACGTTGAAGCTAGCCAGCGCGGTGGTCTTCCTAATCTCTACGCCAAGGACAGCTGCTGACGTAGCCGTCCAGGGGCTGCCCTGCGTACCGTCGCCAATCTCTACTTCCAGCTCCTGCTCGGCGTTACCAAGCATGTAGTCCCCGCTGGTCCAGTTAGGCGTCACCGTTTCGTTGGTAATGGCAAGCCCTGACCCTGACTGGTAGTAGGTGTAGACGTAATACTCGCCGTCGATGGCAAAAGCACGGCTGACCTGTGTCACTGACTGGGTAAAGCGAATGGCAGACGCAACCCCTGCCCAGGTATCACGAACAGTCGTAGTAGTCCTGACAGCGGGGTCGTAAGCAGGGCCTGCAGTGGACACGTAAGCAGGCAAGGAGTAGCTCAGGTACATGTCAGGCTCTTCGGCGTCAACGGCTACGTATCCAGTCATGGAATCAGGATACGTCGGAGGGGCCGAGTTGAAGTCATACTCATGCGTTGACAGCCTGGTAGTGGTATCAATCTGGTAGCCCCACAGGCTGTTGCTTTCGCCTGCATCCATGGTAGCGATGTAGATAAAGTCGCCACCAAGGTCATTGGTCATGAACGCGATAGGCCCGGCACACTTCATATTCGTATCAACAGTTGTGGCAATGCTAATGCTGCCACTGAAGCTGATGCGGTTGACTTCTACCCCGCCACTGCCATTGTTCTCAGGCTGGACCAGCCATGCGGCACCGTCGTAACCCAAGACATCCCAGTATCCAGGACTGAGCAGCCAGTTCCTGTCAATGGTAGCGTTTCCAGTCAAGTCCTCGCCGCTAGGGCTGTAGACTGCTACCTTAACAGTAGCTCCAGCCGTGTCATCACTGTGAAAGACGAAGAAGTTTGTCCCATCCGTAACCACCTTGGCCAATGCCCTGTCATCGCTGTCAGTGGCTGCCCAAAGCGTGCGCGGTGTGGTAATCCAGGTCTTGTTATCAGCCCTGAACCCAACCTTGCTAACGCCTACAGGCTCATTGTCTACGTTGTATTCAATCTCAGTCCAGACAAAGCAGGTCACTCCATTGAGCCATGCGCTATCCGGGGCATGGATAACCCTGTCGGCAGTGTGGTATACATCTTCTGTCAGCTTGTTTGTGATAACGCGCTCGTCACTGTACTGCGTCCAGTCACTGTTATTGTAGACCTTGGGTACGTTGGCCACGACTGCCAGTAGCTGCTGACCAAGGGCTGCCAATGCGTTCCTGCTGCCTGTGACAGCGGCCTCAACAGCCCCCGTAACAGAGTCATGGCAAGCGCTGTTCAAGTCACCAAAGCCTGCCCGTGGCTCAACTACGATACGTTCGTTGGCGCTTCCTGGTCCCTGGTACTTTCTCACCTGGCAGTCAAGCATGGCCGCAAGCCTACCAGTGGCACCGCTGTGCTTGCCAGCCAGCTGGTTAACAACTGACAAGTAAACGTCGATGACTCCAGGTGCAAGGCCGCTCATTTATACCGTCCAGAACTGTGTATCAGTGGCAACAATGGTTACAGTATCCGTAACAGTTAGCTGGTTTCCTTCGTTGATTCTGACGCCTTGTGTATCGCTGGCCTTGACGATAACAGCCCTGTTACCTGGCTTGGTAACCTTTACCGTAATCGCCCGACTGACAGTGCCAGGAGCAGGCAATAGAATGTAAATATCGGAAACAGCGCTAGCAGCATCCACGAGCACATAGTCTTCATTCCCCGTCAACGTGACATTGCCTTTGACCTGGATGGACCGTATCACAGTCTTCATCTCCGCTGTCAGCTCTTGGACCGCTGCTGCTACCTTCTGCTGGATACGGTTCAGCTTGTAATCTTCGAAGTTGTCAATCTGGAACTTAGCCATAGTACGCCCTGCGATAGCCACGGGTAACGGGAGCCTGACCAGTCGTTTCTGACCGCTGTTTTGTCAGGGCAATCACCCGCGCCTGCATCCTGTTGAATTCCGTTTCTTGGCCTGCAGTGGACTGCCCTCTGCCGTTGCGGATGACCATTGAGGCATATAGGACGAGATAACGAGCCCATGGCGTCAGCTTCTCAGGCAACTCTCCAATCGTTCCAGCTGGCTGCCCGTGGACAGTGGCAGTACCATCCAATGGATTGACACCGTTATGGGAAGGAGCTTCCAGCGTCTCGCACTGAGTAGCGCTGTTGACCACGGTTATTGTATACGTGCCATTGAGGTCAGTATTGTCACCAGTCATGCCGGCAATGGTCAGAGACATGCCTACATCATCTGCCGTAAACGCAGCGTTCTGTAGGTTCCATTGACTAAGACTTTCAACGATGCTGTCATCGGTTTCGATGTCAAAGGTGCGGGTAACTTCTTCTGCCAGTGGCTCTCCAATCGGCGTGTAGACTAGCCTGTAATTGCCCTGTGCATTCCCCGCCGGCAGTACCTCCAGCGTGTCCCCATCAATCCAGAACTTCCTGCCAATGAAACCGTTAAAGGACCAGACACTGGCCATTGACGGCCAAATGCCATTCATCTGGTTGCGCTCGGCAAAGCTGGCCAGCTGGTCTACAGTCTTCCAGTCAGGAGTAACAGAACTGCCAAGGTTCAGGTCCAGACCCTGTGCCATCTGGAAGTCAGGTACAAGCGTTTCCATGTTGATGGAATTGGCACTTTCGCCGCCAGCAAGGCTGAACTCGTACGTGCGCTTGAACCAGTGAGCAAACCTAATGACAAGCATGTCCCTGAGGTCGTGATAGCCCTCAGTCAGGAAAGTGATGATGTCAGTATCGGTGTAGAACTGGTTATTCTTCAGTCCCGATTCACGTCTCGTTTGCGCTATCAGGTCTTCAACAGTTACAGCCATGTTTCATTCCAAAGAGAAGGCCCTGCCCCTGCCAAGCCAACAGGAACAGGGCCTAGGTTAGAGTGGATTACAGGCCTGAGCTATTAGACACAGTGAAACACAGCTCAATGATATCGCCAGAAGCCATATCAACTGCGTCTCCGTCACCGTCCACCGTCAAGAGCGTGAACGTTGCAGTGCTGCCAACGCTCGTAATCTTGCGGCAGTCACAGGCGCCAGTCTTGGCATAGCTGGCCTGCTGAATGCTCTGGGTGAAGCCAACGCTATGGTCAAAGTACTGGTCAAGGACTACAGTGTAAGCCCCCGTGCCAGTCCGGGTCACCGAAGTGACACCGGACCGCAGCGTGAGCGTGCTAGGAACAGCACCAGAAGCCCCGGACGTAAACTTAAGGTAAATGTCCTTGGTAGTCTTCTGGGTGCTGGAACGGTCCATATAAGGACCCGGGGCAGGTGCGAAAGGCATGTTATGCTCTCCTGTTAATTAGAACTGGAGGCCAGAGGGGCTGCCCACAGTGATAACAGCCGAGCTGGACAACTCCTCGCAGCCGAAGAAGCCAGTTGCCATGACGCTGCAGCGACTCTGGTTGCCATCAAACGAGTCGATAATGAGCTTGCCGTTAGTAGCAGGGCGGAAGATTTTGCCACCCGGGGCAGCAAACACCCACGTACCAGACTTGGTCAGCAGCATCTGGTTAACAGGCATGCTAGGCTCGGCCAAGACGTCGCACTTGCCCGTGGGCAACACGACCGTGAAGCCAGCAAATTCCACGTCAACGCCCTTGGTGCTACCCATGTCGTAGCGGACCTTAGTGTCGCATTCCTGCGCCATCTTCGGAAGCACGAGCGGGTTCACAAACAGCGTATTCGGCTTAGCCATCTTGCTGGCGTTCTGCATGTAAGCAGCCGAGCCATAGACAGCCTGGAAGATAGGCACCTGCGTACCGTCCCAGCCCCAGCCGCTGACCATGGTCACAGCCGAGGAGGCCGAACGGGTCACGCCAAGGAACGTGGTAACCGTCGGAACGCCGGCAGTGCGGTTGGCAGCAGGCGGCACCCAGCGGAAGACGTCCGGGAAGATACCAGTCGTGTCAGAGCCAGTAGGCAGCTGACCCTCAAGGCCGATGATTTCGGTAGCCGTCGGGGTCATGCCCGTGGCACCCACGTCGACAGTGATGATGCCGCCAAGCGGGTTAACGCCGATGACCTCACCCGAACCAGTGTTCAGGGCAGCCGTAGCATTGTCCTTGCTGACAATGACCTGGCCAATGTTGAACTTGGCAGCGTCAGTGCGAACAGTAAGGACCAGGTCCCAAATGTTGCCCGACGTATTCGTCGCAGTACCAATGACAGCATACGAACCAGCCGCGCTGGCCGTGCTGCCCAGGAGCATGTTACAGAGGTTTTCCGTGGCCAGCTCAGTCGCGTTCTTGGTGCTGTTCAGAGCAATGTCAACCGGCGACTGCTCGGTAGCCGAATAGACCTGGTCCTGCCACTGGATACGCGTGTTGCCATAAACAATGGCCGGGGGCACCGTAAAGCCAGCACCGGTAAAGCCATTGGCAGCCGAGTTGGCAAGCGAATCCTCGAAATTGCCGCTGGCGCCGCCACCAGGACCGGTATTCACCGGAATGCGGTAGCCAGTGCCACCAGCAGTCTTCAGCGACAGGCGGTCAAGGAACGGGTGATTGCGAACGAAAACAGGCAGCCAGATGTCATCAAGGGATTCAACTGCAACTGCATTAAGTTCATCGGAAATAACGTTAGCCATGGTAAGCCTCTACAAATGAAAGAAGTGGTCATCATTTGGCGCTTACCTGGCCCGACGTTGGGGGGTACCGAAGCACCCGTATCAGTAGCTAGCTGATATCCTACGGTTATCCCTGCCCAGTCCTTTGGGCATATCTTTCCCGTGCACTTTCAAGGACTTGCTCAAAGGTAGCGTTCTTGGGCAGCTGCTTTACCTGGGGACGTGGCTTGGACAGTGGCCGGCTAAACCGCTCCAACGGGTCCTTGGCAGGTTCGGTTACTTGCTTACCAAAGCGCTTGGCCAGGGACAGGTACTCTGCTTCAACATTGGCGTAAGCACGGACCATCAATTCTTCTGCGTCATACTCAGACATGTTATTGAGGTCGATACTGCGACCGTCCTTGGTCTTGTAGTCGCCAGACTGAACCAGCTTCAGGGCCTCAGCGTTAGCCTTGTTAGCGGCCTCGTCAATATTCTCTTCACGAGCACATACCTCAAAGTCCTTGGCATACTTCTTTCCAATGTTCTTGGCATAGCTGACAGCTGCCTTTGCCATTTCCTCGACACTGGACTTGTTACGGGTCTCTTCTTCTGCCTTATCACGGGCAGCCAGAGCTTCCTTAACAGCATTAGCAACAATGTCGGCAACAACCTTGGCGTCAACAGGCTTAGTCTCATTGCTGGTCATGTCGCCGCTATTGGCCTCAGCCCACAGCGCTGCCAGTTCATCAGCCCCATCGTTCCCCGTCAGCTTCTGCAGGGCTGCAAGCTTGTCCAGTGGCGACTTACTCCACAGTTCTTTGATTTCCTTCAACAGGGCAGCTTCAGCAACAGCTTCCTGGGCAGCGGCGGACTTGGTCTTAAGTTCACTGTTCTGCTTATGCGTATTGGCCAGCTCTGCCATTAGGGCTGCCACGTCAACCTTAGGCTCCTGCTTCGGTTCAGGTTCCTTGACAGGTTCGGCAACAGGGGCAGGGGTATTAGCTGCCTTGACCTTAGCCTTGATAGCCTCTAGGACAGCGTCGGGACTACCGACTGTTGCCTTAGGAATGGCAACAGCAGGCTCCAACGCGGGCTTTTCAGTGACAGGCTCAGTAGAAGTGGTGGCGACAGGTTCGGACATGGTTACCTCGGCTTGTGGTTACATAGGCGCCATGCTGTTGTTCAGCAATGGCAGAGAAGGTGGCGCAGCTTCAGGCGGCATACCGGCGCCTGGCATTGGCTGTGCCATACCAGGGTCAGACATAGGCGCAGCTCCTGCCATCGGGTCGGCAGTAGGAGTAGCCCCTGGTATTGCTGGTTCTTGCTGCATGGCTGCGTCGGGAGTGTTATTTTGGGCAATGTAGTTGATAACGACAGCGCGCCAGATGCTTAACCTGTCTAGGACATGTTGTGGGGACTTGAGAGCTATCTCGCGCTGGTACCTGTCCTCGACCTGTTGTTTGGCAAACAGATGGTCCATATAAGGGCTGGGCGGAATGAATTCATCGGACTTAACCAGTTCATCAAGCTGCGACTGGACGCTGTCAGCATCACTGTTAAGCTCGCTGAACATGCCGTTGATATCGGGCGTCTGCTGGTACTTGACGTACAGCTTCTTGTCAATGGTACCTTCAGCATACATTTCCTTGAGCAACTGAATTCGTCCGGCAACTGTTTGGGACAGCCTGCCAACGTTATAGGCCTGCAGGTCGTTGATACGGAAGTTGGGATTGAGCTTAATCGACTTCCAGGCAATCTTGCGCTTGTTACGTCCTGTTCTAATGAAGTCCGGTTCAAGGCGCTTGCCCAACATAATGAGCTGGTAAGCGGCGCGCTTGTCCAGCTCCTCTAGCCGTCCAATCTTTTCCAGGAAGTTTTGGTCATCAATCTGCGCCCACTTTGTCAACGCGACGCCGCTGGTAAGGCCAGTAGGCGACTCTCCCTTAACAGCGCTTTCACTGACATGGACCCTGGACCGTCCCAGGCTCAACAGCATTTCTAGATGCTGTAGCGCGTACTGCCCAATGGCCTCGGGCGTTACCAGTTCTGGCTTAGTACCAAGGTAAGAAACGATGGCAGCATTAAGGTCGCCAAGGGTATCTGGATTGGCGTTACTGTTTTCCTCGACCATCCACTTGGGCGCTCCTGCCCTAAGCTCAGACTCTTGGATGGTACTGAGCAGGCCATCTACCCACTGACTAATCTGCAACAGCTTTTCAGCAATGCCCTGTCCAAAGAGGCAGCCTGGTAGCTCGTCAAAGCACCAAAGCTCATACGGGTGAGGGTACTCCCATTTCTCGTCAATGAAAGCAAAGTCACCAACGCAGGTAACATGCCTGCCCGGGGTCTTTCCAATGGGCCTGGTGTAGCAGTCAAGCAACGCAACGACATCAGAACAGTCGAGGGAGCCTGTGCGGCTAAAGTAAAAGGCAGGCTCTGCGGTTGGAGCATTGACAATGGCATCAATGGCGACAGTGTCGTCCTTGTGCTGTTCCAGTAGGTCAGTCTTCTTGGCCCAGACACGCTCAATGACGTCATACGGGTCAGTATCGTCCGGGTTGCTGTACAAGAGGCAGTCAGGATTGGTGGCAGTAATCTTGGGATTGCCATTGCCATCATCATGAAACTTCCACGCGCCTGTCCCGTACCAGAAAGCCTCGATGCAGCCAGTAGTCCGTTCCCGCCACCAATTCAACTGGTCAAAGCCACCCTCAATCCAGCTTTCAATCTCCTCTGCCTGCATCCTGTCATCGTAATTGCCATCATCAGGAATCATGGACACGAACGTTTGGTGGCCCAGCAATCGGTTCGTGTACACATCTGCCATGGAAGCAGCAAAACCAGATTTGGCGCCGCTAAAAGAGAAGTTGCTGTAGTAGCGAACAAACGACTCAGGCCGCTTTGCCATCCCATACATGAACTGGGACAGGGAAGGCCTGCCGGTCATTTCCCGGTAGTAGACGTAGTTGCGCCAGCGCTGGGGCATGTTGTCCTGTTCCCGGCGAATGGCAGCACGGTTACAGGCATCGGCAACAGCCTTCCCGCGCTTATCCTTTTCCTTTGCCTTCTCAGTTGCCAGCCACCACTGGTCACTATATTGAGACAGGAGCTGTAGCTTGGTCTTCTTTTGGCCAAGCATTAGTTGCCCCAGGAGAAGACAGGGTCAGGCATGGAAAGGGAGTCAATGGCAGTCCTGGGGACAGCCTTAACCGGCGCCTTGGCCTTCTTGGGAACTGCCACAATGGGCTGGGTGGCTACCACATCCCCGGAACCGCGCTTGACACAGATGCTATTACCGTCACAGGAATAGGTAATCTCAGTGAAATCCTTACTGAATTCCTTCAGGACCTTAAGCAGGGCCTTGACTTTCCTGGTCTCAGAACGGCTAGAACTTGCCATATCGTTACCAGTTAGCTGGTATTCAGGTATGGTTCGTTACAGTTAGCTGTTAGTTGTTACGCGGCGGTGGCTGCCACATAACCAGGGCAGTATTAGGCTTCTCCCGCCGCTGCCAGCTTTTCTTCCCCTGTACCAGCTCCTGTAGCGTCTTCTGCTGCTGTTCCCTGAGCCATTCACCTTCAGTCTTAGGCTTAGGTTTGGTAGGTTGAGCGCCACGCGTCGTATAACTTGGCAGGTCCAGGGCATAGGTAGCAGCATCAGCGATGTCAGGGGATTTGGCGGTCTTGTCCAGCTCCCACTTACCTTTTTCCCGTGCCTGTAAGCTCCACTTGGCAGTCAGCAGGTCACCGGACAGCTCCGACCCTTCTATGACCCTGGCCACGCCACGGGCCAGTAAGTCTGACAGCCGCTGCACACGGGCCTTGAGCGACCCTGGCCCTTTGATGGCAGAGACAACTATGATGCCATGTGACAATTTCAGTGCGTCATTTACAGGAGCTGAGCTGCCTCCAGCGTCTCGGATGTACTCTATGGAAGGCCCATAGCGGCGCTTAAGTTCAGCACAGACAGCAAGCCAGTCACTGTCCTGTGGGTCTGCCCCAGGGTCTGTGACAGCCTCAGCCATCTGCCAGAGCTTGTCCTTGATAAGATGGTTCCAGGCCCAACAGACGATAGCGAACCTATCCCGGCGCTGTGCCTGGTCAATGCCAACGATGAACCTGTCAGCTCCCAGGTCATTTGGCGCGTACAGGCAGTGGAATGGACCAAGCTCAACGCGCTCAGTAACTGTGGGTGTATATGTGTGCTTAACTGCTACGAACCTGTAAGCATTGGCGTCAGCTGAGAAGCACCTTTCCCCGTACCAGCGACGTCTAATCTCAGGGTCGGTGACATCGTACTTGTACTTCTTGCAGTAACTATGTAGGCGCTTTAGGTTGTCTACCTGGAACGGGTTGTCAAAACGTGACCAGCAGAACAGGGCCCAGTTCTCAGACTGGTGTTGATAAGGGGACTGACCAACATCATCGCTACCAGTGTTCTCTACCCAGGTCTGCCAAAAGTACCCTGCTGGCACGTCAGGAACGGTGCCCAAGAGCACGAGTCTGCCAGGAATGGGTTTATCCGCAGTGGTTTCATCCAGCATCGGCCCAAGGATGTCCTCGACTGTCCGCTGCATGATTCCAGGGTCATCCTGTGATTCGTCAATGATTGCGATGCCATTTGACAGCTGGTCTCCTAGCAGGTGGGTGATGCGACGGGTATCGTCTGTGCCAGTAAACAGGATGCGGCTACCATTGGGCAGCACACAAAGCTGTTCCGCCTCCAGTACCTGACACATAGCGAACAGCTTGAGCTTGCGTAGAAGCTTTTTGAACTTACGCCAGACGATGCCAGCGCTTTCCTTGGTCAAGCCTAGGTACAGATTGCTGGTGTCAGCCGTCGCAGCAGCTGTCAGCAGGAGCAGACCACATGCCAGCTCTGACTTGCCGGCACGACGACTGCACATGCACAGAATGTTCTGTATGACACATGTCAGTACAGCGATTTGCCAGGTATGGTTGCCAGCTATAGACTCTGGCGTAACCTTGGCCATGGCTGCCTGAAAGCGTTCCAGCAGCAGCTGCTGTGCCTTGTCGGCTGTCAGCTTGGCTGCCACTAGGCCCTCTTAGCAGCGTTAACTAGCTGTTCGTCACCAATGGCCTGGGAGCCGTCAGCAGGCTCGCCAGCTTTCTTGGCCATGCCCTGCAGCTGAGACAGGGCAGCTACTATGACGCGGACTGCTTCAGGCTCGTCTGCCATGTCCAGCATGGCGCTGAGCTTGGCAACGGCCTTAGAGCAGATACGGCAGACTTCTTCTGCCTGTTGCTCCCAGGTGAGGCTGGAATGGGTAACGAGAAGGCGACGGCGAGCTGGCTTGTTAGGCTCTAGCTCTAGTATTTCCTTGGCGGTTAGGCTCCTGCCCGGGTCGCGGCTTGTCATCCTGCCAGGTAGCTGGCATTTCGGCTAGGGCTAGTTCTGTGGCTAACAACGCTTCTAGTTCGTGACTAACGTCATGGCCTGATTCATACCAGTAATAGTAGCCGAACCTGCCAATGCGCAATGCCAACGCGATGCCGAGCTGGCAGGACGGATGTAAGGCCAAGCTAATCATTGACGTCTGGCATCCACATGAAGGGCCTACAAATGGGCTGCAAGCCGAGAATGCGACCTGTAGCCTTGAACCTGGGATTGCGATTTGGCATGAATGGGGTGTAGACCTTGCGTGATGCCAGGCATCTGGACTTTGCCCAGCCCTGTCCGCGAAACATTGGTCTAACATATATCCAGGCAAGGTTCTTACTGCCACAGTAAGCGTCCCACATAGCAATCAAGCCATGTTCCTCGACTACGTCTACACACCAGCTATCCTTACCGGCAAGACTTGTCAGCATGTGCGCTATCTGGCGACCTGACAGCCCCTCAGCATGGGTGCTGTTCTCGCGATAGGACTTGATAAAGGTGGACAGGATATAGCCCCAGTCATCAGGCTTGGCACTGCGGTAGGTCATAGGGACCTGTCCCAGGCTTTCATGAGGTCGTCACTATCAAGTGCCTTGGCTGCAACGTTATAGCTGCAGTCATCGCACCTGTCACAAATCTGTTCCAGTGCCTGCCGCAATGCCTCAATCCTGATATCTTTCCTGTCCTTGACAGGTGGCGTTAACTGGTCCATTACGCTACCTCAGCAGTAAACAGGGCCTCAATGGCTACATCTTGCCATTCCGCTTCAAGGGATATCACGTGATAGTCACCATTAATGTAGGCAAGAGACAGGTCATTCATTAAGTTCCTTGTTGCATAAGCCTCCCAGTTGTTGATGGTAGAGCGGCGGAGATAATCACGCCATGCGACCTTCCCATCAATGTAATCGGCTGGTTCAAAATCTCTCATGGCAGTTCCCTCGGGCAGCTATATTTCAGCTTACGTACTTGTGCCTTTGTCAGCTTCTTGACCTTGCCTGGCTTGACGTCGCTGTCATGGTCCTTTGCATTGTAGCTTCTAGCCTCGGGAAGTCCAATATCTTTTAAGAACCCGCGCCATACCTGGTTAACCCTATGGGCTGGAATCTTTAATTTAGCAGCTGCCTGCTGCTGTCCGTGCTTAAGGCAGGCCAGGAGCACCTTACGTCGCGGGTCACGAAACCGTAGCTTGTACACAGCTTCAGTTACCCTACTCCAATATTCGGGAACAGGGTGCAGTTCCAGGGTGGTTCCCTGTTGCTCTATCAGGTCCTGTGATGCTTCTGCCATAGGGTCTAGTAAGGCTACCGTAAACGCACCCTTACCTGCCCCGCGAAAGGTGCTAGCTGGTATCTCGTTAAGGTCCCTGCCATGTTCAATGTCCTGGAAGCCTGTAGCCTTAAGCTTAGCATACCATTCCCGCTGCAGCTTGCTGAAAGCAGCCTTTGTCACAGTGCCTGCCTTAGGATTTGCTCAAACAATTCAGCTTGAATGGCCTGTTCCAGGAGCGAGGAAGGGGCGGCGTTAGCGCTGAATTCACAACTGTTAATGACCTCAAACTTAGGATATACCCAGGGCTCAGCCGCCCAGTAAGCCCCTGCCTTAGCGTTATTCTCCAACTGAATGAATGGTTTCACCGGGCTGCTCCTGTTTCTTGGCTTCTGCAGCTGCCTTGTAAGCCTCTTGCTGCTTCTCCAGCTCTGCCTTGAGCTTATCGGGCAGCTCAGGGTCAGCCTTGGCCAGGACATCAATAAGCAGTGCCTGGCTGCCAGCCATGACTTGCATGTCTTGCAGCAGGGGCTGGAAAGTACGTTGCAGGGCCATTGGCAGGACGCGCATCGCCTGGTTAAGCTTGGTGACCTGACGGGACAGGTTGCCGAGACGTTTCTTAAGCTTGTGCTGTGGAGTTTGCTTGCTCATGTAGATACTCTGACACACAACAGTAGCTGTGACAAGTATATGGCTAGTCCACATTGCCGCAGTGCATTTTATTTACCGTGGATGGCATGTGGATTGCTTGCCTGATATTGACGCGTCATAGGTTTAGCTGCTACATTAGCTATAGGAGAGGCGTTGCGGTAGGCCCAGACGGTGAGCATGCAGCGGGAGGCGGCGCGGTAACAGGGAAGGCGCCCGGACCGGGAGACACCACAACCGTCTAAGCTTAGACTGCGCACGTAAGCAGAGTTGCGCCTACACCTAACCTATCAGGAATCTGTTACGCAGCTCTCAGGAAACTGACACATTACCGTCATGCATCATAAGCTTATCAGGCACTTAGGCTTGGCACGTATCAGGCATAAACGAAAACTGGAGGATACGATGACAACGATTACAGGAACCAATACCAAGGTGGACCAGATTATTTTTGTGGTGCCGCCACATAGCTATCAGGTGAGGACATGGTATGTTACTTCTGTGCTTCTGTGTAAGGTTGCTGCAGTTATTGCTGCTTTTCACTTCGTTATCAAATTCTGGTAAGGTTACAAAATGGCATCCGAAAAAACTATTGCCTTACGAAATGTAACAGGCACTGCTAACTGGAAAGTCACGGGACCAGCCTACGGAAAGTGCCAGGCACGTCGACGTAAGCAGGCAGCGCGGCCGATGAATGAACGATATCAGGCTGGTCTGCGTAAGATTCTGTTCAAGAAGCCGGAGAAACTTAATGCGCTTGACCAGGCTATTGTTGACGGCTTTCCAGGGCAGGAGCAGGCCTAATGTTAGGGCTGGCACTGGCATGTGGCAGCATCGTGGCTGGGTTTGGTTGGACCCTGGGATGCTATTGTGCTAGAAACCTGCTCAAGCTTTTGACAGGTTCTGACGATAGCCATGGCGGAGGGACATCAGATGCGACTACGTGAGGACATGAAGACGGTACCGTTGCCACTTATGTGCCTGGGCTGCACCAAGGCCTACACCATGGCAGACATGGTCCATGGCCACAGCTGCCTGGGTAAGCGCCCCGGGTTGCGCCAGCACATGACAAAGATTGGGGCAGCCATTATGGCAGGGGCTATTCTGATTGTGGCTAAGTTTTGGGGTGCCATTTCTAGAATCTTCAGCTAAGGTAGATACAGGAGACAGACATGACTGGACAGGAAGCAAGGAAGATACTGCGTAAGGGGCAGAACTGGGTGTATACAGGACCAACCGGAACGAGATACATACACCGCAATCTACTTCGTCTGGAATATCCATACAAATTCGGGAACGGTAAACAGCTTGGGTTTGATGACAGCTATGGGACCTATGAACTACTGACCGATGTCAACACCGGCGAAAAGGCTGCTCAGTGGCTGGAATCTATCGCTGCCATGTTACGGCAAAAGAACCAGTCCTATGGCAACAGCGTTGGCGAGCCAGTCCGCATCTTCAGCGACTGTGACAGCATCGAGGGGCTTATGGTGCGCATGGATGACAAGTGGTCCAGGATGATGCGTGGGACAGCCTCGGGAGAGGACCCTAACCGGGACTTCATCGGTTACTATGCATTGGCGGTGGCAGAGGGCTGGGAAGGGCCTGATGCCGAAATGTTGAAGCGAATCAAGGATAAGTAATGGAGGATGCTATGAGTAATGTGAATGAACTTGCCGTGAAGATTCAAAAGGACAATAAGGCCTGGAAAACAATGACACGGGCCCAGCGACGGGTAGCTGTAGCCAAGGATGTCATTAAATGGCTGGACCAGGACAAGCTGGTGGCCAGCTCCGGTACCTATCTGTTTGCTGGGTATGGAAACGACGACCTTAGCAATCTTAGTAGCGTGAGACTAAACAATCCCGATGGCAGTTTCCAGGATACGCTTAAAACCCTCCCGGCGTGCGAGGTCTGTGCCAAGGGTGCTATCTTTGTCTGCGCCGTTAACCGGCAGAACAAGGTGACCAATGCCGAGACAGGCAACTGGGGCTGGACGGGAGAGGAAATGCGCGATAAGCTTCGCGGACTGTTTTCGGCGCGGCAACTGGACCTGATTGAGGCAGAGTTTGAGGGCAGCTACGGCTACTACTCCAGAATCATGGAAAAGACCATGGACTGTGATGATGAAAGCAGGATGCGTGCCATTATGCGTAACATTATCAAGAACAAAGGCACTTTCCTTCGCAAGGACGAGCGACTGGATAAAACAGGGATTCGCCAGCCGCTTAAGTAACAAGGATAAGCAAGAAAGGAACCAGTCATGAAAATCAAGTTGAACGTTACCCGTAAGCATATCATGTCCGGAGACTGCGGCGATATTAATTCCTGTGCCATTGCCCAGGCAGTTGCTGACCAGTTTGCTGGCGCTATGGTCAAGGTGGGCGGGACGGTTGAGGTGTATAACAGCAGCGGAAACATCGTGTTGCAAAGTCACTTGCCTGTTAAGGCTCTTAACTTCATGGAACGTTTTGATAGCTGTGACGGTGGTTGGTCGGTTACCAATAAAGACATTGAAAAGGCTAAGCGCAAGCTTAAGCCAGTGTCGTTTACCCTTGACTTCCAGGTGGTCTAGTCTTGTTCAAAGTCTGCGTATTTGCAGGTGCCAGAGGCACTGACCATTGGCAGGCCGATGCCAGGTACATCGGGCAGGAGCTTGCCAGGCGTCAGTGCCATGTCTTTTACGGCGGCAGCTCCAAGGGTGTTATGGGCGCGCTGGCCGATGGAGTCATGTCAGTCGTTGGTGGTAAGATTACAGGGGTGCTGCCTGAGAAGATTGCAGCCCTGAAGCATTACCGTCCCGATATCGAGATTGTGTCAGCCAAGACGATGGCAGAGCGCAAGGCAGTCTTCTGGAACTGTGACAGCTTCCTGTGCCTGCCAGGTGGGCTTGGTACCATGGATGAACTGTTCGAGATTTGGACCCTGACCAAGCTTGGATACCAGGAACATAAGCCTATCGTGGTCTTTAACCAGTACGGATTCTATGACCCGCTGCGTTCAGTAGTTAACAAGATGGTAGATAATAGATTCATGACACATGAGCGGTCAGGGATGGTACTGTGGGCTGACACTGCCAACGATGCCATTGACCTGACGACCCAGGTTAGGTGCGACGCTGTAAAGGCCACGGAAGAGTGAAGTTCCTACTCTTTCCACTTATCCTTAACCTGCTATATGTAGGTGCCTTTATCGAGGCCTGCTATAAGAAAGAATGGGCACGTGCCGTTTACTGGGTCTGTGCCATTGGCATGAATACTGCAGTTAGCTACTTCATAGGAAAGACTACATGAACGAACAGCAAGTCAAGGTCAAGCGACTGTCACCGCACCTGGCACATACCCTGCTTACTCTATCCCCTAAGCATGCCTGGGCCAAGGCCAATTACATGTTGGAGACTGAAAAGGACGACAACACCAAGCCAAAGGGCCTTGGCAAGCTTGTGGATAGGCTTGTTTATGGGGTAGGTGACGAAATTGTTGTTCGCCAGCCACGCGAAAAGATGGAACCTGTCCGTGGACAGATTCATTGTCTGCAGACGGAACTGGACCGGGCTACCAAGATTGCTGCCGCTGTCATGGATAAGGTACCTGACGTGCGGCTAGGCGAGTTGCAGCGTAAGCTTATATGGGATTATGGCGAGGTCGTATGTGCTGGCATTCCCGACCAGGTACTGCCAGGTGGCCATGTCCGTGACCTTAAGACGTGCTGGGATTGTAGTGATGATGGAATTCAGAAGGCCATAGAGGACTATGGCTATGATATTGCTGCAGCTGCTTACATCAGCGGGATAGTAAGGCTAGATAACATTCCCGCTGACTTCCAGTGGATTTTTGTTGAGTCTGGCTATCCCCATGACGTGCGCATCATTACACCTACGGCTGAAATGCTCCAGTCTGGGAGACGGTTGTGGGACAAGGCTGTAACTGCCTGGAAGATTGGTATGGACACAGGTAACTGGGAAGGCAGAGGAAATGCAACTGTGGATGTCAGCAGAAAGCGCAAATACAAAGACAACAGCGAATGGTTCAGCTAAAGTAGAAACGTACCCAAACACAGGAGAATGACAATGAATGAACGTACCATGACCGATGAAGATGTTGTTATCCAGAACCAGTACGTCAATGCCGACGAGCTGGCTGAGCTTGGTCCGCGTGTCGTCACTGTGACGGATGTCCGCGTCGTGGACTTTGCCAAGGACGGGGAAGCACCTGACGAGAAGCAGGTACTGGTGTTTGACGATGACACCAAGCTTACCTTGAATGCCACGCGTCGTGGTCAGCTCAAGGACATCATCAAGCCTGCCGACGGCAAGGTCAAGGTGGCCCAGTTGAAGGGTCTGCAGATTAAGCTTACCACTGCCAAGGTCAACAGCCCCAGCGGCAAGAAAGTTAACAGCGTCCAGATTGAGAACGGCGCGGCATTCTAACCTATCCAATTGCCAGGTTGCACGCGAGGCCATCCCATAACCGCGGCGCATTAAATGACCCAGGCAGGTGGCCTGGTAATTGGACCTAACTTATGCAACAACTTAGCCTGGCTGGCTATGTCGATGTAGAGGCCGCGGAAAGCACATCCCCCTCCAATGTGCCTGCTGTCCGTCCGATGACTGCAAGACAGCCACGTGACTACCAGACACGCATAGCCAGCCAGGCTCTTTCCTTATTTCGGCAACGCAAAAGCCCGCTGTCCGTAGCAGCTACGGGGACAGGGAAAACCTTCACAGCAGCACTGGGGATATCGCAGTTCCAGGGGAGGGTACTGTGGCTGGCACACCGCATCGAGCTAATTCAACAGGCAAAGCTTGCGTTGGAGGACATATTAGGTGAGACTGTCGAACTTGAGACTCCTGGCAATTACAGTAGCTCTGCTAGGGTTGTCGTGGCATCTAAGGACACTCTTAGAACACCTGATAGGCTGGGAAGGATACTGAACTATGACCATTTCGACCTCATAGTCATTGACGAATGCCATCACCTACATGCTAAAGCCAGCAGCTACACGAAAATCATTGAGCGATATCCATCTGCTTTACACTGGGGTCTTACGGCTACTCCTGGCAGACTGGACAAGAGGCCATTACGGTATTTCGATTGCCAGACTGATGCTTATGGCATTGTCGAGGCTTCTAAGGATAGCTGGCTGGTTCCGATACTGGCTAAGCGGGTTAAGGTTACGTCAGTAGACCTGTCAAATGTTGATACAGTTGCGGGTGACTTTGCAAAGGATGAACTAGATGCGGTCATGGCTTCGGAAAGCAGTCTCCACGGCACTGCTAATGCTATTCTTGACAATGCCAATGAGCGTCCCGGTCTTGTATTTAGTACTGGAGTCGATACGGCAAGGCGACAAGCTGAAATCCTCAACAGGTACAAGCCAGGCTGCGCCATGTTCGTGTCAGGAGAAACCTCTGATGAGGACAGACGCAAGCTCTTTACCGAGTTTGGACGCACCTACCAATTCCTGGTGAATGTAGGTGTAGCCACTGAAGGTACGGACCTGCCACTGTGCAGCCTCATTGCCATGTGCAGGCCTACGCAGTCACCAACGCTGTTCCAACAAATGCTAGGCCGGGGACTGCGGCCAGAGAAGGGGATTGATAGTGCAGAAGACAGAGCGGCCTGGATACAGGGCAGTAGCAAGCCTAATTGCCTGGTCCTTGACTTTGTTGGAAACGCTGGAAAACACCGCGTCGCGACTGCGGCGGATGTGCTCTTGGATGAAGCATTACCACAACAGGTTAGGGATGTCGTTGCAGCTAAGCTTGAGCAAGGCCTGGCAGCAGGCAAGGAAATAAGCGTTGCCGAGGCCATTGAACAGGAGCTTGCCAATGAAAGCGAAATCAAAGAAGCAGCCGCTGCAAAGGTACGCGCTGAGCTGGAATCTAGATTACGGATACGTGGCATATCTAACTATCAAATACAGGATATCTTCCTCCTGGGGATGGGAGCGTCTGACGCATTCACAGAAACAGGGATGCCTCAGGCAGCTACTCCTGGGCAAGTCCAACGACTACTTAAGCTTGGTATCAGCTTCGATGCAGGTCTTTCCGCAAGTGACGCAAGGAAGCTCCTGGCAGAGCATAGGGAACGGAATAACCTGGCAACTGAAAAGCAAGTAAACTACCTGCTACGTGTCAGGCCAAGTGTCATAACTCCAGAATTGACAAAGAAGCAGGCCAGGACGATAATGCTAACCATGTGGGGAAAGAAGCGGAAATGGTAGGCAAGGAAACGCGGAAGCAACGGCTACAGTCACAGAAGCGTGACTTAGTGCAGTACATGCTGAGCAAGATTGAATGGGAAGACTGGCACGCGGTCATGGATGCGGCTGCTGACATCCGGGAGATTGAAGCAGAATTGAAGGGGATGGACCATGGCCAGTCTAAAGATGCTTGATAAGCTAGAAGCAGATGCCGCTAAAGCTCAGAAACGCGCTAACGCTTGCAGGGGCAAGCTGGCCAAAGACTGTAAGCATCTACGTACAGAAGAATACCGCTGGGAACACGACAACGGCTATGGCAGGCAGTCCATGCAATCTGGTACCATTTGTAAGATTTGTTACAAGGTAGACCTGTGGAACAGCGGTAGGTTTCTAAGTTCCGATGAAAGGAAGTGGTAATGGCAAAGAAGGGTAGCGATGGCCTGACCGACAACCAGCGGCTAGTGCTGGACCTGTCACGACTGCTTAAGCGGCCTTCCGAGATTGCTACTGCAACGGGCCTGGGGCTTAACCAGGTAGCCAACATTAAGAGCAAGCTGGCTGCCAGGGGGTATACCCTTCCCAGGTTCAAACGTACGCCACAGGAGCTGCTAGAGGCCTTGGAAGCGAATCCGCCAAAGCCACGTAAGCTTAAGCCTGTTGCCGCTGAGCGTCAGTTCTGCAAGTGTGGACTAACCTTGCCTTGTAACAACTGCTGCCTTAGGCCAGAGTATATGTATGATGTTGCCTGCAGCAGAGATGGAAGTGTTACAGGCGTACCTAAAACTACCCGTCCAGGACAGGAGCTTGATGGAGGTTACGAGCGGTTTGACAGCTCTAGTGGCTATTTTAACGGCGGGCTTGATAGACCAGAAACAGGTTTTGAAGCTGGCCCAGGATATACAAAGGACATGTCACGATGAATAAGTGGCAAGAAAGACTGTATCAGGAAATTGACAACGGTGCTTACCTGTTTCAGAAAACTTGCCTTGCAAAGTCCTGGATTCTTGTTAGCAGCGATGGAGTTAGATATGTAAACCGTAAACGTGTCCAGGAGATGATTGACGCCGGCATGTTAGATGTTTCGGAAATCAAGAAATGCAAAATGGCATTCCCAGGGGCAGACTATGAAAGCTAAGAAAGCAGCCAAGCGCAAGGCCCATATCCGCAACCAGCTGGCCCTGGGCAAGGTTAATCGCTATGACGGTGTATGGGCTGACCCTGGCTGCCTTGATAGGAAAGTGGCGGACAGGGCTGCTATCATTTCGCAGCGCATGATGTCGAGTAAGAATAGTTAGCTTGTAGCCTGTTTAGGTTAACAAGGGCGGATACTAGTCACGCCTAGGTAAACCGGCCCGGAGCCCGGGCAGACCCTGGTTCGAGCCCAGGAGCAGGCGCGATGCATACACGCGAAGAAGTAACAGCAGCCAAGCGGGTATCGCTCCTGCAACTGCTGCCAGCCGATGCTAAGCTTATCTCAAAAGGTAATGGACGTTACATGACACTGTGTCAGTTTCATGACGAGAAGACCCCCAGCATGTCACTGGTCAAGTACGATGACGGTTGCTGGGGCTATCGCTGCTTCGGGTGCGGGGCCAGTGGCGACCCAATCCGGTACCTGCAGAAGACGAAAGGGATGGATTTTGTGGATGCTGTCAAAGAACTGCTGCAGTCAGCTAAAACTGCCCCGGAACGGCCACAAGTCGTTGACACGTATCGTTACCTGGACAAGGACGGTAAACTTGCATACGAAGTGCTACGGTATAGCCCTAAGAACTTTCGCATGCGGCGACCAACGGACCAGGGCTGGAGCTGGTGCTTAGATGGACTCGGTCGTGTACTGTATCAACTGCCGGTTCTGCTATCTGCCACCGGAGATATCTTCTATGTTGAAGGCGAGAAAGATGTCAAATGTCTTTCTTCACACAACCTTACTGCAACAACTCATGCAGGTGGAGCAGGAAGCTATAAGACTGAACTACTGCAGCAACTGCCGGTCGTCCCAGGACGGCGAGTCATTGTTGTGCCTGACAGGGATGAACCAGGAATGAAGATGATGCGTCGTATCTTTGCCGATGGCAGGTCGCTGGGCCATGACATGCACTTCCTGTTACTGCCACAGGGAAAGGATAGTACCGAATTCTTTGAGCTTGGTGGAACGCTTGAACAATTTCTTAGCGAGGTAAAATAACCATGGAACTACTGCGATTGATTGATGACTACATGCAACATATTAACGGCTGCAGTACCTGCTTTGAACAGGTAATCAACGCTCCAGAGGATGGTAGCAAAGACGAGGAGATAGCTACAACGCTACTTTGCGAGACTGGTAAGAGAATGGACAAGGAATTGCAGGACGCAAAAAGCGAGGTAAAATAACTATGGAAAGCAGGCCAATAACTTATGTGTGTGTAATTACTGATAACAGTTATGAGCGGCGTTATTCGTGTAGTTGCGACGAGGCCGCCGCTCGTCGGACTGCGGCAATTGAGGCAGGCAAGCCTACTGTACAACATGTTTATGTAGCCAAGATTGTTGCCGAATATTCTAAGGAAGTTACCGTTAAGGAACGTAATGTCTCGTAAGTGGCCCACACACCTGGTCATTCCTGACTGTCAGGTCAGGCCTGATGTCGATACTGACCATCTGCGGTGGATTGGCAACTACATTGCAGATAAGCAGCCTGACGTGGTTGTCCAAATCGGTGACTTTAACGACATGGCTAGCCTTAGCGGCTATGCGGTAGGCAAGGCTGCGGCTGAAGGCAAGCGCTACCATGCTGACCTTGCAGCTGGCAAGGAAGGCATGGGCAAGCTTATGAAGCCGGTACGTAAGCTGCATAAGAAACGTAGACCTAAACGCATGGTCCTCACGCTTGGCAACCATGAATTTAGAATCGAGCGGGAAGCAGAAGCCCAACCACGGTTCAAGGGGACGCTGCAGTTACAGGACCTGGGTTATGAGAAGGCAGGCTGGCAGGTCGTCCCGTTCCTCAAGATTATCAACATCAACGGGGTCGACTATAGCCACTACTTCATCAGCGGGGCCATGGGCAGGCCTGTAAGCTCTGCCGCTGCATTGCTTCGGGTACGGCAAGGGTCTGCCACTATGGGCCACGTGCAGAACGTGGAAATGGCCATCCATCCCAGGACCCAGAAGACGGCACTATTCTGTGGCGTGTGCTACCTCCATGACGAGCCCTACTTGACGCCACAGGGCAATGACGTGCGACGGCAAATCGTAATGAAACATGAAGTGCACGACGGAGTTTATGACCCAATGTTCGTTTCCCTGGACTTCTTAAAAAGGAAATACTCATGACGTTCAAAGCTACTAGGACTGCTACGGTAAAGTATGAAACTAACTATAAATGGGACCTATCGCAACGCATTGGCGAGCCTGGCAAGCTGTACGGCGTTACCGACGGCTCGGGAGGACTGAGAGCAGTGTTTGCGAACAAGGTCAGCGCCTACAAATGGGCGAACGCAGATGCCGGCTTGAGCCAGTACAATCACGGTCCTTACACCGTCGTGGAGCTTGACCTTGACTAAGCTTATCATTCTACTTGCGATTGCCCTTGGCTGCGCCTGCCCTAGACAGGAGGCTGCCCACCCGCGTAACGTTACCATGGAAGACGTGTCCTGTATGCTTGGGTGCGTCAACGTGTCAGGGGAAATGGCTAAGCGGGAAGGCGACTTCTGTTATTGCAAGTTCAAGCTTGTACCGGTTAAGCAGGCTAATCCTGATGCAGGCACTGAACAGTCAACGCAAAGGTTGTAATTATGGATACATATCATACTGAGCATGTCCTGGATGATGTTTATTTTGAACGGGAGGCCCAGGACAGGCGATTTGGGGAGCAGAACCTGCCCGACGGCATCAACAGGCCAGAGGACCATGCTAACCATGTGCTGGCTAAGCTTACGTGCGAGAATAAGACCAGCGCCGGCTGCTGCACGTGGCGTGATGTACTAACCGAGGAACTGTGTGAGGCTTATGACGCAAGGACTGAGAATGAGCTGCGCATGGAGCTGAAGCAGGTTGCAGCTGTAGCCGTAGCCTGGATTGAGGCGCTGGATAGGCGCGACGACAAGCGCAAGAAACTGCCCGTAACCTGCGACTTTGCAGACCATGCCCAGACAGATTAAGGGGCTTAAGGTGCCGACACAGGCAACGCTGCGTAAGTATGGACTGGGGCTTCAGCATTGGTACGCACTGGCACATGACTGTGGGTATGTCTGCTCTGTATGCCACAAGCTGCCGCCCTCTAAGAGGTTGTGTGTTGACCACCGCCACGTTAAGGGCTTTAAACACATGCCAGCACATGAGAAGCGCAAGTATGTCAGGGGCCTACTGTGTAGCTACTGTAACCATTACTTGGTAGGGAAAAATACTATTACAACCATCCCTGGAGTGGTAAAGTATCTGGAGGTAACATGTCTGACCTAGTCAAGCCTATCGAGCTGGATAAGATGCACACTGAGGCCGAATGCTACGATGTAGGCGACGGTATGATAGCTCTCATGTTCTCTGATGCTACCCACTGGTCTATCCTGGTTCTTAAGGGCTGTGCAGTGGTTGGGTATGACATGGACACGCTGCCTGTCACCGGTCTGCTCAGTGAGATTGCTGCCGCTGCTGTTCAGAAATTTGAGGCAAGGACGGCGAAAGATGACAGTAATCTGAGACTTTGCAGCTCTTGCCTAAGGAAAATCAACTAGTCGGGTAAGGCACGTTACATGCAATCATTCTCAGCTACCGACCGGTAACAGTACGCGTTAACATTAGGAGGCTCCCATGCAAGCTACTGACAGAAGCACCCCGAAGGAATGGACTGACCAGGTTCGCCGCGAGTACGTCAATGACATTAATAGTCAGGGTCCGTTTGCTGTCAAGGTGCGGGCCTGGGGCGATACCCATCCTGTAGCGGACCAGCTTGGGTTGCCGTACTGGTGTCAGGAACCTACCCGCACTATGGCCGACCCTGCTATCGAGTTTGCTTATGGTGGCCTTGATTTTGCCAGCATCTGCTCTGCTGTTAAGACCATGAACATGTGGTACTGGAGCAGCGTCAACGAAAGAGTTGTCGGCGCACTTAGGGCTGCAGGGCTTAAGGCAGAATCGGAGGATGATATTGAGCTTGACATTCTTACCAGACCTGTGGCAAAGGCTTAGATATGATTGAAGCAGAATGGGCCATCAGCAACAGGGTTATGGCTGCTAGTATTGCTAGTCATGCCAGGTATGCCGCTAGGGCTGCCAAGGCTGTGGCTGTTGCCAGTCGTGACACAGCAGCGGCCTGGCACACCAGGGATACTATCTGGGAAGCCAGGGAAGTTGCTTGGGATGACAAGTACGCTGAATTAGCTTGGCAGATGTACGCATTTGAACTACTTTTGACCACGGAGGTATAACATGGACACGAGCATTGAACAGAAAAAGGAACCGATTCGCGCCTGGCACTTTATCCGCATGGAAGGCAAGGACCTTATCTTGCGCGATGGCAAGAAAGCCCCTAAGAAAGGTGAATGGCTGGTACATGAGGGGGATATCAAAATCTGTGAGTCTGGATTGCATGCCAGCCGCAGAGCCTTCGATGCCCTTAGCTATGCCCCTGACGGGGTCCTTGCCGTGTGCCTGGTTGAGTGTGAGGACATTATCGAGGAACATGCAGATAAGTTTGTCTGCCGCAAGCGTAAGATTGTGTCCTGGAAGCCTGCCACTGAGCTGTTGCGGTACTTTGCCCGTCAATGTGCCTTGCGCCATGTTGACAAGTGGAATCCAACGGCAGAAGACTTGGCTTTCCTGAATCTGCCGCTGGTGCGTGAAGAATGCCCGGAGTAGTTGGAGTTACCAACGAATGGTGGAGAATCAATAACTATCACCATCCTTGCGTTTGGTTACGTAACATTCGCTGGGAAGCAGCAGACGCGGCTACCAACAATGGGCATGCTAGTCCCTGGGGGGATGTATATGATAAGTACAAACAGGAACAGTCTGAAGACCTGGAGAAATTCCTGACACAGGAGCTTACAGCTTAGCATACTTCCTAACAGCATCAGTTATGGCTATGGCCTGGGCAGCTGGCATTCTCAGCCCCAGCCATAGCCGTAGCGCTCGCAGGACCTTGCTGCATCCCTCGGCGTAGGTCTTGTCATTGTCAGGGATGTGGCCGCAGTGGCTGCAGCCTTCAGGGGTTACATCATCAGACCCAAACGGCTCAGGGTCAGTGTCAGGGTCAGGCTTAGATTCCGGCCCAGCGTCTAAGACGTCCCCGAATCGGCTGAAAAATATCGACATGAACCCACCCTGACTTTTCGTAAAGGCCTAGCCCACCAAGTTCTGGCAAGCGACCTGCCTTGTACTCTCCCAGGATGATGTCATGCAGCTGTTTGGCATTTAACATGCCCAGGGCCTTGATATCAGCCGCTTCCCCTTTGCAGTGCCTGCTTCCTGACGCTACCTGATGACTCGTGCTGCTGGCTACAAGATTGCTGTTATACTTGTCCGTCCTGTAACCTGACACAATCCTGATAGGCATCTTGACTATGTCACGTATTTTGTCTAGCAGCCCAGTAAGTGTACGATACGTTACAATCCATTCCTCGGGATATGGCGTGCCGTCCTTACATGCCAATTCCTTAGGCTTGAACCACTTGCTGTCTGGCAGCCTTGTTGCTTTAGGCAACATTAGCTGCCCCTAGCGCGGCTCTTCGGCGTCAGCGACCTGCCCAGGGCCAGCAGACTTCGGTTGAGCAGTAATCGGTGACTGAGCAAGCTTCAGGGCAAGACCAGTGGCAGCCGAGATAAGCACAGGAGCAGTAAACACCCCGCCGCTGATAACGCCGGCAACTACGGGGCCGGCGAGACCGATAACGTTCAGGGCGGTATTTGCATGCTTACGGCCAAAGAGCTTTTGTAGGAGAGGTTGCAAGAACGAAAACATGTATTATTCCTTACTTTGATTGTTTTGTGCAGTCTTCATTGCGTTACCAAGGACGCCACCGGCAATAACCATGACCAGGTCCTTGACCACTGGCATCATGTCGTGACAGGTAGCAGATAATCCGCAGATAGCCGGTAGGGCTAGGCAACAAAGCAGTACCATGACGTGCTGCCAGTTCATTACGCCCACCCTAGGATTTCAGACATCCAGGGCCTGTTCATTGGGTCGCCAAGGTCCATTGCCATAACAAGAAGCTCCTGTTGAGGTCCAAATCCGCCTGTATAGCCACCGTTAAAGCCCCTGAGCAGACCTGATGCAAAGACAGGCATGATTAAGCCTCGTCGTACAGCGGCAGATAGCCAAGTAAGGAACCGTCCGTGTCATGGTATGGGACTACAACTCCGTTGGCTGTACCTTCCAGGGTAACCCCTGTTTCAGATGCGCCGCCGATGCCGCCATGGGCAATGAACTTCTGGCCAGGCCTGGTGCCTGCCAGCCCGGGGCGAAGGTAATACGGCGTAGACTGAACACTGAGCAGGTACTCGGCAAATTCGTTGTCAGTCATGTCTCCGTTAGGGATGCGAATCAACAGAGGGTCCATGACATCAATTTCGCTGCCTACCATGCCTGCTCCTGCTGTCAGAATGAACCTGATACCGGAGTTGGCAACGTTGACAGTCTCGATGGTTCCGCCTGCTGCCAGCCACTGCCATTCACCGTCACCATAGAACTGGCTGGCGTTGCAAACGATAGAAAAGTTGCCGTTGTTGCCTGCCATATTAAACGACAAGATTGAGCCGCCTGGCAGGCCATTGTCAGCCCTGGCCCAGATGCCAATAACCCACCTGTCACCGACGGCATGGGTAAACGTATTAGTCGTGTGCGGGTCCTCATCGGTGTCCTGAGGCAGGACGTAGACGCCGTCGCTGCCACTAATCCGTTCCATTCTCCATGCCGGCAACAGCGACGTTGCTGGGTCTGTTCCGCCCGTTGGGTCGTACTGAGGCCCGGCGCATGCCGTTGCCGTCACCTGGCCGCCTTGCAAATCCCATGTGGCTGGGTCGTTTTGCGCGAAGTTCCAGTAGCGTGGCGTAGTCAGATTGAACTGCCGACGGGCCTGTGGCAGGTCAGCATTGACCCGCCCGGCCCAAAACCCAACCTGGCCTTTTGTGATAGCAGATTCGGCCTGCCCGTCCCAGCCACTGGTGTTGACTACGCCGTTGACCTCAACCAGTCCACATCGTTTGATATCAGCAGTGTCGGCGTCTGCTTCAATCCGAACGTTAGGCGCCGAAGCATCGTTGTCCCAGGTAAGAACTTCTTCTGCAATGACCTGTCCGTAGCTGCCGCCCTCTAGTACCTCCAGTTGTGGTGGCGCAGTGACACCAATCTGCGTATCGCCACGTACCTGTCTGGCAGCAAATGCCCATTGGAAATACTTGCTGCCATAAATGCGCATCCCCGTGCCGCCCGGGTTCAGTCCGCTTACTTCCAAGCCTGCAGCACCGTAAGCGCCGCCGTCGGCCAGCAGCCACGCGGCCCTGTCAGGGTCAGAGCATGGAACAGTAGGCACGTACCCAACCGGGCAGCCCTTATTAACAGTAATGCGGCCGTCAGTAGTAGTGCCAAAGTCCAGCGTGGGGCCAGGACCAAACTGGTCAGTTCCTACGCTTGGGCTAACCTGCCCCCCAACGTTTACGATATCTAGCAGCCCCACGCCATACCAAAAACGGTCCTGGACGACACATGTCCCTGCATCTTCAACCGTAACGGTCGCGGAACGAGGGGCGTAACCGTACGGGTCGGTAACGGTAATAGTGTCGTACGTAGTGTCAACGACCCGGTAACTGGTATTGGCGATTTCGTTATCAGTCGGAATAACCTCGATACGGTCGTAGCGCTGGATAGCATGGGCCTGCCAGTTGCCTACCGCACCTGCTGACGCATCAGCACCGACATCGAGGTACTCAATCCAGGTCCCTGCGGTTGAATAGGCGCTAACCTGGTAAGCACCGGACGGGAAGTCGCCAGAGCTGGACGTTAGATAGAACTTCTGTCCAGGATAGCAGCTGGGCATGGCTGCCTGGGCGGCAAAGTTGATGCGCGTTGTAATGACCGAACCAACATGTGTCCTGGCAATGTTGGTAATGGTGATGCCCTCTGGAAGCTCCAGCGTCAGAACTGCCTGCCCGTCAGCCCTGTCCCATTCTAGAATGTTGTTGAACTTGATAGAGCTGTCAGCGCTGCGTCTGTAGTCCCAGCCGAAGCGGCCAGGCTGATTGCAGTTGTAGCTAGCACCAGCTGGCAGAACGTTTTGGTAAACAACAGGCTTGGCAGACGAACCGGCAAGCCATAGCAACGGCTTAAACCGTCCCGACGCAGCAACGGGATTGGTAATGCCACCAATAAGTCTTGCTCCTGGCTGTCCAAACTGCGTATGAACCCCTCCGTGGCCGATTAGACGCAGCGGAACCAGCGGTTGCCAGCCAGGAGGAGACAAAGCATCGTCCCTCAGCCAACATCCCTGGTCCGCTACTGGGCCACCCCAGCTGGTCAGGTCGATAAAGTGCAGTTCACCGCCAAGCCCCGCGCTGCTGTCTGCAAGTCTGTCATAGGCATTGTAGCCGGTAAGCATGGCGCGTTCCCAGCTGCTGCCATCGTTGCTGTCACTGCCAGTAGGCGAGACATAGACCATCTTCCCGTCGACGAGACCTGGCCCGCCACCGCCTGTAGGGGGAAAGAATGGCATTAGCTGGGGTTATACTGTTTGATGACAGTTAGAAATGAGTTAGCAGCAAGACTGTTGGTGGCAGCGTTAACGCGAAGGGAAGTAATGTTAGTCGCGGCATCGAGGTACAGCAGTTTGGTAGAGTATGCCGCAGGGCCCGGTTCGATGTTAATCTCAAGGAATCCGCTTCGCCATGCACTAGGAGCAGTCCTAGACCTGATGAAACCCCAACCAGACATTTGCTGGCCAACTCCAAGAGAGGCTCCTAGGGCCACGTTTCCAGTATCCCTGCCACCAGCAACAGTACTGGCACCGGTCATGCTGACCCAATGAGAATAAAGGTTCGTGCTAGCCCCATTGAATTGAAGCAACGGCACCCCAGTGGTTCCAGCTCCAATCAGGTGAAAGTAAATGATGTAGTCGCCGTCATTGTCGCCATCCAGCCCCGAAACTTCGATGTTAGTACCAACGCCGCCGAGCGTAGTAGTGGTAGTGGCTCCAGCTCTTAGATGTGCGTTAACAGCAGCCCGGGAAGCATGAGTTGGATTCGCAGTTGAACCAGTTATGTTAGCCAGGTACGTATTAGCAGCCTGCTCTGTAAGCATAGCCGGCGAGATAGTATCAGTCAGAACAATGACAGGATTGGCAGGGTCGGTGTTGTCAACCCCAGTTCCAGTGACAGACTCTACGGTACCGCTGGCAAACGTGATTGGTTCCCAGTAAAGCCCGGCATATCCCAGCGCAGCTACTGCTCCAACGCTGGGGCTGCCAGTAGCCGTGAGCCGGTATTCGGTCTGGCTTGCGCTGAGGTAAATGGTAGTGCCAAGCGTAAGTCCAGTGGGGTCGTAAGCAGCTAGAGTGGTAGTGTTGCTAGTAAGAAGCGAGCTGCCAATAAGCATTATCTGTTCCCCTTCGCAGAGTACGTAACAGTGATGTAACCAAGCCCAGCCGTAGGCGTAAACGTCACCCGCAACTGCCTGGCAACGAGCGGGTAGGCTTGGACGTACTGCGAACTAGCGGCAGTAACAGAGGCAATCGCAGGGGTGAACTGCGACGTAATATCACTCCACTTCGTGTCCCTGCCGCCGAATTGACTCAAGCCAGGGAGCTTGGGATTGACGTAGTTGTTACTGACCTCAATCTTCCAAGTACCAGTCGCAGGGTCATCGCTGCGAAGGATGTAGACAGTCACCGTGTCAGGGTCAAACTCTTCATCAACCAGCCCAGTGGCACCTGCGGATTCGAAACTGCCATCGGCGCCGGTCGTGACTTCCCAGCTACCGTTATTGCCAGCTTCAGCAGCCCCAGAGATAACAACGAAAGCGCCTTCAAGACCTGTGAAGTCAAAGCCATCGAACGTAAACGTATCGGTAGCAGCATCTACCTCGTCGCCAGTTTCAACGGTGATTTCCTCGCGGAGGTCTTCCGTAACAAGCTGGAGGCCACAGCCGTCCAGATGCGTCATATCACCGGGCAGAATAGGGTCAGGCCAGGTATCAGTGTCGGAAAAGTCTATTTCATGCTCATAGAGTAGGAGATTCTCATTATAGAAATCCCCAATAGTATTAGCTTTAATGGCCCTGCTCCTGTTAGCTGTTTAGTAACCTGGCTAACAGATAGCAGGTAATTAGATAAATTACAGGCAGCTACGTGATTTCGCTTGCTTTTTGGCCTGTAGTCTGCAATGACTTGGACGGTTCCTGCTTCGGTGGCAGGACACGGGACCTGTCGTCGTTAGCAACTCTACTATTTGACTTGTACGGGATAAGCTTCTGCCCCAGGAACGTCCGCATGCCTGCATCAGAACGCGGAGGCAGCATCAGAAACTTGGCGTCACCCATCTGGCGCTTGGCAATGGCCATAAGTAGAGCCGTTTTCATGTTCTCATACAGGCTGGGAAAGAATTCCTGCAGCGCTTTGACCTGGGCAGGCAATAGGCAGCCTGATTGCATCAAGGTAAAGGCGAGAAGCGGGTCTGATACTAGCCAATACGCGTTATAGAACTCCCATTCCTTGTCACTGGTAGGCTGGATACGCTTCGGGCCAAGGTACGTGTCAAAATCCATGACAGGAATCATGTTGGCCACGTGCTGGTATGCGTTTTGGACGACTAGTTGGAAGGATAGGGCCATATCCTGCAGCTCTGGCGGGAACTGCTCTATCATGAGCTGGATGGTTGACTCTGGTAGCGGCTGACTGAACTGGTTAACGAGCTGGTTGTAGGTCCAGTCCCGCGGCATCTTGAACCTGTATGGCAGCTGGCTGTTTACAAACTGGTTAGCTAGCTTCTCAATGGTACGCGGCAGGTCAAGGATTTCCCGCTGCAGCATGACACCCACCTTTGGCATGTCGCCTTTAAGGATACGTGTCAGTCCTATGACAGCTACAGCAGCTTCGCCTGGGTCGAACGGGTCAGGCTCGTTAAGGGGTAGGTTGGACATTGGCTTGACCAAGGAAAGAGGGGGTTACAGCGCCGATGACAGCATTTGCAGGACGACGCTGCATTAGCTCAAGGACCTGCTGTGCATGTGGATTACCCATGGAGCCTTGTGCCTGCAACTGCCCTAGGGCTGTATGCTCTAGCCGATTTGCCCCAATACTGGCCCGACGCAAGATGCCATGGCCGGCGATACCACCCAGGGCAGCTGTCAAGGCTCCATGGTGGGCCGCCCCGTATACGTTACCTTCTTCCAGGTCATGTGCAGTCTTCTGTCCGTAATGGATGGCTCCCAGGCCTGCGGCGGTAGGTGTAGCTGCATGTCGGACAATCTTGCCAATGGTTCCTTTGAATTCGCTGTTACGAGACTTCTCCAGGGCCTCACTGACGCCTTGCTTGGCTGCCAGCAGGACAGAAAACTTGACATCATCGTTCCTGATGCGGCTAACAGCTTTGGCAAGGTGCGGAGAAAGGGAAGCAACATCGTCAAGGTGCTTCTCCAGGGACGAGACAATGGCCTTCTTGACAGCAGACTTGGCCTGCTCGCTATGATTTGGGTTGAGCTTGTCAAAGGCCTGCAGCGCTGACTGCTGCCTGGCAGACGCTTCCGCCCGCAGTTCCAGGGCAGACATGGTGGCCTTAGGGTCCCAGGACATAATCCCTTGTTTGGGGCTGAGAATGTTCTGATTCAGGAACCTGACGGCATCGGCGCTAGCGTTAACCTCGGTTACAGCCTTGTCCAGCTGGCTTCGGATAATCTTGCCTGTCTGTGGCAGAGCGTTAACTATGCTGGCCAGCTCGTCGGCAAGCTCAGGAGTGATACCCATTCCCTGGGGCCGCAACAGAACACGCTGCAGCTTGTTTGCCTCAACGCTGCTAAAGTCCCTGGCCCATTCCTTGTAAGCCTGCTCAAGGGCCTTACCTGCCGTCGGGTCTTTCTTGAGCTGATTCTTGGCCTTGAACATGGCCTGCTCCAGGGCATCCAGTCCCTTACCAACTTCGAATTGCTTCGCGCTGTCAATAGTGGCGTAGTTTGCTTGTCTTCCAGGACTGAGACGCCGGAGATTGCTATCAATGTGCTCTACAGCTTCATCCCATTTACCGCCACGCGCTGCAGCCTCGACAGGAGCCATAGCAGGAGACTTAACAAAGTTCTTGGCAGCATTGGCTTCCACGCCGCTTTCAACTTCCTTGGATAGAATCTGATTCCAGGCCTTTGGCGTAGCCTTCTTGGTGGTCATACCAAGGATTTCACTGCCCACAGTTTGGATGTACTTCTCTCCTAGCTTATCTTTGACCTTGTCAACGGCCTTTCCGGCCAGGTGACCAAGTCCTGACAGGGCTGCACCTGAGGCAGCGCCAAACCCTGCTCCCAATAATGCATCGGTGCCAATGGTAGCTGCGTCCTTGCCTTCGGTTAGTCCATGGCCAATAGCCGAACCAGCCCCAAAGATGCTGCCAGAGATAGCAGCGCGTCCAGCTTTAGCGGCTGCAGTAGTTCCCTTAACAACATTGGCAGCAGCACCAGCACCAGGGATAGGTGCGGCAATGCTGCCAGCAATCTCGCTGGCAAGGAACGTCTTAGGATTGGCCTGCCTTGTTTCTGCGATAGAGCCTGCATATGCTTGCCGCCTTTGGTCAAAGGACACGTTCGGGTCAGTAATCGGAGGCAGGGAAGGGTCATGAGCCTTTTGCGCCAGGTCACGGATACCGGGAATCTTGCTGGCAGCTGTATCAATGGCAGCGCTAATCCAGCCGCTGGCCCCAAGTGTGGCACCAGAGCTGGCACCGCGGGCAATGGCAACCCCCGCTGACTTGTTAGGGGCCGCAGCATTGACTGGTTCGGCCCCCATCGCGTCCATTTCTTCAGGACTGAAAGCCTTTCCAGCCGCAGGGACAGGCTTAGCCCCTAACCTGTCCAATTCCTCGGGCGAATAAGACTTGGCCGAAGCTTTCTTCTTGCCGGTAATCAGCTCGGACAGGCCAACGTCTGCAACTTTGTCAGCCATGGTTAGTTAGCCTCTACGTATGCAGTGCCATTCCATTTGAAGATGCGGTCACCTAGTTGTCGGTCAGGATGGGCATTGGCAGTGCTGTGAGCAGGAGCATGGGGCTGAGCTGCAGCAGCATTAAGCCTGCCAGCTTCGCCTGTCTGCCCTTCCCCATACCTAGCCTTGCCGTCGCCGCCAATGACGCCAGAGAACAGGCCATCAATGTTGGCATCAATCTCGGCCCTCAGGTGCGGGTTCTGATACAGGGGATTCTTAGGGTTCTGATGCTTGGCCTTCATCCGTTGTCGTGACTTGTCAATCTCGGTCAGCGCCTGTTCCCTAGACTCGTCCAGGAACTTGTAAATGGTGTGGATGAACTTCTCACCTTCCTGGGGATTCCCCAGTAGCCGTCCTATCTTTGTCTTGACAGATTCATCGGTACCCTTTAATGCCTCAACCATTTCGACTGATGTTTTGGTAGGGCTGACACCGGTAAGAAAGCGGGTAAGCTGCTCCCTTGCCGACGTAACGGCAACTGCAGCAGCCGTGGTATCGCCTGCCTCTACAGCTTCCCTGATTGCTTTCTGGGCAGCTTGAACACGGTCCAATCGCGGCAATGCACCTGGAGTAGAGGTAGTGCCATACAAGGCCTTGTAGTCAGGGTCGCGCTGCACAATCATCGGCACACGGGCCAGCATCTGCTGTGTGAACTTGTCCATACCGCCATTAGCTGCCATGGCACGTGCGTTAGCAGCTTCTGCATAGTTCTTAGCCCTGATGCTGGCCTGGGTCTTAATCTGCTCCTTGGTCAGCAACGTCTCTGCATCCATATGCAGGGCAGTCGCCTTAGCCTTAATGGAATTCTCCCAGTGTTGAGTAGCCTTGTCGGTAGCTTCCTGTGCAATGGTCTTGGCAGCTGTTACGTCACTGCGCCCTTTATTGGCTACGATGAGCTGGTTGGTTCTGGACGCAATAGCCTGCCATCGGGCAGCTTCCTGGGCCTGCCACTGTGACAACTCCTGTAGCTGCATAGCGTTAAGGTCCTTCTTGCCTTCCATGGACAGCTGGATGTCATTCCACAGGTCCTTATGCCGTTCTTTCTGTAGGGCAAGGTGCTCTTGTGTAGCTTGGTTCAGTATCTCGACCCCGCGATTGACATGGTTGCTGTTCCAGCTGATGCCGCTGAACAGCAGGCCCAGCCCTATCATGGCCTTTTGGCCTGCCGTGCGGCTTTCCCAATGGCTGGTCCAGGGCGTTGACTCAAAGGCTGCCCGCTTCTTAGCTATCTCAGCATCAGCAGTAGCCCTATGCTTAGCATGGTCAGCTTGCAGCTTGGCCATTGCAGCAGCGTGGGCTTCATCAAACTTGGCCTTGTCATCTGCCGCCTTGACATTGATGGCCTGAGCTTCCTGTGCGTTGGCGACACGTTCCTGACCAATGGCCTTGGTCTGCTGCAGGTTCTGTTGCGATTGCTGCACTGGGTCAGCAGTAGGAGCGGTAGCAGGGACAGGAGTAGCGGCAGGAATGCCCTGTGGCTGCATTAGCTGCGGCTGGCTAGGAGCTTGGGCTGTCCCTGGTGTGGGGATAGCCTGAGCCTGTTGCGTAAGCTCTGGCGTTAAGACAGGAAGGCTAGGGGCCTGTTGCGGCGGTATGCTAGGAGCCGTGTACTGTGGCTGCAGCAGGGCTAGCTCTTGTAGTGGTGCTGTTGCCCCTGCCTGTTGCATGGCCAGCTCAGGGACAGGGCCCTGCCCTGGGACAGACATAGTAAAGGCTGGCAGACTCGTATCGCCTGGCATAGTTTATTATGCCGCGCCGCGATGGGTCAGGGCAGCTCCACCAGCGTTGATAAGGTTACCGGCAAACTGCATCCACATTTCCTTGTTACGCTGGTCACGCTGGGATTGTGCAATGGCAGGGTTCTGTGCCTGCCCTGAAAAGGCAGCAGCCCCTTGCAAGTTCTGCCCATACATGCTGCCAGCCTGGCCTGCCTGGTTAGCTGCCACTTGGGCTTTCATGACCTGGGCCTGCTGCAGCTCCTGTTGACGGGCAATGGCCGCATCCTGGTTAGCTTGTGCACCAGCTGCGCCTGTAGCTTGAATGGCTGCGTACTGGGCCATGGGCTGGTTAATGCCAGTAGCGCCAGAAGCCTGGGACTGTGTAGCCCTTTGGATGTCACCGACACCGCGCTGTAGCTGCATACCAGTCACGGAAGGGGCAGAACCTGAAATGACACGGGACAAGTAGCCTTGAAAGTCCTGTTGCGTCCCCTGGGCCTGATTGAACTGCTGCTGCTGCTGGGCTAGGTTGCGAATGAGCTGGTTGCTAATCTGGAGATTGCGCTGGGCCTGCTGGGTCAGCCCTGGGTCTGCTACCTGCTGCATTCCAGCTGCATCGTGAAAGACACGACCTGAGGCTGGGTCAATGTAAACACCTGAGTTTGGGTCAAAGACAAGGGCCATAACGTAACAGGTAGCTGGTATTAAATTGTTATTCTATTGTGTCAGGTAGCTGACATTTCTTGTCACATGACAGTAAGCTGGTGCCAATCTTGACTCGGCGAGAGTCACAGGCAAGGCGTTGAGCACAGACGGTGTATGTGCTAGCTGCAGCCCTGCCAAGTAGCGGTGGCATGCACCGTCGCCGTAGGCAGGAGGGGTAACGAGGCAGAGCCGAGAGGTTCCTAGGGGAGGACAGTAATTTGACAGTCCTATCATGTACCTAGAGCATTCACGAAACATTAGAAACAACTCGTCGCGTCATCCTACCCGTTTGATATGGCCTACTTGGATATATGGTCACATATGGTCACATATGGTCATTCGATGGCGTTACCAATGATATCATGTAGATGTCATGTAAATAGACAATTCAGTGACAATTGACCATATATGTATGGTCACAGTAATCTGATACTGTCTCAGTTATTTGAGTAGCGATTTCTCGATAATAGTATCGGAAAACTGATATTGCCATGTGTAAGTCCCTGTGACTTAAACTTACAGGTCTTGGCATAAGATTAGCATTGTAAAGGGGCATGGAAACGACGGAAAAGAGAATCTACTGGAACGGCGGCAGGACCGTCGAGCTTCATGCCTCCACCTGCCGTCATGCCTCTGTTATGGTTGCTACTGACGCGATGATTCTTGAGCACGTCAAGGCCGGGCGCAAAGTCAAACAGTGCAAGTGCGTTAAGGCGGCAAGTAGCCATGGACAAAATCGAAATCACCCGCGACAAGGTCGGTATCGGCACCAGTCCTGAGACCAGCAGCTACACCGCCATCGTGTCTGGTCCTAACGGGGCTGTGGTTGTGACTGCTCCGACCCAGCGCGAGGCCATTGACAGGGCTGTCAAGGTGGCAGAACTGAACGGCAAGCATGAGCAGTATGTTAGAGGCGAGTTAAAAAGACGCCTAGGGGCTACTCGTGGCCACAACGCTGTGGTAAGGTTTTAATCGGAGGAAATGAACATGGCCAAGGACGCTGATGCTTACAAGACCGGAAACAGGAAGTGCTGGCATGTGGTAAACATGCGCGGCAGTGACATCGCTATGGATAGGCTTACTTTGTCACAGGCAAAGACAGTGGCGTCTAATTTTCGCGATGCCACCTACTGCCGCGACGGTTACAAGCTCATCCCCTGTGCTGGTGCCGCCCACGGCAACCCGTACATTGACAACTGCAGCATCTGCGCCCCGCGCTGGGGCGTGGTCATGGTGCCTGCGACGGAGCAGTCCAATGACGACTAAGCTTCGCATCCTTGCCATGTTCGCCATGTTGATAGCCCTGGTCTTTGCCTGTAACGGGTGCGCTGGCAGGGAGTATGACCTAGAGTTTATCTCTCAGCCTGACCAGGACCTGGCCCAGCACATTGTCTGGGACCTGGCATTTGGCAACGACAAGGTTGTTCCTGTCAAGTACATCCCTCCCCTGGTCCAGTGGCGTTACAATGACAGCTGCGATGGCCATGATGGCTGGGAGCATAACGGCTTCTGTATCCTTGGCTATTATGCCCCTGACAGACAGTACGCCGAAGTGGAATGGCTGGGCAAGTTCAGCTCCAGCCCCTATGCCCATGAGCTGTGCCATGCTTGGAAGCTATACACAGCTCACGATATGGACCAGGGCCATCTGTCTGACTGCTATGAGCAGGGCGGCCTTGTTGACCTTGCTAACGCGCTGCTGCAGCAGAAAGGACTGTGACATGGCTAGACCTAACTTTACAATTGCTCAGATTCTTGCTTCTGTCCCTGATGGAAGTCCACGTCCTAAGACACTGGCTGACGGGCAGGTATGGGACCTGTATCCTGCCCTCAGCGGGAAACTGTCACTGTTTTGGGATGTACAGAGTATCAATGGCAGCCTTGTTAACTTGTCGTTTTCTAATCCATATAACAATAACAAGGACGATACCGCGATGGCTGTGCCGGTTACCCCTGACCCATCATGGACTTGGGTATGCTGGGCGCCTGGCTATGGCCCTGCTCAATCAGGCATCGCACAGGCCCTGCAGCAGGCACTGAACAACCATGGCCAGCCACAGCAGCATCCGCAGGGCACGGTGACTTACATTCCAGGTCCTTACGCAACACGTAGCTACTTCGTGAATGACGTACCTACTCCTAAGCAGACTAAGCGCCAGGTCAGCATGAATGGCAGGGACTGGGTCGATTATGACAAAATGAATGACCCTGACCCGTTCGATAGCTACAAGCATTACAGGAGCGTCTAATGCGACGTGAGATTAGAATCCGCAGAACCTTGTTAAATGCCTGGTTCTGGACAGTAGTAGAAGTGACTGGTAATGGTCTCATCCAGATTATTGCCCGAGGGGAGGAGAGCAATGGGTTGCAGGCATACCTTGCCGCCGAAATAGAGCTTGACAAACAGCAGTAACAGAAGTAGATACCAGGGACTGTAGCAGTACCACCTAGTTGGCTTTTGGGGAGCAAACTCAGGAGATATCAATGGAAAAGCTGAATCAGGAAAAGGCAATGGAAATGTTGTTTCGCGCGTCCAACTCCGTGGCAGTCAAGAAGCCACGTATCAACCCTGCCCATGTCCAGGAGCTGGCCAAGGACATTGAGAAGTGGAAGGAAGCCAAGGTGGTCACTACGCCGGATGGGCTCATTTTGGAAGGCATTGACTACGTGGCAGCCGTGGCCAAGACAGGCAAGGAAGCTGTCATTGACCTGGACAGTAGCGGCACCCCTCGCAGGGCCCGTCGTGGCAGCCGCCAGGTCCCTGCCCTGTCGGCAGTCCACGAGGCGGTCAAGTTTGAGGCAGCAGCCAATAAGCTTGCCATCGACGTTGACAGGCTCATGGATAAGGTGGCAGAGCTGGTGGCTGACAAAATCATTACCACCAAGGTTGGAAACAGCTAAAGTACAAGAGCAGGCACTGTGGCGATAGTGTTGCAGTGCCTGCTTATAACATGAAAGGTAGCTTACATGCGCATTGGAGCTAAATACATCATCCGTGGGCAGGCCTGGGCCGGTGTCTGGTGCATTGTCAGTAAGCACGATAATGGCTCTGTGACTGCAGAGGACGAGTATGGGGAACGTCAATGCTTCTGGCCAAGGGAGCTGGAGCAATGCTAATGCGGTGCGTACAATGCACTATTGACCAGCCTGGATGGCTTCCATCCGACCAAAGCCGTTACTTGAGCCATAACTGGGACTTTGACCTCGAAACTGTGATGACAGACCTAGAGCATCTGCTAGTCACAGAACTGGCACTGGAACAGATGCCGGGAGAGTGGCAGTCATGACTAATGCTGCCTTGGCTGCCGCCTGGGCTGCCAGGGATGCCAGGGAGGCCGCCTGGGCTGCCAGGGA
>JGI10216J12902_101607577_pt1 | contig 39614 bp, 61 predicted proteins | sample KanNatreferecore_FD_12902 | JGI IMG/M metagenome (IMG submission 12902)
GTCATATTTTCAGCAGTGTGAAAAGCTTCATCCAGCCTCTCAATTTCAACGAACTGACCATGTTTGGCATTCATGACCTTTGTAAGTTCGTTAGCCAGTTTTTCAGCATCTTCCTGACTATGACCAATTGGCCCATCTACATACACGGCCACAAATTGGATTGCTTCGCCAGCAGATTTTTCAATAAGCCACATAGTTATTTCCTTTCAGGTGTAACAGGTATATAGTTACCTTTCTTTTTCTTGTCCTCTTGTTTGGCTGGTTCAGCAATAGCGTAATGATGATAACCCAGCTGCTCAACCGCGTGGTTCAATGTGTTGGCCAGTGTTTCAGCAGCGTGTTCACTACGGAACTCATATGGCAATGAACGTTCAATAGCCTGACCAACAAACTGTACGCGAACCCGATAGACGATGGTGGTGTCCATGGCTACACCGTTGGCTTGAACTTATAAACAAAGTCTACCGCTTCAACCGTTACAGTATTCTTTTCCCCTCTGACCAGCTTTACCAATTTGAGGATATTCTTGATATCGCGGCCAGTGATACCTTCATATTTCTTGGCCAGCTGCTTGACAACAGCGTCGGTCACTTTGAGTCCCTGAATGGTGGCCAACACCTTCCAGATGGAAACCGCGTTCTTCACTGTTGGCGCTTCATATGTTATCTTCGCAATACACCGACTGGCTATGGCATCATCAATAATGTCTGGCCGGTTTGTTGTCATGAACAGAACACCGTTGTAGTATTCCAACACTCGGAGGAACACGCCGACGATTGCATTCTGGTTCAGGTCATCACCACGTTCACGGATGTAAACATCAGCCTCATCCAATAATAAGATGGCCTTCCAGCGTTCGGAACGGGCAAACACTGTCAGTAACTGTTTCTCCAATTCATCAGGGTCGGTTCCCAGTTGCGAGCATTGAACGGTGTACAATGGCTTTTCCATCACCTCAGCATATACTTCTGCTGTCAGTGTTTTCCCTGTTCCAGGAATGCCAGCGCATAACACTACCGCTCCACCACCTTTGTTCTGGATAATATCCTGGAAGCCACCTTTCCAGCTTACCAGTGTCTTCACCAGATTGATACTTTCTTGTGGAAGAACCAGCTTATCACCCAGACTCTTGTCGTACACATACTTGGTAAGCTGTTCAATGTGAACACGTAACCGAACCTGTTTCTTCAACGCAAAGACAACCAAGTTTGGATGGACAGGTAATGACTCTTCCTGTTCAGGGTCACTATCTTCAGGACTGCCATCCTTCACATTCAATGCGAGACGCTCCCACCAGCCGAGGTCAGCTTCCCGCCTGTTCCTTCTGTTTGAACTTTCCTCATCCGACTCTTTGAACACATCAATCACAACATTGGAAGGCTCACCATTTCTTTCAAGATTGATGGCAGAACTTCTCCACCAGTAACGTGATGAACTTTCACTGTCCACATCATCTGTCCCATAACCATGAGCCAGATATTGTTCACCAACATTGTTCATCACGTTGTCAAACTTTACCAGCGACTCCTGATACAGCGCGTCCTGACCAACATCTGGAAGGTAAAGGCTATTATGAAACAACACCTTCTTGACAGTTTGATTGACTACATCATTGTAGTAAAATGTAAGAGCTTTGGCCATCTCTTCGCCGAACTCTTTCCACCCCAATCTGAATGTAACGTGTTCAGGAATTGTGTAGTCCCTGCTTTGGCGACTGGCTGGGTGATAATCTATATCATACACGTAGTAACACAACATAACACCACGTTTCGCATCACGCTCATACAGCCGGTGTTGCTTGAATGGCAACATGGTTCGGCGCATATATGTGGCGAAGTGTTCCACCTTGTTCACCTTCAGATTGGCAAACCCTTCTGTCCCACTGGTGTTCTTCATTTCCTCAACCATAGTCAGGTATTTGCCAAGTTCATGTCTGGCCGCTTTGGAACCGAATGCCGTAGCTTTGGCCAACAGCTTATGCAATTCTGTAGCACGCTCTTCCCCAATCTCCTCCACATCAACCCAGAGATGCTTCCTTTCGTAGCGTAAGTCACTGACATCAATGTCAAACCGTTTCAGGTTACCGTCATTAATCTCTTCAATGACAGCCTTGTTCAATCGTATGCGCATTGGTTATCTCCACGCGCTAACAGCTAAACCGGCCAGCGCCAATAGAACCACGATGTATATCATGGTGGTGAACAAACTTTTAGTTGCCATGTCTCGCTTGTGGCGTATTATTTTCCGGTCAATGGCCTTCATCTTCTGGCTGTTCTTGAACAGACCGAGGATAGCCAATTGGGGAAGCATGTGATATGGCAGGTTCACATTCTCTTTATTGATAGCAATGCCAGCCAGCATTGTTATGACCAGTACAATAATCCATATTGCAATCTTTCTTGTATTCATTTTATGTCTCCTTTGGAAAATAGTTTAGTACTTCTTTATAAACTGGGATAACGTATCCCCAGATTGCCGCCATCTCTATTGCTTCCTGTCTTGCAAGACAGGAGTGTTCGGTACAGAAGCTGGAGTATATGCTTCTTGATAATATCTTTACACTGTCATCCTTCTCAATGTAAAAGATGTAGTAGAAAATGATACCGAATAACACATTCACACCTCGCTATGGCTTTGATTTGGCTTTCCCGCACTTTTCACAATAGTAAACGGTTCCATCTTCCAGAACCATCCATGACATTTACAGTAAGAACAGTACATCCATCTCTTCATACTGAATACCTCTCGTTCTTCTTTTCTATTAGCCGTTCCACATGGCTATCTTCAGCGAAGACAATGTAAAAGGTTCTGTCCTTCCTCACATGAACTCTTTTGACACCTTCCTTCCACTGTTCCCAGCCAAGTAGTTGCCAGCCTGTGAAGTCATTCGCGCTGGAGGACACATAACATTGACCGTCTTCGTCATAAGTAAACATTATTCCTCAATCAATGCTATACAGGTCTCTTCATCAGCCAGTGGTGCTATCTCATCATAATGTTGTATCCGTCTGGCTATGTACTCAGGGTCATCCAGTGAAAGGTCAGCTATGAACCACGACTGGTCTACCGAGTTTCCAACAGGGATGATGATGAACGTATATACGGACATGATGTTATCTCCTTTCATTGTGGTGTTGTGGTGGCCGGTGTTTACATGCCCTTGTAATCCTTGGAACCAGCCACCTACCCGCTACCTTCGCGTCTGTCAATGGCATAAGAACAGGTCGGGTCTATATCGAACGTTGTAAAAGGTTGTACCACCTTTCACGGACAGGCTCATACCTTATTGCTTGTTCGTTCCTCAGTGCCAGTGAGCGCTCACGCCATGGAACCACGCATTGTCAGCAGTCCTGTCTAGCTCCAGTGGTACAGCCTGTTCAATGTTTATCAGGTAGGGTCACGAACCCGTTTACCTTCCTATGTCATCGTTGCTTGGCGGCAACTATGAATGGCATTACGCCTTTACGCTCTGATAAACATTGAACAGGAACCCAGCTTACTCTATACTGGTTGCCATCTTACGATTGTTGCGAGTATGACAAAGCCCACTCATTGTAATGTGCTCCAGCTTACACGATACTGGTCGGCGCTTTCCTTTTCCTATCCCTTGCCGGACAAAATTAATTGTCCTGGGATTTGCTGGCTGGCTAACAACCCTTTCGGATGGCCTTAGTGTTCCACTCGGAGCAGGGACGTGGTTTTACACATAACAGATGGTGCGCATTAGGATATTCTCTGCCCATATCAGTGTTGCATCCAGCTTCCGCATATTTCATACAGACCTTTACTGCCTGTACCGAAGCCCTCACCATTTTATCGCCAATTACTGTTATCTAAGTTGTTCCAGCTTCACCGCCGATGCTAACCCAGCTTACTTGATACTGGGACGTTTGCTCATATAAACTTATATATCTTCGACCATAAGCCACATGACGTCAGCCATCTATTCTGTAGCCACCATGTCCGTATTGGGTACGCCACACATTCATCATCTTGAGAATTGGGAAACAGTCATCCACTGATAAGTAGTGGCCACTTTCTTACACGACTGAACAGTTCATACCCATCACTTGCGGGGAACAATCATTCAGTCGCTTCCACAACAGGGTCACAGACTACCTACCATACATAGGATGACACCACTGTCGCAGAAGAGCGCCGGTGTTGGTCTAATTGGGTTTGTCAGTGGCTGTGCCAAAGCTGATGACACCACGAACAGCCTTGCTTGAAGCCAGCGTCTTCTTCTTACCACCTTTGGCCTTCTTGTCAGCCTTCTTCGCGGGTTTGGCCACCTTCGCCCGATGGTCAGGACAGTAGTGCTCACTGGCACTCTTCAGTTGCCAGCCAGCGGCAGCCGCTTTCTTGCTGGCCTCACCGCGTGAGTCAGCTTCAACCACCTTCTTGCAACCAGCCTTGTTACATTTCAGTTCAACCTTGTTATACATTGTCTTACTCTCCTTTACTCAAACAGATTAGATTACAACACTGGCCGGACTGATAACTACAAGTCCGGCCAGTAATTGCCCACAACATTATACACGAACTTGGCCGGTGTTACTCTTCTTCACTGGCCAGTGCTGCATCAAGCAGCGCTTCATGGTCTTCCACTTTGGCGAACATCTTCTCAAGCATCTTGACTGTCTGCTTGCGGTTCTTCTTGGTGGAATTGAACACAGTGAGCGCGCGCTCAAGCTGGTCGGCGGTGAACTCGCCTTCTTCCTCACCAGCTTCATCATCCGGACCAAAGGCCATCGCCTCGGTATCCTCACGCGGAGGATACCGCTTATCACGCGCTTCACGGCACTCATCCAAGTCTTCATAGAGAGCGATGAATTTGGGAACGCCATAGTTCTTTCCCGGAGTCCCATCAGTTTGTGGCTTCACTGGCCGGAGGCTATCAACATTCTCAGCGGCCACATAGTAGACCTTCGCCTTCTTGCCAGAAGCTGGAATGAGTTTGGTGTTCCAGTCCTTGCCGAACAGTCTCACCAGTGAGGGAAGGACAATCTCTTCCCAGTCCGTCTTTACCTTGCCATTGCCAGCAAGAACAGCCACCTCACGCTCATACTCAAAGTCAAGTGCTGGGTTTAGAACGTTCACGCCAATGGTGAAGCGGAGCTGGAACGTTTCACGGTCGGAAAGTTCAATCTCATCTTCCTCGCCCAATTCGTTCTGCTCCATATAATCCTGGAGCGTAATCTTCTCAGGACGCTGTCCTGCTCCGGCGAAACGAACCACCAGTGGTGTCACTTTGAGCGGACCAAAGTTCACAGGAACACTGGATGAAACAGCCGGTGCGTCTTTGATAAGTTTATTTACTGCATTTGCGAAACTCATTTCTTATTACTCCTTTGTTTGTTTTTAGTGTTTTTATTTGATGTACTTGCTTTCGGTTTCTTTGGCTTTATAAGCTTTTCAAACTTGCGGTCGTCCAGCGGTGTGGCAACAGAAGCAGACCGAGCAGCTTCTACACTATCAATCCACCAGTCTAAAATCATCCGCTGATATTGGGCCGCGTCTATGCCTTTGGCTTTGGCTTCCTTCTGTAACCAGTCCCATTGATGCTGAGCAAACCCGTTACTGATAATCTTTTCAGCGGCAATAACATTGGGACGACCAACACGTTTCTTCTCAGTTACTTCTGTTACTTCTGTTGTCACTATTGCATCACCTCCTTTCTTTTTAGATTTCATATAATACCACTATCGTCAAAAGAACTTTGATAGTGAGAACAGTTAGCCTCTTCACAAGAAGAGCCAGTGTGGCACTCTGTCATGTGACCTTCACCGCAAAACATAGCGGCCATCGGTGTATGACAGTGACAATCTGCATTTACCATATCAACACCAATGACAATTTCCTTAGGTGGTGTTTCAATAGGTTCTTCACGTGATGGGTCCAACAGGTCTGTGATATGAACTAATACTGTTTTCTGGTTCAACCAGCATATCGGTAACTTATAGGCTGTCATAAACTTTCCTCCGATGTCACATAATACAGTTCATTCAGTGAACGTGTCAGGGCAACATACAGGATATTATTTTCCTGTTGTTTCTCATCTGGTGTTTTGGCTTTGGGATGTGGTATGGTTTCAGGCTTGAGAATGAAAACACGTTGTGCCTCTAACCCTTTGGCTCTGTGAACCGAACTCAACATGACACCAACATTCTCATCACTGAATAACGTTTCCAGTTTGGCCACCAAGTCTTCAACCGTTTTACATTCACTAGAGACAGCCATGATGGTTTCATATCTTTCCTTGACATTCTCGGCCATCATTTCTTTATTCTTGTCCAGATAGCGCGCCACTTCCATCTCAGTGTGTTCAGCCATCAATGCTTCAAGCCGACCCAATTGGTCACACTGGAACCGGTCAATGTAATTCACCAGTTCCTTCCCAATGTTAGCGCCACGAATAACAGCCTTCATCCCGCGCTTTATAATCTCAAAGGCTGGCTTCACCAGCGGCGCATTCGTTCGGCAGATAATCATATCGCCTTCCTCCGCGCGGTTCACCATCTGCTTGTAACTTATATCGGCCAGTACACCATCAATGGCATCATCAGCTGCTTGAATGGATGGAACCAGCTTTTGCGCCGCTTTCACATGAAGCCGCGGACAGCGGTAACTGATTGATAGTGGTAGTGTGGTGGCTTGCAGTTCATCAATGAGGTGTGGGATGGCCTGTGTGTCAGCGCCACGAAACCCGTACAAGCTTTGGAACTCATCACCAACAGCCACCATCCTGCCTCCAGGAGCAAGACTTTTCAATATCAATTGAATATTGGCCGCGTTCCAGTCCTGACATTCATCACCGAGGATGAAATCATACTGGTCAAACTTGTTTGCAAGTCTGGAGTTAGTGACAGGCAAATATATCTGGTCATCAAAATCCACCGTTGCCAAGTCTCTGTCATTCATCTCCATCACATATGGAACACGTTCAATGATTTCCTGTTCCATCAGTTCATCAATGTCAATGTGGTAACGGTTTATCAGGTCAAGTAAAATATCTGGGTCATTGTAGTCGGCCAGCGTGTTCTTGATAAGCGAAACCAACCGGCGCATCCCATTACGCTTGACCCTGTTGGCTGACCTCACCGCTGGGTCTTGTACATCATTCTTGCTGATTGACCAGAAGGAATTCATAATCTTGCTAACCTTATCAGCGTCAATCTTTTCAAAGTCCTCCAGTTTACGGATGATACTGAAACCCAGCGCGTTGATAGTAACGACCCTTATATTCTCAGGAACACGACTGCGCAATTCTCTCACGATATTCTTATTGAACGCCACGAATAGAATTCGCATTGTACTGGGAAGGATATCAAGTATCTTGACGATGGTGGTTGTCTTACCTGAACCGGCCACTGCTCTCAGTATCATATTGCCACTGGCCTGAATAACCCAATCAAAGACAGCCTGTTGGTACACGCTGGGAATGAACACTTTCTTCTCGATAGTGGCCATCACATCTCCACCCTCTTCAGTAACATGGCCACCACCATTACCAGCCAATAGTTCACTGACCTTTACTCCTTTGCCCTTCTTTTCTTTGGGACAGCGGACGTGAACCCATTTTCCACTACCCTTCTCCTTGCCAATCAAGTCACCCTTCTGTGTCTTACTCTTGCAATTCTTACACCAGCCATCCCACCTACTTTCCATGGTGACTGCGAACTTGTTGTTATCACTTTGAGCCATTACTAGTCTCCTTATCTTCTGGTCTATATGAAATACAACCGAACTCGGCCGGTGTTCTTATGATGTAGTCACTGATAGGTGGATTAGCGGCCAAACTATCAGGGTCTATATGTGTAACAGCGACGGTAGCTGGGTCTTCCAGTTTGAACCCAGCCTTCATCACGCCAATCCCAATACACATTCCCACCTTATCATCATTCTCATACACCTGCCAGAACTTGCACGTTCTGCACTTACCATTCATAACTATGCTACCTTCTTCCTCCTATAAGAACCAGTAAATAGGAAAAGAAGACACCGGAACCGGTTCCAATCAAAATCAATCGGATGACATCTGTTGTCCTGTCAATAAAGTATATTGAGAATGCAACAGTGGTGGCCAGTAAAGCTGATACGATGATGGCTATGATGAACCGGCGAAATGATTCTTGTGTTTTCACGTAACCACCTCCAAGTCATTCACATCCCATGTCCAGTATCCACCGACCTTATCTTCCAACCTGACCAGTCCCTTTATATCGGGGAAGACATAGCCAACAGCGGTAACAGTTATTCCCTTGCCGGCATATGCTTTGTCATCGGTTGTGCGAAACAGGCTCAATGCCTTCTTAGTCAGTCTGACCCTTGTTCCTGTTTCAAACTCTTGGCCAGCCTTGTTCTTATACTTCTTCCCGCGCGGCTGGCCGGTTACGGGTTTGGTGTTTGGTATAGCACTCATTATCGCTCCTATCACTATTGAGTATAGATTGATGAATATAACGATTATCATTCTGATGAACCCTCCAACATCATCCCAGCGCCGCCAATGAACGCAAAGAAGCAGATGGTGATAACAATCTCTTCAGCTCTCGGCGACAGGTTTGGCGTGAATGGACTGTTGGTAAGCTGAGATATAAATATGGAAGCTAGCATCATGACAATGGCCAGCCTGTATTGAAAACGTTTCATTCTTTCCCTCCCTTGTAATTGGGTGGTGTTCCATTCAACAGCCAGTCATATGCCTTACTAAACTTTTTGAACTCTTTCTTATCACCACCATGTCCACTCATTCCCTGTATCACTTCAAACTTACCCTTCTTATTTCTGTAGTGGAGATGATAACCGCGCTTCTGTCTCCAGTAAGTCAGGCTGACACCAGCCTTCACCGCTTGTTCCAGTTCAAACATAAAATCTTCGCTCATAATAATTCCTTCCCTGTTGATATGGCTCAACAGGGTAAAGCCAGTAATAAGTTACTCCTGCCATTCTTTCTGGAATGGTGTCTCATGCCTGTTGCTTCCATCCTGATTAGACTGCCACACCTTTATCTGTCCACCACTGAACACATGAACTTCAATCAAGTGCAAATCGTTATGACACTGGATGGTACGCATACCCTTTATTCTATGTTTTGGTTCAATGCGAACGTTGATAGGCTTCTTACATCCTTCACATCTAACCTCCACTATTGTATTCGGTGCTTCTTTCTTCTTCTTTTTCTGTTCGTCTTCAGGTCGTTCAGGTTCACTGTTGAGCAAACTTTTCCACCATGAGCTACCCATATTATCTCCTTGTATATATTCAATTTGCTTGTCTGGCTGGTACTGCTTGTTCTGGACAGAAAGGTTTACCAGACCATGCTCGGATATATGGCGGAGACCGAATGTCCCATTCGGGATTGACCACACTCCTTACTTCTGTCCAGAGTAAACAATACCAGCCAAGTAAAGGTACATTGCGGGACTTGTCTTGTCCTTCTTATAATACAGGTACGCAATGTGCAATAACATTTTTACCTCTTATCATTTCTTTCTATTGAACTGAGTGGAATATTTATTTTATTGGTTATCACCTCTCTCTTCTTGTTGGTTATCTTATGCACCAGTATAACAACAGCAGTATCAACACCTTCAGTAATTTCAATTGACTCAACTATCCAGCCAATGAATTCCAGCGGGTTAGTCACAAACCATCTTCCCTTCTCATCCTTCTTCATTCTTTCTCAATCCAGACCCTGAACATGAAACCGTTCACCCTGACTTCCATCATAGCGCGTGTACGTACCACATTGTCAACCAGTCCCTCCCATACCATCTGGTTCACTTCCAGAACGTTCATCGCCTTTCGATATGGCAAGCCTGTCTTGATTACAATGTTGGAGAAGACTGATGTAGCTGAAACCTTCAACGTGCCTTTCAACTGATAAGTTCTTGAGCCTGACCTTGTGTTGGTGGTGTCAGCCATTGTTACCTCCCAGCGGTTTTACATGGGCTTCCAAGAATATCCTACCGTATCCAGACTTCACTTCCTTTGTGAACCGATAAGCTGGAACAGTATGATATTCAACCATCCCTTCTATTTCGGCTTCAACCCATTCAGGCTCAGTCCCACGCGCGTTCTCATTCACGTTGACCAAAACCCTTTCCCCTTCTTTGTATTTATATTTCATACACATCTCCTTTATATAGTACAGACCGCAACGGGGAAGCGAGCGAAGCCATAGCCGTTGCGGTCTGTATCCTGTTATAGTGTAACCCAGCGCCACTCCTTCACCATCAATCAACACGCAATCACGCACACGACGTAATTCGTCATCATTAGGTTTCACATGAGCAGATATGATTACACTGGCCAGCGTATTCACCGGCCACTTACTCAACAGTTGCTACCCTGTACCCTGTTTTATCGAACAGGTATTTCAACTGTTGCAGTAGGACTGGAGGGACTTGAACCCTCAACAAACTGATTAAGAGTCAGCTGCTCTGCCGTTGAGCTACAATCCTATATTCTTACTTTGGTCTGATGGGCTGGTCACGACACCAGCCCATCATTCTTCTTATGTTTCAGAGTAACCTATGTGTATTCATGACAGCGACGTATCGCGTCTGATATATGTTTTACAAAGTAAACCCAATTATCTTACCTCCTCACCTAAGTAAGCCAGACCGGAGCCTGGACGGGTTGCATATTGCACCTCCTTCTATAAACTTATCAACTCAAAGGCGACGTCATTATAATACAACTTTGGCGCTATCTCTTCTCCACATTGGCCACCTGCCCAGCGACCCGTAACCCTGTGACGTAACGGAGCACACACAGTACGTAGACACACATCGTTTACTTGCAACTGGTCGGTGTCCTCACCAGTGTTTCCCGCTTGTACTGTCAAGCCTATCGGCTACGTCACGGACGTTCTGACCATGGACGATTGTCACAAATACAGAAGGAACTTTCAGTTGTCTCATTCCAACAGTCACTTCCCATTATCCTACACAGTGGCACAGCCACAAGGCAGAAGAACCGGCTTACTATGGTTATCCACCTTCAACTTCTGGAAGCACTGTGCTTCAACAGGCCGAGCGCGCGCTTGACCTGATTATTGCGGGTCACTGATTGTGGAAGCACTCTCAATCTGTCTTGAGCGCAACACCAGTTCATGCAGAGTAGCTGGCCTTTGTGGTTTAGCACCACCAGAACGCGCCTCCAGTATACATGAGCGCCGGAGATAACGTTTCTCGCCGACCTTTCCACTCGCCATCTTGAAATAGTTTGTCCGTTTGAAATGGAATGCTTTGACCGTTTTCATTGCTTGTCTCCTTCATTAGTTTCATCATCATCAATCTCATCCTGAGTGAGCCTGAATGTGTCTTTTGGTAGTTCAGGTTTGTCATCGCTCAGGTATGAAGCGATGATTGGATGGGTAACCGCGCGGTTAGCCAGCATCAAGTCAAGCTGGCTTTCCACCGTTTCTCTGTCCAGCGTGTGAAAATGTTTTTTCAAGTCCTTCCACTTAGCTGTCACATAATCCTTTCTTTTTACTGTGACACGCTGGCCTTCACGTATGATTGTTATGGTGGCATCATCCATGGTTTGTTATCTCCTTCAACCGGCTCATCACATCTTCAACACTGAAGATACTGACCTTCTCCAATGTTGTTTCCACCTCACTGATTAGCGCGCTGGTGATGATGATGGCCTTCATGACCATCTTCAATTCCCTTCTTGCATTGTGAACCTGTTGGTCATGCATGACCTCGGGTCGGCTGACCACCAGAATACCAGCCTCTTTCTCAAACTTGATTTGCAGGCTGGGGAACTGAATAGAAAGAACAGCCACCACCAGCGGCATTACACTGTGATGGAATGGGTCAACGGGGATAAACACGGTGCTCATGAATTTATCCTATCCAAATATGGGAGGAAGGTGGATTGTGTATAGCGGTATGGAGCCAGCCGCGCGGTCAGGAGGATACCATCATTCAGGTCAGTAACTGGCCGGTGTTGCCGAACAGCCTGTTCTTCATTATTCCACGCACTCACCTTCTTACCCTGACCCTGTGCAATGTATTCAAACACCGCTATCGTATGGGAACAGGCTGTCGCTCCCTTGTGTTCCATCAGTGTGGCTGGCCGCTTGGTAGCCCAATCACAGTTACAGCTTGCTTCCCCATTGATGAACACGTTCACGATGTATTCGTTGCCACCAGCTTTCACCTTCGCTCCACTGAACACCTTGTACCGCGCGCGCTCCGTATCATCCAGCATGACAACATGGGTACGGGCTTTGGCTAACAGCTTATCAGGATGACGGGTAATAGGTTTTACTTGTGTTTGTTCTTCCATTGTTCACCTCACTTTATATTGTAGGCTTTCAATTTCGTATTGAGAAGTTCACGACATTTGTATATGACAATATGCCGAGCGCTTTCAATGTCTATTTCCATCAGTCCGGCATACATATCCAATCGCTTTTCAAACAGTTCCAAATCTTTCTGAAGCGGTTGAACACCAGACTCCAGAACGAACGTAGCCAGTTCATTCAGCTTCTTGTCTCGAGTAAGCTGAGCAAATATTGCATCGCTCACCATCGCCTGATTATATTGGCTTGTCATTTCACAGTCTCCTTTCCTTTGGTAAACGCAAATGTTTGCACATCTTTTATCATACTGGCATGGAACCGACCACGCTGGCCAGCGCCATTACGTATCCCACTAAAGCGTAAGCCAGTTTTACTTTCGATTGTTATGAATGTATAGATTGAACCTGTATGAAGTGTAACTATAACAGTTTGGTTACCAGCCAGCGCCTTACGTAACTCCTTCGCTTTGGCTTTGGCACTTTTCTCCATAACCTTATCGGCTATTCTTGCAAGATTGTTTGTCATTTCATTGTCTCCTTATATATGGTAAGTACATTGGGTTTAGCTGTTATCAAAGCGATAACAAGTAAACACAATGGGAGCGAGTGATTAGCCCGCTCCACATCTTTATACAACTTCACGCATGAAGCCAAGTTCCTGCCAGCGCGCGTCCGTGGTGTTTTCAATATCCAGCAGAATTATTTCTGCGATGCCTTTGGCCGCTTCAACATTGGCACAATCAAGACCGAACATGACGGTTACTTCATTCCATGGCTCATAGGCACTCACATAAAACTCAAAGCAGAGGAAGCCATCCCTGTCAATGGTCATCGTCATGTGGCCGCTTTCATAATTGGCCTTGTTGAAGTTCACGCCATGCTCTGGAGCCATAATGTAAACCAGTTCAACGTCACCTTCATGGTCTTTCCGTTGTTGTGGTGTTGGTGTTTTCAATACCATGTCCATGCTACATCTCCATTCCTTTGGCGCTGGCCTGTTCCATCGCATTCAGGAAGCTGACAATCTTCTGGTTGCGGCCACCAACCACTATCATCACTTTATTATGTGGAGGATAATCCAGATGGCTTTGAACTTCCTCTTTTATAGTGGCGTCGTTCCAGCAGTAGTAACCCTGTCGGCCATACTTCATCGATGGCTTGAAGAACCGCGCGGCGTTCCCAGTCAAAAGGTTGAAAACCTTTGTGCTGAAATAAACCTTGCGCGCGCCTGTTCCCTTATCTTCCAGGACGACTACCTCATCTGGCCGGTCAGCGTTCTGTATCTCAGTGAAGCTGACCTTCAACCCAGCTTTGTTCATCGCTCTTGAATTGTGCTCACAATACATGCTGAACGTGGTGACAAGTGTTTTATCCATTGGTGACCTCCTCATATTTCATCTTGACAATAGCCAGCGCCTCTTCAATGGTCAGGGCTTTTGCTATCTGCTTCAGTTCATATAAACGATTGTCGGCTTTGCGCTTATCACTCTCAGCCTGTTGAAAGGCTTTGTATCGCTCACTGAATAACACCAGCGCCACAAACCAAGTTTCCTTCTGGTTAGGCATTCCACGTCGTGGTGATGTTTCCACTTTGGTAACGATGGCAACCTTGTTGCCCATTGTGCGGTACTTGTTAGCTCGCTCTTCCACTACGTCCCGAGTCTTACTGCTTATCCCCACATAACTGTAACCTTCTCCTACCAGTTTATTGTAACGTGTATTCATTGTTCAGTCTCCTTGTAAACGGTTTGGTCTGTGTGGTTTGCCATCATCAGTGTATGAGGAACCACCATCATACAGAAGGACCGGTTTTCACACCAGTCCCTTTCGGCTCATGCTACATAAAAGTGTAGTGATTTCAACCGGCCAGTGGTTGTCGGCTGGTCAAACAACGTTGTGTCGGTAATGATGAACTTGGCTGTTTCAAAACTGGTGTCCAGCTGCCAAGTAAACTGATGCTCATCATCCTTGTCAATGCAATCAACGTGGAGGCCATTGTCATCGCAGATGATAACAGCCTGATATTCAACGCCATCTACTGTAATGTGATTGGGCTGGCTGTCCTTATCAATATACGCTATCAGTGGCTCATCACCCTCAGCGCCCATAAAACAATTCCAGTCCATTTCATCGAACGGTTTCAATATAATCTTGGTGGCCATGTTATTTGCTCCTCTTGAAATATGGTTTCAGTTCTTCTTCAAATCGCTTGGCTGACTTGGCCACCACCATTTCCATTATTGGACTAATCGGCCTGTCACAACCGACAAACACTTTGGTATTGCCATCACCGCTGGAAGTGATGAAATGGATTTTCTTCTGATTAAAAGAAGTCCTCATCATCTTTTCGTTGAAGTAGTTATGCAATCGGCGCGCTATCAGTGAGGCCATCTGGTAGTCTTTGAACTGGCCGATGAACTTTTCATGTTTCTCCATTCCTGGAAAACGTTGTTCTTTATTCATTCTCTTATTCATTGTTCAGTCTCCTATTGTTTGGTGTTGTTCTTAGTGTGCGTATTCAGTGAACACGTCATCGGTATGTTTGTAATCCAAGTCACTCTGTTTCACTTCGAGAATGGCTGGCTTGTGTTCGGCCTTTATAATGTAGCAGTTATGTGGAGCGCCGCTGGTGTCCTTATCGCCATACAGCCACAAGTCACCAACACCGCTTCCCTTGCTATCATTGTTGATTTCAACAGCGTCAAAGCCATATATATCAATCTTGACTTTCTTACCACTCTTCTTTGTAACCCGAATTGTAATTTTCAACATTGTATAATCTCCTATTGGTTTGGTCAGTGTTTGGTTAGCCAATCATCAGTATATAAGTAACCATCTTATATAGACAGACCAGCTTGCATCCCCGCTGGCTGGTCTGTTTCGGCATATTGTTTTGTTTATTCAATTGTCAGTAACTGGTGTTACTGTTATTACTTGGTGACTGTCGCGCGCTTGGCCGACTTGGCCACCATTCCCGGAACAGCCACACCAATCCCATTATTCACAACGGGCTTGACTGCTTTGGTTACCTTCTTGGTAACAGGCTTGACCACCGGTTTGACAGTGGCTTTGACCGCTGTCTTGGTAACCTTGTTGGCCACCTTCTCCGTCACCTTCGCTTCAATTTTCTTGGCGATGATGTTGGCCGGTTTGTGAGCAGGGCAGAAGTGTGTGTTAGCATTCTTCCAGCGCCAATCACTGTTGATGGCGAGGACATAACCCTTGCGGCGAGAACGAACACCTTCAACGGTCAAGACCGCTTTGCACTTGGCGAAATTGCAACCGATGGTGGTGGTGTTGGCTTTGGTATTGATAGTAATCATTAGATAGTTTCCTTATATTGTTTGTATGGTTTGGATTTGACGATTGAACTTGCTTTCACTTTGTTTGCACAGGCTTTCACTTTATATGTTTGCTGTTTCCTCCTGTTTATACTGTTCAATGTTTGGCGCTGACTGAACCGTTATTTCAGCATAGTCAAAAGAACTTTCATTCCAGCGGTAGTATTCATATAAACCACGTTGTACTCTTATCTCAATCCGCTGGTTATCCCGCTTCCATGTTTTCACACTGGTCACTTTGAAGCGAGCCGGTGTGTTATCCGCATTGGGTTTGGCGTCACTATGGTTCAACACCGTTCCAGCCTTCAGTAACTGGCTGGCCATTTCAAACGTAAGAACTATTTTATTCGTCATCATCATTCTCGCTTTCTTCAACACCGTTGAACTCATCAACCTGTTCGTTCGCGCTCTTGTGGCTGGAGTGGTTGTACTTGAAACCACAATTCCTACACGTATAAGACCAGCCACCACGCTGAGTGTAATCGCTCTCAGCTAAATCCCGTTCACAGTTATCGCAGTTATGACCCTTCATGTTTCATCCTCCTGTCAGTTATAAGCCAGAGCGACAGTAACCACGTTCACTTCATTTTCATTGGCTACTCTTGTTATGGCGTAAACCTTATTACCCTTCACCTTACCGTTTGTGGCTGTCGAGTCTTGAACTTCAACCACCTTGTCCAGCGTGGTGATAAGAACACGTTGTTCGCCGTTCCGTAATGGTTTGTTTACCAACACTGTTTGAACAGTGCCATAATCAACAACACCGCTCAGTCGGCCGAATAAACGTTCAATCGCATGATTGCTAAATTGTACATAATTGGTATTCATTGGTCGGTCTCCTATAATATAGTAGGAGCCAGCTTGGTAGGGCTGGCTCCCTGTTGTTCATTGTTAGAACGGTATTAATTTCAAGTGGTCTTTGTTGGTGTTGCTAAGCCATTCCACTTCATAGTTACCGTATGGCGTCTCGATTGTTCCACCAACTTCAATCAGTGTTCGTTCAACCTTTGGCTCTGGTCTGAGCGATATGATGGCCGCTTCAGCGTAACCGGTTGCCCGACTACCGCTATAATCAAGACCACGTTTCGTCGGTGTGATTTCAATCATCAGTTCATATGACCAGCGGATAAACTCGCCTCCATGTAACGGTCTCATCACATCAACTTTCAAGAGCGCCACTGGTGTTCCATAATCTTCGTTCGTTGTCCATTGTTCATTGTTCAGGTTAGTCATTGTAGGTCTCCTATTGGTTGTCATTCTGATTGAATATTTCAAAGTCGGTGAAGCGGTAAACTTCAATGCCCGACTGTTGTTTCAGTTCAGCCATGAAGTTATCACGTTCTTCCTTTGTTTCAAAAGAAGCGGCGGACTTTATAACCTTGCCATCAGTGTTTGTTTTCTTCCAGTGTACTGTGTATACGTTTTTGTCCATGTTATTCAGTCTCCATTTCATTATGTCATCAAACAAAGTGGTAAGCCTTGTTTGGTTATCAATTTTATTCAGCTAACTTTCTCAACTTGCGGACAATATCTTTTTTATTCTCGTCATTGAATTCGCTCAGGACAAAATCAGGTATCAATTCTTTGATTTTCTCCTGAGTGTGAGTGTGAAGTAAACCCCATAGGCTCTTCACTTCGATTATATCTTCCAATCTTTCAGCTATCATCTGAATAATTATTTTCTCATTGGTATTCATTTTATAATCTCCTGTTGTTATGTCATCAACACTGGTGGTAAGCCGGTGCTGGTTGTCTTATTCCTGTATTCGACTTTCAGCTATCTTGATAATCTCTTCAATTGTGTAGGCGCTTATATTATTCGTTCCGTATAAACCCTGTTGTCTCATCTGGTTGGCCAGTACACCAGCAAAGTAAAAGTACCCATCGCCTTTGACCAGTTCCAACTGACCATCAAACTTCTTGGCCAATTCTTTATTCACTTTCTTTATTGTTATCATTTTATAGTCTCCTTGTGTTTGGTTATTCAAAACAAGTGAAGCCCGAATTGAACGGGCTATCAGGCTTACTAAACTTTTCAACCTGACGTCAACCAGACCACTTGTAAAAACTTTTTTAGTGTCAATCACGTTGACACAATCACGACCCAGTCTGCAACTTCCTGAGTCCCACAATTTATTCAATAAGGTGTAATCGCTTACACTCTAGTCTTAGCCGTTCATACGACAACGTCCGTCGTTTTTCGCTTGGTCGTGTTACATAGTGTTGGAGCGGGGATTTGCTTAGAAGGGTTCAGCACCACTTGCTAAGTCCACTGTTCATCACTATATTGTAACCGGTTCAGCGGATGTCCTCTTCTGGACACCAGCCACAAAACACTCTCGTTTCTTTTGGCGTGTTTTGTGTTAGCCCATAAAACAACAAAGGCCACTATATAATAGTGGGGGGTTAGTTATTTATGGGCTTTCGACAATCTCAAATTTTTATATGTGGGGGTTATATGTTAGGCTTCGCTACCACTTCGTGTTCTGGGTTAATTATTACGTTGGGCTGTTTTTTAGGTTTAGCGTTTATTAGTGTTACCACTTTTTACCGGCTGGTTCATCAAACTTTTTCCAGCTCCAAAAACAACTTTCGATTTTTCTCACCATTTCGCTCGCTTCACATTTCGGGCTTTGGCCATCCAGCCACTTGTACCCGTTTGTTGGGCTTCCCCCCTGCCCTCCAACGACCCAATTAAACCACATGCCTCATATTTTGACAAGGTTTAGCAAGGTCTAAAATCAGTCCAGTTTTCGGGTTTGAAAGGTGGATACCTGGTAGTGACCCTGACCAGTTTGGGCGCTGGTGGCCGGTTTTTGTGTTTTTGGCTCCCTGTGTACAAAACACGATACACTCAATACACTCAATACACTCAGTAGAGTACATGTGTGAATGTATGTATTATATATATATAAATAATATCTCCCCCCATAAGAAAGAACTTACAACCATATAAACCTATAACACCACATATATCCATACTCTTTTTTAGTTAGGTACTTACTGGTGTATCCAGTGTATCGGGTGTATCGTGTTTATGGTACAGGGACTAAAAATCGACTTTTTTGACCCAAAATAAAAAAGACTATAAATACAGTGCTTTTTATTTTCACTTGTATCCAGTGTATTGAGTGTATCCAGTGTATTGAGTGTATTAATTGGTACAGGAATAGCGATGGGGTGGTGGGGTTATAGACCCAGCCGAGGTAAGATGGACTCTATGTCACCCACAAAACGAACTTCCAAACCACATTTCCAAAATCATAATCGTCCACTTACTCTGGATGATAACCCGCTGGGAACAGTCAACAAGCAGACAAGCCAGCCCAAATCAGCCAAGTCAGAAGAGGGTAATGGTGTTGGCCACAAGTCGGAAGGGTTTTCCAACACTGACAGTGCCACTAGACAGGAAGACACCGGTTCAAATCCTTTATCGGCCAGCGCCACACAACGGTCAGATAACGGTGTGAAGGATTTCCAAACTCTGGATGATGTCCCAGAGAAGCTGGATAGGTTTGGTCGGCCAATGCCAAAGACAGAACACCTTGTCCCATATCATTATAAGAAGGGTCAGAGTGGGAACCCATCTGGTCGGCAGAAAGATGTTGTTAGAGCCATTGGCCAACAGATAGCTGCTCGCAAGATTTCCAAGGCTCTGAAACCCAAAGAGAGGGAGATGGCCGAGCAGATGGGGTTTGACACCAGTGAGATTACACTGCTTGAGAACTTGATGCTGAAGCTGGCCATGTCAGCGAACCCGATGAAGGTGGCGCTCTTCCTGGAACGCACTTTTGGAAAAGTGCCTAACATCAATATCAATGCTGAAATGGATGCAACACTGGTGGCACGTTTCAGACAGAAGTTTACAGATAGTGAACTGCAAGCAATAGCCAATGGGGAAAGCCCAATGGACATACTCTTCGAAAAGTTGCCAGACATAGATGAAAGCCCAATGAGTGATGATATGGTTGATGGGTCATTCATCAATGAATAACATTTCCAACACTGTCAATGCAGAATTGGAACTACGTCGGCGAAGAAGGGCTAACAGCCAGCTACTCGCTCCCGATGATTGGTACACATGGACTAGAACCATGTTTCCAAAACATTTCAGGTATGAACCGGCCATCTTCCATCGGCAGTATTGGGAGTGGATAGAAGGTATACAAGCCGGTGTAAAGCCCAAAGCCTTCATCGGCATCTGGGCACGTGGTGATGCCAAAAGTACCAATGCAGAAACCGGTGTCATCCGGCTGGCTTCCAAAGGTGTTAGAAGATATGGTCTGTATGTATCGTCCACGCAGGACAAGGCCGATAAACACGTTCAGACTATTTCCAACATGCTTGAGAGTAAACCATATGCGAACTACTATGGGAAGATGAGCCAGCGCGCTGTGAATAAATATGGCTCATCAAAGGGATGGCGACATGACCGTCTGATAACAGGGACAGGATTTGCCGTTGATGCATTCGGCTTGGATAGCGGCTTGCGTGGAGCGAAGATAGATGACGCTCGTCCAGACTTCATTATCATTGACGATGTGGATGAGAAGTTCGACTCACCAGCCACCACAATGAAGAAGATGCAGGTTATAACCGACACAGTGTTACCGAGTGGTTCAGATGATTGCGCCATCTTATTCGTGCAGAACCTAATTGCTCCCGATAGTATAGCCAGTCGGCTTGCTGATAATAGAGCTGACTTCTTACGCAACAGAATTCTATCTGGTCCATACCCAGCGGTCTTGAACTTAATATATCAGTTTGACCCTGTGGAGAATAGATATATCGTGACAGGTGGTGAGCCAATGTGGTCGGCTCGGACACTGGCCGATGCACAAGCAAAGATTGATGATTGGGGTTTGTCTTCCTTCTTACGGGAGGCACAACATGATGTTGATAAGAATGATGGTCTGTGGTCACACATACATTATCAACACATAAACTATGATGACCTTCCAGCACTTGAAGATGTGGCCGCTTGGATTGACCCAGCCGTAAGCGCCACTGAGCACAGTAACAGTCAGGGTATATCAGTTGGTGGACGAACAACAGATAAGAAGCTAATTGGATTGAAATGGTGGGAAGGAATAACATCTCCACAGAAGGCCATGGAGATGGCAATTGAATGGGGTTATGAATGGAAGGCCACACATGTCGGCGTAGAAACAGACCAAGGAGGTGATACATGGAAGAGTGTTTATGATGAAGCCTGTAAGATAGTGATACAACGGCTGGCCGATAAATGGTTACTTGAACATGAGGCCGATGAACCCGTTCCAGAATTCAGATTACCTAAGTTCACATCAGACAAGGCCAGTGCGCGGGATGAGAAGACAGGGTTGTCTAAAGGTAACAAGATGGAGCGGAACCAGCGTATGCTCACTGACTATGAGAAGGGAAAGGTTATTCATATGGTCGGCACTCATACAGTCATTGAGAAGGCATTGAATCGTGTTCCTTCTGACCCTTGGGACTTGAGCGATAGTCACTGGTGGTTATGGTACGACCTAATCTATAAAGTGAAAAAGAAAGTGAGAGCAGTGTGAAAACAACAAACAAGAAAGCGAAAGTGAAACCCGTTCCACGTCGGCGCACTGTAAAACCGACTGATGACACCACGCAGACAATGATAGACAACACCACCAGACTCTTGCAGAATAGCGGCCAGTTATCCAGAGCCATGTTAGGTAATCGGCTGGGTCGTTCCTTTGATGGTGACAGAGACTTGTATAAAACATTTGGGTATATACGCTCGCCTGTGTATGATGATTACCGCGCGTTCTATGACCGGATGGGGCTGGCTACCCGCATGGTTGAAAAGTTCAGCGATGACACGTGGAATAAACCACCAACATTGATTGACGGTGAAGCCCGTTCTGATATGGATGAACAGCAGCTAACACCATTCCTCTCAGACTGGAATGCTTTGGTGAAACGGCTGGGTGTATGGCAGATGATGAGACAGGCCGATGTCATGTGTGGGATTGGCCGCTATTCCATTCTATTCCTTGGAACAACCGGCGCATATGATAGTCCTGCTGGTGGAAGTCGGCAATTGTTTTATCTGGCCGCATACGATGAGAAACAGGCTGAGATACAGAAGCTGGTCACTGACCAGAAGTCAGAAAAGTATGGGATGCCAGAAGAGTATAGGGTTTCAATGGATGACCCAAAGACCATCGGCTCTGTCATCACAAGGGATGTACACTATTCTCGATGTATACATGTCAGTGAGAATAGATTGGGTTCCCGTGTATATGGCCGACCACGTTTACAGGAAGTGTTGAACCGGCTCATGGACTTGGAGAAGGTAACTGGTGGTGGTGCTGAGGCCGCGTGGCTGGCTGTATTCATGGGTTTATTGTTATCATCCAAGGAGGGAATGCAAATGCCAGAACCTGGAACACCAGAGAACACCGCTCTGCATGAAACGATGGAAGCCTTTGTTCATCGGATGCAACGTTATGCAGTGATTGAAGGTGTTGACGTAAACAATCTTGGAGTCAGCACAGTTGATATCAGTGGGATATATCAGACACTGGCATCTGACCTTACTGGTTCCAAAGGAATTCCACAGCGTATCTTCTTTGGAAGCGAACGTGGTGAACTGGCCAGCTCACAGGATATGCAAGAGTGGAATGGGTTTATTGGCTCAAGACGCGTGAACTTTGCAGAACCAGAAATACTTGAACCGTTCGTGAACTGGTGTATCCTTCATGGTGTTGTTACACCACCAGAAAGTACAAAGTTCAAGATAGTATGGCAACCGGTTTACACAATGACACAGATGGAAGAAGCGAATTATGCTTTGGCTTTGGCACAAGGAGCATCGGCTGTAACTGGTGGCGTTCCAGAACAAGCCATGACAGTGAATGAATTCCGTTCTGTTGTTCACTTTCCAGCGTTTGAAGATATAGAACAATCGGCCATCAAGAAGGAGGAGAAAGTTGAGAAGGGTTTGATTGATGGCCAGCCGGTCAATGGAAAGGCCAGCGAGAAAGACTTGGAAGAGACTGAGCCAGAGGTTGTATGATATACGCAAACGCTGGCACAGTGGTAAGACCGAAAACATTTTATGATGGCGCTCCCATCAATGTTATGGATGCCGGCCAGTTGACCAGCTATCTATCATCATTCAACACAGAGGAAGAACGGGCAATGCAGAACCTTTGGCAAACCTATGCGGCGAGGAAGGAACTGGCTGGTGGTGGTGGCCGTATAAGATACAGGATGGGCGCTGACATGCAATACTACCGGACGATTGGGAGCAAAGAAACAGTAGTCCCATATAATTCAATCAAGACGGATATGATACGTTTCGCCAAAGGTGTTCAAGTAGAACAGCGGTCTATCAGTTCAAACCTTATAAGAGGGAATATAAGTGGCCAACAGTGGTACGACGAAACAGTGAGAACAGCTAAACTTTCTTATGGAGCCGCGTTCCAAACAACAAGGTTGAACAACAGTGAACCCATGGATGATGATGAGCGGAGGCGCTGGCTTGAAACCATTATCATCATACTCCTCCTCCTGAATAACACCGCTGAAATGATATCCCAGAAACAAAGGCCATTGGATGGAACGTTCCTGTTGAATGCAGATGGCCTGTCAAACAGTCTTATCGGCTCTCCTGAAAACTGGCGAACACAGGTGGCGCTCAGACAAGGGTTTACACAGGGAAGAAGGCGATTGGGCTTTGCAGAACACTGTCATACAGAAGGAGACAGAACCGGATGTGTTGAACTGGCCGATAGAGGATGGGTTCCTTTGTACACCGTTGTTCGTATCGGCATGGCCAGTTGTTATTGGAACTGTAAATGTATCATCCAATACAGATAGGAAATGATATGAATGTACAAGATGGCTGGGTTGAAGTGAGGAACAGTTCTGGGAAACTGTTGTTCAAATACAATCCATATACGAATATGATTGAGATAAGAATTGGCGCTTCTGTTTATCATCTCATAAAGCTGGAAGAGATAAGAGTGAAGTATGGTGTGGCGCTACCAGCCAATGAAGTCCCGATGGGGGTTGAGGTAACAGATTAGTGCTAACACTTTTTTAGACAATGGGTTTATAATCCCGACCGTTCAACTCAGGTCTAAGAGCGCCGAGACGCCGAGAACCACTTTTCAAGAAGAGGTTCCGGCGTTTTATGTTTACCAGAAACACAAGCTTACAAATTAATGCGGCCAGACAAGTCAACCATGATGGAGTTGATTATCTTGTCGTAGCTGGTGTTCCTATCCGTGAACAAGTGTTGAACGATTACTTTGTTTCGGCTGAAGAGATAAACCGGTTTATCGGCGCATGGAATGGCATTCCTGTTACTATCAATCATCCAGTGGCTAACAATGGCTCAGCCAATGTACCCAGTCCTGACGTAGCCATCATAGGAAGATTTTACAACGCTACATGGGACAGCGACCAGAATAGATTGACCGGTGAATACTGGATAAACTTGAATGAGGCCATGAAGTACCAACAGGGTAGGGACATAGTTCAACAGATACAGGCCAACACCATTCTTGAAACAAGTACGGGCTATTGGGCTGATGAAGAAAGAAGAGAAGGGGAATTTAATAACAGGCCATACAAGACAATACACCACCACTTACGTCCAGACCATATTGCAATCTTTCCTGATGGTACATTGGGTGCTTGCTCGAATGAAGATGGCTGTGGTGTCAATCTGAACAGCCAGAAGGTAAAGGTATTCAGAGTGATTGTTAGTGGCGGCAGGGGAAGCGGCCATCGTGGGCACCGAGGCCGAATAGGCGAACAAGGTGGCAGCGAGAAAGGTATTAGCGCCACACATATCACCGCCGAAAGTTACAAGGATGCAAAGGGTAACACCATTTACCGCATTCCGGCTGGGACTGAACTAACCAGTACTAATTTCCTTGATGACTTGGAAAGGAATGATAAGACTGGAGATGGGTTGGTTCGTTTCATCTACAACAAAGAGTCGAAGATGTGGCATATCTCAACCCATGGAGCAGATGAAAGTGACCATGGAGATTTTATTACCAGTGCTCTGGATGGTCATAACCCAGCTTATACAGAAGAAATACAAGTTCGTGGAATGTATGATTTTGTCAATAACGAATTGGCTTTCTATGATTTTTATGGGATTAGCGATAGCATAGCTGAAGAGAACGACCTCCCTGTAAAACGTGTGCAGAAAGACATTGAGAAAGCTAACAAGAGTGCAGAAAGACATCTATTTTATTATATAAGAACAAAGCCAATCTTCACTTACATGGATATGTCTGAAGTAGTTGGTAACGCTTCAGTCACATTCAATAATCAGACGTACAGCTTTGTTATTGTAAGTGGTGGCCTCGGCTCCGGACACAAGGGACACAAGGGTCGTCTCGGTGAACAAGGTGGTTCAGAGCCATCGCTGTACCATGGAACTTCTGTTGAGGTGGCCAAGAACATAAGAAAGAACGGGCTGGATATAAAACATTCTGGCGACCGCACTGGTTCATGGGTACAAACCATATGGACGACAAGTAATAAAGAAGCGGCTGCTTCCTTTGGAATGGATGAAAAGCAGAAAGGCCATTATGCCATCATTACTTTGAAACCCAGCGTACACAAACTGCTGAATGAAAATTATAAAAGCATGATGGGAGTTTATACATTTGACCAAAGCATTCCACCAGAATATATTGATAAGGTGGAAGTATTTTCATTCAAGTCTCTCGATGAAAGGCCAAACAAACACAAGAAGGTAAAACAGTTTGCCGCACAGTTATACGTTCCAGTAGTTATTGATGACACCACTGGTGATTACAGGTTTCCAGTACCACCAACAGGAGAAGGTGAAACGATGAAGAATAAAGTTCAAACTAATTGTGGATGTGATGATAAGGAGAAGGATATGAAACCAGTTCTGTTGAATGATGTCAGCTTAGACCGGCGCTCCGAAACAATCCGGCGCTCATTCTATTCATGGGTGAGCAAGATGAACAGTACAAGCGAAACCTATTATCCCTCCATCAGTATCTATTCCCCTGATGGCATTTTTGAAACATATATTATTGCAGAACAGGCTGGGAGATTATATAAAGTTGATTATACGCTAGAGGGTTCGGACGGTGTGGTGTTCAAGCCGAAAGAAGAATGGGAGGAAGTGGAAGTTGATTTCGTGGTTCCGGAAACACCAGTTCCACCGGTTGTTTCTTTACCTGTTTCACCTGCAACCAATAAGATGAAAATAAAACAAGGAGGTAGCCTATCGTTACGTAATGCAGTGAGTAAGTTGAGAAAGAATAAACAAACCCCAAAGGAGAAAAGTATGAACAAGAAAATGAAGTTGGAAGAGTTCTTCACATGGCTCAAAGGTAATAAGGGTATCAGTGTTGTCGCCAATGAAAACGACAGCGATGAACCTGAGTTTGAGGTCACTGAAGAAACACAAGAGCCAGTCAAACTGGAAGTGGCCACACAACCTGCTCCCGCTGGTGTTGGCCTTTCACCGGCTGAACTTGAGTCGTTGAAGAAACTGGCCGCTGTAGACTTCAGCGCGTTACTGAGCCTTCCTGCACAGGTTGAGCCGGTGTTGCAGTTTGCACAAAACCAGAAGAAGGAACAGGAAGTTCGTCGGAACGGTCTCATCGCAAGAGTGAAGGCCAATTCCAGCAACGTGTTCAACGATGAAGAGTTGAATGCGCTGCCCGACTCCGTCCTCCAGAAGCTGGTCAGTCATGATGACGTTGATTACAGTGGAATGAGTGGAGCCACCTTTGTAAACTCTTCAGATGATAGCGAAGGGTTCCTCGGCCTCCCCAAAATTTCATTCGGTACAGATAGCGAGGTAAAGTAATGAGCGCTCCGCACACTATTCTTTTGCTGACACGTTCTTATCTGGAACGTGAAGGTAAGCTGAACGATGACACCAAACCCATCACTCCAGGAATGTTATTGACTGCGATTGCTGGTGGCGATAAACCCACTCTTGAACCCGGACCAGCGGCTACGGTCGCTCCTCCTGTCATGATGGTGGCCACTGAGTTACCGCAAAGGTTTGGTCAGGACATTGATACTCCGTATACCGTTGAAGGTGAAGTAGTGGAGTACTATATCCCGATTACTGGTGAGCACCTTTATATGTTTCTTGAACCGGCTGGTAATGTGGCCGCTGGTGCTATTCTCGAGAGTGGTGGACTCGGTTATCTGCAAGCTGGAACTACCAGTCCGCTATGCCGCGCGCTGGAAGCAGTTGATAATTCTGCTGGCGGAACCGCTGTTCGTATTCGTGTGGAGGTGCTGTAATGGATACCAATGATGTAATCTTTCAACAGGGTTACGTTACCGACCGTCAGCTGCTTGACCCGTTCAACTTACGTCCTTGGTTGAACAAAGCTGGCGAGACAATGATTACCTATGTGGCCGGACATCAGACTGTGAAGAATGAAAATACTGGTCGCATGGAACGCAAGCCGGTGTTCCGGAATAAGCGCGTTATCAAGAATGCGCTTCTCCGTCAGCGCGACTGGGAACAGATTGACAACGCTGTCGTTGATGTTATGCGACAGCCTCTTGTTGGTCTCAATGATTTGGAAGCGGCTGGCCTGACCACTCAGTTGGACGGACTTGGTGTTTCCCTTTCCACGTATGACCAGATTAGCGACATGTCCCCTGCAAGTGTAAACATGTCAATCACGCCACACAAAGCGGAGAAGGACCGACCGGTGTTCAGTCCGGTAAGTGTTCCCATCCCTGTTATCACCAAACCCTTCACGCTTGATATCCGTACACTGGATGCGAGTCGCCGCAATGGTCATGAAGGTTTGGATGTGACAGGTATTCGTGTGGCCACAATTAAAGTTCGAGAAGCTGTTGAGGAGATAATCTTCAACGGTTCGGACGTTCAGATAGGGGAATATAAAATCTATGGTTACACCAATCACCCGAACCGGCTGGCTGATACCGCTGGTAACTTTGGTGGTGGCGATTGGGGAACAGATGGTAACGCCCATAAGACTATCAGCGGTATGATAGCTTCTCTGATTGCATTGGGCTTCAATGGACCGTTCGGTTTGTATGTGGCTTCAACACAATATGCACAGAGCCTGAACCTGACCGGTGCAAACCTCAGCGATACCCAGCTCTCTGTCATTCAGCGAACCATTCCTGACCTGAAGTTTGTGCGCCGCGCGCCAAAGCTGGCCGCAGGAACGGCTGTTCTTGTTCAGATGACCAAGGAAACAGTTGATATCGCCATTGGTCAGAATGTGGTTCCCATCAGTTGGCAGGATTATGGTGGACTCATGAATGAGTTCATGGTTCTGGCTGCGATGGCTCCTCGGTTCCGTTACGATGTGGATGGCACACTTGGTGTCGCTCACGTAACTGGAATTTAGTTTCCTGAAATGATTGACTCGGATGTATAAGAAAGGAATTGATAATGGCTGCTACTAAGACCAAAACAACATTGCTCCAAGTGGACGATAGTGATAAGGCCAAGAAGGTCAAGTTCGTTGTGAAGGCTGGCCAAACATTCGGTATCGAAAAACACCGTGCCGGAACCGTTGTGGAATTGACTGTCCGTGAGGCGCTCGCCTTCGCCGACCTGTTGGAACCCGAGGACAGGAAGACAGCTCTTCCCACTGCTCAGGCTCTTGTGGAAGCCGGTGTTCAACGCGTGGCCAATCCCAGCGGTCTGACCACTGACCGTCAGGATATGACACCGAAACAACGCGCTGAAACCAGTACCATCGGTGAAAGCGCCGGTAAAGCCAGTTCATTGCCCGACTCGGCTTCTGAGAAAGATAAGGATAAGTAACTATGGCATACGGAACCCAGCAAGAAGTTGCTGCGATGGCTTCCATGTGGACAAGGAATGGGGTATGGGTTAATCCAGTTGGAGCAGACCCTGGAACGAACCCTACAATTGTTCAGGTGGAGAATTGGCTTGAAAACATTTCAGCGCAGATGAACTTGGCACTCGGTTCCAGTTGGTTTGTAGTGCCAGTCACAGAAGTAACACCTAATGCTCACAAAGCCATCAGTCAATATGTTGTGAGCCTTGTGGCCGACTTGTGTCATTTCAAGAACAGCAGTGGCCGGTTCTTCACTGAACGATTGGTGGAACGTGGTGTTACTCCAATGGCAGCCATCCTAAAAGATATGAAAGAATGGATAGCTGAGAACAAGGATGGTTTGCTGGCTGATGGTGTTTCCCAGCGACCTACTCCGTCGGCACAATCAAGAGTTGAGTTTTATGTGTTAGGAGACTTCTAACCATGCCTCCTTCTCTTGGCTTCAAAGTGAAGAGTAATGTAAAACTTGTACGCAAGAATTTGGAGAAGCTGAGAGCTGCTCCACTCCAAATTAGTAAGACAAGATTGAAGGACGCGTCAAAAGCTTTACAGAAGCGAATGCAGAAGCCTGGAAAGAAGGTAAAGTATCCCATCAAATGGGCGAGTCGGAAACAACAGGTTTACGTTATCGCAATGTTGAGGAAGCGCAAGAACCTTCCGTATAAGCGAACCCAGAAATATCAGAAGTCATGGAAGCTGGTGGAATACAAGAATGGTTATGGTGTTGAAAGTAAGTTGAGAGGTGGCGTAGCCAAGTATATCGGCGGTGACAGGTTTGGCAAAGGTCAACAGCCGATGTATGCTGGCCGCTGGGTTATCCTGAGGAAAGAATATGAAGCTGTCAGGAAAACGTTGCCTAAAACAATAAGAGGCGCTATGTTGGAAGAAATAAAAAAAGTAACTAGAGACAGAGCGCCGGTGCAGGAATAGGATATGGCTGCTGTTGATTTTTACGAACAATGTGAGACAGGTTTGAAGTCAGCGTTACAAAGCTTGACAACAGTGTTCTTACACGATTGGCAGGTGAGCAACGATGACACTGTCATAGCGCGTGGAGGCGATGTATTTGCCATACTGAGACCTGGAGCCTTTCCCATCTTTGCAAAACAGGCCACCGGAAAGCAGGTGGACTTTGATTGGGGAATAACGGTTGATGTATATGTAAGATATGAAAGCTATGCAACATCGTGGGCGAAATTCAAAACTGTGCGTGCTGAAATGATATGGCGTCTGGGATGTGACCCGACACTGGGAAACACTCCCAATGTATGGGGAGTTACACTGAGCGCTGAAGAGGGAGCACAGTACTTCAAGTTTGCAGAGTCTAGTGAGAATGCTACACCGAACTTCATTATACAAACAATGCAAGCCACTGTTCGTCAACGTGTTGAATTTGAATTCTAATAAGGAGATATCCGTATGAAGAAAAGTATGTTTGAAAAGGGTAGCGACAAGGCCAGAGTCAGTGAAGGTGGTATTGAACCGGCTGTATTCAAACCTGAAGTGAACGAAGAGCCGGTGTTAGCTGGCCAGCCAGTTGACCGAGCGCCAAACTTTCAACAGACAGTGGCTTGTCCTCCTCATCCAGGAAACAAATTACAGATACAAACGGATGAGAAGAATGAGCGGCGCAGGTTTGCTGTCTGTGATTGTAACATTGAAGACAACCCATGGAAGGGTAAAGTTGTATGGGAATACACTGCAGATGAAGAAGGAAAACCCGTAACTGGTTCAGCCTTCAGTGCACGTGGAACCATCGGAGGCGAAAATGGCTGATACCAGTGGCATCCTATGGGGCGTTGATGTTTATGAAGTGGTGGTGTTCCCTCTCAATAGTGATGGTTCATTACAAGCTGTTGACACCAGCCCGTATGAAGGTTTGTCAATGCGCGGTCCGCGCGCTTTTGACCTGACACCAAGTGAGCCGCGTGTTGTAAACAATCCCGGAGCCGGTCGCATTCTCGATGTAATTTACCTGCCAGCCAATGAAGCTGACAGAGCTGAGTTACGTGTTGGCTATAATAATCAGGCCATCAAAGCCAAGTTGAGTGCGGTAAAAAAGTTTTCTGTCGGTGAAAGCACAATGGTCATGCGTGGAACTGACCAGCAAGGCAATGAACCCGATGTGGCCATCATAGCGGCGCAGCTGGCCAAGGACGAGAACAAGTTGAAAAGATGGCACTATTATATGATACCCCGCGCGCGTGCCATCCCGCTGGACAGCCCGATGAATGAGAATGCATTGGAAGAACGTTATGCCATCACTATGTCGCCTTCCACTACCCACATATGGGGAAAGGAATTGACCATAGCAACTGAAGGCTGTCTTGAAGCTGGTTACGCTGATGGCATGAGTGAAGGAAGACCAAAGCTTGTTGCATGGCTGGGTGATGGGACTGAAACTGAATTCCTGTTCCCAACAAACTATCAAGCCATAGCAACCGGCAAGATAAGTGTGTTCGACTTCGTCGCTGGAACAGAATATACCGCTGGTATAACAAAGGCGACAACCGGTGTTACATTCGCAGTGGCTCCAGCCAACAATCTTCTCATCATTGCGAAGTATGAGTATTAGGAGGAACAATGCAATTCTCTGAACTGGAACGGAAATCAATAACGTTCTCCAATGGTCAGACCATTGTTCTCAGTCATTCCAATTGGCGCATATCACGTAAGCTTGATAACATGGAAAGGGAAGCGGAGCAAAATCCGCTTCCCGAACCTGATGACCAGATGTTTGCTTTGAACTTTTATCCGAAGATGGCAGCGCCGGTTGTCAGTGATAACTGTCCCACACTGGAAACAGCTTTGGCCACCATGTCCAGCGAAGACTTGGAATTGTGGTATGTGGGTGCTCGTGAAATTAATCCCCAATGGTTCAAGACGCTTGACCAGCTTGGTGACATGGCTTTACAACAGGCCATGGAAACAGGAGGGACGTCTGATAAGGAAATCCTAAAAGAGCAGCAGACACTGAGCGCATAATAGACAGAATGATTGACTTGTTCAAAGGAGAAGTAACGGATGACCTCCCATACATTCTTCCAATAGAATATGAACAGGTTGATAAGTTCTGGGATGACTGGATGTTGTGGCGCTCATTAGGTAAACGCAACTACAATGGTGGCTTTGAACCTTCTGTCAGTTACTTGGAAGCTGTTCATAACATAGAAGGTGATAAGCTACAAACATTTTTAGCACTGGACAGTTTATACGGTAAGATGGAACGAACATACTTGAAGCAGAAGAACAAGCAGAAGAAAGGCTCTTCAAATGGCTGACAACACCATTGACCTCATCACAAGGTTTCTTGCAGATACAAAGGATTTTGACGCGGGCATTGACCGGCTGGGAAATAACCTTACCGTCAACCTGAACAAGGAACTTGAAAAGTCTGTCAAACAATTGAAGAAACTGGAACTTGCTGCTGCGAGCGCTATGGCCGCTCTTGAGGGTGGCGATATAAGTGAACAGTCATTGAAGAATGCTCATCAAGCCATAATTCAATACGACGCTGTTAGAAAGAAGATATTACAAACCAATCAGGACATTTCAAAGGTGTTACGTCTTGACGCGAAGGTAATGAGACAGGAAGCCGCGTCTATCACCGATGATTATAAACAGGCTCTGATTGGACAATTGAATTATGCAAGTGGTTTGATTGGTGGCTTTAGCGCAACAGGTTTGGCGCTGGGTACGGGTTTGGTGGGCGGGATATTCGCTGGTGCAAATAAATATGTTTCATCGGCTAAGGTGGCGAATGAAATAACACTTGAATGGAAGAAGTCGCAAGACAGTCTCAATAAGTCTGGCGAACGTGTTGGTGCGGTGTTGGCCAGAGAAGCATTGCCACTGTTGAGACAAGCGGCCAGACTGGCAAGTGAGGCAGCTGGATTTGTTGAAAGCCATCCGGAGATAGTGAGAGCGGCGCTGAATGCTGGTTTGATTACCGCTGGGATTGGCGCTATTGGTGTTGCTGTCAGTAAGGGAATAAAATTATATGCCGACGCCATATATCTCACCACTGTTGGAACACAATTAACAGCGGCCAAACTTATGGATACAGCGGCTGATAAACAATTGCTTGCCGCTGGTTATACATCAAGAGGGATTGGGCTGGGTAAAGCGGCGCAGGGTGCTCAAACTGGTGGTGAGATAGCACAGGACTTGAGAAAGAATTTACTTGGAACCGGAGGAATGGCCGCTGTCGTGGGACAGGTGGTGGTTCTTCTTGGTTCATTCGCAGCTGGTTTAGTGGTGGCTGACAAAGCCTTTGACGCGCTCGAAGGAAGGGATTATAAGTTCGCCGACTATGTGACACAAGTGAAACAGGGTATCGCCATTGACGCCAAAAGAATTGCAGACTTCTTTGCGAATGGTGATTATAGTTTCAAAGCTGGTCAACAGGGTTTAGACCCGAACACCGGCAATGAAGTGTTCCGTAAGGTTGCGACAGCTTTGGGTTTACTAAAGAATGAAAGTGATGAAGCGGCCAACAGTTTAGACAATCTTTCACACTCCATCAGTGAGTCTGCCGAACGTGATGCAATAGTAAAGGCATATCAGGATTATAAAGAAGCTGACAAAGAACTGGTTAGAAACCACTATCGTGAACGAGACAAGATTATTCAGGATGCATTGGCCGCTGAACGGGCTTCCAACAGTAAGTTCGCCAGTGATGTAACAAGGGTTAGAACAAACCTATCATCAGCACTTGGCAAGGCTTACGCTGACTTCCAGCGTAATGAGGAGAAGGCTCAACAGGATTACGCCGAACAACGTTCACAGATTATCCGTGACAGTGGTGAAGAGATAAGAAACATTGAAACCACCTTGCAGGAAGACTTACGTAAACTCAAACAGGACAGTCTTGATAAGGAAAGGGAGCTGACAGCCAATCGTGATGCGCTGGGTTTGGCCAAACAAAGAGAGTCCTATAATCAGGAACACGATGAAAGAATACGTGAAGCCAATCAGGAGATAGCACAGCGGCGACGTGACTTGGCTGTCAAGCTGAACGATTTACAAGCCTCCTTCGTTCGTGAACGAGAACAACGTTATGCAGAATATCAAGCGCGCTCAGCGGAGCTACGTGCTAATGCTGAAGCTGAAATAAAACAGTTACAAGAACAGCATGCCGAGGAACTGAGAAACATAAGACAACAAAGGATTGACCGTATAAAAGAATTGAATGCACAGTTACAGGATGAACAGAAGCGAAGACGTGAAGCCCTGATAGCCACCATCCGAGACTTGGATGCGGCGCTTCTTGGTGAGGAAAGGTTACGTGAACAATATTATGCGGCCACCTTACGAGAACTTGATGCGTTCCTGAATGCGTATAAGACCAAAGCCAGTTCGCTCACCGGCGCAGTTCTTGGTAACAGAGCACTTGGTGGCTATGTCAATGACGGTTTGTATAAACTTCATCAAGGAGAGTTTGTGTTGAACCCAGCTACAACACGTTTACTTGAGAGTATGATTGGTACCCAGCTAACACAGGGTAACGTTGCTGGCAATGTAAATAACAACAGGAGCATCAGTCTTACTGACCAGCGGCGCTTTGATAGCAGCTTAGGTGCTGCTGAGAGAAGGGCTATAAAGAAAGATACCGAGGAACTGTTGTTACAGTTTACAAGATAATGATAAGAAACAATCTTACAGAACTGGCTGTTCATGGCAAGGTAGGTGACTGGTGTTTCTCAAGAAGCGGTAAGAGTATGTTTATCTGTTACCCATATCCTGGAGAACAACGCGGTAAAATCTTACACGTAACAATATTTCAGGAACTGAAAGAGAAAATTCATATCGGCTGGCTTTGGAATGGTGATAGGGAAAAGCCAACACTTGAACCATCCATGCATGTTCCTGGAGTGTGGCGCGGTGTTCTTACAGAAGGTGTACTGCATACCATTGATGAAGAGGTGAACGGTGCCTGATTATCTAAAGATTGGTACATTGGCTGGTGGTGTTGGTTCCATGGTAAACGTTGACTCTCTTGGTGTCAAGAGTTTCTCAATTGATATTGAGCCAGCCCATTACACAGAATTTATCCCGCTGGGTGACGGAACCATTCAGGCGCAAGGCTGGCTGGAAGCCGAATGGCACTTGAATGGTTTGAGAGATGCTTCTTATACCGCGCTGGTGGCATATAGAACCGGCCAGTCCACCGAATTGTATATAAGAACACTCAGTGAGGACGGTAAGACGTTGAAGAATTACAGAGCGATTATGGTGTGGCCTTTGGGCGCTATTCGGCGAGACCACACAACCTATGTAGTTCTTGACTTTACTATAAAGTTTATTCAGATGATTGAACAGGTATAAAATGTCTTATGAGATGATTTGTTATTACATGGTTCAAATATACTTTTCAACATTCGTTGTCAGTCTGTGTATGGTTCCTGTTCTGTTATGGCGGCGCAATTATGATTTACTTGCTCCTTCCATTGTTCTTGCATTCTATTCTTTCATATCAATGGGGTTTGGATGGAAGATATGGTTCAGAGTGTTCTCTATCCTTTATGAAATTCCATGGGTAGGATAACATGGCGAGAGTAGCTACCGCTGGTGAACTTGTAAAATTCAGGAAGGAAGGACAATGGGCTAAGTTATACGCGGCCATCTTTGTTCCTCATACCATTTACACCGCGTTGATAAACCAAACATTTACAACGACTGATGGTATTCTTGAACTTACCTATGATGCCGGTTCTGGAACACTGGCCGATGTACTTCCAGGAATGACCTTACTGATTGGTTCATCTGCTGGTAAGTGGGATATAGGGATTGTCAGGATAAGGGATAAGGATGCAACAAAGTTTTACATCGGGGAAACAACAGATGTAAACTTTGCAAACAACCAACACCTTACAGTCATTGATGACTTTGGGTTATGGGCACGCCATGTTGTAATCACAGGTGGTATCCCGTATATGGATGGGGGTGTGGCTTACAGTGACCAGCATACAGACTTTGACCCAGTCCCCATCATGGGTTCACACAGGGTCTTGAAACTAACCGGCGCAACAGTGGCTACCACACTGAGCGCCGCTGGCTCATATTGTCTTGACTCAACCATTTCAGCCTATTCATGGTCAGCTCCAGGAGCCAGCGCTACCTCTGGCATGACCACCAGCACTCCCACAGTGACCTATAATGCTACAGGCTGGTATTATGTGTCGCTCACTGTCACAGCAATTAATGGGAAGTCCTTCTTTGGTGTTCGGTATATATATGTGTGGAATGAAGCCAATCCACCACACAGGGTTGAATTCGGTGACTTCTCGGCCGATGCTGATAGTGGTGGCTGGCAATTCGATATAACATCTTACAGCGTTATTGATATTGACACTGTTATGAATAACCCGCTGGTCATTGTTTTTGCTGAGGACTATTATGGGAAGCTGGAAGCGGACAAGGGTTCAATCGGTCCACTCGAAGGAAGTGAGAATATAGTTGTAACCGGCTGGATAGCAAGAGAAACAATTGAAGTTGATATCAAGATGAATTCAATGCAATTCACTGGCTATACCGCTCAACACTGGTTTCAACAGATACCTTCCTTCCCTGATGGTGTTAGGTTTATCACAGGGACTTCAGCAGCGTGGACAGATATAAAAAACTTAACACTGAATAAAGGTTTGTTTCATTTCATACATTGGCGAACAACGGCTACAAGAATAATGGATGTGTTCCTCACCGATGACACCAATTACACCCGTGAAGTGTCAAGTCTTGCTACCAGCTTGTGGGAACAGTTACGTGAGATGGGATGGGCACAGGTGTACGCGCGCGCTGGGATGAATTGCTATAACCAGTTATACATTGAAGTTCATCCGCAGCTGGTTCCACAGGCGAGCAGAACGTGGCCAACAGTGATGACGATTGAGAAGCAGGATTATGTCAGCCCGTTGTCATTTGAACGTGCAATTATAAATGAGGTTTCAAAAGTTTATCTGTCCGGTGTTTCTGTGAATTCAAGTGGAGTAGGAACGCCATACTTTTCACTATCTCCTGGACACGGCTACCCCCATTATGGTAAGCCAGAAATACAAGATACCTTACTTCTGTCAAGTCAGGCACAGGCGAATACATTGGCTGGCTTATATTATTCCTGGAAGAACAATCAGTTCAAAGACTTGCCCTTTGTTCTAAAGGCGAACAACAGGTTGATTGATTGTTTTCCCAGACAGAAGTGTACAGTAACAATTGATGATGGTGACAACCTTCGCGGTATTGAATACAGTGGTGGCCTTATACCAACATCTGTTACAAGAACGTATGAGGCGAAGAACGGCTATCTCCACACAGAAGTTACCTTTGAAGGTGAGACGTTTGCTGGTATAGCTGTGAATGGTGACGTTCCTGGAAGTGATGATACCAGTGTTATTCCATCACCATCGTTTCCGCCACTTCCTGACTTTGAATTCAGTCTTCCAGGACTAACACCGGTTACAGCAGAAGGTGCTCAGGCTGTAATATTGAATGATGCGGGATATGGCTTACTTTACTCTGAGGATTTCAATGAAGCTGGTCCACACTGGCAAACAATAAATAGTGGTCTAACACCAACACAGTTCCAGAATATAAATTACTTCTTTGTAACGCCGAGTGGCGCTTTGTATGCGGCATGGGTTGAAGCTGTTGACAGTGGAAATTATCCTTCTAAACAATTCTTCCTTGCACGTGCTCCATCTATTGGTGCAACATTTGAAATTATATTTACTGAAGCTGATATAAGACCAAGTCCTATTACGGGCAATTGGGGATTGTTTGCTGTTGGCTATAACCCATTACTCCCCGATACTGTTGGAATAGTCATGGGAGTAACCAATGTAGATAGACGCTTCTGGTTGGGAACAGGTGGTTCATTCGTAGCTGGAGCCATTACTGATGTAACAGCATTTTGGATTGGAAGTGTAACGTTTGGAATGAATAGTTGGTTGTTCACAAGAACGAACCACTGGGAACGGATATCAGTGAATGGCGCATCAGTAGTAGCAACTGGTTCTCCAGGAATTGAACCACTATCTGTATTCAATCCATATCTCGGACATGTGGCTGCCTCATCCACTGGAAGAACATTCCACAAGACTGGAACTGGAACTGAACTGGTTGTAGCTGAAGGGAACTTCGCTTCATTAGTTGTAAAGACACTGGCAGCAAGTTTGTCTGGTGATGGTTTTGCTGTTGACCCTTCTGGAACATATATGATGGGAAGATATGATACAGGCGCGCGCGGGCGCTCTTCTGATGTTGGAACAACATGGTCAACAATGGGTTCGTTACCTTTTGGGAACTGGTGGTGGGACTATGCTGGTGGAGCAGGAGTGGAGTCACGCTGGGTAGCAGCGGGTGGCTCGTCTGTTCGCTATTCTGATGATTTTGGTGTTACATGGATAAATAAAGAAGGACATCTAAGTGCTGTAGCTCCTCTTCCGAATATCAAAGGTGTAAAGGTGATAACATACTGATGAACAACAGATTTAATTTAGCCAAGAAATTGATGAACAAGAAGATTGAAACCATATCTGCTCCATGGATGGATGAACAGCTTGTAAGGCTGGGAAACTATTCACAAATAGTTATCAGTGATGAAGCTGGGATGTACTATGCTCGGCAATATAACGGCGCTGTTATAAAGGTTTATAATGGAAGAGCCAATGTACCGCCCATATTTGATTTACACATACGGATTGGGAGGGATAAAAGTTCACCAGACTTGTGGCAAATAATAAGGGTTCAACAAGATTACACAACACCGGCCGAACAAGGGATGATTGCTCACCATCACAAACAACATGAATTCAATCAACCTGACATGGTCTATATTGATAGGAGGCAGATACTTCAATTAAACGTTCTGGTATATGATGCTGATGATTTTATTGTTACTGTGTTTGGCGCTGTCATCAGGACACTGGCCGGACCGGTATTGGTGGCCAGCCAGAACGTAGACTTATCGGCTCACGTTCCTACTACCGGCGCTCTGTATGTAAACATTGTGGCTGACAGCACCGGCACTCTGACCGTTGTGGCCGGTACACCTTTCGCTTCTAAACTTTCTGCTTCACTGGCTGACATCCCTGTTCCTGATGCAGATAAACATTGGCTCGCCTTTATTATCCTTTATGAAGGACAGACAGAACTAAGTAATCTTGATATCGGTATCCCCTACTCATTCTTCGCTGGTGGTAACTCTGTTGTATCATGGGGTAATATTGTTGGCGATATACTGGAACAGACAGACTTACAAACCGTTTTGCAAATAGTGGGTAGACCACTCATGGAAGATGGCGTTACTTTCCCGCCTGTTCCTCTCACCAATGAAGATGGAACAGACTGGATGTATGATGACTAGAAAGGATAAGCATGACAACACATTCAAATGCAAGTTTGGTTCACAGACCGTATAGCTGGGAATACGCCGATGAGACAGAACGTGAAGCAGCTACTGGAATGGTTCCCGCTGATGTGGGAAAACTTTCCAGACAGCTAGACGATAATTCATTATGGATGTTGACAGATGATAGTCCTGTAACTTGGACGGCTGTTGCTGGTGGCGGAGGAGGAAGTGGTGCCGTAGTGCAGGTGGTAAATACACAAACTGGAGCAGTAGCAACAGGAACCACGACCATTCCTTTTGATGACACAATTCCTCAGAACACAGAAGGAGACCAGTATATGTCATTGGCAATTACACCAACAAACTCAGGAAACATATTGCTCATTGATATTGTTATTCAAATATCTTACAGTGTTGCGGCATGGGTTGCAGCTGCGTTGTTCCAAGACACTACTGCGAATGCATTGGCAGCAATTGTGCAATACCAAGACTTAGCGGGTGCAGGAATGATTTTACATCTCCGCCATAAAATGACAGCTGGTACCACAAGCCCAACCACTTTCAAAGTCAGAGCAGGAGGACAAACGGCTGGCACTATGACATTCAATGGTCAAGCTGCTGGACGTATCTATGGTGGAGTGATGGCATCAAGTATCACTATTACGGAAGTTACCCCATGACACATCCCTACACACGTTTATTAGTTTTACCAGCTCCGCCCGATGCCGATAACGATGTTACGGAAGGCTATGAATTAGGTGATGTAGT
>JGI10216J12902_100445630_pt1 | contig 39311 bp, 33 predicted proteins | sample KanNatreferecore_FD_12902 | JGI IMG/M metagenome (IMG submission 12902)
GTATCTCCATACAGTGGCGCAACCGTCCCGGATTCTCACCGGGTTCCCTGACATTGAGCTGCGACGATGTCCCGCACCCGCGGGACTCTTTCAAAGAGCGGCACGGTGTTACGCGCGTTGAGAAAAGTTGCCAAGAACATTTTCGGAAATTGCGGACGAACGCGGCGGGCCAAGTTGCGCGTGCAACGGACTTGAGGAACGTTCTCCCGTCCATCGGAATTCTGAATAGAGGAGGAAGCTGTGTGAGCCGATTCTGGTTTGCGTGCGGGGTATGCATCATCGTCACGACTCGATGCTTCGCTGATTTCTCCTGGGTTACGTGGATGCAGGGCGGCTCAAGCGGCGGCGTGAGTGTCACGGCCGACCATCGCGGTGCCAGCTACATCATCGGCGACTTTCGCGATACGGTTTCATTTGGGAGTAACACCCTTACGAGCGCAGGCGGTTCCGATATCTTCGTGGCGAAGCTGAATCGCAAAGGCAATGTGTGCTGGGCCATCTCGGTTGGTGGTACGAATGATGACTTCGCCAACAAAATCCTAGCCCTACCCGATGGCGCGCTTTTTGTAATTCTTAAGCTGGGGACCAATGCGAGCTTTGGTGAAGCCACTGGATTGAGTGGGACGTTTCTCGCCAGAATCTCCACGCACGGCGCCGTCGAGTGGGTGCGTTCATTGACCAATGTATGGACTGGCACAGCGGTTCTGGATGGCCGACGGCGCCTCTGGTGCGCAGGAACGCAAGACGGAATTCTATCGTTCTCCGCTTGGAGCGAGAAAGGTGAGGAAGCAGCAATAATTATTACAGACGCGTCAGGAACAACGCCTTCCCAAATTGCACTGGATCGGAAAGGTGCCTTCTACCTCTCCGGCCGAGGCCTGAGTTCGGGATTTGTCACATTCGGTACCAACTCCGTTCAAGCTTCCAGAAGAGCCATTACCGCCAAGTTCGACAAGACCGGACGAAGCCAGTGGGCGCACGCCATCGATTTTCGCTCCACACCTTCGGTAGTTGGGCTAGCGGTTGCACGAGACCGGTCCGTATCGGTCGCCGGCAACGTTGAATATGGGTTTTCTGTTTACGGTGGTGGCCCGAACCAATACGGATATCCTTCCCCAGCCTCTTTTAGCGCCGGATACTCACCCGAGGGTGAACTAAGGGGTGTGGGTATTGCGGGAGAATACAAAGGTTCGCATCAATTGAGTGGAATGACGATGGATCGGCGGGATCGAAATTTCACGGTTGGGAGCTTTTCTTCGAGCTACGTTGGCCGCACACCGTGGTATCGCGGTGGGTTTATCAACGGCCCTGGATTTTCTGTCATAATCAGTGGTGCATACGTTTCCCGCGTGCCGGGCGCAGCGCCTTACCCAATCGGAACAGTTGCCGCGCGCGCGATTGCCGCCGACGCAAAGGGATTTGCATACGTGACAGGAGACTTTAGTGGCACAGCGTTGTTGGGCACGAATCGAATAGGCACAACCTTCAGCGGCCCCTCACAAGCTTTTGTAGCCCGCTTGAATGACGCCAGACGTCACCGCTAACAGCGCGCAAGGTGGTCGTCGAGCAATTGCGTGGCTCAGGTTAACCATATTTCATTCGCCCAACCGGAATACTCCCAACCCGGTGTGCCGTGCTTCATTGGGCGACAACTCACTGCGGAGCAGTTCGAATTCACTGACTCGCCACGAGTCGAAATTCGGCGCCCCGCTTTCACGCAAAATCCTGGTGACGTTAGGGGATGATTTGCGGAAGCGTCCCAGCGTGACGTGGGCGTTGAATGCGCGCTCCTCTTCGTGAGCACCGAAACCTTTCGTGGCGCGGCGTACCGCTTCGGCCAGCCGCGACAATGGTTCAACACCGCGATTGACTCCGACCCACAAGACGCGATGGCCGAATGATCCGAGTCCAGCGAGCTCCATTTCGAATGATGGAATTTGCCCGGCGGCCTGGCGTAACGCCGCCTCCAGTGCCGGCAGCCGGGCGGATTCGATATTGCCGAGAAATTGCAGTGTCACGTGCATCGCCTCAGCGCGCGTCCACGAGACGTCGCCGAATTTGCATTTGAGCTGCTGCTGAATGGAGACGAGTTGCGCGAGGACTGCATCTGGAATTCGCACGGCGACGAACGCGCGGATTTTTCCTGGCAGGTCTATCATGCGCTCTTACGAGACGCCGCTACAGCTTCATTTGAGAAGCTCGCGCACCATGTCGCGCTCTTCCTTCAGTTCGTTCACGGTGGCGTCGATCTTCGCGCGGCTGAAGTCATTCACCGGAACGCCCTGGACGATTTCCAGCTTCTGGCCGTTGCTGCGCACCGGGAATGAACTAATGAGTCCCTTCTCCACGCCGTAACTGCCATCGGAGCAAACACACACGCTGTGCCAATCGCCGGACGCGGTCGGTTCAACGATGGAACGCACCGAATCGACCACGGCATTGGCCGCGCTGGCGGCGCTGGAAAGCCCACGCGCTTTGAGCACGGCCGCGCCGCGCTGCTGCACGCTGCTGATGAACTCGCCCTTGAGCCATGCCTCATCGGAAATCACGTCGGTCGCGGAACGGCCATCGATCTTCGCGTTAAAGAAGTCGGGATACTGCGTGGCGGAGTGATTGCCCCACACCGCCACGTTCGTCACTGCGGTCGTGTCCGCGCCAGCTTTCTTCGCGAGTTGTGATTTGGCGCGGTTTTCATCGAGGCGCGTCATGGCGTGCCAGCGCGATGAGTCGAATTTGGCGCCGCCGATTTTCTGCGCGCTGCCCATCGCGATCCAGCAATTCGTGTTGCAGGGATTGCCGACGACGAGCACGCGAAAGTCCGGGGCGGCGTTGTTCTGAATCGCCTGTCCCTGGCCAACAAAAATCTTTCCGTTGATGCCGAGCAGGTCCTTGCGCTCCATGCCTTGCTTGCGCGGCACGCTGCCGACGAGCAGCGCCCAGTTCACGCCGCGAAAACCTTCATCGAGGTTTGCCGTGGACACAGTCCCTTTGAGCAATGGAAAGGCGCAGTCATCCAGTTCCATCACGACGCCTTGCAGCGCGGGGAGCGCCGGTTCGATTTCGATGAGGTGGAGAATCACCGGCTGGTTCGGCCCGAACATCGAGCCGGAAGCAATGCGGAACAAAAGTGAGTAACCGATCTGGCCGGCGGCGCCGGTGACTGCCACGCGAATGGGTTGATTCATAAAGCGCGGCGAATATGCGGACGGAGAAAAAAACTGCAACGCGGAAGTGTGAGAGTGCGGCGTTCATGCCGCTTCAACTTGGAAAAGCAAGCGCTTGAACGCAGTAGCGAAGCGCCGTGAAGGCAGCGCCCCGAAGCCTGCCAAAAGATTTTTTCAGATTTTTGATAGATCCGACCCACTTCAAACGTATTTATGTTATGAGCACAAATTTCGGTTTTGGAACGGGACGACGGCCAGCGGCGCCGGGAACAACCACTCGGCGCGCCTCGCGCCGTTTCCCTGAAGACTTGCGCACGTGGCTGAAAGGCCCGGCGTTGCTTCGCCTGGCACACAGCGTCGCGCAGGAACAAACCGTCGGCACTTTGCGCGCGGTCTTCTCGTTTTCCGCGGCGCGGTTCCATCACCCGTGGCGGATGCTGGCACTGCTCACCTATGCTTATGCCAGCGGCATCTGGCAGTCGCGCGCCATTGCTGAATTGGCTGCGCTCGACCCGAACCTGATCGCGCTCTGTCACGGCGAAGCGCCTTCGACGGAACTGATTCGCCGGTTTCGGAATCACAACCGCCACGCGATTTTGCGCGCTCTTGAACAACTCATTCGCCGGCTTTGGTGCCATCGCTTCGAGCAGCGCGTCACGGCGCTGCGCCCGCTGCTCATCGTGGAAATCCTGTGCGATGCGCGAGTGCGCCTGCAACGCGCGGAACGCTGCGAGCAAGAGGAACCTGCGGCTGGCCACGCCACATGAAATTTCCAAGGAGGCAAGTAACAGACACGCACGCACGCGTCTAACGAACGCCGTCGGGCCAGCCCCGTTCCAACGGCCCGGCGGCGTTTCTTCCATTGCTTGCGCGCGCCGCTGCGGTTAGAACGCTTCCCAGGAAGCGCGCATGGATGAATCCCCGAATTTGCCCGACGGCCTGGTGATTCCCGATCACCAGCTCGTGCGCCGCATCGGCAAAGGCGGCTACGGCGAAATCTGGCTGGCGCGAAACGTCATGGGAACGTTCCGCGCGGTGAAGATTGTTTTTCGGAGCAACTTCGAGGACATCAAGCCGTATAAGCGCGAGTTCAAAGGCATTGAGAAATTCGAGCCGCTTTCGCGAAGTCACCCCGGTCTCGTCAACATCCTCCAAATCGGCCTCAACAACGATGCCGGTTGCTTTTACTACGTCATGGAACTGGCCGACGACGAAGTGGAAGGACGCTACATCGATCCCGAAACGTATTCGGCCAGGACTCTTGGCAAGGAACTGGCCGCGCGCGGACGCCTGCCGGCGCGCGAAGCGTTGCAGATCGGAATCGGTCTCGCCAGCGCGCTCGCGCACCTGCACGAGACGGGACTGGTTCATCGCGATATTAAGCCTTCGAACATCATCTTCGTGAATGGCCAGCCCAAGCTGGCGGACATCGGGCTGGTCATTCCGCTCGCCGAGGCGCGCACGTTCGTTGGGACCGAGGGATACATTCCGCCGGAGGGACCAGGCTCGATCCAGGCGGACATCTATAGTCTCGGCAAGGTGCTTTACGAGATCAGCACCGGGCAAGGGCGCGACTCGTTCCCCGAACTGCCGAACGAGCTATCTGCATTTGCGGATCGGGAAACGGTCGTGGAATTGAACGAGATCGTGGTAAAGGCGTGCGCCAACACGCCGCAAGCGCGCTATCGCAGCGCTGACGATTTGCGCGCCGATCTCGAAATGCTTTTGGAGGGCCACTCGGTCAAGCGCCTGCGCTTTGTCGAACGCCAACTCGCGCGCGCGACGCGCGTGGCTGCCGCAGCGCTGGTACTCGCTATCATCGCCGGCGTTTTTGCTTACGCGATCAACCGAATCCGCAATCGCGAAAAGCAATTGCTCGCCACTCAATACGTCGCCACCGGCGCGGTACGGCTCGATCAAAGAAACCTGCACGCCGCTCTGCCGATGTTTGCCGAGGCGCTCCGCCTGCAATCCGATGACGAAGAGGCCGCCCAGGCCCACCGGCTTCGCCTCGGGACGATGCTCGATCAGTCACCTCGCCTGCTCCAGTTCTGGGAACAGGAACATAACGTGACGGACTTGCACTTCAGTTCCGATGGCGCGCGGATGCTGGTGAGCGGAAACAAAACCGCGCGAATCCTGGACGTGTTCACCGGCGCGACCAACCGTGAGTTTGTCATGGACCACAATATCGAAACGGCCGCCTTCAGCCCGGATAATCGCCGCGTCGCCATCGCGAATGACAGGTTCATCACCCTGTTCGATGCCCTTTCCGGGACGGAAATATTCGAGCGCAAACAGCACAGTCACTTGTACTCGGCGGAATTCAGCCCCGACGGACGCACGCTTGTGCTCGCCTGTGAAAAAGGCTGCGCACACCTGATCGATGCGAACACAGGCGACGGTGACCAGGAACTGATCGGTCATAACAGAGATGTCGCTTACGCATCTTTCAGCCCGGACGGATCGATGATTGTCACCGCGAGTTATGACGGGACGGCGCGGCTGTGGGACGCGAAGACGCTCAGCCTCATTGCGCCGTTGCGGCATGGCCAATGGGTTTACGACGCGGCCTTTTCACCGGACAACCGGCGCATTGTCACGGCCAGCTCCGATCACACGCTGCTGCTTTGGGCGATCGCTCCCCATCCACAATTACTGGCGCGCATGGAACACAACGGCACTGTTCGCCGCGCGCGCTTCAGCCCGGATGGGCGCTGGATCGTTTCCGCCGGTTGGGACCACACGGTGCGCTTTTGGGACGGGCACAATGGCCAGGCGGTAAATTCAGTGATCAACATGCAGATGCCAGCGATGCACGCCACGTTCAGTCCGGAAGGCCGTCGTGTCGCCATTAGCGGCAAGAGCGGCAAGGTCCGCATTTGGGACGCGCAGCCCGCTGGCCCATCAAACCCTGGGACTGGCGTCGTGAGCGCGAATGGGGAACGCTACGTGACCTTCACTTCCAATTCGTTTCGCATCTGGAACGCCCGCGATGACTCGCCCGCGACATCCGCCATCAAAGTCTCGCGCCCCATCGCCTCCGTGCTTTGCAGCGCGGACGGGCGCACCGTGCTGGCGCTTTGCCAGGGAAAGCGGGACGAGGGCAGTTTGGTTGAAGTTTATATGCTCGGTTCGCTCCTGCCGCGCTCGTTTGTTCTGCCGCGCGCATTCAGGGCGGCAACGCTCAGCCCCGACGCATCGAAATTGCTGACGACCAGTTCGGGGGTGATTCACGTTTGGAACACCGCGACAGGAGAACCGCTGTTTGATCCCAAAAAATACGAACGCAGCGTCGCTGAAACGATGTTCAGTCCGGACAGTCGTGCCGTTGCGTTCGTGAGCGGAACCAATCTGTACGTTCTGGACACTGCAACGGGCGCGGAACGGTTCCCTTCCTTCTCCGTCGAGATGGCCATCCGCGGAATCTCATTTTCGCCTGACTCATCGAAATTCATCGTGGCCGGCGCCAGGCCCGGTTTGAATCCAGGCGCCGCTTTCATCTGTGACGCGCGCACGGGAAAAATTTTGGCGCAAGCCGCGCGACACACTGACGGAATCACTGCGGCTTGTTTCACGCGCGACATGAAAGTCGCTGCCAGCGGTGGCGAAGACAGCTTCGTCGCCGTGTGGGACGCCGGGACCGGTCAAGCGCGTTTCGAGAATTTGCCTCTTTCGTGGCAAATCACGTCGGTCGCCTTCAGTCCCGACGATAGCTGGCTGCTCGCCACCAGTTGGTTCGAAATGAGATTGTGGGAAACCCGAACCGGCCACCCGCTCACGCCCGTGTTTTCCGCGCCGGGAAAGCTCGACGCCGGGGGATTTTGCGCCGGCAATACGCGCGTCTGGGTTAGCTCGTCCCGCGGCCTCTTTTTCTGGAACTTGCCACGCAGCGAAGCGCTCCCGGATGAAATCACGGCGCTGGCCCATCATTTGGGTGTGCCGATCCCGACCGGACTGCACTGGAATTCTTCCGCGTTTCCCATTTCAAAACTCCGCGAGCAATGCGCCGCCAGTGCCGCGCGCACGCGGTCCACATTGGAATCCTGGCACCGCCAGCAGGCGCAGTCTTTCGAAAGCGAAGGAGATTCGTTTGCCGCCGCGTTTCATCGGGCACAATTACAGAAACACTCGAGCCACACGGAGACGAACGCCGACCCGAAATCCCCGCGCCTGTGAAACGACAACTCTCGCCTGGGTGGATGCTGTTCATTCTCACGGGGCTGAATCTCTTCAATTATCTCGATCGCTCGGTGCTTTCCGCCGTCCTGCCAAGCCTGCAAAAGGACCTCGGACTGGATGACAGTCAAGGCGGCACGCTCGGCACGGCTTTCATGCTCGGTTACTTTCTCACCTCACCGTTCTTCGGCTTTCTCGGTGACCGAATGCCGCGCAAATGGCTCGTTGCTCTCGGCATTTTTGTCTGGAGCCTCGGCACCGTCTTCAGCGGCGTCGCGAATGGATTCTGGAACCTGGTTTGGTTCCGCGTCCTCGTCGGCGTGGGCGAAGCCAGTTATGCGACCATCAGCCCCAGCCTCATTGCGGACAAATTTTTCGGCACCCGGCGCAATACCGCCCTTACAATTTTCTACGTCGCGATTCCCGTCGGCGCGGCGCTGGGATTTGTCATCGGCGGCCAAATCGCCGCGCATTGGTCCTGGCGCCATGCGTTTGTCTGGGCTGGGGCACCGGGTTTGTTGCTCTCGTTGCTCTTGCTTCCGTTTGCCGACACGCCTCGCGCCGAGGCGCAGGACAAAGCCAAACCCACCGTGCGCGATGCGCTGCGATTGTTCAGTTCGCCCAACTACATGCTCGTGGTGCTCGGATACACGGCCTACACCTTTGCACTCGGCGGGTTTCAACACTGGGGACAAAGCTTCTTCGTGCGGGAACACGGACTGACATTGGATCGCGCTGGGAATTTTTTCGGGCTGACGATGGTCGGCGCCGGCCTCGCTGGAACGTTCCTCGGTGGACTCGCCGCCAGTGCGTGGCGCCAGCGCACTCCCGCTGGCTATGCGTGGCTCCTGGGATGGTCCGTGGCCGCCGCCGTGCCGTGCGCGTTCCTTGCGCTTACAAACAGGACCACACCTCTTGCGATGGCCCTGCTCAGCCTCACGATGTTTCTGCTGTTTCTTTCGATGGGTCCGGTCAACACCTTGATTCTCGAAACGGCGCCCGCGACGCTTCGCGCCAGCGCGATGGCCGTTTCGATCTTCATGATTCACCTGTTCGGAGACCTCTGGTCGCCAAAGATCGTCGGCGCTATTTCGAAACACAGTTCCCTTGGGAAGGGTGTATTGGTTCTCCCGCTCGCGCTCATTCCCGCGGCGCTGCTCTGGCTTGGTCTCGCCCTGCGAATGCGGCAGCCTGCGGAGCGTCAGCCACAAATCGCGCCATGAATGCGCGTGAAGTAAGGCAAAGCCGGTTCACGCAGCAACCGTTGTTAACGGCGTCTGCATCACCGCCGCGAAACGCAGGCCGCGCGTGCTGGCGCGCAGTTCGTTGAAACCGAATTCTTCCAGCACGGCTTCGTAAATCGCCATGCCGGTCAGAATCACGTCCGCGCGCTTTCGGGGCAGCCCGACGATATTTCTGCGTTCGGACAGCGGCATCGACCAAAGTTCTTTCATCCAGCGATGAATCGAATCGAGCGTGATGCGCGCGCCTTCGATTTCCTGACGCCGATATTGATCGAGCGCGTATTCCATGCGCGCGAGAATCGTGGCGGCGCCGCCCGTCCCAATCAGCCGCGTGGCTTCGCGTCCTTTCGCGAGGTGTGGATTGACAATGGTGTGGATTCGTTCGGCGAAAAAAGCGCGCAGGTATTTCCGGCAACGGTCGAGTTCTGCCGGGGTCGGCGGATCCGAGGGCCTCAAGGTCTCCAGAAGTCGCACGCTGCCGAGCGGAAAGCTGTGCGTGAATTCAGGATGCTCGTTTTCGCCAATGATGAATTCGGCGCTGCCGCCGCCCACGTCGAGAATCAACAAACGTTGGCCCGCCAGCGTCGCGTCGGAACGGACTCCCTGGTAAACAAGGTCCGCCTCCTGATCTCCTGAAATAATATCAGCGTTGAGGCCGGAGGCGTTCTTGATCGCGTCGAGCAATTCCTGCTTGTTGACGGCATCGCGCGCGGCGCTCGTGGCGATGACGCGCAAAGAGACCGCGCCGTTCGTGCGAGCGACACCGGCGAATTGGGCAATGGCCCGCGCCGTGTCTTGAATCGAATCCTGCTGCAGCCGGTGCGTTTCGTAAAATCCTTTGCCGAGCCGCGTCTGTTCGCTCTCCTCGAGAATGGGAATGACGGAAGGCTTCTGCACATCGGCCACCAACAATTTCACCGAGTTGGTGCCGACATCGATGACGGCGCGGCGGACAGGGGTCATGGCGCGCAGAGATTGGCCGCAGGGCGAAAGTGAACTAAAGAAAATTTTGGTGAACTCGGTGTGACGGAGCGCTACTTCAGGAAGATGGCCCAGCCGTGAACTATATCATGCATCTTCTCGCGCTCTTCATCGGAGTATACATTGGTAGCGCGGCGCACGTAGAGACGGGGAGGTTTCAGAGCGCGACTAAGAGCGCGGATTTCCCAGTGATGCCCATTCGTCAACACGCGGTATTCAATCGACTCAACGTAAGGAGAGTTCGGAAGCGTTTCGAGATAGCGCGGAACCAATTGAGCAAGGTTAGTGGCGACAGCGTTGTGATCCCGCTGGTAATCTTCCAGCGCATTCACGATGGGTCGGTAGCTAAAATAAATATTGTCTTCTACTCGAAACCGGTGCCGAGCGACGTAAAGCCCACGCCCAACCTCGGATGCGAAAGCAATCACGGCGACAGCTAGAGACCAGATGATCAGCTTCTTCCGTCCGCTCCAAGGCATGACTAACTTGCGGCCTGCCCGGCCAGCACTGCCTCGATGCGTTCCTGCAATTCAGCAAAGATAACGTTCACGGGCCGATGTCCGTCGATGATCGTGAATCCGTAAATGGACTGAAGCCGCCTGAAGTGTTCCTCTACGAGCGTCTGGTATTTCAGAAATGAATCGAACATGTCGCGCGAGAGCCCCACGTCCATCCCGCTCTCCCAATAGTCGAGCGCCTGATTCTTTTGGAACGTGCGCTGGACGAGTTCCTCCGGAGAAACGTTCAGATAAAAAACCGCGTCCGGCACGAGTGCAATGCCGTAAAGGTTCTTGAGCCAGTCCTCATCCATGCCGCGCACGAGGTCGCGCGTCATGAGCGTGTAGATGTAGCGGTCGGCCAGGACCATCATGCCGGCGCGCAACGAGGGAAGAATGACGTTCTCCAACTGGTCGGCGAAATCAGTCGCGTAAAAAAGGCTGAGCGTGGTGTGGCTGAGGGTGTTGCCTTGTTGCGCGCGATCCAGTTCCTCGCTGACGAGAGTGGAGCGCTTCAGTCCCACTTGAATGGTAGCGTGACCGCAACCTTCCAGCCATTCCACCAGCCGGTTGATTTGTGTCGAGCGGCCGGAACCGTCCGCGCCTTCAATGACGATCAATTTGCCGGCGAGCTTGTCGAGATCGACGTTCGGAATGCCATCGCCGTAAAAGCGCCGCTTCGTGCGCGGCGGCAACACGATGATGTTCGGCCGGGGCCGGTTTTTTTTCATTCGCGTGGTCATGAGGCCCGGACTTTGGAGCGCGCAAACGCCGCGAGGTCGAGACGAGACGCGACGGTCTCCCGCACGAGCGACTGTTGCGTTTCAATCGGCTGGTTCGCGTTTACAGCGATGAGATGAAACTCATCGATCAGGCCCAAATACTGTTCGAGCATTCGCCCCTGAAAAATGCGGAAGCTTTCGTAGCGATCATTCGCGAGCCGCAGGTCCATTCCGGCCTCGAAATATTTCAATTCGGGCCGGCCATCGAGAATGCGCGCCAGGGACACTTCCAGGTCGGCTTTGAAAAAAAACGTGACGTCAGGCAGCGCGGCGAAGTTATAGACACCCCGCACCCAGCGCGGCGAGCAACCGCGTACCACGTCCCGAACGTAAGCGGTGAAGATGTACCGGTCGCACAACACAATGTAACCAGCGCGCAACAGCGGCATGAGTTGCCGTTCGTAACGATCGGCAAAATCCGTGGCGTGAATGAGGCTGAAGGTCGTAGGCGTGAGCAATTGCCGGTTCTTGCCTTTGCTCGTGGCCGATTTCACGACGTCCGAGGAGTTCCACTCGCTGAAAAAGACTTTGAGCCCCTGCACTTCCAGCCACTTCTTGAGCAAATGAATCTGGGTGGATTTGCCGGAGCCATCCAGGCCTTCCACGGCAATGAGCCGCCCGGGAAAGTTAAGTTCTGCAAACGTTTTCGTCACGACCGCCAACAAAGTACGCAGCGCGGCGGTGAAAACCAATTTGTTTTTGCGGAACGAAACAACGATCCGCGCTCCCCCGTGGGGAGAGGCAAGTCTCCAGGCCCGCCTGCGCGAATCGGCCCAACCCTTCGTCAGCCATTGGCCGACGGCAGCTAGGATAATCCCTGAGACCGTTTTCTCGTTTTGCCCTGATTCCACGCCGTTCCGCCATCGGGTAAGAATTACCACATGCGGCGGAACCACCATGAAGGGTCGGAGCCTTTCATCCTCATTGCCGAAGACAATGCCGATGACCGTCTCCTGCTCAAGTACGCCTTCCGTTCGGCGGGGGTGCGCAACTCCTATCAAATCGTAACGAATGGCGCGGAAGCCATCGCCTGGCTGGCCAAGGCCATGACCGTGCCGGAGGACCCGGCTTGTCCCAGGCCCGGACTTCTCGTGCTGGACATTCAAATGCCGGTAAAGACGGGATTCGAAGTCCTGGAATGGGTTCGTCAACAACCCACCTACCAGGCGCTCCCCGTGGTGGTCATGAGCGGACTCCATTCGCCCCAGGCCGTGGAACGCGCCCTGGCCCTCGGCGCGCACAGTTATCTTTTCAAGCCGGGCGATTACAGTGAACTGACGCGCTTCATTTCTGATTTCAGTCTGGTGCAATCCATCCAGGCGTCCTGAGCGGCTCGGAAACGCCGGACATTCTCGCCTGATAAGTCACAGAGGGCAGACAGCGAATTGCTTCGTTCTCCGCCGAAGTCCGAATTCCAAAATCTGGGCCGGACGGGCGACGTCTATCCAGTCCAGGCAATGAAATGTTTTCACTGTTTCCCTCGTGCCCCGGGCCGTTATCCTCGCGCAACTGATGGACAAGTTGCTACTCATCGATGACGAAGCGGACGTGCAGTATTCGTTCCGCCGCATCTTCGACTCCCCGGAGATTGAAATCGCGACCACGTCGAGCGGCGAAGAGGGACTCAAGCTCATTCCGAAATTCAAACCCGATCTGGTCATGATGGACGTGCGCATGGGCGGACTGAGTGGACTGGAGACGCTGCGGCGATTGCGCCAGAGCGATGCCAAGCTGCCCGTCATCATCATGACCGCTTACGGCACGACGCAGACCGCGATCGAAGCGATGAAGCTCGGCGCATTCGACTACGTGCTGAAGCCGTTCGATGTGCCGAAGCTCAAGGCGCTCGTCGGCAACGCGCTCGAAGCGGCGCGCGCGATGAAGAAAGTCGTGAGCTATCAGCCGTTGCTCGAATCAGAGGACTACGACATCGGCATCGTGGGCCGGACGGAAGCGATGCAGAACGTCTTCAAACTGATTGGCCAGCTTGCGATGAGTGACGCGACGGCGCTCATCACGGGAGAGAGCGGCACGGGCAAAGAATTGATTGCGCGCGCGATTTACGGCCACAGCCAACGAAACGACAAGCCGTTCCTGGCCATCAATTGCGCGGCGATTCCCGAAAATCTTCTGGAGAGCGAACTGTTCGGGCACGAGAAAGGTGCATTCACCGGCGCGACGAACCAGCGCATCGGCAAGTTCGAACAGTGCAACGGCGGCACTTTGTTCCTGGATGAAATCGGAGACATGACGCCCGCAACGCAGACAAAGATTTTGCGCGTGCTCCAGAACGGAACGTTCGAGCGCGTGGGTGGCAACCAGCCAATCAAGGTCGATGTGCGCATCATCGCCGCGACGAACAAACCGCTGGAGCAGGCAGTCGCCGACAAACAGTTCCGCGAAGATTTATTCTACCGCCTCAACGTCGTGCGCCTCCACGTGCCGCCACTGCGCGAGCGTCGCGCGGACATTCCACTGCTCGTCGATTATTTTCTGCAAAAGTTCGGGCAGAAGAACGCGCAGTCCCGGCCCATCGCGATCACGGACGAGGCGCTGCGCGCGCTGAAATCTTTTGATTGGCCGGGGAACGTTCGCGAATTGGAGAACGTAATGCACCGCGCGCTCGTTGTTTCAAAGGGCGACGCGATTTTAACCGCCGATTTGCCCCCCGAAGTGTCGAAGCAGGCGAGGGGCGAGGGACGAGAGGCGAGCGCCGGTGCAGCGGCCACGGGCGCGGCTGCTGTGGTCTCGGCGAACGACATGGGAGCCATCGCACAAACGCTCTTTCAACTGGCGCGGCGCGATCCGAAACTGAAAGTAATTCCGTTTCTCGAACGTGAAATGGTCATTCACGCGCTGAAGGAGACGAGGGGAAACCAGGTCCAGGCGGCGAAGATTCTTGGCATCACGCGCGCGACACTGCGCAAGCGGATCGAGAAATTCGGAATAACGCAGGAACTGGACATCAAGTAGGAGCGCGCCAGTCCAACGTTCAAGGTCCAAGGTCCATGGTCGTTCGAGCGAGAGACATGGGGAGACGTTCTGAAAAGAGCAAGGCCCGGCTTGCGCCGGGCCTCACCATGTTCGTCCAGTCGGACCTTCTGATGTCAAGCGCACGCCAGCACAAAGGGCCAACGCACGCAAAGGTTTTAGCTCGATGTAGGATCGGTCGGGTCCGTCCCGTTCACAAACTCGTCGGAATTGAGCACTCCGTCGGCATCGGCGTCGGCGGCAGGCGCGGAATCCGACGCGTAAATGGAGCCGAAGAAGCGGAGGCGCCATTCGTCGGAGATGCCATCACCCCAAGTCGAGGCCGAGCGATCTGAGAGCAAAATCAAACCATTGCTGGCTCGTGTTTGAAACAAGGCCACACCATTCGGCGAGCCCGAGAAGTGATTGAAGTAAACACGATACGCTGCCCCCGGGTCGGCATTGGCTGGCACCTGGACGGTAAGAATTGCCAGCACAGAATCGCCGGAAACACCGCTGACCGTGTTATCGAGCCAGGCCCCCGCCACGTTGTTGGCACTCTGCGAATCGCTCAACTCCGGACTTTGAAATCCCGGCGCCGTTTGGAACTGGATGGGCGCCACGATCGCGGGCGATCCATCCAATGCTTCGACACTCACGTTCAACATCATCACGCGCAGCGGATATTCGCCAGTCAGACTAATGTGCACCGGCAGCCGCAGCACCGCGTTCGCAGCAGCCACGGAATCGCCCACGCTCAATGTCGCCGCAGGGCGGGAAACGGATTTCCCGCGCGCTAGCCTTTTGGCGGGTGCCGCCGCCGGGGCTGCAAATCCACCCGTCAAAGTATTCGGAACTTCCACGACCTGCAGAGAACCGTTCGACCAATAGCGGGCGAACCATTTCAACGTCGGGTCAAGCGAGCGGCGGAATGTGACCCATACGTCATCCACGTTCAAACCTCCATCCCCCGTTGTGATGGTATTGATCGACACGTCGTCCCCAAACGACACTGTGGCAGAGGATCCGTCAGATGAATCCATGGCATTGAACAAGTCGCTATCCGATATCGCAAAGTTCAGGCCATAAACGGCGCTCTGGAACAAATCACTGACATCCGTGCTCCCGAGAGTCGTATCGCCAAAGTCCCCCGCATTAAACCAACGGAAGGGCGTGCAATCGCCAACGATGTACTGACGCGAGTCGAGCGTGACACGCTTGATGGAATTCGGTGCTCCGCCTCCCAGCGAGCCATCCGTCGGCACGTGAAGCGGGACCGGCTGCGAGACGCCATCAGCCGTCCCGGATGGATTGTGCAGTGCGATTCGGAACGCAGATCCATTAGGTGCACTTGCAGGGATGGGCAATCGGTACGCCCCCAACACCACTCTCCCATCGGCCGACTTGAACAACGTATTCTTGGCGATCGAATAAGTAATCAAATCCTGCGCCAGCGTATTATACAAATTTGTCTTCTCGTAGCGTTCGAGCCAACCCACCCCCAGCAGATTCGTGCTCGTGTTCAGAAAACCATAATTCGGCTGAATCGGCGCGTAACCCACCACATTCGTAACCAGCACCAGCACCAACACCCCATTATGATTCTCCGCGTTCGTCGTCACCGCTAGGATTGGCTTCATCACCATCGAACGGAAACCTGACTGGAGCGGATCAAGCGCTACGCCCGTCTCCCCGATCGCACTCAACCCCATCTGGAGCGAATACACCTTCTGTCCGGGAGCAGGCGCCAAAGTCACTGGCGCATAAAACTTCTGTCCGGCGGCGCCCACGAAATCACTCGACGCCTCACCTGTCGCGAAACCAAAACTGATGACATTCGTCCCCACAACCGGCACCGCATTCGTGCCGATGATGACGATATTCGTCGTATTGCCTGAATTCGTTCCGCCCAGCCCCGTCTCCGTCGCCTGACGAACCAGGTGCCAAGTGATCTCTGTCACATAAACCGTTCCGTTCGCACCGACAAACACGCCGATTGGGTCGCGCGCCGCCGCTGTGCCGGCAATCCCGCCCGGGCCATCCGCCCAGCCGGCAAACGGAGTACGCCACTGCGAACGCGGCACACCATAAAGAGTGCTTACCACTCCATTGGTATCAACCACCCGCACACGATGATTGAGCCGGTCCGCGACCACGATCGAACCATTAGGCGCGACCGCGAGACCGAAAGGTTGATTGAACCGCGCTGTGGCTCCCGGACCATCCGCGAAGCCGCGCCCGTTGCCGCCCGCGAACAAAGTGGTGAGGCCCGAAGAGGGATCGACAATATCGATGGCATGGGCACCGCTTTCACTCACGGCCAGCAACCCATTCTTGAGCACAGCAATGCCACGCGGCCTGTTCAAGCCACTCGTCACGAGAGTAATGGAACCATCCGGCGCAATGACGCGCACAGTGCCTCCCAGTTCAGTCACATACACATTACCTGCACCATCCAGTGCCAGTGCCGTGGGATTGATGAGCCCACTCACCGTTTCCAGGAGCGCGCCAGTGCTGCTGTATTTGCGCAAGCGGCCGTCCAGTTGGGTAATGACATACACCACATTCGATCCGTCCACAGCGACGCCCACGGGAGCGCGCAAGCGGGAGACGAACGTGGACGTCAGACTGCCGGCAGTGCCGGGCCGGCTGATTTTCCGAATCTTGCCGTTGTTCCGATCGGCCACGTAAAGATCGCCGCTCGTATCGGTCGCCACACCAAAGGGCCCATTGAACTTGGCGAACGCGAGCGTGTCCCCGTCATTGGCGCCGGTGCGAGCGGGGCTGGCCTGATTCGGTCCGCCGCCGAGGGTTTTGACTTGCACCACCGCTTGCGCGGTGAGCGTAGAGATTGCGATAGCGACAGCCAGCCCGCACATGCGGGACCCGCGCCATTCGCGAAACAAGGTTTTCATAGCTTTGTTCCGTTGAGGGTTGCGCGAGGGTTAGCGGTTTCTGGATGGATCAGCCGTGGCCCGCGCCGGGTCCGTCGTCGCATCAGGAGGAGTCGGGGCCGCAACCGGCTTGCCCGGATCAGTCCCTTCGTTCCTGGGTTTGGTCCAGTCATACGGCTTGGCGCTGTCCATAAAGGAATCTTTGGGTTCGGGGCGGTTGGCCATTTTGGTTTGCAGGAAATCGGTCGAGGCCACCTGGAAGCTGTCATCGCCAATGATGGTAGGAGTGATGAAGACGATGAGGTTGGCCTTGTCGCGGGACTTGTCGGATTTGTGGAAGAACCATTTGCCCAGGCCGGGGATGTCGCCCAACAGCGGGACTTTGTTCTCGAGATTGGCCGAGCGGTCGCTGATGAGGCCGCCGAGCACGAGCGTGTTGCCGCTCGGAATCATGACCTTGGTGTCCATGCGGCGAATGGCGTAGATGTTCGCGGTGTTCTCGAAACCATTCACGATCTGGCGGTCCACGCCCGCGATGTCCGAAACTTCGGGCTTCACTTCGAGGGAGATGTTGCTGTTGGCCGTGATGTGCGGCGTGACCATCAGAATGGTGCCGAGGTTACTGTAAGTGATTTCCGCGCCGGCCGGGCTGTTGGCGGAGCCAGGCGTAATCTTGAAGATCGGAAACGCGCGCGTGACAGACAAAACCGCCGGCTGGTGGTCCATGGTCACGGCCCGCGGTGTCGCCACCACTTCCGTGTCGTTGTCCGTGTTGAAGAATGAAACGACTGCGCTCAAACCGTCCGCGTTCAGGAAGGCGGTGGCTGGATGGAATCCTTTGACGGAATCGAGCGTAATGCCGTTTCCAGGAATGTAAGAGTAAGTCTCGCGGGTGGAAGATCTGCGCGGGACAGTGGTCGAGCCACCGCCAGGCGTCGGCACGGTAATAGACTCGCCGGGACGTTCGGTGACGACCGAGGAGGCGCCTTGATCAAGCCGTGCGTTGCCCCAACTCACATTTTGCGCCGCAAATGTTCCGGCCCAATCAATGCCTTTCACGCTGCGCGGGTTCTTCGCCGTTTCCCAGAGCTGCGCCTCGATGAGGACTTGCTTGGTGGGCGTATCGAGCCGGGCGATGAGTTCTTCGGCGGCGGGAAATTCCTTTTCGGTGGTGACGACGATGAGTTGGCTGGTGCGGGGATCGCCTTGCACGGAGCTGTTGGGGGAGAGTGTCTTTTTCAGAATGTCCACCACGTTCGTAGGCTGAGTGTATTTGAGCTGAATGATCTTGGAGAACATCGGGTCTGGCGCCTTCGGGTCTTTCACTGTGATGCGCGCGACCTTGATGCGCGGGTCATGCACGATTTGCAGGTTGTAAGTCTCGAGCACGGCCATAAGGGCGTCCTGGGCCGTGACGTTTTCCAAGCGCATGGTCACGTTGGGCTGGTTGGTGATGGTCTGGAGCTTGGGGTCGGGCAGATAGTTGAGCCCGGCCTGGCGCGCGAGATTCTTGACGGCGTCGATGAGCGGCACGTCATCAATGACGATGAGGGGCACGAGTTCGGCGGCGGCATTGGTGCGCGATACGTCGAGGATCGCGATGTTGGTGGGAATGGCCGACGCGGGCTGAACGGGCGCGGTCTTCACCTCGGCGGGCTGGGCCGCCGGCGGCGCATTCGTTGGATTTTGGGGCGCGGCATTTGTGGGCGCAGCCGGCGCGGGATCATTTTGGGGCGCGGCAATCGCGGGCGCGGCCGGCACGGGATCGTTTTGAGCGCGGACCGCGGTCGCCAAGGCGACGCAGCCAACCAAGAGCAGGACGTGTGTTTTCATAGTTGTGTAGGATTGATCGGTTCTGAATCGAATTAACTTAAACTCCTTCGCGCAATTTTAGTTCGCGGACTTCGCCGGGGCCGACGAGTTCCACGAGCACTGAGAAATCGCGAATTTCGCGGCAGCGAATGCGTACGATCTGGCCGCCATAGCACTTAATATCGGCGGTTTCGCCCACGGCCAGGGTGGCGCTATTGATGAGCGCCAGGCGCTGGCTCTTGATGCCAGAAATTCCCCTCAGGGTGAGCAGGTCAAACACGGCGCTGGGCACCGGCGCGGCGTTCGTCGTCACGACCGCCACGCGCGGGAGAGCATCCTTGCGGCGCGATGAGGTCGGAAAGAACGGATCTTTGCCCACTTCAGGATCGTTCACGAAGACCGATCGCGGAATAGCGGCTTCCGCCTTGGCTGGCGTGGCCGGCTGTTCGGCTGCACGAAGCGTTGTCCAGCACACTATCGCAGCCGCAATGGCCACGCATCTAGCGAATCCATTGGAGATTCTGCCCGGCCCATCGCGGCGCGCCGTGGAGTCGGCTTCCCACTGTTTCATTGGAATTAGTTGGGTTGAATTTTGGATTTTGGAACGAGTGTTCATGGCGCAATAGGTCTAACCAGCGTGAGCAGTTCCATCTTGAAACTCAGCTTCTCGCGGTACTCGCTGCTCGCATCAGTGGCTGGGGCGAGTTCGATGTTCTGGATGCGGATAAAGGGAAACGCATTTTCGAAGTCTGCGAGAAACTTGCCAAAATCATGATAGTGCGCTGTGCCACGCACGCTGAAAAGCGCGGCGCGGTAGGGGAACTTGGGAAAGACACCTACTTCCGCCGGCAGCTCCCGGCCGAATTGCGGTATTTCCACCCGGTAGTTCGCGCGAAACGTATTGAGAGTCTGAATGAGCCAGGAATACATGTCGTTGGGCGCGGCCATGGCGCCCTCGCGTTTCTGTAATTGGCGGGTGGCTTCCTGAAACTGTTCGTCCACCTGGACCTGCGTTTTGAGCGTGTTATTGCCGCGAGCAAGTTGCTCAGAGCTTTTCTGCGCGTCGGCGCGCGCGGTGCGCAAGGTCTGGCGCTGGGTGTTGATCAGCAGCAGCCAGATGGCCGCGCTGATGGCCAGGGTAATGATGGCAACGAGGACGATTCTGTCGCGTTTTTCTTTGGTGAGTTTGTTCATAGGGAAATAAATGAGTGAGTGAGTGAGTGAGTCACTGAGTCAGAATCTGACTGACTGACTTTTTGGCTTACTGACTTACTTTTTCTCATATTCGTCAGTCGTGAAGGTGGCGCTCCTTCTCTTCGAAGAACAATTGCAGGCCAAACGCGCGGAACATGCGTCCGCCTTCCAACTGCGGCGCGGAAAGGCTCGTCAGTTGAACTTTGTTGGTCTTGTGAAGTCTGGACTCGAAATAGGAATAATCTGCGAGGGCTTGTTTGTAGCTTTGGACTTTGTCGCCGTAGTCTTTGCCTTCGATCGTGAGGAGGATCCTTTCGGTGACGCTGGGGCCTTTGCCAATGGAGACCCCCGCCTCAGTGCGGGCTTTAGGAGCTTCGTTGAGAAGGAATGTTTGTTCGGTGCGCAGGTTGACCAGTTGCACGCCGTCAATCGGGACATGTTGCAGGGCGTTGAGTGTATTGGCCCAAAGCATCCGGTTGGTGGTGAATTGGTTGAGCGCGGAAAGTTTGTGTTCGAGGTCGCGGGTGTTATTGCGGTGATCGTTGATCTCCTGCACTCGTTTCTCGATCGATTTCCATTGTACGCCCAGTCCGGAGACCTCGGAGCGCACGGCGATGATCTTGAATTGGAGGGTGGCGCTGGCCAGCAGGACGAGGAACACGACGAAGGCTCCAATCCAAATGGAACGCTTGACGGGGTCTTTGCGGCGCATTTCTTCCGCCGCCTGGGCTTCAGCTAATAGGTTGATGCGAATAGGCATAAATCAAACAGCGCTGATGGCCGCGCCGACGGCGACGGCCAGTTGAGGTGAAACGTTGGCAAATTCGGCGGTCTGCTCCGGGTTGAGCGCCAGAGTGAAGCGGCTGGCCGGGTTCCATGCTTTGCAGGGAACGAGCAGTTCCATTTGGAGCGCCTGCACGAGCAGATCGCCCCGCGCGCAACCGCCGGAGACAAAAACTTGCGAGACTCCGACGTCTTGCTGGTGCTCGAAGAAGTCGATGAAAGCCCGGAGTTCGCGACCGAGGCTGCTCATCAAAGGTTCGAGGGAACTCTGCACTTCGGTAGGCATGCCGACCTTGATGCCTTCGGCTTCCGCGTAGCTGATGCCCATCGCGTCGGCCAGGCCTTGCGTGATGCGATCACCGCCCATGTTGATGATGCGGTGCATGATCAGTTCTCCCTGTTGCAGCATGCTGATGGTGCTGTTGCGAAAACCCAGGTCCACTATTGCGACAGCTTCGTTGGCGAAGACTTCCGGTTCGCTCAGTTCGAATGCGTTGAGTGGCCCGACGAGGCCGGGAACTACTTGCGCTGCATTCAGACCTGCGTCCCGCGCGGCCGCCGCGATATCGTCCGCGAGCTGGCGCTTACAGCCGCCCACGACTACTTTTTGTTTCTGTCCAGGGGCGGGCTTGGCTGAATCTTTCTCTCCGTTGGCGGAACGAGGAACCACTAACGAACAATCGAAGACATGATCGGGAAGGTCCTGTTGCAGGTAATTCTTGGTATTGAATTTGACCAGTTGCCGCATGTCATCCATCGGCATCGGAGGCATTTCCGCGCGGCGCACGACAGAATCGACCACGCCGAGAGAGACGACCACCGACTTGGAGTTCTCCCCCAGCGCGCCAACTACGCTTTTGAGGTGCTCCGCCAGGACATCGACGGAAAGCGAGGATTTCTCGTTAGGAGCATCCTGAATTGTATAACCAACGAGACTCAGTTGGTCACCTTTGTTCTGAACGTGGACAGCTTTAGTGTGACGACCACCGAGGTCGATGGCGATAATCTCATCGCGGCGCTTGGCGCGCGTGTTAAAAAAGGGCAGCGGCATACAGCGCTGTCCTTAGCAACCAAGATGCCACGGAATTTTCCTACGGCGCGACGGGACGATTTCTTACAAGTGTAGCGCAAAGGAACACGCTCGTCCCGTGTATGGAAAAAGTGTCTTGTTGTCGCGCGTAACGACCCCCGATTCACGTTCTTGGATCACGTCTCTAGACTGGTGCCGGGCAGTCTGCTACCTACTCCGCGCATGGAGCGCAGTTCGCTCAACAACGCCAAACGCATCGTCGTGAAGCTCGGCACTGCCGTGCTCACGGACGAACGCAAGCAGCCCGATGTGGCGCGCATGGGCCAACTGGTCCGGCAAATCGCGCAGCTTCGGCAGGCCGGCAAAGAAATCATTATCGTCACGTCGGGTGCCGTCGGTGCTGGAATGGGTGTGCTCGCTTTCGAAAAGCGGCCTGAGTCCGTGGCGGAACAACAGGCCTGCGCCGCCATCGGCCAGTCGCGGTTGATGGCGACTTACGAAAAACTTTTCGCCGAATACCAGCTCCACGTCGCGCAAGTCCTGCTCACGCACGCAGACCTGCAGCACGAGGAGCGGCATCGTAATGTGCGCAACACCCTCACCACCCTGCTCCGCCGCGGCGTCATTCCCATCATCAATGAAAATGACGCCGTCTCGACGACGGAATTGAAGTTCGGCGACAACGACAAACTTTCCGCTCTGGTGGCCGCGCTGTTGCCGGCGGACCTCCTGATCATTCTCACCAGCGTGGAAGGCGTGATTGAAAACTTTGGCAGGGACAACGCACGCAGGCTCTCCGTCGTAACCGAGATTGATTCACACATCGAAGACCTTGCCGGCGGAACGACGAGTGCGACGGCTGTGGGCGGAATGAAATCAAAAATCGAGGCGGCGAAGGTTGTCGTCCGCACGGGTATTCCGCTTGTCATCGCGGCTGGAGAGAAGGCAACCGTGCTGAATGAGATCATGCGTGGTGACGACGTTGGTACGCTGTTCCTGTCCAAGCCGGAAAAGTTGCGCGGGCGGAAGCGTTGGATTGCTTTCTTTCATCATCCGCGCGGGACCGTGTTTGTGGATGCTGGAGCGAAACGCGCGCTGACGGAAAATGGCAAGAGCCTGCTGCCGCCCGGCGTCACGCGTTGCGAAGGAGAATTCGAGGCCGGCGACATTGTGAGCATCTGCGACGAGGAAGGCATCGAATTCGCCCGCGGCATGTCCGGCTACAGTTCGAAGGACATCTGCGCGCACAAGATTGCTGGTGGCGAGATCGTGCACCGGGATGACCTGGTAATCCTTTGATGAACATCGAACACTCAACATCGAACGCCGAACATCGAATGGGCCGGGGCGCGCCACCTTCGATGTTCGATGCTCAGTGTTCGGTGTTCGATGTTGTTTCTTTCTGATGAAACGTCCCGCCATCAACGATCTCCTCGCCGTCATGGCGCGACTGCGCTCCCCCAACGGCTGCCCGTGGGACCGCGAACAGGACCACATGACTCTCCGGTTCCACGCCGTCGAGGAAGTCTATGAACTGCTCGATGCCATCGAGGCTCGAGACGATCACGAGATGGCCGAGGAGCTAGGCGACCTGTTGCTGCAAGTCGTCTTTCACTGTCAGCTCGCGAAAGAGCGCGGCGCCTTCGACTTCGAAAAGGTTGCGCGGCACATCACGGACAAACTCATTCGCCGCCATCCACACGTCTTTGGCAACGTAAACGTAAAGGACGTGGATCAGGTCTGGGCGAACTGGGAACAAATCAAACGCGCGGAGAAAAAAGGAACGAAGCACGAACGCCCATCCGCGTTCGATGGAATTCCACATCATCTTCCCGCGCTGCTCCGCGCCGAAAAGCTTGTCAAGAAAGCGCGCAAAGCGGCGTTGCTGAAAAGCGGTGAACCAAAGCGAAAGATTTCAAAGGCGAAGTTGAGCCAGCAACTCTTTGCGCTCGCTGAAACTGCGCAGCAACGCGGTTGGTCCGCCGAGGAGTTACTCCGATCCGAAGCTCGCAAGCGCGAAAGGAAGTGGCGGAGGGCCGAAGCGCGTATCCCCGCAAAGTCTTCCCGCTGAGCTTGTCTGCGTTCGTTCCCCTCGCTAGTGTCCACGGCCAATCCTTATGAGCGAACTCAAGTTTTCCTGCCCGCATTGCGCTCAACACATCAGTTGCGATCCAGCCTGGGCGGGCCATTCGATTCAGTGCCCGTCCTGCCAGCAGCAGATCGCAGTGCCGACAGCGCCGCAGCCGCAGACAGGCTTGCGGGTTTCTTCTGCCGGAGCAGGTCCGCCGCCAATTACGCCCGCTCCGGTCCCGGCACACATTCAGGCACGGCCCGCTCCTGCGCAGCCCACGCGACCGTGGTCAGGCTTGGCCATCGCATCTCTGGCGCTGTGTGCCTTTGGCTTCTTCGGATGGATTCCCGGAGTCATCTGCGGTCACATGGCCAAGACTCGTATCCGGCTGAATCCGAATCTGCGCGGGAACGGCCTGGCCACGGCAGGTTTGATCATCAATTACACATTCCTTGCGCTCCTGACCATGTGTATCGCGGTGGCCTGCTTCATGAATTACTACGTTAAACCGCAAAGACAAAAACGCCTCGCGCAGGAACGAAGAGAACAGGCCGCCGCACAAGCCGCCAGAAATGCCCAGCGCAACGAACAATATCAGCGGGACCTTGCCGAGAATCGCATTCCTTATCGTGAGCCGAAACTGGAAATACCAACAAACGCCGTGAGCGGGCAAATTGGGGGAAAACCGTTTCGCTACGAACACGCCATCGCCAGCCAGAACTCTTTCGTGTTACGAGAGGGCAGCTTCTCAAGAGCGGAACGGCAAATTTCGATTACCACGTGGGTCAAGCCATCCGACCTCGCTGGCAAGGAATTGCTCGTGACTCCTGACATGCGCAACCCGCGCCTGCACGTCACCGCCGAATGGCTCGACGACGCGAAGAAAGATCAGCGAAACTGGAAGCCGTGGGGCTATTCGCTCCGGATGAAGTTCGGTCCCATCGAGAATGGACAAATGAGCGGCAGCATCGACTTGCGAATGCCGGGAACGCCACCGACCGCGATCAAGGGAAACTTCGTTGCCGCAGTGAAGTAAGCGTGCCCCCAGCATCTTGCCGGCAGGTTGGAAATTCGCCGAAGAGCGAGCAGGATGCTCGCGGCCCGCCGTCAGAACTTCACCTGCTCCAGATATTTCAAACTCTCGGGAATGTGCTGCGCCGCGGCGTCCGCTTCGTCTTCGATGAAATACCATTTCACTCCCGCGCGCTTCGCCGCCGCCAGAATCGCTGGCCAGTCCATTACTCCGGTGCCGAGCGTCACGTCATTGTTCACGTCAGACTTGCCGGTGAAATCGCCTTTGGTGCCGACCTTCATGTCCTTCACGTGCATCAGTTCGAAACGACTGCCATACTTGTTCAACAGCTTCACCGGGTCCGCGCCCGGATGCACTACCCAGAACGTGTCCATCTGGTAGTGAACGAATTTCGGATTCGTTTCCGCCATGAGGAGATCAAAGAGCGTTCCGTCCTTGTGCGGTCGAAACTCGTATCCGTGCGTGTGATAGAAAAACTTGATGCCATGCTCGGCCAGCACTTCGCCCGCTTTGTTGAACACAGCGGCAGCATCGCGCGCTTCCTTTTCGTCGAACTCACCCTGGTGAGGAATCCACGCGCAGCCGGCGTACTTCAATCCCAACGCCTCCGCCTCGTGCGCCACTTGGTGAGCATTCGTTCGATACATATCGAAAGAGAAGTGCCCGCTTATCGCCTTCAATCCGTTCGCGTCGAGCAGCGCGAGAAACTTGTCCGGCGGCATATTGTAAGTGCTGGCGAGCTCCACGTATTGGATTCCGTAACCCTTCACCTTCGCCATCGTGCCGGGGACATCTTTGGCGAAATCGCCGCGCAAGCTGTAAAGCTGCAAACCAATCGGGCCTTTGAAACTCGCGCCCGTGCCCACGGACTTGGTGGCCGTGCAACCGCTGAGCAGTGAAACTGCCAGCGCAGAAGAACAAACAAACGCGAACAATGTGGAGTGCTTCATGCGCGCGATTTAGCCGCACCGCTGCGCGCGCGGCAAGCGTTTGTAGCTTGCAGCCCAGGCTTTAGCCTGTTTGGCGCTGTTGAATTGCGACGCACCTGAGGACAGGCTAAAGCCCGGACCACAAACTGCGAGCCATCTCAGCGCAACGACGCGCGCTCGGAATTCTTCTCGCTGATGCACCAGAGCGCCTTGTGCGTGCGAATAAAGATTTCGCCATTGGAAATTGCGGGCGTCGCGTTCGACATTTCCTTCAATGGATTCGTTGCCGCGAGTTCAAACTTCTCCGGGTCTGCTTTCATCACCAGCGTGTCGCCCGAACGGTTGACAACATAAAGATTATCGCCTGCCATGACCATCGATCCCCAGATCTCTCCGGTGCCGCCGCTTGGCTTCAAACGCTCCGTCCACTTCTCTTTGCCGCTCGCCAGCTCGATGCACTGTGCGATGCCGTCCATGTTGCAGAGGAAGACATGACCTTTGGTGATGACTCCCGTGCTGAGTCGGTTCTTTTTTTCCCGTTGCACAGCCCAAAGCTTCTTGTCCGAAACGTCGCCCGTGCCGCCGGCCTTCACCGCAACCGTCGCGCCGAAAAACCCGCCCGCTCCGAGAATCACGCCCTCACCCGCCATCACTGACGTGTAAACCAATGGATTGAGTCCGCCGCACTTCCAGATTTCCTGTCCGGTCTTCGGATTGAAGCCGCGCATTTCGTTTGCGATGCTGAGCACCACGTCGTTGCGATTGCCTGTCTTCACGATCAGCGGAGTGCACCATGAACCAATCATGCCGTCCATCTTCCCGGCGAACCCATCGAACCGCTCGGGCGGATGGACCTCCGGCAAATCGACCTGCCACGCCGTCTTTCCCGTCCTCTTGTCCAGCGCGATGAGGAAGTTGCGCGGACCGGGACCGAAGTGCAGCAGGCACAAGTCATCGTAAATGATCGGCGAACTTCCGTAACCCCACTCATGATCCTGCTTGCCGAGGTCGCGTTTCCACAACTCCTTGCCGTTCATGTCGTAGCAAACAATTCCCGCGGATCCGAACCACGCGATCGCACGCTCGCCATCCGTCACCGGCGTGGCTGCGCCGTAAGGATTGTCCTCGTGCGTGCGCTCGTTCCCGGTGTAGCTCGTGCCGGACTGCCAGAGGACTTTGCCGTTCTTCCGATCAAGGCAGATGACCTCACGTTTCTCGCCCGCGGCTTGCGTGATGAAAATCTTCTCCTCCCAGACAATCGGCGACCCATTTCCTTTGTCCGGCAATGGCGCGCGCCAACGCACGTTCTCCGTCGCGCTCCATTTCACCGGCGCACTCTTCTCCGGCGAGATGCCGTGGCCATCATTACGCCAGGCCGGCCAGTTCGCGGCCCACACGCTCACCGCTCCCGTGAAGAAAATGGAAAATAAAACCTTCGCTTTCATGCGCGGATTCTCATTCTTCCCCGGCTGATGGCAACCATGAATGCTCGAGTGGCGTCTGCGCTCGTGTAAAACCTATGAGCAATCAGGCGCCCCGCGAGTCCAATGACCGTTTGAACGCGCCCAGTGAACTCGTGCATGCTCCTCGCTCACCGATTCTGTTCGGCTTTGCACTCGCACTGGTCGGCGTGCTATCGCCCCTTGCGGTTAGAGCCGCCGCGCCAGCAAATGCAACGAGAACGAATAGCTTGCCGCTCTATGAATTGAAGATTTCCCCGACCGAATGGACGAAACTTCAACGCAATCCTGGCTCGGACGAACGGCATCCGGCCACGTTCATCGCTGGCGGAAAGGAGTATTCAGTCGGCGTTCGTTATCGCGGCGATTGGGCGCGCACCTGGCCGAAGAAGCCGCTCAAAATATTTTTCGAGAAGGGCAAGGAGTTCGAGGGCAACGAAGTTCTGAACCTGAACTCCTGCTGGCGCGACCCGGCGTTCGTGCGCGAGCATCTTGCGTATCACGTCTATGCGGCCTGCGGCGTTCCATCATCCAGGACTCGGATGGTGCGGCTGCACCTGAACGGCCAGTTCTACGGCCTGTTCGTCGAAGTCGAACAGCCGGAGAAAGGATTTCTGAAGCGGACGAATCTGAAAGGCGCGGCGGTTTACAAAGCCAATTCGCCCGCGCAACGCTCGGACGCGCGCGACCTCGGCAACGAGTCATCCTTTCGTGCGCATTGGGAGAAGGAAACGCGGCAGGCCGAAGACTATCGCGATCTCCAGACGTTCTGCCGCGCGCTCGCGACCGCGACAAACGTAAACGAGTTCTTCACAACGCACGTGGACCTCGATGAATACATCAATTACCAGGCCGCCACCGCGCTGGTGCAGAACTGGGACTGCTTCAACAAAAACCATTTCATGCTCCGCGACACGCTCGGCTCGAAGAAATGGCTGATGGTTCCGTGGGACCTCGACCGCACGTTTGGCGACCATTGGCACGGCCATTTCGATGAAGCGCAGCTTCCGCTGCGGATCGGAACGTCAGCGTTGCCGGGACCAACAGGCTGGAACCGGCTCTATGATAAGTTTTTCAACGAGCCAGCGTTACGAGCGCGTTTTCTGGATCGGCTCGAAACGGTGCTGCAAAAGGAGTTCACGCGCGAAAAGCTGTTTCCAATCCTGGACCAGTGGGAATCCGAACTGCGCGCCGATGTCGCGCTGGATCGCAGACGCTGGCCCAATCGAGGTGCCGGGAACTTCCATCAGGGAATCGAAGAACTGAAACGCTACATCGATGAACGCCGTGCCTATCTCCTGAGGGAAATCAAAGCGCAGCGCGGAAAATGAACCGTTGATTCAACCGCCATGAGTCTTATCCCGCATCTTCAATTCTAATCTTCCGCGGCCACTGCTGATTCGCTTCCCAATACGTTTTCTTCAACTTGATCTCCGGATCCTCCGCGCTCGGCTGCACGCGGCCTTCCTCATCAATCGCCCGCGAAACCACTTTGTGCTCGCCCGCGGCTGGTGTTTTCCAGTCAAAGCTGAAGAACCGCCACGTGTATTTGTCTTTGGGCGAACGGTCGATCTTCGCCGGTTGCCACCCGCCATCATCAATTTTCACTTCCACGGTCTTGATTGGCGTTCCATCGCCCCAGGCCGCGCCCGTCAAGCGAACCGTTCCGTCCTTCAACTTCACCGCGCGCGCGATAATCGACTTCACGTCCATCGGCCCAACGCTCGTGAGTCGCCAGATCGTTTTGTCGCCGCGCTCTTCACCGCGCAGCGTCACATATTCCTGCGCCATGTATTTGCTCATGTAACGCCGGTCGATGACCTCGATACGATTCAACCACTTCACCCACGAAATCCCAAACCAGCCTGGCACCACAAGTCGCAACGGAAACCCATGCTCCTTCGGCAACGGCTCGCCGTTTATCTCGTAGCACAGCAATATCTCATCGCGCATGGCGTCATTGATATGGAGACTGCGCGCGAAGTTTTGCGGATAATCCTTGTCGCGAATCTTTTCCACTTTTTCATCGACGCCAAAAAACACGACTTCGATGCCGCGCTTGAGCGGCGCGCATTCATCAAGCAAATCTGCGAGAGGCGCACCGGTCCATTTCACGTTTCCAATCGCGCCCATGAAGGCCACACCAAGGCCGTTGCCGCCACACTCCAGTGTGGCGGTGACGGTCCTGCGTTTTCGACGTTTGATCTCGTCCAGCGTCAGTTTCTTCGCCTTGCGGACGAGTCCAGAGATCTCCAGTGCGTAATTTTCCACTTTCACTTCCGGCACACCGTAATGCTTCACCTCGTAAAGATTCTCAGTCTTCGTCTGCCAGGTCGTGAGGTCCTGCCACCGCGTCTGTTTCCGTCCGCCGGGCTGCACATCGAGGAACGGAATCAACACACCGCCCTCCTCCGCTTCCGGCCCGCCGAACAGCGTGAGCGGATATTGCGCGAATGCGAGCGCGGCGACGGCGACGCTGCCTTTGATCATTTCGCGACGGGTTACGCCGCGCTGAATGTTGGTTTTCATTTTGATTGGGTAAACAGTGTTCTATCCGGTCTGCGCAGAAACTCGATCAAATCAGCAACGTCCTGCTCGTTCATCGCCGCCTCAAGCCCGTCTGGCATCAACGATTTCCCGCTCGTCTTCAACTCTTTCAACTCGGAACGCTTGAACGTGATGTCCGGCTCGTTGGCCCGCCGCAAGGTCACGGTCGTCGCCGACTCATTCGCGATGAAGCCAGAGTAGCTCTCGCCGCTCTTTGTTTCAGCATTGTAAGCCACGAAATCCGGCAACACCTGCCGGCTCGGATCGAGAATCTGCACCAGTAACGTCTCGCGCGGCTGCTGCCCGGTGCCGGAAAGGTCCGGCCCCACGTTCGCGCCCACGCCCTGCATTCGATGACACACGGCGCAGTTCTTCTCGAACACCGCCGCGCCGCGTTTCTGGTCCGCGGCCAGCTTCAACGCCGGTCGATACTTCTGCACCACTGCTTCGCGATCGGGCGACACCGCGCTTTTGAATAGTTCGATAGCGCGCGCCTTTATTTCCGCGTCGGAAAACTTCTCCAAGGCCTGGCGTGTCGCGGGATCGATTTCTACTGGCGTAAGTTTGTTTTCTTGAATCGCGCGTTCGAGTGCAAGCGCTGCGTTGCGAGAGCGAATGGCCGACGAAACGATTTGCCGCCGGACTGATTTCGGCGTCTCAGACAATTTGTCGAACACGTCCTGAATAGCCCCGGCGTCCCCTGATTCCATGACAACCCGAGCCGCCGCGGTTTGCACAGTTTCAGTTTCACTTGCGCGCACCAACCGGGCGCAAGCCCCTGGCTCGAGCAGCCGAATCGCCGCAAGGCGAACCCGCAGCGGAACGGCAGCGTCTCGCGACACATCTTCCGCAGTTGCCACAAGCGAAGACACCAACTGCCCCGTGGTGTCTGACACGTAGAATTCCTTTCTGGACTTGAAGCCATCCGCAAACGCGCCAGCAACGGTAATCCGTTCAATAGACTTCCAGTTCGCCAACCATTTGAGCGCCGCCTGCTTGTCTTCCGTATTCGTCCCTGCAGCGATCATGCGTGCCGCGCGTGCCAGCAATGCGAGTTGCGCATCCCGTGGCTCCCGAAGCGTCCCGGCAAGACGATCGATCAGCAACCACGGGCGGGGGCCAACACTGCCGAGAATTGCCAATGACTGCCACTCATCCAGCCCCTCATGCCCCGCGATTTGCGCCAGCGCATCGAGTTTCAGCTCATCCTCCCTGAATGCGCCTAGCGAACACGCGAGTTGCAAGCGCACGCGCGGGTCCGGGTCGCCGGCCATCGCAGCCAGTCTCTTCAACACCGCTACTGACGAATCCTGTTTGATCATTTTAGTCGCATTGCTCTCCAGCAAACGAATCGCGTGCGCTCTGATTGCCGGGTGTTGGTCGCGCAGTCCGGCATCATTAAGTTGCGGCAGGAGACTGAACGCGTGCAGACGGCTCTGCGGCTTTGAGCCTTTGCGTGCGATCTTTTCGAGAGCCGCAGCGACGTCCCGCGCGTCCCGCTCGACCAACAGCCTGTGCGCTGTGTCGCGCGTCCAGCCGTTGTCGCTTTCCAGTACCTTGACGAGTTCGAAGTTTGACGCTCGCGAAAGCTGCTCCACCTTCGTTGCCCTTGTTCCCTTGCTGTGAACTCTCCAGATACGCCCGTGCTCTTCGCCTTTGCGCCAATCCACTTTGTCGCGCAGTTCCGGCGCGACCCAAGCCGGGTGTTCGACGAGATCGCGATAGAAATCGACGATGTAGAGTGCTTCGTCCGGCCCAGTGGCAGTAAACACGCCGTGGAACCAACGATCGGTTGATGCTAGGAATTCCTTGTTTGTGTGCGCGTATTCGGCGGTGAACGTCGAGCCGTTTGGTTTCAACACGCGGCCCTGCACAATATTCTGCACTGGTTCGCATACGAAGTAATTGCCGCGATACTCGTCCTGCAAGGCTGTGCCGCGATAAATGCTCGGCCCGCACGCGCTCGTGAAAAAACCAATCGGCTGCGGAATGAGCAGCGTGGGCGGCGTAAGTGAGAACACTCGGTTACCATCGTTGGTTGGGGATATCGACGGCACGATATCCGTGCCCGCGAGCAACGGCTGACGTTCAAGGTATCGATCTTCTATGACGACATGACGAATCGGCGTGGCATTGAAGACCGGAAAGCGATTGCCCCAATCATCGTGGCCCATGCCGAACTGGGAGTTGCCGGAGATGGCCTCAAACTGTTTCGTGTCGGGCCGAAAACGAAAGTCGCGTCGGCGAATCGAACCGGCCTTTGTGCCATCGGCCCATTTCACTTCGCCGTCGCTGCGGCCGTTCGCTCCGTAAATCCAGTTGTCGATGCCCCAGAACAAACCGTTCACACGCAGTTGCTGATTGCCCTCCGAAAACCCAGTCAGGATTTTTTCGCGCACGTCGGCACGGCCATCGCCATTCGTGTCCGCCAGGAACCAGATGTCCGGCGCAGCGGTCACGAGCACGCCGTTCTTCCACGCCATGACTCCGTTAGGAAACGCCAGATTCGTCGCGAAGATCACGGCATATTCATAACGCCCATCGCCATTTCGATCTTCGAGCAAACGGATTCGGCCATTCACCGGGCCGGAAGGATAGTCCGTCATCTCCGCCACGAACATTCGCCCATCGGCGTCCCACGCGATGGCGACCGGCGCGCGCACGTCGGGTTCAGCGGCGACAAGTTCGACGGTGAGATTCGAATCGGCGAGTTGAAATGTTTTCAGCTCGTCAGTCGGCGAAAGGGGACTGCTGGCAGCAGCGCAACGCGCTGCGCCAGCCGCAATCCCAAAGCAAGTCACGATGACGGTGAGCCGCTTCATGTGATGCGACACGTTGTACGCGTGCCTGCGTCCAGACGCCAGCGGGAATCCCACAACAGGAAGCGGCGGACCGCGAGTCCGCCGAAATTCCAGTCGCTCTTGCGACGGATTCGCCCGCCATTCTTTCGCTCAACGGGGAGCCGTGCCGGCGACGCTGAGGCTCAAATCAATCTCGTTCGAGACTTTGTCCTCTCCCTTTCCAGCGTTGATGCCGAAGTCACTGCGCTTGATGACGAAATTCGAGCGTACGACAAGCAAATCACCCTTTTTGCCGGGCATCCGCTGCTGCAACTTGTCCTTGAGGTAAGTCAACTTCACCGGCGTCGTTATTTCCTTTGTCACGCCTTTGACCGTGAGCGTGCCGACCGCGTCCGCCGTCGTGATATTGGCCTCCGTCTTCACGTTCCTGAGGCTCCCAAGCTCGAACGCAATCTCAGGAAACTTTGCCACGTTCATCCACATCTCACCGTGCAGATGCTCCTTCATCGTCGGGTTGCCGACGTGCAACGAGTTCGCAGCGACGATGATTTTGCCCTTCGTTGCCGAGGGATTCTCCGGGTCGAATGTCACCGTCCCGGAAATTCCGCTGGCCGTGCCATTAATGGATTCCAGCGGCGCGTCAGTCTTGAAGACGACATTGTTCACGCCTTTCGGGTCTTTGAAGTTGAACTCAATCGGCGCCGCAAGAGCTGTTGCCGCAGTTACGAGCACTAAGAGGGTAATTGCATTTTTTATCATAATGTTTGTTTCTCAAGAGACTGCATCGTTTTCAAAACGTTTCTGTTTGGTAGGTCTTCGCTTCGCGGACAACTCGAACACCCTCGGTCCCCGGAGGCGCGGTGACGACGCCTTTGGACCCATGTGTCCGATAGTTCAACACGAGGGAAGCATTCGTATCGGCCTTATGGTACTCGCATTCTTCCAGGCGCATCCAGGAACCGACACCTAGAGCGTACACCAACCATCCGCCCGGCAATGCTCCGGAGTGCACCTGACGACCACCTGAGGAAACCCGGTAGTGACCCTTGTAAGCGGCTCCTTCCGTGCCGGTGAGCTTCACTTTGGTAATAGTGCAGCCCGTCGCGAAGAGACCGACGATTACCATGAGCGCGGTGCTGCGCAGCGTTTTCATAGGTCGTTCAACACTCACATTTGTGAACCAGTATTCTTCCCACGGACCAAAAACGAAACACCCGCAAGCATCGCCGAAACCATTAGCCCCGCGCCGAGCAATTCGACGCCGGGACTGAAATCATTTTCCACTTTGGGGTAATCGATCTCGGTCACCGGATCTTTTTCCATGCGCGTGCGCGTTGTCTTGGTCCAGCCGCGGTTTGCACCGAGGGCAAGCCATGCGGTCACAGAAATCACCGCGCAAAAAAGTCCCGCGACACGCCAAGTCCTCCTCGTCACAGATTATTTCGCATCCGCGCGCTCCGTTGGCGCGATGCAATAGAGGTTCTGCTTGCCGCGCAGGAACATTTCGCGACCGACCACCGCGGGCGATGCATCAAACCGGTCGTCCAGCTTGTTGGTCGCCAACACTTCGACCTTGTCGCTCTTCTTGAGCACCAGCGCACCACCGTCGCGGCCCACCAGATAAACACGTCCTGCCGCGCCGACGGGCGACGCATATACGTTCGCGATGCCCGTCAAACGTTCCGCATTAATCAACGGCTGGCCGCTCTTCGCATCCAGCACCGTCAGGATCGCGTTGTTGTTCGCGTAGAAATAAAGGCGGTCGTCGTAGAGCAACGGCGATGGGACATACGGCGTGCTCTTGTTGTAAGTCCACGCGATGGCGTCGGTGCCGGCGAGTTCACCGGTTTTGCCGAGCTTCACGGCGAACAGCGCGTTGCCGCGGAAGCCGCTCATGGAATAGACCATGCCGTTGCCCGCGACGGGACTCGGAATCACATTGGCGGTGAGCGGACCGACCGACCAGATTTCTTTGCCGCTCGTGAGATCATAGCTGCGCACCTTGCGGCTGGCGTTCACGATAACCTGCGCCACTCCGCCGTGCTGTACGATGAGTGGCGTACCCCACGTCGTAGGCTCATCGCGCTTCTGTTTCCAAAGTTCCTTGCCCGTGACTTTGTCGAATGCGGCGATGAAGTCCTCGTCTTCATGGTCCCAGTTTACGACGAGCGTGTTGCCGCGCAGAGCCGGCGAACTGCCTTCACCAAACCCGTTCGCGCTGCGCATTTTCCCGAGGTCCTTTTGCCACTTCACGTTGCCCTTGAGGTCCAGGCAATAAAGGCCGCGCGAGCCGTAATACGCGAAAACATGCTCGCCGTCAGTCGCAGGCGATCCAGATGCGAACGAGCCATCGGGGTGATGCCCTTCGTGCGGAAGTTCTTCCCGCAGCATTTTCTGCCACACGACGTTGCCGGTGACGCGGTCGATGGCAATCACGGTGAACTGAAAGGGCGTCGTGGGCGGACCACCGCCGCCGAAACCGCCGCGGCGCCCGCCACCTTGACCACCCTGCCCTCCGCCGGGACCGCCAGGCTGACCTTGTCCACCCGGTCCGCCCGGACGACGGCGCGGTTGCTGGCCGTCAGCGCCAGCAGGCGGCGGCTGTTGTTGCAATCCGGCGAACTGCGGCGCGATATTCAAATTCAAGTTCGCCTCCGGCTTCTTCGCCACGGGAATAGCAGACTGAATGAAAACCAAATTGTCCCAAATGATCGGCGTGCCATTCCCCTCGCCGGAAAGCTTGAACTTCCACTTCACGTTCTTGCTCTCACTCCACTCGGTCGGCGGATCAGCATTCGGCGACGTGCCATCAGCGCGCGGCCCGCGCCACTGGCCCCAATTCTGTTCCGCCGTCCCGGCGTTCGCGAAATTCGCAGCGGCCACGCCACCGACGAGTAGTGCAATGAGTTTGTTTGTGTTCATGATTTATGTAGTGAGCGCGGCCCGTGTTCGCCGGACCAAATCGTTGTCCTTGTCGCCGGAACCTTTCAGGTTGAAGACACTCGCGGCGAGATAGCGGTCGCGCCACTGCGGCGCCATGAATTCGTAGTCCTCCAACACCGCGGAACTGAATTTGTAGTCGTGCGAATCGCGGCCCTTCAGGAAGATCAAGCGGCGCGCGGCATCGGCAATCGGCTTCGGGTCCGGATTCTCTTTCAAGTGAGCCAAAAGCTTTCGCGCCGCAGTGAGCTTGTCTTTGCTCACCTCGGCAAAGATTTCCTCCACCGCGCCTGCGCCGGATTCCTTCACTGCGACCGGCTCCAGCGAATCGATGTGAATGCCTTTGTCTTTGCTGTTGCCACGGAACAGCGGCATGAACGCAGCATTCTGGAGCAGCAGCAGCTTTCGCGTTTCCTCATGACGGCAATGTTGAAACGCGTAGTGCGTCGCGTTCGTGAAAGTCGTCGCGTGCAACGCAAGAATTCCCGGCTGACGGATTAACAGCTCCCCTGCTCCATCGAAGAACGCATCCCAAAGCGACTCCGGTGCAACTCCACGGTTCAGCAACTCAATCGCCCTCGCGCTGGTGTCATTCGCCGAGCCATCGCGGATCGCCGAGAGCATTTCGCGCGTCGCTTCGCCATCTTTCTTTCCATCGAGCCATCCGGTGCGCACCTGCTTCAGGTTCTCCAGATTGCGGCGGAACGGGCGGTCCGGACTCAAATCAACCTTCGCAGGATTCTCGTTGGTGCCAGGGTGATCGAGAATTGCATACACAAGCGACCGCAACACCGGCTCGGCATGACGCCAGCCAATTGCTTCCAACGTCCGGAAACTGTTCGCCACATAAATCTCCTTGTGGCCGATCTCGCGGAAATCTCGCGCGCCATAACGGCAGAGCACTTCGAAAACCTCATGCGCGCCAGCCGTGCGGCCAAAACCGACAATCGCCACGTCCGCTGCCGCTTCGTCCCAATTGTCGAGCGCTTCGATGAGCGCCTGCTTCGCTTTGTGACTCGGCGGAATAGACGCTTCATTCACCGCGCCCAGCGCCCAATCGCCCTGTTGCAGGTCCTGCGCCTGGGATGATTTGAACGCGTCGATGGCCCAGAAAATCGGCAGCCAGCGATCGGTGTCCGGCGAAGCGAGGCTGGCGAGGTGTGCTGAGTTCACGACGAGCACGGCGTGAAATTTGAATCCGACCGGGCGCGGCTGGATGTTCCGCACGCCCGCGAGCAGCAGGGCGGCGAGAATTTCCCGATACGTCGTGCCGCGTTTGATTTTCGCGGCCACTTCCTCCAGCACACGGTCGCGTGGCGTGTTCTCCAACAATCGCACCAACGGCTCGATGTCGGGATGGAACTGGACCATTTTCGCCGGCAGTTTTGCTTCCGCAGCGGACACGCGCGGCAATTGAGAAAGAAATGCGAAGTCTGCGATGGCGGCGGTCATTCCCGCGGCGGCGCTCCTGTTAATGAAGGTTCGGCGATTCATAATGCTCCTTATGCAGCTTTTGCGTGGGGTTCGGGAGCGACTGTATTCACGCCCAGGAGCGCAATCAACCTCTGCAATGATTCTTTTCCACGCTGCAATTCCTCGCGCGAGACCACGCGTTTGTTGAATAGCAAATCGAAGCACGCCGCGCATTCGATGACCGCCGTCTGCGCTGTCTCGAAATTCCTGTCATCACGCGAAACACGCGCGGCGCCCGCGGCGGCCTTCAGCAGAATCGTCGTGCGCGCGGCATCGAGTTGCGCGTGCATGGCGCTCTGCTTCGGCGTGCGCTCCAGCACTGGCTCGCACCACTTGGCGAACTCGAGCGCTTGCTGATAAACCGGCGTGGATTCGTGCGCGAACATTGAACCTACTTCTCCACCGCCTTGCCTGCCTTCTGCCAGCCGTTAAAGCCCGGCGCGAGGTCATAAAGCTCTTTGAAGCCCACGCCCTCCATCTTCTTGCACGCCCGCGCACTTCGCCCACCCGCCGCGCAATGCACCAGATACGTTTTGTTCTTGTCCAGCTTCGCCACCTTCTCGTCGAAGTCCGCCGCGTTTGCATCGATGTTCACCGCGCCCGGAATGTGCCCGGCCTTGAACTCCCTTTCCGTGCGCACGTCGAGCACCACGTTCTCCTTGTTCGCGCGCAGCTTGTCGAACTCATCGACATCGACTCGTTTTACTTTCGGCGCCGGTTTTGCCGCGGACGGCACCGCCTTTTCATCGGCGCTCATCGCGCAAGGGACCGCGCTCATCGCCGCCACAAACAAAATAATCAGTTCAACTCGCATTCACTCCTCCCTGGTTTGGAAACCCGATGCCGTGTTGGTGTCGCTGCACTCCTTCAGGATGCAGTTCGAACTGCACAGCGGCGCGACGTTGATGGAAGTCCGGTGGACCATCGTGGCTGAGAAGCCCGCCTTCACCATCTTCTTTTTCCCGCTCTCGCGGCAGGCCAACTGGACTTTGCCTTCGAGCACGTCGAGTTTCGTCGCGCGTTCATCCGCGCGCATAACAAACTCAGTGCCCAGCACAGTTGCTCGAGCGTACGCCGTCTCGACGCGCATCGGCCGCTCGGCGGGCTGGGGCGCGACACGCGCCTGAATGATCCCGCGGCGCAGTTCGAACTGCTTCCCGACCGCCGCGTCCCCGAACTGCACCACGCTGCCGGGATGAATTTCAATGCGAGTCGATTCGTGTTCATAAGCAATGACCGCGGTTTCATTGGTGGGCGTGGTGATGATGTCCCCAGCCCGCAGTTCAATCGTGCCGCCGCGCAACAACACGCCGGCGCGCGTTACTTGCACCGCCGCGCCCGTGACATGGACTTCCGCAATACGAAGCGGCGGGGACTTGCGAGTCAGCGAAATGGCGAGCACGGCCAGCGCAAGGAGACACGCCGCGAGCGCGCCCCATTTCACAGCCTTGGATAGACGAGTTCCACGAGTCCCTGACTTCTCTTCCGAAGATGAGAGTGGGGCTTGTGGAACTCGTCCCTCCAACGAAGGGAGCGGAACAACATTGTCCGTGGATTGAATCTGCAAACCGACGCGCACGAGCAAAGCCGTTTCATTCGTGTGTTCGACAAAGGCGCGGCCCGCGGCCGGGTCCTGCGCAAGCAAACGTTTCAGCTCAATTGCTTCCGCCGCAGTCAACTCGCCACGCAGGTGCTTGTCGAAAAGTTCCTCGCGGTTCATGGCCGCACCTCCATCAGCGCCAGGCGCGTACGCGCGCACTCCCGCAAACGGGCGCGGGTGCGCGAGAGCGCGAGCCGGATGGCGTTGACACTCCGCCGCCGCAGGTTGGCCAATTCGTCGCACGAGAGGCGTTCCCGATAAAAACCGAGGAGCAGATCGAGCGATTCGTGATCGAGGCGTCCCATGCAATGCTGGAGCGCGCTCTTCTGCTGTTCGAGCCGGGCCAGCGCGTCGGCGTTCATGTGTTGCTCGAACTGCGCGTCGATAAGCGCAAAGAGTTCCTCATCCACGACGTAGGACTCGCGTCCCCGCGCGCGCAAAATCTTGAGCGCCTCGTAACGAAGAATCTGCCGCGCCCACGTGAAAACGTTGGCTCCCGGACGAAACTCCGCATGTTTCTTTTGCAACACGATGAAAGTTTCCTGCACCGCGTCCTGCGCCAGCGCCCAGTCCTGCAACAGAGCAAAGGCGTAGCTCGTCAGCGCGTCCTGGTACTTGAACGCGGCGCGCAGCAGGTCCTCTGCGCTCAACGCCGGCAACGGCCCACTTTGAAAACTGCTCTCGACCACAACGTCTGGGACTCGCCCCGTTTATATCACCATCACGGCGGAAAACATGTCGGAAATTTCTGGATCTGGAATTCGCGCTTTAACATGTCTGTGACAGGCCTGAAGGCTGGAATACAAAACGCGGACGCAACCTCGAAAATGCCGGATGACAACGCGCTGCCCCTCCCCTATCGTTCGCCGCTCGCACCGTGCGCGCGTAGCTCAATTGGATAGAGCGTCGGCCTCCGGAGCCGAAGGT
>JGI10216J12902_104188854_pt1 | contig 39138 bp, 28 predicted proteins | sample KanNatreferecore_FD_12902 | JGI IMG/M metagenome (IMG submission 12902)
GCGGCTGAAACTCTCTTCTGACTAAGCATGTAGTCGCGGCTGGTAATTCGAACAAGGACGCGGGTTCAACTCCCGCCGCCTCCACCATATTCCACGGCCTTATTTCGATAATCCTTGACAGGACGGGACAAGGACGGGACAAAGTGTCGGTGTGAAAAGCACCTCTGGCAAGGCCAGGAAATCGAAGAAACGGAAGCCGTTTGAGGTCATCACGGTCGGCAATGTTTCGCTCCCGATTTACCTTCAGACGAACATAATCCCCCAACGCGACGAGCAGGACAAAATCGTCTACGGTCCGCCCGACGCGCAAGGCAAGCGGCGGGCTCTCGTGAAGTACCGCAGCCAAATCTACATGCTCGCCTACTACGAAGGTTCCAAACGTGTCCGCCAGAAGTTCTCCGACCTCGCTAAAGCGAAGCGCGAAGCCGAACAGGCCGCCATCAAGATTGGAACTGGCGAGATCGAGGCCCTTAAGCTCAAGGGACACGACCGCACCGATTACGTTCGAGCCATGCAGAAGCTTCGCGAGTGGAAACCCGACGCGGATCTCAATCTCGCCGTGACCGATTACGTCGCCGCCATGCGGCGCCTGCCCGAGAACACCAGCCTTAAAGAAGTCCTGGATTTCTTCGTCAAGCGACATCCCGTTGGCCTGCCATCTAAGACCGTCCGGGACGTTATGAACGAATTGATTGAGTCCAGGACTAGGTCAGGCAAGAGCGATGTTTACATCAAAGACTTGCGATTACGCCTCGGCCAATTCGCCGACGCATTCCAGGTTCCTATTTCCAGCGTGACCGGCAAACAGATCGAGGATTTCCTCCGGGCGGCTCGTCCGCCGCGGGGCGAGGGCGGCACCAGTTATTTCCTGTCAGGGCGGACCCAGAACAACTTCCGCAAACTTATTAACACGATGTTCAAGTTTGCAATCAAACGCGGTTACCTGCCCAAAGATCACGACGAACTCGACGCGGTCGAGCTGGCTGACGAGGACAACGGTGACATCGAGATCTTTACGTCAGTTGAACTGCGGAAACTCTTCAAAGCCTGTCTGACCCCGGTCAAAGAACGCCGGAAGATGCGGGACCGGGAGGTGATGGTGCCATATCTTGCCATTGCTGCATTTTGCGGGCTTCGCTCCGCTGAAATCGCGCGGCTCGATTGGTCGGAAGTTCATCTAACCGGCGCGGAGCATTTTATTGAAGTCAAAGCCTCAAAAGCCAAAACCGCCAGCCGCCGCACCGTTCCGATACCGGACAACTGCGCTGCCTGGCTGGCGCCCTTCGTGCAGGAGTCCGGTCCGGTCTGTCCATTCGAGCGACCCGATAAGCAATGCTTTCAGTACGTCGGGCCGGCCGCGGAAGTGACGTGGAAGCGCAACGGCCTGCGCCACTCGTTCATCTCCTATCGCCTCGCGACGATCAAGAACGTCCACCAGGTCAGCCTCGAAGCCGGCAATAGCCCGCAAATGGTATTCGCACACTACCGGCAATTGGTGACCGAGACCCAGGCAAACGAGTGGTTCGGCATCGTACCGCCGAAGGATTGGAAGAATGTTTTGCCGATGCCGGCTCAGGCCGCCACAGACCTGAAATCCCAACGAACCGCCGCCAACGAATGAACCCACAAGGGTTGAGACGCGAACCGTCCCACCAATTGCATTCCCAATTCGCAAGAGTAGTATGTGAGCGGCCACATGTCGCACGAACCACAACACCCGGACAGCCCTTGCAGCCCTAATCTTTCAGAAACCGAGCGAGCCCCAGCCAAGATTTGGGAACTCTTGCGCCGGAACTACACGTTCAAGAAAACGGTTGCGCATCTGATTGAGTTGGATGGCCTCGTGAGGGCAACCGCCAATGCAAAAGGCGGTGGATCTTACGAAGCGAGAGTCCGGGCAGACCACCTGATTAAAGCAGTCGAAGAACACAACACATTCGCCGCTGTCGCCCTCCAATGGCTTGTCCCTGAACCGTTGTTTGAAATTCGTCACGTCGCCGTCTCTCCCGGCGCAAACTCCACTGGCAGACAAGCTCTCGTGACCGTTAAACTGCAGGAGGGCACTACCGCTGACCCGGAGGACAAACAGCACTGGCGGACGTTTGAAGCACGCGGCAAGTTCAACGCCCAAAGTATCGCCAACTTTAGCGGTCGCCTGTGGCGCCGTGGCCCAGACATCCGTTTTCAAACCAGCGAGGACCCGCGCTTGCGCGACCAGATTGATGCAGTGAAGGAGTGGCGCGATTACTTTGCAAATGGTCGGACGTTTACATTGGACACGCCTTGGCGCGATTCGCCTCCGCAATTCAAACGATCTTTTTGCTGGCTATGGCGTCGGCAGGATAGCCGAGAATCGAATCCACTCACGGGCGACCGAATTGACGCGCCCCATGAACACGAAACGCGCCTTTTTGACGGCTGGGATTTGATGTCCCGCCTCGGTCAAAGCCCGGTAAGGGAAGAAGATCTTGCCCGCGCCTTGACCTTCGGCAACTTGGCGAAGCACTACCGCGTCTTTGCGTTCCCAAAATCTATCCGATCGCGGATGGAGGCACGGCGCATGGGCACGTGGCTTACCGAACAACTTTCCCGCCTTTCGGATGGCAGTAATCTGCCAGCGCATGAGCCTGTGATTTATGGGACGCCGCTGCAATGGGACGTGTTCCTTTTCGCCGGCCAATGCAATGACAAGTCGCTTCTAAACGCGTACAGACTGGCCAAGCCGAAAGTGAAGGCCATCGAGCGCAAGCGGAAGTGGCGAAGGGAACGGTTGAATTACATCGAGCACTACCGTGCTATCCAGCGTCACATCGAGCGGATTTTTCTGTCAAGCTCGTGCGTTGAATTTTAACCGCCCGCCCTCCTCATTTTTGAAATTGCATTAGGACAGTTTCTCAAATCCTCACAAAAAGCGGTCTTATAGTGCTCTCACGCAGCGATATGCATTCGCCTGCGAGCAAGTACCTATGATCGATGGAGTCAATAATAACGGCGCGAGCGAGACGCCAGTGCGGGAGTACGAAAACAAACGACAACTGGCTGCACGCCTTGGCGTTTCGGTTCGAACGATCGACAACCTTTTGGTGCGCGGACTGCCGCATCTCAAACTAACTCGGAAGCTTACTCGCTTCCCCCGCGCCGCCGTAGACGCCTGGCTGGCCCAACGCCAGGTCCGTCGCGCTTGAAATGCAGAACCGCTAACCAACAAGGAACAACTCAAAACTTCAACGGAGCGAGAGACTAATGAGAAAAAGAGATACAGAGAGACTGAGAAACAGAGATACAAAGGACACGAACGAGACTGAGGATATCCCGCCTCTTGCAGCGCGCGTCAACACGCTGCAAGAGGCGGTTCAGTTGTCGCTCAAAGAGGGGTTGCTGGAGAACAGTCTGTTTACCTTTTCCCGTGCGATCCGGGCGTTTGAAATCACCATTAACCGCCGCCTGCCGCCGGAGGAGGTCGGGAATGCCTTCTCGCTCTGGTGGGGCACGGCCAGGGAAAAGGGGCTCTTGCCAGCGGATGCCGATTTCGATGAATGCCGCTTTGACTTCGAGGCCACGTTTGCGAAAACGCGCGTGGCTCTCGGCGCGAGCCCTTTGGAAGAGGCTATTCGCTGCGCGGCTTTAGCAATACCGGCGCAAGCGAATCGTTACGCCAGCGCGAAACTGAAGAGCCTGGTCGCAGTTTGCTATCATTTGCAAAGGCTTGCCGGCGAGAATCCATTCTTTTTGAGCGTCCGGGATGCTGCTCGCATCCTGAGAACGAACCAGAACTCCAAGGCCGTTGCGATGCTCGGCGGACTTGTACGCGACGGTATCTTGATAGAAGTGGCGCGCGGGACACCGGGCGGTAGGCGGGCGACGCGATTCCGATTCTCCGTCTAACCCATTGTCTGTCGCGTTGCGTGCTGCGCCCGGCAAGAGAATTGTGCAGGCACCATGCGAGACGGCGGAACCAGTCTCCAACGCGCCAAACCTCAATTGCAGCGTAAATTTGGGCACATTCGCACCATCACGCATGACAGCGAAACACATCCGTAATTCGACTAAGCTCGAACGGTTGCACTCGCTCCCTTTTGAAACCTTGATTCCCCAGGGCAATCGGTTCGAGGCGATATTACTCGGATCAGGATCTGCGGACTGACTTAGTCGGGTCTCTGGGGCGTTGCTCCTTTTTTGGTGCTCTATACGAATTTTCTCCTGTGCCGCCCTTTGCTCACTAATGGACTCTTTCATCGGGGCCCTTTTTAAGTGGCTCCATCTTTCGCATCCTTTCCTTCCGACTTCATCCTGTTACGCTGCTGTCGGTCTCGGTTGCGGAACTCCGCCTTTTGCGGACCGCCACCAGCCGCACAATGGATATGCGCGTGTTCCTAATCTCATTTTCTATGTGGCTACTAAAGCTAACGAGTGACCCGCGATTTGCCGCGGGTGCGATTTGGCGCTGCTCGCGATCGGGATCCCTGCTGCAGCAAAATCTTGCTTCTGCAGAAAGTGCGCCGCCGGGAAAAGCCGCGCGCGAGAAACAGAGCAAGATTATCACCCTGCCCAAAGCCGCCGCCGCTTGAGGGCGCATATGTCGATCCGAGGGAAAACTGTAACGCGAGAGGAACTTTACGAAGCCGTGTGGCGAAGCCCGCTCTCGAAACTGATTGTGGACTGGGGCGTTACATACCCCGGTATTGTTCAGGCATGCGAGCAGTTGGGTGTGCCTCGACCGCAGTCGTCATATTGGACGCTTCTCAAGCAAGGCGTAACACTGGAACAGCCAGCATTACCTCACGGCACAGGCGACACACCCGGCAGCGCGGTGATAACCTCGCCCAAAAAACGTGGCTCGCCGCCCGAGGCATCGGACGATCCCCAACAATCGGAAGAGAAGCCAGTAGCGCCGAAAGTTGAAATTCCGGCGAATCTCGATAGTGCACACCGCCTGATAAAGCAGACCTACAAGACTCTGACCGGCAAGGATACATACTTGGACAAAGGCGTCGTGGCGTCGCGCGGCAGTGGCGAGCGACCTATACGGATCTGGGTATCACCCGAACAACTCGAACGAGGGCTGCGGATTGTCGACGCGATAATAAAGGAGGTCACGGCGAAAGGTGGTCGTTTCGAACGTGGTCCGGAGTCGTGGAGACTACGCCTTTTTATGGGAAAACAGCCCGCTGAGTTCCGCGTAACCGAAGCGATGAAGCGGAGCAATCACGTTTTTACTGAGGAAGAACGTGAGGCAAAGGACTTTTGGCTAAAAGACAAGTACGACTGGCGCGGCTCGGGGATTCTTCGCTTCAAAATCGAAAGTGGGGAAGACATTCATGAAAAGACGTGGGAGGAATCGAAGCGTGAGCCTATGGAGCAGAAAGTCGCTGAGATTATCGATGTGCTGGTCAACGTGGAAAGCCAAGCAAGGGAAAATCGAGCGCGGCGAGCCGAGTACGAGAAGCGGGCCGCCGAAGAGCGCCGCAAGGATGAAGAAGTATGGCATCGTGAGCAGATTGAGGAGGATAACCGAAAACGGCTGGAGCAAACGAGTGAGGCTTGGAATAGGGCTAGCCGCTTACGCGAGTTCATTCGCGCTTGTGAAGCAACGTTGCAACACGGGCGCAAAGAGATGCCGGCGAATAGCTGGGAAATTCGTTGGCTGACATGGGCAAGGCAGCATGCCGATAGAATTGATCCTTTGAAACGAGGATACTTGGAATCCGAGAAGAACCGGGTGCTTGCCCAGATGGCGGGCCGAGAAGCTGAAAGTGATTTTGACCCGGAGATGCCTGAAGAATAGAGGAAGCGAAGCTGAAGGCCGCGCGCCGCGCTCAGTCAGGACAGTGATTCAACCCCTGGTCCTCAACCTGATCTTTCTGCGGTTCGCAGATGTGCGCTTCGCCGGCTGCCGCAGAGTGCTCGAAAAATGGCTGCCGGGCGCTGGAGGCGAAAATAGGTATCGGAAATTCCTCTGCTGCAAACAGAGTTTTCATCCAATTCGGCGCGCCAGAGACTGACTATCTCCGGGCGTCAATCCGACCTTAAGCGATAGAATCTTTGCCGGAATTGCGATGCCTGCGGGTCAGTGAAGTTGATCGTGCCTCCCGCCGCTGTGTTTGTGCTGATACTCGTCCAATGCAATAGGTTCGTGGACGCCTCGATGACATAGGTTCGCGCAGGCAGACCGTTGACCTGGAAACGCACGTTCCCATCCACTCGCGACTGACCGCTCAATTCCCCCGCTGCCGAATCATAAAGGACCCACCGATAAAACCGGCGCGGGTGTCTCGCCGCGTCCAAATCGATCAAGTCCATGAAATTTGCAGGCGCCATCAGGTTCGTAATGCTCACCCAATTGATGAGGTTCGTGCTCGCTTGGATCAAATAGCGTTCGTCTGCTTCCGACGGTAAAAAGAATTGGACGGTGCCATCGGGCAAGCGATTGACAGGACGAATGAAGATTTGTCCGGAGATCGCCACGACTCCCGGAATCGCGTTTCCATCGCGATCGGCGAGAATGACATTTGACGGAGCAATCGGGCCGGAGCTATCGCGCTCGCCTGGGGCGACGGTGAACGGCAGATGTGCTATCACCCGATTGTTGGTAAATGTCGTAGCAGTATTGGCGAGCGAATAGATTAAAAGTCGGCGCACTCCCGGTGAGACTTCGCGAGATTTAATGATGCGCCCGGCTAGCGCAGGAGCGAGGGATGGATCTTGTGAACTTACCCTCGGAGGATCGAATGAAACATCGAACTGTGCGGCGGTGACGTTTGTAACACGATTGAGTGTGACAGGGACGTTTGCTTGCGCACCAGGATAGCCGGGAACGTTTCCGATAGTTACTGTGCCATCAGCCATCGCGAGGCGGAGCGAAAGCAGGATAACACTTGTTGTTATTATTCGGCGCAGCATGCTTTTCCTTATCGTATTTACCGCGTCCAAGCATGGATGTAACAAACAGTGTCCAGAGGAAGGGTGACCTGAACATCCGCAAATGGTGGAGTGCCACTACTCTGGAGTATCAACGCATTAAATGTCGCAGAAGGAGCATTTTCTGGCGTGATCTTGACACTAATCAGCACGTCTTCTGTGAAACCACGCGCTTGAACACGAACGATTTGATTTGTGGGCGAACCCACGGGCAGACTTATGGAAGCTGGTACATTCGTGCCTTCGGAAATAGGTGTTCCTGCGGCGTTGATGATGTCCAACCTCGGATTCCCGGGAGGGAAAACAAACATCCGTGAGCCGCGGGTCCCTCTACCGAGCAACGTAAGGTTCCGATGGGCAAATCTGTCAATTGAATCAATTCGAGATCGGCCGTCCCCACCATTGTAATAACTGGGACCGGCACAATTATTGCCGCCCCCAAGGGGCCGAAGCGTGCCGCTGCCATCAATAACAGGTGCGACAATCCGGATGGCGCCGCCGCTTCCTGCGGCACATCCCGGGGCACCAAGTGCATCCACCCTGCCGCTAATCGTCACTCGAGTTGAGGATGCAATAAGAATGGCTCCGCCGCCCCCTCCTCCTCCGACGGATTGCCCACCCCCGAATCCTGACCCGCCAGAACCTCCAATGAGGGGGCTTAGCAACGTGTTTCCGTAAGTGTTTGTGTTGCCGCTGATGGCCGTCGCGTAAATACCACCTTGACCATTGCCAGCGACCGCCCCGCCCCATTTCCCGCCCCCGGGACCTTGTCCATCTCCGACAGAGGCGCCCTGAAACGGACCAAAGCCTCCATCAAACCCTCCCGGACCGCCCACGCCTGCCATTCGTCCGTTTGAGCTTTGGCCGGAAACGTCAATAACCCCGCCCACAGTTATGTTGCTCTGCGCAAGCAAGTAAACTGGGGTGTTCAAAGCGTTCTTCGTAAAACTCAGCGTCTGACCACTCGGAATGTTAATACTTGTGAAATGGAAGATTCCGTCGGGGGGCAAGGTCAGGACCGTGTTACTCGTGACGTTCAAGGCGCCATGGGTTCCGTCACTCCCGGAGGAAAAACTTTGCGCAGCGCCATTTATAGTAGTGCACATTAACGATACTCCCATTGTAGTGCTGAAGATTCTTTTCATACTTTAAGTCGTGGTTGCTCCTTACCGTGTCCAAACGTGAATGTGGCTAACAACGTCAACCGGGATGGTAACATTCACTTCACCGACGGGCGGATTGCCGCTGCTCTGAAGGATCGTTCCGTCAAACGTGGCCGAGGGAGCGTTTTCTGGCGTGATCTTTACGCGGATGGAAACATCGTTCGTGAAGCCGCGCGCCTGAACGCGGACAATCTGATTGGTTGATGAGCCGACCGGCAGCGTTACGACGACAGGTGCATTCGTGCCTTCTGGTATGGCAGTGCCAGCAGCGTTGATGATGTCCAGTTTCGGATTTCCCGGCGGGAAGACGAACATTTGGGCACCCACAGTCCATTTACCCGCGTTCTGGAGGTTCAAGTTTCGCCACGCAATACGGTCCAAGCAGTCTATCCTGGTCCTTCCGGCCGTACCATAACCAGAACCAGAACCGAGTCCGCCACCGGGCACGGATAGGTTTCCAGTTCCGCTGACTGTTGGAGCCACAATACGGATTGCACCACCGCTGCCGCTGCCGAAGTAACCGCCGCCTCCCGTGGATTTTACTGTGTCATTAACCGTGATGCTGGTTGTGGAAGCGATTAGAATCGCCCCGCCTCCTCCGCCACCCCAGTTTCCGCCGGCGGCACCGCCTCCTGAGCCTCCAATCAACGGGCTCAAGAGCGTGTTGCCGTATATATTTGAGTTGCCGCCCGAACTTCCGTTGGATGGGCTCACGAAAGCGAATACTCCGGCCATGGTTGGAGAGCCAGGCCCAAGGGGGTCGTTCTTGCCACCACCGGGACCAAATCCGTCGCCGTTTGGAGTTCCGTGAATCGAACCGAATCCTCCATCGAATCCCCCTGGACCAGCACTACTAGCACTTCCGGAAACGTCAATCGTTCCATTAATGATGACGTCTCCTGTAGCGAGAAGATAGACGGGGGTGTTTAATGGGTTCTTGCTGAACGACAATGTCGCGCCGTTTAAGATCGTGATCGTCGTGCAGTTGAAAATGCCGTTGGTCGGCAGATTCAGCGTCATGTTGCTGGTCACGTTGAGCGGCCCATCTGCGCCGGTGCTGCCGGAATTGAATTGCCCAAGCGCAATGGATGGACTGATGAGGCAGAGCATCATCACGAGTTTTCTTGGTTTCATAATTCCCTTTCTCAAACTGGTTTCATTGGGTTGGAATTTTGATCGAAACGGGTGGCTTAGCGAGGAACAGGCCGAGGCCGTTTGTTCCAGCCGTGTCTGGACTGGGGAGATCAATCGATAGTGGCGGCCGTGCCAGTACCAGACCAACACCGCTGGTGCCGTTCGCTTCCGGGCTGGGCAGATCAATCTGGACGGGCGGTAACGCCAGGATAATCCCCACCCCTGCGTTGCCAAACGCGTCGGGACTCGGAAGATCAATTTGGAGCGGTGGTCGGGCGACGATCACGCCAACGCCGCTCGTGCCGTTGGCCTCCGGGCTGGGCAAGTCGATCTGCAGCGGCGGATAGGCGAGGAAAATCTGTTGCGGACGTACATTTCCATCGGTCGGATTCGTTCCGTTCTCGAATTCATCCAAATCAGACCAGCCGTCGCCATCGGAATCCGACACGAACGGATTGCTGCCCAACTGAAGTTCCTGAGCGTTGGTTAGTCCGTCCGAGTCATCGTCGTCATTCGGGCCGCCCGAGAGAATGGCGAATCGCCACTGGAAATTGTTAGTCGGATGATTGCCCGCAAGGTCGGCAACTGCCGTCGTGACGGAAACGCGGTAAATCCCTAGCGGGAAGGGTGCGGTAAACGAAAGGACAGCCGCGTTCAGTGTGTCGCGATATGAAATTGATCCACCGCCAATGACAAAATCGTCCGAGGAGTCGAGTCGTGTATCAGGACCGGCACTGAGAAGATAGAACGCACCGCCACCGAGTGTTGTTGTGTCGATCGGTTCGTTGAAATATGCGAGGACAGTCGTTGTGTTTGTCGTCAGTACGGATTGCGGGTCCGGATAAACGCGAGTCACACGCGGCGGTGTCGCATCGGGCACGAGCGCCACCGTAATCGTGTCACTCCAGGCGAAGTTGCCGCCAGTGTCGGTTGCTTTGGCGCGGAGAGTGAAATTGGTCCTGGTCGCTGTCAGGACGGGCGTGATGAACCGATGCTCGAAAGGGAAATTGCCATCTGTGACTTCCCGAATGCCATCGACATAAAACTCCACGTTACGTACCTGCACATCGTCAGTGACTGTCGCTGTAACCCGGACAAGCTTACCTTCCTCCGCCAGGTTGTTTGTCCCGAAACTTGCTGAGAGCGTAATTGCGGGCAGGTTTGTGCCGCTGTCATATGCCAAATAATTGATCACCTGCAACCCGGAGACGCCATCAGCCACGTAGGCGCGTCCATTGTAAATTGATACGGCCTGCGCCTCACCGGGCGTAGTTATCCGGGTGGTGAATTGCGGTGGCTGGTCCGCTGCGGGAAGATTATAGAGTTCCACGTCCAATGGTGTTCCAAAGAAACCCTGATTTACGGCGGCGATCCCCAATCCCGATCCGTTGAACGCTATATGTCGCCAATCCGTCTGGCCCGGTCGGTTTTGTCGCAGGCGCACCGGCTGTGAAGGATTCGCGAACGTAAAGGTATCGAATCCCTGGCTGACTGTGACGTAGGCAACACCATTCCCCGCTACAAGGCGAAGCGCGCCGCTCATCGGAATGCTTCCGATAGTTGGTAGGTCGAGTTCATACGGATTCAGAACCAGAAGCGCACTGCTGGTTGCGGCGAGCAACTGATCACCTGACACGGCCATGTCTTGCACGGCCGCTCCGAGTTGCCGCCGCGACAACACCAAGCCGCTCTGCAAATCCACCGCCACGATCTCACCCGAGTTCAGCCCTATGAAGGCGATCGTTCCAGCGGCAGTGATCGCTCGGGCGGGACTTCCCAAGTTGATTTGGTTCGTAATGCGTGACGCGGGTGGGTCGGTAATATCAATAATCGCAAGCCCCGCCGGTCCGTCAGCGACGGCGATAAGATTGCCAGAGCAGGCCACACGCAGCGCCGTGCCGGGCGTGTCCACCTCCGCGATTCGGATCGCATTCTGGCCGGCGACATTGAGAACGCTCACGCCCGCTTCGCGATTGGCCACGATGGCGATGTCATTGATCGCGCAAACGTCCACCGCAGTTCCCGGTGTGTCCGTGGCCGCAATGATGCCGATGCTGGCGGGTAAACCGTCGAGCGGGTCGGTCCCGTCCAGCACCTCCGCGCCGTCCTGGACGCCATCTCCGTCGGTGTCGGCCTTGTTCGAATTGGTCCCCAGGATGAACTCGGCCAAATCGTGCAAACCGTCGCCATCGGAATCGGATGAAGAGACCGGCTGAAGGAGAAAACGCGGCATTTGAAAACGCTGCCCGACACTGGGCGTCGTGAAATCCTCTGAGGCAGCCTGCATCGTGCGAATCTGAAGAATCCACTCCCGATAGCGCGTGTCGGGCGCAAGTATGATGGCATCGTGAGCGTAACCCTGCGCTCCAGCCTTGCCTCTCAGAACTGGAATCGCTGGATCGCTCAAGTTGCTGATGGCGTAGTAATGAGAGCCAACCTGCAAACCTAAAGCGTTAGTTTCCGCATTGCCTCGAGTCATTGTTGCGAACATGCAAACGAAGAGCAGCGCCGAGTGGACGGCTGACCTTCGCGAGCAAGTTTGCATTTGCACTGTCATTGTGAAATCAGGGGCTGGGAGGATTGGGCGCAGCTCCATTTAGATCGCATGTTCCGTCGTGAGTCCCGTTTACGCCACCAACGTAATATTCTACATGCACCTCGTTGTAGCGGCTGTTCCCCGTTCGGTTTGGATACTGCACCACGTCGAAGCCCGGTCCTGCCAATGCACCGGCAATGATTCCTGACGCGATTTGTCGAGGGTTTGCGGGGTCTAGTACGTCAAGATGAGGAGGGACGGGACTGATATCGACCGCTCGACCGTAAATGTGCAGCGAGTTTACCTCGCCGTCCTCATGGCGGTTGTGATAGGGCGTTCGATAGCTGCTGTTGATGTTGAAGGCGTATGTTTGAACGGAGGTTAGATTTGCATTTATGGTTGCAAGCTCCTGCTGCTCATTTGGAGTGAGCGGTCTCTGCTGCTGAATTGCGTTGATTTGGTCACGTCTTTGCGTCAGACGACTTGTTGCTTCCGCGATGTAGGTCGAATTGGCTTGGCCGAGTCGTGTATTCAAAATGGCGATAGTCGGAATAGTCACGCCTCCCACGAAAAGTGACTTAGCGGGACGTTGGCGGCCAAGGTCTACGTACTGTTGTCGAATCTGATCTGTTGCATCCTGCGTCAAAGTGATTGTGTCGGAAACCGTTTGACCATTTACGGTGATCGAGGCTCGCGCTTGAAATGACAATGCTATGCCACGACCGTTGTCATTCAGGCCCGGCCCAGATGGTGGGGGACTGCGGACGGGAATCGACGGCGTCACTCTTTCCCCTTGTCTAGTCGCAACCGTTCCAACAGGCGCATAGGCTAAATCGATGAAATCCCAAGTCACAACTACGGTCGGCGACCCTGGCTGTGGCTGCGGGTTCAACCGGGCAACGAACGTCAGATTGTCAAAGCGACTGCCAATAGAAGTTGTAAATGAATCGCCGTCGGATGGGTAAATGATCTCAACAGTCGTCGGCTGTGGAGCAATCGTAATCGTGACATCACTGCTGCATTGTCCATCCGCACTGTTCACTCCCGGAGGACGATAGGTCAGATGCACTGTCACCGTGCCTTGAGCAAGCAGATTCAGCTGCGCACTGCTTCCGTTTTGACCCGACGAAAACGATGCGCCCGAGCCAACGATGGCCCATCCATAAGTGCCGCCTGCCGGAGAGACAGACGAACTCAGAGTCAAAGTGTCGCCAACCGTTCCTTGAGTTGTCCCCGTGATTGAAACAGAGCATTGAGGTTCTGGCCCATCTGGATCGGGGTCTTGATCGTTCGGAATTCCATCTCCGTCTTGATCGTCGTCCTGATTGTTTGGAACTCCATCGCCATCCATGTCTGAATCCTGATTGTTTGGAATTCCGTCGCCATCAATATCCGGGTCATTACCGTTCCCGACTCCGTCGCCATCCACGTCGTCATCCTGACCGTTTGGAATCCCGTCATCGTCAATGTCGTCATCATACGGGCCAGAACCTGGACCAGGGCCTGTAATCGGCCCACCGCTTCCTTGCGAACCCTGCATGGTTCCGTGCCATCCCGGTTGACGAACACCCACGCCGGGATCGGTTTCCACGTAGTTGCCATCGGCTGTCACGGTCATCGGCCCCTGGATTTCCCATCGGCCGAGATCGTGGTTGTAGCTCATTAGGGCGCTTTTCGCGCCGGCCGACAGTCTGACCCCAGTTTTCGGGTCAGGCACGTTAGGGAATCGCGCGGGCAACGGCCGGTCCACATTTTGCGCGCCGTCCGTCTGAATAGAGATGTCGAGCGCGTGGACGATTCCAGCCGGTAACGGCTCGGGTAATCGGTCCGAAGGCACTGGCGCAAGGCCAACCTTACCCCCTCGGCCGCCTGTGTCACTGTAAAGGGCGTTCGCGGGAACGATTATCGAAACACCAGCCCACGCGGGATTCTGCGCACCAACCTCCGGTGGAAAGTTAATCTGCGTGTCTTCCGTCAGGCTGACAGGTTGCAAGGTGCCCGCAGCGACCAGCGGCAAGTAGATCTGTCCGGTGCCGGCTGCAAGGTTGTTCGTGCGGCCCGGTACGGCTTCCCAGGCTTTTCCCACCGCCGGGTAATAAGCGAGGTCGGGATAACGTATGCCTGCAGACACATTCGTGACGGTACGTCCGTCAATGTGGACGAAAAATCGTCCGGCGGGACACGGCTGCAACCGGAAGAAACCATTGTTATCGGTGAAAGTGCGCATCGTCTGCTCCATGCCATCCACCGTGATCTGCACGTTTGCGAGAGGCTGATTGACGAAGTTAGTCGTGTTGTTGCCTTTCGACAGAACCTGATGCGAGGCGAAAACATGGCCAATGATGGCCGTGCCCTCCACAGGCGTGGTGCTCGACGTATCGAAGTCGACCAACTTCTCGCCACCCGCGACGCCGTTTCCGTCTGGATCGAGAGGCCGACCAATGAAGTCCTGAATGCCATTTCCATTGAACGTCACGCGCACACGCGCGCTACCAGGCAACGGCTCTTGATAAAACAGCGTGACCGTCTTCCGGTCAGTGGCCAGTTCGATCCGGCTCAGAATGCGACGCCCGGCAAACGTCGCGAAAAGGTGATTTGTCGTGAATACAGTATTCGTGGAGAGAGGCTGCGAAAATCGCAGCACCGTTTCTCGCGTAACTGCTACATTAGCTTCCCCATGCACGGGCGAGGTTTCCATGACGATGTCGAGCGGAAATGCTACAACGGGTTGCGCGCCCAGGATGATCTCCACCATAGCGTCCACGTCACTTTGATTGAGAAAAGTGTCTTGGTTGACATCCGCAAAAAAGGGTAACGGTGATGGAAGCGATGTAGTCCCGTTCAAGTGATTGATGAGCCTAACTAGATCGAGGACGGTTACTTCGGCATCCTCATTGAGGTCGCCAAGGTGCACCGGGACAGCGACAGTCGGAAACGCGTGCGTGATAGCGAAACAGAAAAGGAGCACATGAAGCGTTTTCACTTTTCGGCTCCTTTCTCTGCAGCACTCGCGTGCAGATTGTCTCCGCGAGGGCCATTGAGAAATCGTTCTGCGCAGGCTCGACCAATTCGGTATCCGGCGTCCAGCCCATCCAGATCGGCGGAAAGAAAGTGAATGCCGCCGTAAACGCGGCTCATCCCGATCTCGTGCGCAATGTCGCTCAGGCGCGCGTACTTGCGGGTAACTCCCGGAAGGTTATCGGACGCAACGGAGACACCAATATCATCAGTACCGAGCAAGAGTTTCAGAGTCTCGGATGCTGCTCCACTGAAGATGCTGTGGCCTGATACATACTCCGGGAAAGGTGGAGTTGTTAGCAGCGGCATCCAGTTGGTGTCTGGTTCAGTCGTGGTGTTTGCGTCGCGCTCCGCCTCATGAATTGCGGTAACAGGCCGCCAAAAGTTCCACTTGTATTTGGCTTCCCACGCCACGATAGCGGCATCGGCCATTGCGAAGTTCAGAACGGCAAACAGTCGTGCTGTCTCCGAGAGGCCAAGCCTCCTCTGGTCGCAGATGGTTTGCGCGATTTGGTTCCAGTGTCCAGGTGGCGTGGCGGTGTTCGAAAAATCCGACCAGAACCGCGCGATCTCCGTCTGCTCTGGCGTGCGGACCTCGCTGTTAACACCTCCAAATTCCTTAACCTGGTTGAAATCCTTCGCGTATTGCTCGCTGTTCAACGCAGGAGGTCCCGGCGGTTGAAATTCGGCCACGTTGGCAATAACGAATGGAATGACGATTCCCCAGTTGGGCAATTCGGCGGGACGAAACCGCGGAGGGGTTCTTTTCCACTGTCCCGGCTCTGAGCGGTGAATGTAGGGAACGGTTGTCGTGGAAGAATCGCTTGCCCGCCATCGCAGCAGTGCTTGCGCTGCTGCGCGACCATAGAGAATCCCGGTTTCACGCCCGGCGGCGCTCGCAAGGTCTTTAAGTGAGTTCGCCAGCCGTAAATCCGCAGCCCCGCGCCGAGCCGGATACAAATTAATCAAAATCTCATGCGCGGCGCCGACGGCGGAAGCGGCAGGCGACGCGCCGGAAGGCGAAGCCGAATCGAAGCGATACGGACGAAATTCCTTCTCGATCCCATTGACCGCGTCATAAACCGCCCCATGGAGGATCGCGAGATTGCGCGCGGCCGCAACGGCTGTTGTTGCCTCAGCCCGAATACACTTCAGCATTTCGTCGTTCCAGTCCGTAACGACATCACTTTTGGCTGACGTGGGGACACTGAGCAGGTAGAGGAGCGCTAAAAGAAACGACGCATTAGCAGTCCACCGGCACGTACATGCGCGGTTTGGGATCACGGGTGCTTCTTTGGTTACACTCGACCCCACCACAAACGCATAGCGGCGTCAAGCAGTTCCCGCCAGGGCGATCATTGTAGCGAGTACCCCTCGTTTAAATAGTGGCTGAACTCTGGCGCATTCCGTCACCCATCCGGATTCTCATTGACTATCTCCTCGGGCGGACTCATCGTCCGGGCAGCTGAGTTGTTCCCCTTACGTTATGTGCGCTTCCGTCCGTCTTCGGGTAATGCACTCTTTGGCGGAGCTGTTTTTCGTTTGTGCAGTCGTCCCTGTGGTGCTGTCCACGCCGCAGGACGCAAACTCTCAAGCAACGATTCTCACTGAAGATTTCGAAAGTGCCTTTCCCGAAGCTAGGGGTTGGACAGTTGGAGACGCGAATCCGTCAGGAACTACTGCCTATTGGAATGACGTCGATTTGCGGGTGTTTGGAAGTCCCCCACTTGCCCAGGGAAACTGGGCGGGATATTGCGCGGGCCAGGGGTTCGGCGGATCCGTGAGCAGCCCGGTCTATCGGAACAGCATGACGAGCTTCATGAGCCGTTCGATCGATCTTACAGGCTACGGCGCGACAACTCTGACTTTTCCTTACACGATTCCTTCGATTGAGAGTTGTTTCTCGTGCACAACGTGCTGTGACTTTTTCCGGGTCTTGGTTGACGGCACAGAGGTTTTCAATTCAGGCGACACACCGCAAACGACCTGGCAACCCGCAACGATCAGTCTGACTCCCTTCGTCGGAGGTGTTCGCACGCTCCGCTTCGAGTTTATCAGCGACGGCTCGTTTACCCACGAAGGTGTCTACGTCGACGATATTCGGGTGACAGGAATGGATGACCCGAACGATCAGATTAGCGAAGCTGCTCCATTTGGCGGCATCACGCAGACGTGGACGCGAGCAGGCACTATCGATCAGGCGGTGGACGTCGACATGTGGTCGTTCAGCGTTGTGGCGGGTCAGCGAATATCTTTGGACATCGATCTCCCCTCCGGTAGCACTTTGGATTCATACATTCGCTTGTTCGATAGCAGTGGAACGGAGTTGGCCTTCAGCGACGATGATCCTGGTCCGGGGGAGGCCTCGAGTGGGGAATCTTACCTCGAACACACGTTCACAACGACGGGCACGTTTTACCTGGGAGTTTCCGCTTACAACAACAATGCTTACAATGCGCTCAATGGGACAGGCGACGTGCCGGGAACCACGCTCGGTAACTACGACCTAATTTTGAGCCCCGGATTGGCAGGTACGATTTACGACCCCGCTGATGGATTCAATCATCCGGTAGATATTATTCGTCTTGGTGACGCGCCTTTAGCGATCAACACAGCGCAAAAGACATGGATTGTAGTGCATGGAAAGGATTCTTCACGCACGACTCCGTCCATCGAAGCTCTAGCTCAAGCCCTTGCCGGTGCTCGCCCAAATGATCAGGTGTTGACGTTGGATTGGAGCGAGGCCGCGGCTGATGCGCTCACGGCCAGTGAAGACGCGATTCCAAATGTAGGAGCGTGGGCTGCGGCGGCACTTGCGAGATACGGGTTCGGGGGAAGAAATCTGAATTTTGTTGGGCATAGTTGGGGAACCTATGTTTCGGCGGAAACGGCCGAACGCATTCTTGGGGGCGTCGATATCATTGTGGCATTAGACCCCGCCGCCAACGGAATCGGGGTTTATGATCCGAATTCTAGTAACGAAATTAATTTTCGCCGGGACTCACAATTCTCCGTGGCATTTCACAGCTCGTTTTACGGATCGGAGTTTACTCCAACGACCGCTGATGAATGCTTTGTTACTCCTCACAATCATCAATGTATTCCTCCATTTTGCGACATCCCGGCGCATAGTTACCCTGTTTTCCTCACCATTTGGATGTTGCAACATCCACACGGTGGGGTGAGCCGACTCTTCCAACCGGCACGATACCTAAGTCAAATTCTCGGGCCATGGCGCCCCGATCAATATCACTCGCATGAAGGGGATGAAGGCGGCGGTGTACCGGGATTTGAGGGAGTTATTCTGATGAACGGCCTGTCACCAGAGTCTATTCGATATGTGAACTCGGTTACTGGGCTGGAGGTAACCGTTCCAGAGATTCTTCCGGAAATCGTTCTTTCGTTGACGCACGAAGGACCCGCAGTGCGTTTGAGCTGGCGCGTCACCTCGGGCGCTCAGTATCGAGTAGAATACCACGATACCCTTATGGGGGTGTGGGAACTTCATCCAGGTAGCGTCATCGTCGACGGCGACACGGCCAGCGTCGTCGATTCGTTAGCGGCTCCCCAACGCTTCTACCGGGTGCAACAAGTGTCGCCTGGCATGGCGTTCATTCCCGCAGGGGCGTTTGAAATGGGCGACTCGTTCAGCGAGGCGGAACTCGATGCGCGTCCGGTTCACGTAGTAACAACCTCCGCGTTCCACATCGACAGGACTGAAGTAACCAAGGCGTTATGGGACGACGTGTACCAGTGGGCCATAACGAATGGGTATGCATTTGGCAATTCCGGTTCCGGAAAGGCAGCGGACCATCCAGTGCAGAACATTTTCTGGTACGACGCAGTTAAATGGTGCAACGCGAGGTCGGAAAGGGAGGGCAGGATTCCAGCGTACTACGAAGAGACTTCCCAAACTACGGTTTATCGAAGCGGGCAAGTCGATGTTGAGAATGCGTGGGTGAAGTGGAACGAAGGTTATCGTTTGCCAACGGAGGCGGAATGGGAGAAGGCAGCCCGTGGTGGGGCAACCGGACGACGATTTCCGTGGGCTGACGCTGACACGATTACGCACGCCCGAGCAAATTATCGAAGCTCCGCAGGCTACAGTTTCGACATCAGCCCAACCCGCGGCTTTCATCCGACTTTCGCTACGAGCGAGCCGTTTACCAGTCCGGTCGGATATTTTGCCGCAAACGGCTACGGCCTTTACGACATGGCCGGAAACGTGTGGGAGTATTGTTGGGATTTCTATTCCAATGAATATTACTCGGCATCCCCCGATTCAGATCCGCGTGGGCCTTCCAGTGGATCTTTACGCTTGATACGAGGCGGAGGGTGGGGCAACAGCGGTGCGCGGGATTGTCGGGTTGCGTTCCGGTACGCTGGCAACCCCGGCTTTTTGGGTTTCCCGAATGGTGATGGTGGTTTTCGAACCGTTCTTTCTGCGGAATGACGGATTCCTCGTTGGTCAAGCTCGGCGCTCGCGTTGACGCTCGTATGGAAAAGTTCTTGGAGATTGTACATGGCGAAGGCTGGATCGCCTGTCCTCCATAGTCCAAATCAGCAGAGCAAAGTTTTGGTCTGGAACCAGACTTCTTCCAAAAGGCAACGAAGTTCACGAAGGAAGGAACCGCTGATTTGTGCTGATAGCTGCTGATTCTTTACCAAAGGAATCGGACCATCTCCTCAACTGTGTGATTGCCGCGCAGGACTCCGCGGTCACTCGCTTCTTGATAGCAATCAATAAGCGCGCGTTTCATCGCTGACATCTCCTTCCCCCAGGCGGGTTGGAGATGCTTCACCCAGAGTTCAAGCTCAGGGGCGGTTTGCATCGCGGACTTGCCAGCAGGGATCAGGGTTCGCGCTGTAAGCAAAAGCGATTTTGCCAACTGCTCATCAACAACCTGTGCAGGCACACTCCAGTGGCAGCTCCCAAGACAATCCGAATAAAAACCGAGTTGCTTCACCGCATCCAAGACCTTCGGATTATCGTTGGCCTTTTCGAAAAGGGACCGAAAGTCCTCAAGGTTCGGCGAAGAGGTAACGTGATCGAAGAAGCCGCCCATCACGTTCTTTTCTGTGTGAGATCGATACCTGCGCCAAGCGCCCTTTAATTGAGAGTCTGGCAACACGAGCAATTCTCGTAGCAAAGGAATTTTTCCAGCTTCCTCGATTGCGAGGATTGCCAGGGATGCCGCTCGGGCCCATCGCTCCGCATCACACAGCAACTGAGCATCAGCGAGTAGACAGCGAGCATTCCCAACAGCGGCTTGAATACCTGCAGCTGCTTCAACCGGGGTCAGTCGCCCGGCATAAGCCTCAAGTCTTTGAAAAGACATCACAATTCCCCCTTGAAGGCGCGGTCGAGGATCGCCGGTAGCAGCGCGTCGAGTTCGACGGCGGTCTCGGCTTGCAGGCGCTTCAGCGCGTCCACCTCCGCACAAAGCGAATCGAACCACACCTGCTTTGAGTATTCCGGCACAGGTATAGGAATTCGCATGAATGCCCTTGCACTCAGCGTGCGATTGCGGTCAGCGCTTCCGGGTGACGCCTCGCCAACTTCGTAAAGACCTTCTGGCGTTAACAAATGGAAACAAACGAAACGGGCCGTCGCGACGCCCTGAATTGGAACACACGTGAGGTAGCGGTGAGACCCGACGCGCCCGTCGTCTTCGGATTTGGCCACGGCCAAAGCGCCTTCCCACGCCTTGATGTTGCTCACGAGAATGTCGCCTGCCTTTACCAGAAAGGGCTTTTCCCACGTGACCTCGCTGCCAACAAGCGGAGGTTTGTGGAAAGTGCCGCGCCCGAATGACCGCACGGCGATTGCGGGATAACTTCTTTCCTGTTCGACGGTGACGGGCCTTCGAGTTAATGGTGCCGCTTCACTCAATTGTTTTCTCGGCGCACCCGCTGCAATCTGCCGGTGAGCGGCGGCAAGCATCGCATTGAGGTCACGTTCAATTTCTTCGCGGAGGGTGCAGGCCTCGTTGATCTGTGCGGCTAATTCCTCAATCCGCGCCACGATGCGGCGCTGCTCAGCCAGCGGCGGCAGCATGATCTTTTGCGTCAGAAATTGGTCCTCTTGAAGGTAAAGCCGATTGGTTGTGCCCTCACTCGCTCGAATACAGAAGTCTACGAACATCCGCGTCTTCGTTAGGTAATCAAAGAACCGCGGAATCAGGCGTTCGTGGTCGGCATCGAAGGCCCAAAAGTTACCAGTAATAATTGCGTTGTCACAATGTGGCGGCAGAATTCCAAATGCACCATTCCGCGCATCAATCTTCGATAGAACAAGCTGCCCAGCGCGCGCAATGAATTGTCGTTTTGTGCCAATCTCACGTCCCGGAACGCGGTCCCGCTGAACGATTCCGTTTCCGTTCATCCGTATCGTAAGACGTGCGTAACTTTCATCCTCCTCAACCATGACTTCATCTTTGACGCGTCTGAACACGTCTCCCAATCTTACTAAGGGCCACGTCTTCGTCATTGGCAGTGCTTCGCCAGAAGCTTCTGAATACTATCCATAATCTCCGCGATCCGTTGCTCTTTTTGCAGAATGTCGGCAGCGAGTTGGTCCGGCGGTAGATGCGAGATGTCTTCTTTGCCGCGCGGGTTCTTGCGGTCGAGGTTCACGGATTGCAGCACGCCGTCGGCGTCATGGCTGACCAGGTCTTTCACGGACAGCTTCCAGGCTCGCTCGTTTTCCTGACGTTTGCTGAACCATTTCAAAGCATCCGCAAAATCCTCGAACTGAATGGGTGCGGTCTTCGTGTAGTTCTTTCGGCCCTCCGGCAACGGCTGTTCGTAGTACCAAACTTCCTTCGTCGGACCCGAACGATCAAAAAACAGGATGTTCGTGGGGATGCTCGTGTAGGGCGCGAACACGCCGTTCGGCAGGCGGACAATGGTGTGGAGGTTGAACTCCTTCAGCAGTTCCTCCTTGATGCGGGCGCAAACACCGTCGCCGAACAGGGTCCCGTTGGGCACGACCACGGCAGCACGAGCCACTTTCCCCTCCCCCCCGGCCCCTCTCCCAACAGGAGAGGGTAGTTTTCTCAGCTTCCGCATGATCAACTGCAAGAACAACAGAGCCGTTTCGGAGGTTTGTTTGTCTTCGGGGAAATTGCCCTGGACGCCCTTTTCCTCTTCGCCGCCGAAAGGTGGATTCGTAAGGATCACGTCGACGCGGTCCTTCTCCCCAATCTCTGTCAGCTTGTTGCGCAGCGCATTGCCGGGGTCGATCTGCGGACTATCGAGCCCGTGTAGGAGCAGGTTCATCTGGCAGAGCAGATACGGCAGCGATTTCGGTTCGCAGCCAAACAATGTTTTCTCCTGCAAGCGTTTGCGGTCGCCGACGGTCTTCACCTGCTTCGACAGGTGATTGTATGCCTCCACGAGAAACCCACCCGTGCCTGATGCGGGGTCGAGCACCACCTCTCCAAGGCGTGGATCAATCACCTGGACCATGAAACGCACAACCGGACGCGGTGTATAAAACTCACCGGAATCGCCGGCGGCGTCCCGCATCTCCCGCAGCATCGATTCGTAGAGTGCACCAAGCGTTTGCAATTCATCCGTAGATGTGAAATGGATGCCGGCAACTTTATTGATCACGTCCCGCAGCAGATAGCCGCTCCGCATTCGGTTATCGACGCCTTTGAAAACTGTTGCGATCACGTCGCGCCGGTCATCGCCGTTTGAACTCGTAAGCGTGCGCAGGTGACGGAACAATCCCGCGCCTTTCTTGCCATCGGGTCGTGTCGCTTCGTCCTGATTGATAAACGCGAGCAGTTCGTCACCCGTAATTCCCTGCGGATTCGCCGCCCAATCGCGCCAGCGATACGGCTTTTCGATGGCTGCCTTGAACTTCTTCCCCGCAAGCGCCGCTTCCTCCTCCCGCTGAAGTTCCAAGTCATCGAGGAATTTCAGGAACATGATCCACGTCAACAGCGGCAACCGATCCAGGTCGCCATTCAGCCCCTTGTCCTTGCGCATAATGTCGCGCGCGGATTTCAGGAGTGAACCGAGAGATTGTGCGGTGGTCGGCGTATTATTTGACTTCATATATCGCTTGGGTGAAAGAGAAAGACCAGTCCTCCCAAGCCCGTCGAAGAAGGAGGTCTCGCGCAAGTTTCAGAAGTGCACGCAGGGATTGCAATGTCGTGGTTACCGGTGTTGTTCACTTTACTGAATCTTCTGACTTGTAATCACAGATCACGTCCAAAGGCGTCGCACCGTTGTCGAGCCATGTGCCGTGTATATTTATGGTATGCGCTATATACGAGGACACGTCCTGATATGATCATTTTGCTTCAAGAGCGATTAACTGGCGGATCTGGTCTCGGCGGCGCGACAAACCGGTCTCGCAACCTCCGCAAGTTCAATGCCGTCAAAGGCTCGCCGCCAAAGACGATCTGCTTTAGTTGTTTGCCGGCTGCGCTCTCACGCTTCAAGTAATCGCTAACATCCATCCAACGAATGGCTCCATCTGAAGTGCGAATTACAAGCATGACCGGGTAAGCCTGTTGCTGCCAATAAGCAGCATGGCGCTCGTTTTTGATGCGAAAAATTTCAGCGCCATCGGACTGACGCTGGTAGAGGTAAGAGTCTCCAGACTTCAGTTGAAGGTAAACACGTCTACCGCTCGCGTCGCCTTTGTAATCCTTGAATTCGATTTCACCGTCGATGCCATGGTCCGAGTTTGTAAACTGTCGATAGATCTGTCCGGCCTCACCCGCAATCGAGAATGTGTGACCAACGAGAATGAGTTCTTTGCTTTCGTTGTCGATAGCAGCCTTAGCTTGTTCTGCGAGAGCACGGGCACGTTCTGCGAACACGTTTGACGCGAATTTCTCTTCGATAATGTCAAATAGAATAACTCGTTTCTCGCAGGCTGGACAAAGGACATCGGTCTTTCCCTCGCTCACTCGTCGTTCAATAGCTTTTTGACTTTCAACAGGGGTGTGGCAATGGGGGCACACATAATGGCGGATTCGCCGAACTTCCTGCGCCTTGCTGACTAAGTGTTCGTGTACGTACCTGATAAATGTGACTTGCGTATCATCCGGAACGCCGGGTTCGAAGTACACCTGCATTTCTCCTTTACCTTCCCCGCCTCGGATCATCTTGAAGCCAAGTCGCTTACCAGAATCAGTTTTGAAATCAGCGGCAAACCGCCAAAGACACTCTTTGTGGAACGGCTTCGTGTGATACAGACGCACGACCAAAGTTGCATAAATCTCGTCCAGGGGTCCGCTGAACTGATAGGTGACCAATACCGAAGGATGACCTGCCAATTCGGGACGCTCCCGTTTGAAATAACTTGGGAAAATGAGCAATGTTCCTCGCTCAGTGTGCTCACGGAGACAAAGTCCGTGATCGACAAGCGTTTGGTGCATAGCCCGCAAAACAATCTGTTCTTCGCTACGCGGCAGGCGTCGCATGGTTTGATAATCAATGTCCCCTGCCAGAACATCCTGCTCTGCAATGCACCCAATTTCTTCAGTGTGGGCACGAACACTACGTATCACCGCGGCGGCGTATGAATTGATGAGTTCCGGCTGAAGAAGAAGGAAGTCGCCAAACTCGAGCTGCCAAATGATGCCTGGACCGGCAAGCAATCCGACAACCGCTAGTAATTCTTCCAAAGAGAACCGCTGACCCGGCAACGCAATTTCCAATTGTTGCTTTAGCTCACCGGAGCGAAGCAAAACCTTTCCTTTGTCCTTCAGCCGCACGATTTCTTCCTTCAACGAGCGAAATATTTTTGGTGACGCCTTCCACGGAATCGTCCTCCAAGGTATGTTGTCAACGATAGATTCAAGAAGCTCATCGCAACCGGCGCCCGTTGCCGCACTAGTTTCGATATACTCTTTAAAGCCTCGTTCTATTTTGAATCGCTCGACGCTGTCGCGGCTAACCATCAGACCACCGCGATCGCAGCGAGCAGCGACCAGTATTCGGTTAAAGGCTCGGCGGGATGCACGTTGTAAGTCTTTGTCCCATTGCCCGAGTCCGTCGAAGGGATCCTGACTTTGAGGATTAAAAACAAGCACCGCCAGTGCTGTCTCATCCATGTATAGCTGGTGTATTAGCCTGTAATCGGCTTGGCCCGCAAAATCCCAGAGCCAGATTTCTCTTTCGATGTCGATGCGCTGTTGCACATACGGAAGCTTGAGTTGCGTTGCCCAAGCACCATCGGTGGAGATCGTTGGCATAAACGAGTTCTCGGTGAGCCTGTAAGCCAAGCCTGTCTTTCCAACTCCGCTTTCTCCGGCTAACAACACCTTCGCGTTCGTATACCGGGTCGTATCGAGTGCTCCCACCAGAACTTCAAGGTTTGCGGGAATATCGTAAACTTGGACATCCCCCATAGTGTTAACCAGCGCAATCCGTTGCCGATTCTGCGACATGTACAGTCCGACGATTCTTTGCGACAGGCCCCGAACCACAAGGACACATGTGCCGCGTTCCAGGTTCCAAACCCTGAGCGTCTGGTCATCGCTCGTCGAGACTGCCCAACGGCCGTCCGGTGTCATTGCGATTTCCCTGACTTTCGACGTGTGACCTTCGAGGGTGGCTTCGTCTGCATCGTGCCTTAAGTCCCACAGTTTGATCGTAGAATCGGCCGAGCACGAGACGGCACGGTGACCATTCGACGATATCGCAATCCCCATGACGGAATCGGTGTGCGCATCCAAAATCCGCGGTGGTCGCCCCTTTGACCGCAGATCCCATATGCGGATCGTTGCGTTTTCCGCGGCAGCGACAAGAAACCTCTCGTCCGGGGAAACCGCGGCCGAAAAAACGAAGCTTTGACAGTCAAAGTTGCGCACTGCGTGGCCCGTGCGCACGTTCGAAAGGAGAATTGTTCCAGTGTGAAACGTAGAAACAGCACAGAGGCCACAGCAAGTGCGTCCAACCCACTGGAGTTGCCCCTGAAACTTCTCCCACCGTGCAACACGTTTGTAGCTCCTCAAATCCCACGCGCAGAATGTTCCATCGTCCGAAGTAGATGCTATTAACAACCCATCATTTGAAAAACAGAGCGTTGAAACAGTTGTTTCGTGTTCGCGGAAAGTCCTAAGGAGTTCTCCTGTCGACACATCTAAAAGCTCAACACGTCCATCGCTGAAGCCAGCGATCGCACGGCTTCCATCGACACTCATAGCAAAAACGCTAACGTTTTTCATCTCCATCTTGTACTTAAGTATGTCGCTAGCATCAACTTTGGCGGGCAGCGGAGGAGGGGGTTGGCAGGCGGCGATCAATTTATGATACTCGGCTTCGTTCCGCTGTCGAAAATCCACGAGCGCAAACTCTTTGAGTCCCTCTTTTACGGGTGAATCATCCAGCCGGACCGGGATGAACCGGCGCTCTTGGTTCGACGGATCCCGGAAGGGGAACGTATAACTCTCAAGAGTACTCCACTCGGTTCCGAATGCATTCCGGGACAGGAAAAGAATCATCACTCGGGAGCATTCCAACGCTTCTTTCACCGTTGCTACGTCAGCCCTGGCAGAGAACACTCTCAGTCCGGCATTATAGAGGCGAATTGCGACACTATGCATAATCGACTTATCTGCCTGACTGTAGCTAAGGAAAACGTCGAACTTAAATTTTTGCTCGGACATAGTCTTTATTCAGCATATGGAAGACGCGCCGCTAAGGATTGGGAGGCGTGGGATCGGTTGGGGGTCATGGCGTGGTAGCCATTGTGGCAGGAACCCTTCCACAACAACACAGGCTCTTTGCGCCATCTGACGAAGTCGTCCAGATGTGAAACTACAATTTCGCGGATATCAAGAAGACCTGTCATTTCTGGGTTAGGTTGCCTTGTAATTCTTGAAGGAGTTTTGAAAAGAATTTCGCAGTCGCTCAACACTTACTGTCGAAGAAGGAACAATTTGGTGCTCCCATCCGTGTTTGTGATGATGTCCTAGCATTTTAACAGCAGATGCCGATGTTGTGTTCACAACAAAGTATCGATTTCCCGACGCCAAATCCCTGGATAGTCCCATAAATGACCGCGCTAAGTGTAGTGGGATGTCGGACGCATAAAATTTGCACTCAACTGCAATTACGACCTTACTGTACCGAGGTGAAACCCGGAGCCTTCGACACATCTCAGCCTCGTCACGTGTCAATACTGCAACATCGCATTCGTGGAGAACCTTGGAGATTCCAAAGACCCTCACCCCTAGGTGGGCTTCTAAAGGTGGTTTACCGGCGAACTCTATAAGGGCATGCGTATATGGCTGAGCCGTTGAAAACAAATGCCCTGGACTTGTACGAAATACGAAAGTTGCCGGAGTATTTCCGAAAATATCCCTAAAGGAAATCGTGGCTCCTTCAGTTCGGGCGGCTTGGAGAATTAAAGCGAAAACGTAACCCTCGTAGATATCTGACACGGAAGAATAGGTTGTGAACGAAGGTGCAATAGCGCCGCCCAACGCCGCTCGGATGTCGCTTAGCAGCTCGTTAACTGGCATTAATCGCCTCTCGCAGTTCGCACAAAAGAGATCTTAGCTTTTCCAGCTTTGGACCTTGATGCGCGGCTTCTTGAAGATCAAATTCGACAGCGCTTATCGGAGCAAATTCGTTGATGAAAGTTATGTGCACCGGCGCGTTTAGTTCTTTGAAGATTTTGCATGTGGCTTCTTCAATTTCCCAAAGATTGATGACCGTCTGCTCTATCCCTGCAATGAGCCACCGTAATTTCTCACTCTCCGAATAGTCGATCACCTGAGGCAGAGTGGCCTTCTTCCCCCCGGTAACCTCACTCGTAATGCCCAAGGAAGTGGGGAAGGCGAACTGGGCAGTCTCTTGCGCTACTGTGTTCATCTTCTTCTCAACGACCTGACCAGCCCGAATCGTTTCTAGAACCTGATGTGTGACCCACCCGAGTCCAATCTGTCCTAGAATGGCGGATAATTCCTCCAGTACGGCTTGGCGCTCCTGATCATTCACATTTTTGGACCTTACGCCGCATAAAGCAGCGTCTCAATTGACTCACCGCCCCTCGAAGTTTCTCCGTCCCCCCGAACGCCTTCACGATATCGCCAACCTGGCCATAGTTGGAAATCGGCGGCACTTAAGAACGTCGGGTAGCACGAATTGAGCATCGCATGTTCGGCGTATTTTTCCAGCAATTCATCGCCGGTGATACTCAGGTCATCGAGAAATTCCAGGAACATGATCCACGTCAGCAGCGGCAACCGATCAAGGTCGCCATTCAACCCCTTATCCTTGCGCATGATGTCGCGCGCGAATTTCAGGAGTGCGCCGAGGGATTGAGAGGTCGTGGGTTGGCTAGACATACTCATTGATTGCCTTCAAGACCAGTATCATGCAGTTGACTCCTATCAATAACTGGTTTGGGGAGGAGTTTTCCGCGCAAATAGCGAACTAAGTCGGTGGCGGCCATAAGCAACGCTGCGAAGACCTTCTGATGGCCCTCGTCGGCCATCTTCAGATCCGCGATAAGCTTGTCGTAACTGCTTCCTTTACGATGCGCGGCAGATCGTGACCGCAAGTCCTGGAGAACGCGCAGAAATTTAACATGAGGCTCATAGCCGGTCGTACCGCGTTCTTGAAAAAATCTTTCCAGCTTTGTGATCCCTTTGTCGTCCTTCTTGAGCGTGGTCAACCCTTTCGCAATTTCCTTTTCGTTTAAAGAATCCACCAATACTTTTGTTAGGGCGATTAGCTGCGAATCAAACTCCGCTTGGTTATCTTTCGGCAGAAGGCGCAGACCGGTCAGAAAGTGCTCGTCGTCTTGGTGAAGAGGAAGGAAGAAATCCCAACCCCTGGTCTCGCGGAACGTTCGATTGAAATAATTGTACTCATGTTTAAAAAGCAGATCCGGTTTTTGGGGATCCGCAAACTGCGCCCGAATATTGCGCCTAAAACTGGTCTCACTGATCTTCCGACCCTCTGGCAGTATGTTGAAACTTAGCCAATAATTTCGCTCGGCTTCTGAGAGATCGCGGCCAAGGTCACCGAGCCAAACCACTACGCAGTCGCTGTGGTCGTTGTCGATCCGCATGCTCCAGAGTCCACCGCATCGCAAAATTCCGTCTTCCACTGAATACTTCTGTGGATCGCCGTAGTACTTGGAAAGCACTTCAGCCCGAAAGAACACGGGCGTAAGATAGTTTGGTGCAGTGGGGTTTTTTCCAAAGAAGTTGGCCAATTGCTCAGGATCACATGTGAAACGAATCGGTTTGCCGGTCGGATCGGTCCCTATGACGAACTCCTGATATGCCTCCGGGGTGCGACTGCTCTCCAATGGTATTGGTCGGGGGAGAATATATTTTTTACCGCTGATATGTCCGGTGGTTCTAATTTCCGTTTTTGTGAAGGAATCAAAAGGCAGGACGGCTAAAGAATATTCGTATCTCTCTTCCTCATGGTTGATTCGAGATTCATCTATGCCGAGTTCTGCTAGCGTGGTTTTGCTATCGCGGAAGCCATCGAAGTAAATGGCGAGCGCTATCTGTTTGGCAGCACAGAACTCCAAAAGTAGATCGGTCTTGATTTCGAAGAAATTGTCTCCATATCGCGCCGCCTCGTGCTCGTCGCCGTTTCTATCAGTCAGCACGAAGCGCTTGCGTGATTGATCTTGATAAAGATTATGGTAGAGGCGGAATTCCTGACACAATTCATTGAACGGAGACCGAAGTCCATAAAACGATCGACGAATTACCAATGGTTCTATGCCGCTATCATTTCCAAATGCGGTGTAGGTGTGTTTTTCCAGGCCATTCGGCCAACTTGTCCAGATCGCAGGAACTCCGTCCCCAATGCTTATATCCCACCCGCGCGAGTTTTTTACCAGTTTCGGAATTAACGTGGGGGGCACTAGTGCAGAAAAGCATGTGGTCCTCTCGTCGTTTGACTCAGTCCGCCGGTAGGCAGGAAACCAAGGCCTCGGTACATCACCTGATGCTAAAGACGCACAATTGTCCTCATGCCGCAGCCAAGAGATATGTTTCTGAAGTTCGTCTGAATTCATCACCGGCATTGACCTCTACGTTTCTTCCTTCGCGTCAAGCAATTCATGCAATTTCGTGCCGACTTCGCAGTAGTCGTCAATCCAGACAACACGCACACCTAAATGCTCGACGCTCTTCTCGAGGAGAATAGCGGCATGATCGCCTGTGCAGTCACCTCCAGATGGTTTTTTGGTTATCCAGAGATGTGATGGCCGTTTTGTAGATAATCCCTTTTTGACGCGTTGCTCTGTACGTCCTCCGTATTCCCACGATAGCCAACGCCGAAGATTAGGGTCCGAGAACGAGAGACCAACAAACACGCACCGGTGATGGATGCACGAACTTAGAAAGGTTGCGGATTGCCACGAGTACGAGCTGCGCGACAGATTCAGGTACTGCCCTTCGGTGAACACTAATTTGTCAGGGGAAATGGAATCGTTGAATCGGTCCCGGCCAGATGGTACGGGCAGTAATCCGTGAACGTAGTAATATGGGATGCGACCCCGGGTTCGGCTTGCAAGATCATGTGAAAGCCTGTCAAGGATCTTAGGGCCGTCACGTCTGAGACACTCTGGATGCGTTAAGCCGTAGTAGCAATTAATCAACGCGTAAAGCAGCGGCTCAGCGTTGAAGCTAAGTATGGCGGCAGGCTGAGCGTCTGTGCTAATCGATTTAGCTATTTCCTGTGCCAACAAAGGTGCTGACGAGTCAGCAATTTCGGAAACTTTGCTTTCGAATACTTCCCACTCGTCCTTTGTTAGATTGGAGGGACGAGATGATGTCAGGGCCTTTGCAAACGTCCGCCAACTGTCACCGACCCGATCTCGCAGATGTCCATAAAAAGCTTCGGAGAGGCACTCGACGATCGTTTCGTCACTGTTCTCTCCTAACAGATTATTAGCCACCTGCATCAGAGCTTCAGGGCCATATGCTTGCAAGAATCGCTCGATGTCGGCTTTTCCACATTTCAAAGACGTCTTTGAAAGCATAACCTTTGCGAGGTCATTCCAACATGGAAAAACGCCTCGGGAAGTGCCGGCCCCAATACACAGAACCCATCCACATGATTCTGCATACTGAGCCAATTTGCCTCGGAGCTTCACTGACGAGGCCTGAGCAACAACAGAAGGTTTAAGCCGCATAAAGCAACGACTGTAGCTGATTCACCGCACTCCGCAGTTTCTCCGTGCTGCCAAAAGTCTTCACAATATTGCCAACCTGCCCATGGCTCGAAATCGGCGGGACTTTAAGGACATCGGGTAGCACGAATTGAGCATCGCCATGTTCGGCGTATTTTTCCAGCAATTCCTCCCTGCCCCAAGTTCCAGGTCATCGGGAAATCCCAGAAACATAATCCGCGTCAGCATCGGTAAGCGATTGAGGTCCCCATTCAGCCCCTTGTCCTTGCTCATGATGTCGCGCGCGGATTTGAGGAGTGAGCCGAGGGATTGGGAGGTAGTGGGGGTAATCACGGCTTTAACCATTTGGCAAAGGGCGAGCACTGAGCATTATTTAGGCTGCCTCTTGAATTTGGTGACCTCGTGAATGATCGACCCATCGTCGCATTCAACAGTTTGCTTGAAAACGACCTCCGCGTAAGTTTCGACTGCAATGTTAATGCCGCTTTTCCGAGCGTCTTCGGTGACTTCCAACAGTCGCTCAAGAACAGGCGCGACTTGTCTAAACTGAGCCAAGCGAAATTTCACAAGCACTTCATAATCCCCTGTTCCCTGATAGATACTCAGTTCATCACACCGGAACTCAGTTGAGTGATTTTCGAGCAATCGCTTGATTTCGTGTGCAATTAGTTTTCGGTTAAATGGTCCCGCCGGCTTCCTCCACCTCAGAAGGACAAACAACCGGGTTCCCTCGGTTAGCCCGCCAATCCTACCGAGCACAATTCCCGGCTCCGAGAGACTCTTCCATTGCTGTTCTTTTTCGAAATCTGTTGTCCGGGCAACGGCGGCAAGGAGTTCGGTTTCATTCTGAACTGCCAACTGCCGGGCTCCGTAAAAGGGCTCAGCCTCATCGACCATGAATCTGCGGACACGGCCGCCACAAGTTGCCGCAAACCGTGTCCAGATATCCTCTAAGGCTTTCAGATAAGCTCGTTTGAGCCACACTCGAAAGATGTAGTCAAACTCCCCCAACACGCAGTAGCACGCGTAGCCGTGAATGCCACTCTGGCTTAGGTTTGTTGTGATCCATTCGAGGTCCAACGCCGGTTGTTCGCAGTCGACAAGATAGTAATGCAAGGTGCTCCCCAGCAAGGCATGAACACTTGGATTCCATCGATAGATACCGCTGGACAGGGCAAGTGTCTTTTGGCGGAGCGAGTAATCCTCAATAAAAAGTTCATCCAAAGCGTGGTTAAGGTGGGCGATCACGAGGGCCATGTCCGGCCGATTTGCCGATTTCGAAAGCATGCCTCGCATCAGTCTTTCGATGCCTCCGATGCCGCGATGGTTTAGCGGTTCGAAATCGACTTCACCGTTGTTGATGACCGTGCGCCAGAACTCCTCACTAAGAGCGGCGGTTGCGGTTTGATCCTTTGTGAACGGATGGGAGCCGGTGACGAACTCATAAAACACGACACCGAGAGAGAAGACGTCGGCGCGTTTGTAGTCCGCCACGGCAAAAGCGCGTCCCTTTTGAAAGCGTTCGGGAGCCATGTATCTTGGTGTTCCGAATCGGTCGGGCGCGAAGTCGCTGCTGATCGAAATACCAAAATCGGTCCAGCGCGCATAGTATTCCGTGCCTCCGTATTTGAATAAAAGAACGTTCTCGGGTTTGATGTCCATATGGGCGACACCGAAATCGTGGGCTGATTTGATTCCCTCAGCCAGCTGCCGCATGAACTCGAGGAGAGCTTTTGCGCCCATGGCGGCAAATTCCTTGTTAAGGAGTGCGCGCTTGAGATCGCAAGCGGCTCGGTGCGTCAAAAAGCCCAATACAAAATATTCATGTTCCTCAATGGTAACCGGCTCCTGAACCTGACCAAGCATTGGCATAATGTGTGGACAATCTGATATTTTTGACCAGTGCGTTGCCTCCTGATCCATGAGCCTCTGAATCCGCACCTTGTCCTCGGTATTCGCGTCCGGGCCGGCCGGAAGCGCAACCAGTTTTGCAGCGAGCTGCTGAGTGCTCAATCCCCTCTGAACCACGCCCCAAATTTCCGCTTCACCACCGTCACAGATGTGCTCTTCGAGTGTCACCACGCTGACCGGGAGTGTGATCCCCGCTTTGAGAATTCCATGCTGCATAGGTTCCCTTTGTTTCGATCCCGATCTAATGCACCGCGGCCTTTCTCTTTAACGCTTGAAGATATCCGTTCAGATGAGTGTGGTTGCGGTCATAGGGATAGGTGAGCACCTGGACTGAGTAGTCCTTCAGCAGACTATCTTTCTCGATTTCGGAGAGTGCGTTATCCGAGATCAGTAGGTATGCGAGTTTGTTTTGCGGCCCCAGAACCGTGTGCAAATGTGCCAGCAACTCGATAATTTCCGGGTCTGCGAACGAAAACCCGACGAATAGTGGCACTCGTGAAATGAACAACGTAGTGATGAGATGCCGGTAGGCCGCGCTCATGTGAGTGAGATGAGAGTAATCGGAATTCGTCAGGACCAACGTGTTGGGCTGTTGAATGTCACCGTGGATCTTAAGCAGGAACGGTCTTTCAGGAGCGGCGGTGGAGGTAAGCCGCCGGACAGCCCGGACCGGGTCGGCATTTAACACGACCGTCATGGAACGCGAATATTCCTTTGTAAATGCCGTTTCGATAAGATTGTCGTAATTCGTCGTGACCACTATTGACGCTCGCAGCCGAAGCAAGGTGTAGTGAATGGGTGCGGGATCCGCACTGTTAGAGAAAAGGCTCTCGACCATCTGAAAATAGAAGCCTTCGGGAACGCGACGTTTGATGGCACTTGCTGCCAGAAGAAGTTTACCGGACTTGGCTATTGCTCGTATTTCATCGGCCTCTGCCTTGGTGATATGATGATCAAGAACAGAACGCTTTAGCATTTCTAACAGCAACTCACTCCAATTTGGATATTTCGATCGGTCGGCCTGTTTGGAAACCCCGGCGCCGATGAACAGCATCAGATGCCCAGCCGATGTTGTTTCGACGAGTGTGCGAGGGATTAAATAGCTAAGCGGCATACAATAGCATTTGTAGTTGATTCACAGCGCCGCGCAGCTTATCCGCACCACCAAACGCCTTCACGATATCTCCGACTTGGCCATGATCCGAAATCGGCGGAACTTTAAGAGCATCGGGTAGCACGAACTGAGCATCGCCATGCTCCGCATATTTTTCCAGCAATTCGTCGAGAATCTGACGGGCTTCGCTCCCGTATTGCGCGAAGAAATCTTCTTTTGATTCGCGGAGTTGCTGGGCGCGCTCGCGGCGAGTGCGTAAGGGTGCGTTAAAGGCCAGATGGCATAGCAAATCGAACGGGTCGGCCTCCGGCTGCTTTGCCTGCTCAGCCAGTTGCTCGAAGTCGATGCCGCGCTCAGCCAATTTCCGGATGATCTCCGCGCGTTTTTCAGCATCGGCCCATTGCGCTCGCAATTCCGGCGCGGTCGCCACCAGCGTCCGGACCTTTTCCGCGGCATAATCCGTGTATCGGATGCAGCGCAGTTGTTTGCCATCGGGATCAAGTTCGTGAACGAGGTGCGCAGCGACTTCAACCTGGCCGCCATCGTAGTAGTACTTCTTTCGCTCAGGATCAGGCGGATCGATGATGACAGCGCCGCCGCCTTCACCCTCGTTGATTTCGACATCCGGTGTTTCCGGTGGCTCCGGGGTCTCAATCTCTGTTCCGGTAACATTGCCCGCCTGGTCAATTTCCTCCCGAGTGGCGAAGGCGGGATCGCCGTCGAAGTCAGGGTCGGCGAAGTTCCGTGAGGCTGTACCGGTGTAGTCCAGGATGTTGAACCAGAGCTTGCCGTAGTCATCGCGCACGCGCGTGCCGCGCCCGATGATCTGCTTGAACTCGACCATCGAGTTGACCAGGCGTAAGAGCACGACATTTTTGCAAGTCGGGGCGTCCAGGCCGGTCGTCAGCAGTTGCGAAGTCGTTAAGATGACTGGTTTGCGCGTCTCCACGTCCTGAAACCGTTGCATGTGCCCGCGCCCAATGTCCCCCTCGTCGGCGGTAACACGGCAAACGTAGTCGGGATATTGCTGCACGAGGTCGGCGTTCAGGTTGTTGAGCGCCTGCCGCATTTCGCTGGCGTGCTCCTGGTCCACACAAAAGACAATCGTCTTGGCAAAGCGATCTGTCTTTTTAAGGAAGTCGGTGAGATGTCGTGCCACGGCTTGCGTCCGGGCGCGCAGCGCCACACGGCGCTCGAAGTCCGCCGTGGTGTAAACTTCGTCGGGGATTTCACGACCGTAACGGTCCAGGTCATCTTTGCTCGGGCGCCAGCCGGCGGCGTCCCATTGCGTCACGACGCGATGGACGCGATAGGGCGCTAGAAAGCCATCTTCGATGCCCTGCTTGAGGCTGTAAGTGTAGATCGGATTTCCGAAATACACATACGTGTCGCGGTTCTCGTCGCGGAGCGGCGTCGCGGTCATCCCTAGTTGGTGTGCGGGCGCAAAGTACTCGAGGATCTCACGCCAACTGGAATCTTCTTTCGCGCTCCCGCGATGGCACTCATCGACGATCACAAGATCGAAGAAATCAGGCGCGAATTCCTTGTAGAGACCGGGCCGATTTGCGTCCTTGGCAATGGATTGATACGTCGAAAAATAGAGTTCGCGACCAAGCGACACGATGCCACCTTCGATCCTTTGCCGTGCATCGCCAAACGGAGCAAAGATTTTGTCTTTTGGGTCATCCACCAGGAAATTCCGGTCAGCGAGGTAAAGGATGCGCGGCTTGCGGGTTGGATCGCCTTTGGCGTTCCACTTGGAAGACCAGAGTTTCCAGCAAATCTGAAACGCAACAACCGTTTTGCCTGTGCCGGTCGCCATGGTGAGGAGCACCCGGCGTTTGCCGTTCAGGATCGATTGCACCGTGCTGTTAATCGCAATCTGCTGATAGTAGCGCGGTCCTTTTCCGGTAGTCACGTTGACGGGGGCGAGAAATCGCTCGGCGGTGGCTGCCTCTTTCAACCCACTGCCCTGGCGGTATCGCGTCCACAGTTCACTGGGGGTCGGATAGTCCGAGCGGTTCGTTTCCTGGCCGGTAAAGTAATCGAACTCGATAATCTCCGGACCGTTCGTCGCGTAGGCAAACTTGAGCCCGAGCATCTCAGCATACTGCTTTGCTTGTTGCAGCCCGTCTGCCGCGGTGCGGTACTCTGGCTTTGCTTCCACAATCGCCAGTGCGAAATCACGCGTGTAGCGAAGCAGGTAATCGACTCGTTTGGGCGGCTTCCGCACGAACCCTTTGCCGACCGGCACGATTCGGCCGTCCGTGATGGTGCGCTGTTCCGCTATCGAATGCGGCTCATTTTCCCAACCGGCCGATTGGAGCAGTGGCACGACGTATCTGCGGCATGTGTCGGCTTCGCTTGGCATGATACTTCCGCATGGGCACTAGCCCGGCATTTCCCTGGGAACTCTTGGCTTCATGTAAGGGGCCTTAGAATGGCAGCATGCCAAGTTTGCTTGATCAGGACAAGAGCTGAATGGCGATGGTCACGCCCATCGCAAATCGCAGTCCCAAACGCTGCCCGCGGCCTTCGCCTGCAGCATATACGCGCTCTTCATCTCGTTCAGCATTACCTCATACATTCTGTCCGAGCTTCGATCGTAGGGGAGACGGTGTGTGTGAAGTTGAACACGAATTTTGAAACGATGCACTTGAATGGGTATAACCTGCAGCATTGGTGTCCGCGTGGCAGGCCGGGGCAATCAGCCGGGATACGTTGCTGCATAATTTGAGGCAGGGGGAGGTTCTGCCGCCGGGGAGGTCGGATCAGCAGGAAATGCTGCTACTGGCTAACGCAAATCTTCGTAGTGCTCTGCAGCATCTGAGAAACGTGATGACTTGATAGCGGTACGATGATGACACATGAATACTGCGAATACATTTGAGTACGAGGAATACGCATGAATACCAGGACACCCCTATGGAAGGGCTGGTATTAGTGTGGTTTGACCAAGGCGACTTCACTAACTTGAACCAACTCGATTTTCAGTTCGCATTTTTTTGTGGGATAGCGGATGAAAGGGTATCGCAGGGGAACAAGTGCGGACGCATACGTCACCCGGCGAATCGTTGATGGCAGGCTTGGTATCGCTCATTGTAAAAGTGCGCTCCGACGAGTGTGGAAGCCTGCTTCCAAAACAGAACGACCACACCCCCGCACCCCAGTGCTCGAAGCGAAGGGCCATGGGTCCAAACCATGGCCCAGTCGAAATTTGAACTTAGGGAAAACCATGATTACGTCAAGAAACGCTCAAATTGCTGCCGAATACGTTCTGTTGCGAACGAAACTCTGGCCGGACGTGAAGGAAGAAGACCTGTGGCCGAGAACAAAGCAAATCGGGTATGTAATGATCCCTCGCACGATGCCTCTCGTGTTGCGAATCATGGATTGGATGGCCGATGGGAAGCCTGTATCTCGCACGTACTTGGACCTTTGGTGCCGAGCACGAAACGAGTGCGTTGTGAAGTTGGAAAAACATACACAAATGGCGTTTTACTCCGGATACAGAAGCCAGCGGGCTGTCCAATCGTGGCAGGCACGGCTTCGCACGTTAGATAAGCTGGGGTTTATCAGCGTAAAGTCCGGGTCGAACGGCCCGTTTAGCTTCGCGCTCATCTTAAATCCCCATTCCATTATCAAAGGTCATTACAAGAACCGAACAAGTAGTGTGCCGAAGGAGCTATACCACACACTGATAGAGCGCGGAGTGGAGGTGAAGGCGAAGGACCTGTAGGCGTTTGGAACTCCGCAGCGAGAGACTGGAAGAGAAGCTGCTGAGGCTATGCTGAGCGAAGACCAAGTTGCGCCTTGTTTAGTTCGGCTTGGATCTGTTGCATGGGGAAAAGGCCATTCCAGTAAATAGCGCTTTGGTTGAGTTGCTCAAGGAACCTACAAAACTCCGAAAGAGTGAAGAATTGCAAATGGGAAATCGAAAATTGGACGTCTCTCATCGGCACCGGATATTGTCTACCGACGTAAACCAAAGCATTGTCTGTTAGCTTTGGATCACCCTGTTGTTTGCCATTGAAATCATAGTCAACTATCCAAAGGGTGCCATCTGGGATGACAACGATTGGGATGATTGCGACGAGCAGGTGAGTTTTCCCTAGTTTTCTGTGAGCGCCGGCGGAACCATAAATTAGCCCGTGAGAGGAAGCCAGGGCTTGGGACCATTTATCGTACACCTCCGAGTCACCGCTGATGAGGTCGCCGGACGTTGCGTGGCGGCCAATCTGTGTCGTTGATTTCCCAACGTATTGCCCCTCAGGATAAATCGAGTGCTCGCCTCCGAGGCGCAGGACCTGAGGTTCTGATGACGAAACAATGATATCGTGATAGCTTTCGATCAACTGCCGCGGAACTCTCGAAACTACAAGCGGGAAGTTCGGCTTTAAACACTTGCACTCCACAGCTAGGCGAATCTCTAAAGGCCATTTTAGAACCTTCGCACGAATGTCGAATTGGCGGGAGAGTTTTGTTGCAGGATCTTCATAAGTGCCGCCCAGGAAGACCCTCAACCCGGCTCGAACACACGCATTGTACACCTGAAGCTCTAGGTGAAAGTCGTCATTCGTTTTCAGGTAGTCGACAATGTCCTTCTCTGTGATTGGGTTCGTCGAAAGCTGCCGCGCCATGGTCCGAAACTAGGGAGTTCGGTCAAAACACCTCAAGGGATTTTCTAAAAAATGTTGGTTCGTGAGGGCATAGGTGGGTTGCGGGTGAATTCGGGAGGATGTCGAGAGAAGCATTCGGGGATGCGTGCACAAAGCTAAGTGATCGAGCGGAACGGCTGACGTCGGCTTTATTGCAAAATCCTTTTAGGGTTTAAAAAAATTTTGGAAGTCGGATCTGATGAAACTCTTTTACTCTAAATTTCTGGAGCCGAATCCATCACCGAGTTCGCCCCGCGTCCGCAAACCTGACCCCCTCCCCCCTCCTTTAGACGGGACAAGACGGGACAAAAAAGTTCGCGAAAGTGCGTTGTCGTGCGCGGCTTAAAAAAACAGACGCGCACAATCGCCAATGTTTATGCACCTCCGCGCATGGTCGCGAAAAGCTGACTGCCTTCAACTCCCGCCGCCTCCACCATCCTTCGCTGGCAACGCTCCCGCGTTGCCAGCGAAGGATGGTGCCCTCCGAAGCGTACCCGCGAAGGAGGGCCGAGCGTCCCAAGCTACGGATGGCAGGCCATCTTTTCAGT
>JGI10216J12902_100186619_pt1 | contig 38922 bp, 52 predicted proteins | sample KanNatreferecore_FD_12902 | JGI IMG/M metagenome (IMG submission 12902)
GTTCTGGGGGGGGGTCGGTAGACTTCCGACCCACCCCCCCCCAGCTCGTGCGCTGTCGCGCGCGGCGCGCACCCGGCGCTCAGTCCTTGCTGTTGTCGTCATCAGCCGGCGGCGTGCTACGGCTCGCGCCGGTGCCCGTCGCCCCCGGTGCCGTACTGGTCGCACCGGCGCCTGTCGCCCCGGATGCCGTGGATGTTTTCTCACGAACGGCCGCAATGAGTTTGCGAACGGCTTCGCGGACGCGTGAGTCCGGGTTCCCCTGTTGGATTTGTTTCTCGATCTCTTGCAGTTCGTGTTCGTTCATGACGCGTTTGCTCCTGTCGTGTCTTACGATCGTGGCAGCGTTTGTTCAACGCCTGCCAGTTGCTGGGATTCCAGAACAATTCAGCGTTACCGCCGTGTGGGATGCGATGGTCGACAACGGTGGCCGGGCGGGGCATCGGCAATACCTGGCACTCTGCGCACTGGCACAGGGGATGTTCAACGAGGAAACATTTGGCGGCCCGTGCCCAGCGGTTCGAATAACCGCGTTGGGTGCGAGTAGGCCGCGCCGCCGTGACCGCCCGCCATCCTGGCGAACGATACGGCGGCGGGCGATAAGGCATGGGGTAGGAAACAGCGCTCGGGAAAAGACTGCCGTTATCTGTTCCCGTTACTTGCAACGTCACATCGCGGGTAATGTTTTGTTGCCCCGGTGGGACAGCAACGGCAGTTTGACCGGCTTATAACACCGAATGGCGCCACTGTTCAACCGCTGGCATGAGACAGGAGTAGAGCGAGCTGTGAACGGCCAGCATCCGGGTGCGATATTCCAGCCGACACAGACCGAGGCGCCGATAGCGATTCGTCATAGGCTCATCCTCGCTTGAGCAGTAGTGGACCCATACGAGGCGGCGCATGCGTTGCGGGAGTTGAGCGATGGCGCGATCGATCGCGAGCAATTGATCCTCGCTCAAGGACAGTCCACCGCCGCTCGCATGCTTCGGCAGTTCGAGCAGACCGGAGTACGTGCCGCACCCGAGCCGATCGGCGCCGTAGATCCAGGCCGCCCACGCGAGTAGCAAACGTTCCGCGAATTCACATTCTTCGGAGATATCCGTATCGTCGGTGATGTCGATCTCGATGGCGTGCATGGCTACCGTAGAACGGATTCGCGCGGCGTGCATAGCGGTCCCCAGGCATGCGTCCACCAGTACAGCACGACGGTGCTGACGATGACCATGAGGATCACGATGGTCTGGCAACGCGCGCGGCGATTCATCCATGCCAATCCTCATAACGACTAGCGCTGTTCCAAGGCCGCGTCGAGCAGATCCAGCGGCCCCTGATCGGTGACGATGCCATCGCGCCGGCTGCTCGCGACGCGTAACGCCGCCGCCTCGATGCGCTGGAGTCTGTGCAGCTCACGGACCGCTTCGGCGAAATCATCCGCGAGCTGGCGCTTGATGCCATCGGCGCCGGTGTAGCTGTAACTCTCTAGCCGTCCAATCAAGTCCATCATGCTGACTCCCGCGTATGTTTATCCGCACTGACCGCGCGCAGGTCCGACAGCGGCAACACCTCGATGCCCTCGGTCAGTGGGCGTTCACGCAAGAAGACCAGTTGCGTTGGCGATTCGGCCAAGATGCGGTCAACGTGCATCGCGACGAGTTGAAATCCCAGCTTCGCCAGCCGATAGCGTTCCGTCGGTGTGAACCACGTGTGAATTTGCTGCTCAGTGCGACAGCCACAGCCGAAATGCGCGCCGCCGTATTCGCGTTGCAAACGTCGCACGCGGCGCCCGAGGTGTGGGAATTCCTCTAGCCACGTCATGGGCGGCGGTGGCCCGAACGAATCGCACCACACCGCGCTGAACCCAGGACGATACGGCCCGCGCCCCTCCGCATCCTGCACGCGTAAGATTCGCGGTCTCATGCGAATAGCCTGCCTTGTGCTTGCGCCCGCCCTATCCGCTCGCATGCGATATCAAAATATCGCTCGTTCAATTCGACGCCGATAAAGGGCCTGCAAAGATTCGCGCAGGCCACGCCCGTGCTTCCGCTGCCCATGAATTGGTCACAAACGGTGCCGGACGTCATAGCGACACACCATGCCATGAGCGCGACGGGCTTTTGCGTCGGATGAATTTTTCCTTCTGCCGCGAGCTGTCCGCGTGAGTAGTTGAATGCTCTTACGGGCTGATCCAACGTGGTCCAAGCAAGTTCGCAGTGTCCGCTGCTGAAATCTCGCTGCAGCTTGTCCCACACGAGCCAACCGCGTGAGGGCGGAAACGGGTAATAGTTCCCTCCCCATACGATCGCTTGCGTAAACCGCGTAAGTGAGTCGACAAGACCGGCCACCGGCGCTTGGTCCCATGCCATGCCCTCCGCTATCAACGGCCACTGAGGGCCGTTCTGCCATTTCGCATCGCCGAGCCCATAGGGCGGATCGGTCACGATGGCGTCAATTCCTTCGATGCTCGGCAGGATCTCGCGGCAATCGCCCAGATATAACGTCGCATTTTGCAATGTCACGACGCGATGTTTCATCGCGAATGTTCCTTTTGCCAGCCGCGCGATTCCAACACCTGCGTCAGGTAGCGGATCGCGTGGCCGTGTCGTACGTGATCGGTCGTGAAGCGCAGAACGTGATAGCCGAGGTAGGCTGCATCATTCGCCTTGTCGATGTCACGCAGGATTGCGCTCGGATGTGAGTGCGCGCCGCCGCCACGACGCCAGATGCCGCCGTCGATCTCGATGAGTAGCCGATACTCGGGATACGCAAAATCAGCCTCCCACTTGCGCCCGAGGACTTGCCGCGCGAATAGAAATCTTCGCCTGATCGCGGGCAAGCCGGAGGCTTTCACCACGAGCGCGAATGTATCCTCGCTGGATTGACCATGCTGCGCGTGTCGCTGCGCGCGCATCCATGCGCGCCCGACCACGGAGGTCGTGACGGTGCCGGCCAGTGTGAGCTGTCGCGGCGCTCTCATCGCGGTGGCTCGATGCTCGGGGTAATGTATATTTCAATTTCCACGCGGGCGCGTTGTTGCGTCATGTGCAGTCCGCCGCTCGTGCACGCGCCGACCGTCCACGGGCCGGGCAACAGATCAAACAAACGTTTCGCGGTCTCCAGACAACGTGCATCCGGCGGCGTCGCGTCGTAGCCATCCCAGCCGCGCGGTAACTTGCGCAATCGTGAGAAGTGATCCATGGATTACTCCAGCCGCGCCCGGTAGTCATCGAGCGTCACTCCGAAACGTCGTGCGAACCACGTGCCCCATGTCACGCGCCGCCACTCGCCGTCGAGGTCGCAAACAAGCGGCGTCAGTTCGTCGCGATGTTTGTACGCGAAGCGCGCGGCGAAGTACTGCAGCCGTGCCAGCTCCGGCCACGAAGAAACATCACGCATAGGGGATCTCCTCGACGCGTACGCGGAATCCGGGGACGCCGCCGACGGGATCGGCGGGAATGTCGACCGCGACGCAAACGTCGCCGCGATACACGTACGTCCAGTTGCGATACTGCGCCGGCGTGAGTGTGCGATGTGCGATCACGAAATCGCACAAGCGATACTGAGGCAAGGGACCATGCTGTCGGATGTAACTCATGCGGCTCACGATGGCCGCGAATTGCGGGAACGTCGGCGGGTGGACGGGGTGCTCGATTTTGATTTCTGCCAGCGCGCGCGCGATCACATCGGCGGAGCATTGCTCGATCGTTTCGCGCCAGTCCGGCGGCGGTTGCGTGCCGAACTGATCCAGCAAGCGCGCGCCGTACCAGCTCGCAAGACGCTTCCACAGTTCGCTTGCGGCGCTCGTGCTATTCGCGAAATGTTTGCTATTTGCCATCGACGGCTCGCATCAATCGATCGTATCGAGTTGCTTCCGGTGCCGTGGCTTCGCGATGTGCCGCGCGTGATTCCAGCGCGCGCATGCGACAGCGCCAAACTAATTCCCAATTCACCTTCCGACCGCGTGCCCCCGGTACGGCTCGCCAGAATTCGACAAACTCCAACGTGCCGGCGTGCACGTCCACGCGCGGTGCATGTTCGCTCGCCCAAGCGCGCATTGCGCTCGTCAGGTGAAACGGTTCAGGGATTCTGACACCGCGCTCTATCCGCGAAAATTTATTTTTCGCGACTAGAGAGCTATCAGGTAGAGAAGGTCTATCAAGTACAGATGAGCTATCAGATAAAGACTCTGACTCTGACGTCTTATTCTTATTCTTACTCTTAAGATGCTTGAGGCTGGCTTGAGCAACCCTTGAAGGGTGGCTTGAAGCCGGGCTTGAAGGGTGGCTTGAAGCCTCGCTTGAGTCGATTCGTGATTTATCACGTACTTGAGCCGATGCGAGGCCCCCTCGTCTGCCTGATGTCACGTACCGTGCATGTCTGTATACGCACTGTATACGGACAGATTTTTGCACATCGTTTGTCATACAACCGGGCGCATCCACGGTAAATTTCGTTTGGACTCGCGGCCATGCGCGTTTAAATTCACGCGACGTTACACGTGCGATCTTGATCAATGTTTGCTGATCGGTCGGCAATGAACCCAGCAACCACTGGGCATCGAGCAGCTCTCGGTAGAGTCCGCGCTCTAACAAAGACCATCCGCGCGTCTCGGTTGCGAATGATTCGGGATACCACGGCAGCATGGGCAAGCGCGGGTCAGTGGGCATTCGGCGCTGTCCTAGAGTTATATAGCGTTATCGGTGCGTGTCGTGCCGCGCGTCCGTCGTGCAGGCACTGTGGGGACGGACAGGGGCAAATGTTTCTTGCGTTCCGTGCGTCGCACAGACTCCAGTGCACGCCGCAAGTCGGCCCCAGTGAGGGGGCGTCCTCGGCTGTAAAGATGCTGTTGAACTTTCAGCGCGCCGCGCGTGCGCCGCTGTAGGTACATCGCCGCCCAGTAGGGAATAACCGGGCCCCATTTGTAGACGGCGACGGTTGACACATCGAGTTCACGAGCGACCGCGCGACCGCCCGCGTAATGCGCAATGACATCAACTTTGAGCATGGGGAAAACGTTAAGCGCGGTTAGTAACAGCGCGCAACTCGCGCCGTCTTTGCCGGTTTTTTTGATCGCGGTCGTTTGTTTGTTTATCAGTGCATTGGCGCTGCAGTTGACACGTTCACGCGGGCTCGATGAACCGCGTCGGAGCCCCACGTTGCGCACGGACCATTCGCCGATGCACTGCTATAGTTATCATGTCCACCGCGCGCCCTTGAGTGCACAACGCGCGCATATATGTGCGGATGTGCCGATCACGCCGGTTGACGCGCGTTTGTAACTCGCGTTATGACTATCGCCCTCGCCTTCGAACGTACGGACACGTCACATGACACTCACTGCGCGACAAAAAGCCGAACGCCTCACGGGCGTCGGTGCGAGTGAAGTCCTGGCCGCCCTCGGGAAAGATCCCCGCTGTACGCCGCTTGTGTTGTATCAACGCAAGACCGGTGAGAGCACTGCGCCCGAGCTAGAGAATGATCCGCGCGTGCATTTTGGAACCTTGCTCGAACCCGTGTTGCGTCAGGAATTCGCGCGCCGCTCCCACTTGCGCGTGATTCAACGACGCAACACGTTGCGACATCCGACGGCGCCGCTGGTCGGTCATCTCGACGGATGGATTCCGGCGCGCAAGTGTGGGCTGGAAATCAAAACGGCGGACCGATACGAGGCGGACGATTTCGGCGAGGAAGATACCGACCAAGTTCCGCTGCGATACTTTTTCCAGTGTTCCGCCTACATGGCGATCACCGGCGCCGCCGAATGGTTTCTGGTCGTGTTGATCGGCGGGAACGACTATCGCCAATATCACCTAACGCGTCAGCCCGAGCTGGAGGACATGATGCTGACGGCGGTGCATCGCTTCTGGTGGCATGTGGAACACGCGTCGCCGCCCGCACCGATCACGCCCGAGGACGTCCGTTTGCGGTGGCCGCGTGATCTCGGAAGCGCCATCCTCGCGACCGATATGATCATCGGCACCACCGCGCATCTGAGCCAATTGCGTCACGACTTACAAACATTACAGCGCGAATATGACGAGGATCTTGTCAGCGTCCAGAAGTTCATGGCGGAGAATGCCGAGCTGGTCGGCCCCGAGGGCCGTCTATTGGCCACGTGGCGAACCGCGCGCGCGTCACGACGCCTCGACATCAACGCGCTCACGAAAGATCATCCTGAACTAGCGGCGCAATACATGCGCGAGATTCCGGGCTCGCGTCGTTTTCTACTCAAGTAAACGAAAGGAAGTTTTTCCATGGACGAAGAACCCGCATTAGAACCCTGCCCCGGCTGCGGTGCCTTGATTCGTTGGGTCGATGGCATCGCGTTAGATCCCGGCGAAGGTACGGTGCGCGCGCATCGGGACCGGTGCGTTCATCCCGATGCAGTAACCGTTCGACGCGTGGCCCGCGCTGATCTCGACGGCGGAGGAAGTGCCAATGGCTAGCGGTTACAACGTCAGCGGGCGCGGCGATCTAGATACGCTGTTCATGGCGCGGCAGAGTGCCGCGCGGGCGAATGTCGGCTTCACGGTTGCAGGCGTTGATCTCGCGTCGCGCTTCGAGCCGATCGGCAGCGCGACGCCGATTGCCGCGACTGGGTTCCGTGCGGTCTCTGCGGATCTTGCGACGCTGTTTCGTGACATCAATCAGCCACTGCAAGCCGTCCAGATCAATGACGCCACATTGGACGCCGTAAACAATTCGATTGTTTGTCAGGCAGCGTACTCGCTCAATCAAAATGGTCACATCGACACGACGGTCATCGCCGGCGCGAATCCCGATCTGGGCAATTGGATCACTCCGGTATCCGCTGCGCCCGGCAGCTATCGCGCACGCGCTACACAGGTGTCATCTGCCGGCAGCGGAACCAAGATCGGCACGCTGGCCAGCTGGCTGGCAATCAGCAGTAGCCCGAGTTGGGCGCTGGATACCACCTCCGCGGATCAATCGCAGTGGGTCCTAACAATCGAGATCGACAACGGCGCCGGCCTCGTTCTTGACTCCTGCCAGCTGACATTGCGGGCGCGCTGGGGCGTGTGAGGTGATGAAACATTGCAGTTACAGTTCGACGCGTGGCCCACGCCGACCTAGCCGGCGTGACTTCCGAGGGCGGCCCGGTCCCTTCGGTCACGTGACTGGGCGCCCGCCGCGAGTTTTTCCATTGATTTCCTCGCGGCGGGCATCTTTTTTTTGTTTGTTTGGCCCGGCCGGGCGCGGCTCGGCTCGGCAGGGCTTGGCGTGGCTGAGGCGGGGGGTCCATTGACCAACGGCGGAGGAAACATTGCATGGCGGCGCGTACACAAGTTCAAGCGACGAAGTTAAGCGACGAGCTATTGCGGCTGGAACAGCAGGTAACGAGTGTCCTACCCGCGCATGTCGGGATGAATAAATTTCTGCGCGTGGTCGCCACCGCTTGGCGTGCACCGGAGATTCGTCGCGCGAATCGTTTGTCTCTGTTCTCCGCTGCAATCAAATGCGCGCAAGACGGACTACTACCCGACGGCCGCGAGGCCATTTTTACCGTATATAAAACCAAGGACCGCGCCACCGGTAAGGCGGTCGAGGTCGTTGAGTATCAACCGATGTGGCGCGGCATTCTCAAGAGCGTGCGCAATAGCGGTCAATTGTTTTCCGTCTCCGGCAATGCGGTGTTTGAGCGCGATGAGTTCCAATGCTGGACCGACGATGCCGGTGACCACATCTTGCACAAGCCGAATCTGTCCGCGCCGAATCGCGGCGCGGTGTGCGCGGCGTACTCGATCGTCAAAACGACTGACGGCGGCGTGTATACGGAGGTGATGACACGCGAGCAGATCGAACAAGTCCGCGCGTGCAGTAAGAGCAAAGACGGCCCGGCGTGGTCGCGTTGGTACGATGAGATGGCGCGCAAAAGCGTGTTCCGGCGCTTGAGCAAACGCTTGCCGATTTCCTCGGAGCTGGAGCGCGTACTCGCCCGAGGTGATGCAGCGATGTCATCGAGCGACGCAACGCGTGTCGAGCGCAGCGGCGCCGAGGCGGCCCGGCATCTGCTCGCGTCCGCTCTCGATGACAACGCGCCTACCACCACCACGGAGGAAACATTGCCGGCGCCGCGCTTCGATGAGGCGAGCGCGTTGGAACATCTGAGCGCGGCGCGTGACGCACAGCAGTTGCGCGATGCGTGGATCGATATTACGACGGACTACTACGACAACAGGAATATTGAAGTCCCGTTAGCTGTCGAGGCGCATTTCAAAGATCGGCTGGAAGGCTTCACGCAGCAACCCGAGTCCAGCGATTGACTCTACTTTCACTCAACCGAGCGCACCCCTTATGAAACCGAAATCACGAACGGAATCGATCGGCGCCAGCAAAGCTACTGGCAACGGCAATATGCAAACGTATGCGGTCACCATTACTGGCCGCAATCCGTTACTCATGCATCACGACAATATCGAATGGGCCGATGAAATGGCCGAATGGCGCACCGTGCCGGAGAATCGCAAAGGCAGTAAAGCGGGCGATGATCGCTCGCCAGCGTGGCGTTGGCTCGGCGCGCTGTATCACGACGGCGAACGCATCGGCATCCCGGCAGCGAACGTAATGCGCGCGATCATGGAAGGCGGTGCGCTCGTGCCGGTGCCCGGCGGTCGCAGCGGGAAAACCTTTCGGTCGCAGACTCAGAGCGGCATGCAAAGCGTGGAGCCCTTCTGGCCGCTGCGCATCGATGACGAGGAAATTCGCTGGGCGGATATCGCGCCGCTCGCCGGGGAGTCGAAGTTCATCACACAGAAGAATCGGGTTCGTGACTTGGGATTCGGTCTGCTCGTCAAGCGCGCGAAAATCGGCGCGACGAAGCACGTGCGCGTGCGTCCGATGTTTGCGCCCGGCTGGACCATCAGCGGCGCCCTGCTTGTATGGGATGAGCAGATCGATGCGCGCGCGTTGCAAACAATCCTTGCCTACGCGGGCCAGTACAAAGGGCTTGGCGACTGGCGGCCCGGCAGTCGCACGCCGGGCCCGTATGGAACATTTGAAGTAGAGCTTTCTGCCGCGTGATTAGACAAGGCGCCGCCGGGCACGGCGGGGCATGGCGGCGGCCGGGCTCGGCAAGGGGTCCAATGACCAACTGCAATGTTTCCTATTTGATCCGGGCACGGCTCGGTAAGGCAACGCCAGGCATGCGCGTGGCATTGCGCGGCTCGGTAAGGCAAGGGGTCAAATGACCAACGGCGGCGAATGTTTCTTTTCGGCCGGGCAAGGCTCGGCAGGGCAGCGCCCGGCAAGCGCGGGGCTTTGCTCGGCTTGGTAGGGCAAGGGGTCCAATGACCAGCGGCGGCAATGTTTCTTGTGCGTGGCTCGGCGGGGCACGGCAGGCGCACGGCATTGCAGGGCACGGCAAGGTATGGCGCGGCGCGGGGTCCGATGACCAGCGGCGGCAATGTTTCCTTGAAATGCGGCGTGGCACGGCGGTGCACGGCCGGGTCGGGCAGGCGCATGGCTCGGCAAGGCAAGGTCGGGCAAGGGTCGGGCGTGGCGTGGGGTCCAATGACCAACGGGCAGCAAATGTTTCTTTCGCGGCATGGTACGGCATGCCAAGGCGAGTCAAGGCGAGGCGAGGGGTCCGATGACCAGCGGCAAGCGAATGTTTTTTTGCGGGGCTTGGCAAGGCGTGGCCTCGCTTGGTTTGGCTCGGCGAGAGCAAGGCAAGGGGTCCGATGACCAGCAGCGGCGTCAATGTTTCTTTCTGGCGCGGCTCGGCTCGTCTAGGCAGGTGCTCGGCATGCCATGGCCCGGTCGGGCGTGGCGTAGGCAAGGGGTCAAATGACCAACGGCGGTGCAAATGTTTGTTTGGGGCGAGGCGAGGCAAGGCTCGGCACGGTGCGACGACGGCATGGTACGGCGAGGGGTCCAATGACCAACGGCGGCGGCAATGTTTCTTCGCGTGGCCGGGCTCGGTCAGGCTAGGCGCGGCCGGGCGCGGCTGGGCACGGATGGCTCGGCAGGGCGAGGGGTCCAATGACCAACGGGCAACAAAATGAGCGAACAGAAACAATATTATTCCTTTCGTGACGGCTTGCCGACGGCGCCCGATGTCACGGCGATTCAACAGCGCTGGCCAGACTTGCGCGTCGGCGACGAAATACCCTATTCGGAGATAGCCGCCCTCCTCCAGATCGACATAGGCTCGCCTAGATTCAAATCGGTGACGCATGCGTGGCGCGAACGAGAGCGCGAGCAATCGCGCGTCATCGAATGCGTTCGCTCGCGTGCATTCGTGGTCGCATCCGCCGAGCAGGTATCATCGGCCACTCATGAAGTAATGCGCGGTATTGCCCGCAAGGCGCGACGCCAGCGCACCAAGCTGGTGACAGTCAGAACCGAGGATGATTCCTTGCGCACTGTGCTGTTACATCATGCCAATCTCATGCACACAATCGAGCGCGAATCGCGCCGGCAGCGGATGAACTTGATACCGGCCAGCGTGGCCACCGTGCCGCAGATGTCGCCGCCCAAGTTAACGCAGGAGGCAGACCATGGTCAGGATAGATAACCCGCAGAATATTTCGCTGTCGATGTTTGAAGACATCCATGGCATCTGGGCAAAGCGATGGTGCTTTGTCGCGCGTGTCCGCGTGGAATTCAACGACGGTCGGGAACCGATGTTTCTAACGCCGGCAGAGTACAAGGCCCTGCCCGCGATCGTGACCGCCGCGATTTGCCGCGCGCCATCGAGCCCGCCGGCGGTGCCCGCGTGAGTACGTATGTCATCCGGCTCATCGGGTTGGCCAGCGGAGCGCCGCCGCCGTGGCCGGATGGAGTAACGCGGTACGTACGCGCTTACTGCGCTGACGGATTCGGCGGGCGCGGTATGCTCCAGGTAACGGACCGTATCGATGAGGCGCGCCAGTTCGCCAGCGTCGGCGACGCGATCGACTGTTGGCGCGCCGTCAGTCAGACGCATCCGTATCGAATGGACGGGCGCCTCAATCGACCGATGACCGCGTTTAGCGTGGAGCTGACGCCGCTGGATCGCGCGCGCGACACGCAGTCCACCGCCGACACCTCTGCTGCTCCTGTTGCCGTCAAACGTCCGGCCCGCTCATGAGCAGCATCCAGCGCTCGGCAGTCTTCGCGGTGCCATTGGCGGAGGCGGCGCGTATGGTGGGTGTCACGCGCGCAAAGTTTTATTCGTTGTATGTTCGATCCGGACGCGTGCGACCTATCACACAGGGGCAATCACGCGTGATCGACGTTGAGGAACTGCGCGCAGCATATGAGCAAATGCGGGACGAATCCCGGCAAGGATGATTCACGATGAGTAGGCAAAGCGATGGAGTCATCGAAATCGTTGCGCAGATGGCGCCGATTCTCTCGGGTCATCCGCCCGAGATACAAGGCGCGGCGCTCGCGGATCTGCTAGCGATCTGGCTCGCCGCGCACCCGGAAGAATTGCGTGCGGCGGTCTTGCGAGTCCATCTCGAATACGTCCACCAATTGGTTCCACTGAATGCAACGCTGATTAAACTGCAAAGCTGAAATGCCATGCTACTCGACACGAAAGAAGCCGCGAAGTATTTGAAATTAGGCCGCAGCACTCTGCACAAGCTCCGCCAATCCGGCGGTGGTCCGGCCTTCAGCAAGTTAGGGACGCGTGTTGTTTATGAATTGACCGATCTGGATGAATGGGCAGCGGCACGCCGCTGCACATCCACCGCCGATTATGCCGCGCGTCAGGCGCGGCGCCGCTGAAGCGGAATGACGTTGGTTTGTTTCTTCTTGGGTGTGTCGGGCGGTACATCCGGCGCGGCGTGCGATTGCAGAAACCGCCCCACTGTATCCACGGCCTTCTGTTTTGGTTTGTTGCTCAATGCCATGTAAACCCGGCCGGTCACCGAGGATTTATGGCCGAGGGTTGCGCCCACTTGTTTCTCCGAGAATCCGTCATCGCCGAGCCAGGAGCCGAACGTACGGCGCAGATCATGCACGGTAATGTCGGGGAAGCCTGCGCGCGTGCGGATACGATCCCAGGCCTTATTAACTTCCGAGAGCGGGCGCCCTGATTTGTAGCCGCAGAAAATATAGGGATTATTGGCCAGTCGTTTTAAGCCTGATAACCACTCAAGCGCATAGTCGGACAGCGGTACAGTGCGGTCAATGACGACTTCTTGTTTGTTCTGCGACTTCGTACCGCGAAAGGTAATCGATGCCGGCGCGGTCAGTCGCACGTTTTCCCACTTCGCCGTGCGCAACTCCGTCTTGCGGCAGCCGAGTGAAATGAGCACGTGAAAGAATGCCCGCATATAGGGATCGGTGGTCGCGCCGCGAACATTGCGGAACGCCGCGCCGTTGCCGGCCTTCAAGTCCTCGTGTCGCTTCGGCGATGTTTCCTCCGCAATCGCATCAACGAAAGCGGGCCAGTCCTCTTGCTCGATGCGGATTTGCCGATCTTTCAGCTTGAACTTTTTAATCCCGGCGCAGGGGTTGCGGACGTCCAAGCGATGCTCCGTTGGCGTCTGCCCGCGCGCCTCATCGTCGGAGAAAATCCGCCAATAGATCGCGGCGGACAGATCCGCAAATATCAAATTGGCTTGCGCGCGGCTGCGCTCGCCGTTCTTCTTGAGCCATGCACGCACTTCCGGCCGCGTGAGCGTACGCCACGGACGCTCGCCGAGTTCCTTGTACAGATAGAGCTTCGCGCGCGCCCGGTTAGCGTCGGGATCAGCGTGCGGCGTACTCGTGAGCCATGCTTCGTGGAGCTGTTCAACCGTATCGGTTTCCGCGTCGAGCTTCCGCGCCTTCCGATCGGCCAGCGGGTCGACCGCTTCCACGCTAAGCAGCCTGCCGAGTCGGATGCGCGCGTCCTGTTCCGCTTGTTCTACCGTCATGACGCCGTAATCGGCCAGCGTCATCAACTTCTCGCGGCCGTCGGGCGCGACGTATCGCAGCACCCACGCTTTCGCGCCGCTCGGATACAGCCGCAGGCCCAGCCCTTCCGGGTCGGTGTGCCATCGGATGTCCTTGGTCTTGCGCGCGGCGTTGCCTTCATACTGCGCCTTCTTTACGTACACAGCCGTCAATCGGATCGATGTGCGTTTACCCATTTTTCGAACGTCTCTAGTGCTAGTCAGTGAGGGGTCCAAGAGTCCGCCAGGAGTCCGCACTTGAACGGACAACCGGTGGCCCGGCAGAACACCCGGCGGACGCAAAGCCTATAAATACAGGGGTTTTATCCTGCCGGGAGCAACCGATAGGATACCAGAATACCGGGACCATATGACTCTTAATCAGTTGGTCCCGAGTTCGAATCTCGGACAGCCCACCATTTAAATTCAATGACTTGCGTGGTATTGGCCCGGTAGGCCCGCTTCGAAGAGTCCGTCTAGAGTCCGGACTTCACCGCTTTGCCTGCGCCACTAGCCAGGATGCACCCAACGCCTCGAAACGTTGCAGGGTGGGCGCCGGGGGGATCGGAGCCCTTTAGCAGGGGGCCGGATCATCATATCCAATAAAGAAAAGTGACAACCCCCGACCCCCCGGCGCTTACCTACTAGACCGGCCTAAGCGATCCGGGTTGCCCCCCCCCAGCTCCGCCCGCAGCTGTTCACGGTCGCGCGGGTTCATCAGCTCAAGCAGCAGATCGAGCAGCAGATCAGCGTCACTGCCCGCCAGCGTTGACAACGGCACCGCGTCATCGCCCGCCAGGGCCGACGGGCTCATCTGAAGCAGCAATTCACGCAAGTGTATCGTCAGAGCGCGCAGGTGCAGTTCCGATCCCGCAGCGGCGCGCTGTCGCACGTGATCCACGGCGGCGTCATCCGGCCAGCCGTCCATTCGGCAGATTTTCCACCGGCGCCCGGTCTGGCACACATCCCACTGTTCCAGGCTCGCGGCGCGTGAATCCTCCATCGTCCAATCATCCGGCCGGGTCCGGTTCATTTGCCTTTTTCCTCGATTACTGGCGGTTTTTTTTCGAGCGTAGTGTGACGCGGAACACATTGCAACGCCGTCCTATCGTTAACCGGTACGGTTAGCGCAAGCGGCTTGCGCTACAATGGCCGCGTCCCCCTTTTACAGGAGCAGAGGTAAATTGCAGTACGAGATCGAAATCGATGACTTGACCACGGCCACGCAGATCACGGCCACGCGCGGCACGCTGGAAGAAGCAATCCTCCACGCGTGTCTGATCGTGCATATGGACCCCTCCACCATCGCGCGATGCTATGAGCATTTCTCCGCGGGCCATGTCCTGTTCGTTTATGAGCGCGGATTTAAAACTTGTATCATCACGAGGATTGATGAATGACACTTTCACAGGCAAAGGCGGAGGCGCGCCGGTTCAGCCGGCGTTATTCCGTGTGGTACGTCGTAGAGACTTCCCCCGGCATTTACGAGTCCTACGCTCACTCCACGGACGACGCGCGGACGGTCGCATGCTTCATGAATGGCGAGCTGTGGATCGAACCCGCGCCCGATGTTGAAGCAAAATCAAGCAAATCCCAAGGCAAAGGTAAAGGTAAAGGAATGAAAGGCAAAACGGTGCAATACTGCGGCAACGCTTGGTGCGGTAAGGCGCTCCCCGGCCCCTACGGCACCCCCGGCGTCTCTCTTGCACGCCATGATAACAAGACGTTGCTGTGTTCCGACTGCGGCACCCGCGAAGCGCTCGCGGATCTGGCCAAGCGCGCCCCCACCAAGAAAAAAAGATCATCCAAATAAGGAAACAATAATGTTTAATTCTGACGAACTATCCCGGCTAGGAACACACCTCATGACTCTCGTCGGCGTCTATATCGACAATGCACGCGAGTTGCGCAAGATCGACCCGGACAAACCCGAGCAGGCACATCTGCGTGCGATGTGGACCAAGGACGCCGCCCAGCAGATGGCGGCGCGGTACGATAACCAGCTCAGGGAAGTGCGAGTGCTGCTCGATCGCGTCGGCTCATACGGTGATGGTGATCGCGTGGTGTTGATCACGCGTGAGCAGCGCTGCACGGTATTAGCCGCGCTGGCCTTATGGATCAAACTCAACCAGTGCGATCCGGAATATCGCGCCGACGATATAGATGAAATCGCGACCGATTATCAAAATGTCGGGAATCTGGATTCCGAGGAATGCGCGGAGCTGTGCCAACTGTTCGACAGCGCCGAGCCTGCGCCCCGGCCCGTTGATGAGGTGAAGGAATGAAGCGCAACAGAACCGATGATCCGCTCGGCATAATGCGCGGCTTGCGACAGATCCAAGACACCCCGACCAAAAAGGACCAGCGCAAGGCGAAGCGACCCGCAGGTGATAAGAATGCCCTCGACCAGATCCAGGCATTAATGAATGCTACCGAATGGGATTCGGACACGACTAGCGAGATCGCGCGAATCGTGATGGCAACCGGTCGGACTATCCGCGAGCCGAACGAACCGGACGAGGACGGCAAACCGAGTCCGATCTCTGCTTATCTCGCCGAAATCGGTGCGACTGGCGGCGCGGCTAAAGGGGCGGTGAAAAAGCGCGGCTCCAAGAAACATTACCGCGAGATGCAGTTACGCGCGGCAGCCACCCGCAAAGCTAATAACGCCGCGCGCAAGGCGAAGGAAGATCCGACCAAGAAATAAAAACGTTTCAGCCGCCGCCGGGGGGCGCATCCCCCTCGGCGGTGGCATCTCCCCACTTCCCCCCCAGCGGAATCATAGACCGCCGCAGATTCGTCAGCGCCTTTCCCCATAAACGCTGCGTGTCCTCGATCGATAACTCCATCCGCGCGGCCACGTCCGACCACTGCATCCGCCCCTGGTCGCGTAGCGCGATTACGCGCTGTTGTTCTAGCGGAAGCGTCGTGAATGAATCGAGCATGTGCGCGCGCTCGGCGTCATTCAATCGGACCCTCGGCACCCGGTTAAGCGGCGATGTTTCTAGTCGCTCATAGATACTGTCGGTCCCCATTTGTTCTAGTGCTGCCCGCTCGGCCGGGCTAAGTCCGCCCAGGTGCAGCATTGCCGCCGCCGTCGCCGGGAGTCGCGATTCAAGGTATCCGTGGATCGCCTTGAGCATCTTGGCCTCGTCCGGTACATCTGCGGCGTTGCAGCAATCATCCGGTCGGTGCTTTTCCAGGGCAATGAAAATCGCCCGTCGTAGATCGATCATTAGAATCCTCCGGTGCGGGTTGTCCGTAATATGAACTTTGCCCCCCCAGATAGACCGGATCGAACCGCGCGAATTACCCTCATCCCCCACCGGGCCGAGCTGGTCTCATGCACTCATATATATATGTATCCAGCGGCCCGCGCTGATACGGGCGGATTGACGCGCATTAGTAACTGTGGTTAGTCTCGCGCCCGTTAAGGAATGATTCAGCGCACAAGCCTCACGGAGTCAGTAAGAGAGGGTTTGGCAAATGGGACGCCCCTGCATCATCGCAGACTGCGATGAACTCGTTTCCGATCGGTCACGCCTCGACGCGTGCAAAACATGCCGCGCCGCCATCAATCGTTGGAAGAAGCGCCGCCCGGCGCAGATCCTAACCCGACGACAAACGCTGAATAAATACAACGCCCGACTGACGCCGTTGGTTGACGACACAGTCGTGGTCGTGAAATCCCAACGTCAGCGCGAACGGCTGGAGGAAGACGATACACAGTATATATATATCACCCGATCTCTCATGCAACCCAAGCGGGCTGGCAAGCCCTCGATGATCCATTAAATAAAGGAATGAACATATGAACACCTCGACCACTCCGTCACCCAAGATCAAACCACTCAATGGCGCCGGCAAGACGCACGACACCGGTAAGAAGACCGCGCCGAAGACGCCAGAGAAACCGCGCAACCCGCGCGCCGTTCGTTATTCAGCCGAGTTCAAGGCCACGGCGGTGCGACGCGCGCGAGATGGCGAACCAATCTCGACGATTGCGCGCGAAATGGGGACGACGGACTTTAGTGTTTATACATGGCGCAAACAGGCTGACGCGGCCGCGCCAGTGGTGGGAAGAAAGGACAAGGACACACCGCCTGGTCTCGCGCCGGCGACGGCCGTCGTGATCGCGGCGCCGACGACGGTGACGCCGCCTTGCGTGCAAGATGCCATCGGGCTACTGAGCAATGCTTTGCGTGAGTATGACTCGACGCGCCCCTGTGATTTGTCGGAAGGCCAATCGCTGGTCATCCTTGCGCTACGAACCCTAGAGCGTGGTTTTAACAAACGGCGGCGCATCTCGTCATAAGCCTCACTATCGCGCCGCCGTTTTTTGTTTCCCAGATAGAGGACATTTGTTTTATGGAACGGCCGCAGACCCCGATTGACGAACGGCGACTGACCGCCATTATGGACGGCGCGCAGTGGAGCGCAGGCGAAATGCAGCTGATAGTCGCGGAGCTGTTGATCTGGCGAACGATCGAACGAGAATTGCGGCGCCTCGGGCTGCATCCGCTCGACATGGACTGCCGTGTCCACCGCTCCAGCGTCCAGTGATGTGTTGCCGCCGCAGCTAGAAGCGCTCGTGTTGGAATATTTGCATCACGTAAGCGTCATTGTCTGGCTGCGGCGGCTTTGGATCACGGCCTCATTCATCGCGTATGTCGGCATCCTCATCAGTCTCGCCGGCCTCGCGTTCCGGTGGTGGCCGCTACCCCACACGACCGCGCTCGTGACATTTTCATTTATTGCCGGCGCTGCCCTTCGCATCATTGCCGAGTCGGCCGCACATCAAACAATCCAGCGCGCGCGGCGCGTGGCGGCCTTGATCGCGGAGCGTATGCCGGCGGATGAAATTCCGCTTTTGCTGCTCATCCCGCCGCAGATGTTGCGGCTATGGTGGAGGCGTCGACGCGCGCGGCTTCTGTGATATCAATCGATCCGAACCGCATCGGCCGGCATCAGCGCCGCGCGCTTGCGGTCCAACCATTCCTCGAACGCGGTATAGCCTGACGGCTGAATCTCGCGTGCCGCCTCGCCGACTGTTTGCTCGTCGCTCGATGTCACGCCCGGCATGGGGTCCTCGCCTTCGGTGTGGTCGATGGTGTTCTCGTCCAGCGCGGGCATGCCGCCGATGTCTTCGGGATACAGCAGCTCGCCGCCCTGGTCCCCGGTGCCGGTCAGGCGCGCTTCGAGATGATCTAGCACGCGCTGAATCACTGGCTGACGGTGCGCCGGCCATGGCCCGACGTGTCGAGCGACGAGTCGCGCGAATTCCTCTCGATCATCGCCGATGCGCGTGACCACGAGGCCGGGCGGATGCGCGTCGGCGATGCGCGAGCTGACCATCGTTCCGGGCCCGTTCGACACCAGCGCCCCCTGCGACGAATCGTCATAGCCGAGTCCGCGATTCTCCGCGACGTAATATGTGGAGCTGTCGTTAAGAATGCCGCCGCCGCCGTCTTGAATAAAAATAGCGTCATCTGCGCCCATGGGTCCATCAATGAATATGTTCCCTTCTACGTTGGTCTTCGTAGCGTGATTGTCGATACTCGACAGCTCGATGCCGCGCTGCCAGCAGTCGTATATCAAACAATTCGCAACTGACATGAGCGGCGCACTGGTGGAGGGGTTCCGCGCTTGGTTATGAATGAATCCGCAGCGCGCGAAATTCGCGCGTGTCGAAATCTTTTCGCAGCTCACAATCGGGCCGAAGCCGTGATTATCATTCTCTAGGTTGTCTGTGTTGTTCAACCCTTCGATGAATAATGTTTGATAGAACGTGAGATCGTGACAGCCGCGAAATGCATCGCCCCCTTCGTCATTGGTCCATCCATAACACATATTCGCGTGAACGATGTTCGAGTGCTGCGGTGTCTCGCCCTCGGGAACGAAGTGGTTAACGGGGTCGCCGCGCGAATCCTGTTTGTTTTTATCCTGATACGGATACTGAAAGTTGGCAAAGTGGCTGAAGACGGTATTCTTGGCCGTAACTTGTATCAACAGCTGCGCGCCGTACACGACAATACCGGGGGCCGGCGCGGTTTCGCCGGCGACGTACAGATCGCCGCTTGTCACTTTGATGTCGCGGTCATCGTCATCGAGGTCGTGCAGGTCAATCACGCCGCTGACCCAAAACGTAACCACGCGCGGGCCCTCTGCGGTCAGTGCTTCACGAAGCGAGCCGGGCCCGTCCGAGTTGAGATTAGTGACGGCAATGTGTCTCCAGGCCCGCGCTAATCCATCGTCCGCCTCGTCACGGCCGAAGCATGCATCTGTATTCATTCCCCAGCCCGCGCCACCGGGCACGATAGGTAGTGCCGTCGGATTATTTGGTGCCCATTGCATCCCTTCCGGTTCCGGTTGCGGCGGATCAGGCGCCGCGTTCACTCCTTCGAGCTGCACGTACGCGCGGCACTCATCCGCGCGCACGCGGAAGTGGCTTGCGCCCGGCGGCACTTGTAACAACCGCTCGCCGCCAGGAAACAAAATGGAATTGGCATCGCGAGCGACGGGACCCATATCCGCCGCGCCGACGCGCAGCCACACGGGCGCGGTGGCCCGGAGGATGAGGTAACCTTGTAATGACGTCGGCAGCGGCTGGGCTCGGGAGCCGGGCGGATGCTCGGTCGCTAACGCGACCACTCGATTGCGTGTCATGTGTATCGTCCTTGGTAAATGGGGCGTGGTGAATCAGGGCGGTAATGCATCCAACACCGCGCGGCACGCAACGATTTCTGCCTCGATCCGTTCGAGCCGTTCTCGTGACAGTCGAATGTCCACGCTGCCGAGTACCAGCTCACGCACTACGCGCGCTTGTTTGTATTCGAGCAGATCGATTTTTTCCTGCGCGGCGACGACAGCGGCGGCGGCGAGGTCGGGTGGATCGGGAACAAATGTCACCGCCTGCCCGGTTTGCGGATCGATGCGCTGTGTATTCGGATCATATTCGCCTTCGATGAGCACGCACCCCGCCGGCGGCGTGTTCACCTCGATCTGTTCCGATGATCCGCGCAACATCCCGCGAATCCGTCCCGTGCCCTGCTCAACGACAGCATACGATTTCATCGTTTAATCAGTGTTCCAGTCAGGGCGATGTCGCGATAGTTCGCATCCGGCCCTGACGGATAACTGCCTGCATTCGTGCGTATGCCTAGCAACACCTGCGCGGTCAACGTCGCGCCCGCCGCCAGTGGCAAGGTGACGGAGCCGGAGCGTGGATAGGCATCTGGCGCGACGTACTTCGAAAAGTTGCCCATGCTGGAGTCTTCGCTATACGTCGCGCCGCCAGTCACCTTTAGAAACACGAATCGACTCACGCCGCTCGACTCGGCGCCGGTCAGACTCATCAACGCTTTATAAGAAACATCCGCGCCTAGTGTTTCCGGCGTCGGGTTGGTCAGCGTGATCTCGGCGAGTAAGCGCGTATCGAAGAAAGGCCCGCCGGTGGAAATCGGCGCCCAAGGTATCGAGCCGTTCGCAGGTGTGTGCTGTATCTGCGAGGTCGCAGCATTCACGCGTAACTGCGGCGTATCGAGGACCGCGAGCAATGTTCCTGGCCCGAATCGCAGCGAGTTGATCGCCGCGTCGACGTCCTTGAAGGCTCCATCTAGAAATACCGTTTTGCCCGGTGCCAACAGAGAATCGATATATGCGCCGTCTTTATAAAATCGGAAGCTCGCGCCGTCGTATGTAATCGCTAGCACCGTGGACGGGGTGTACTTGCCGGGTGTGCTGATATAGGCGCCGCTCTGATATATCGATAGATCCCCGTTAGCATCGGTGTACCACGCTGCATCAATGCTGGTGTAGCTCAGGTCCGTGTAGGGATCAGCGTTCAGTCCCACCAAAACGCCCTTATTGGTCTGGCTACACTTCCACTCGGCAAACGCCACCGGGTAGCCGTTGATGCTCACAATGTCAGAGTCACCCCAGGCCGAGGGCCCGCCAATTTTCTGCGCGGTCGTATCGCTCACAGCGCAGTACCCGCGCGCAAGGAACGGAACCGGCGTCGCCGCGCCGTAGGGTGTGAATGTGAGATTTCGAATTGCGCCGCCCGGCGTTGCAAAGGCGCTGTCTAAGTAAAATGTTTGATTCGCCGCCGGCACCTCGCGGATGAGCGTACCGTTCTTTAGATAACGCACCGCCTTCCCGTCATAGGCAATCGAGAACACGTCGGAGGTTGTATAGGCCGTGCCGGTGTAGACCACTGCGCCCACCTCGAGAATGTCAGCCGTTCCCGTGGAGCGCAGATACCATGCAAAATCGAGCGATGTATGATCCTGCGTCGTGAGCGGATCGGTATTCAGTGCCACCATGAGCGCGGCGGTGGTTTGATCCGCTTGGAACGACAGAAACGCACCATTGCGAAAGGCTTCGTAGCTGTACGCGTCTGACTCCCAGTCATTGATTCCGCCGACTTTGCGAATGGTCGTTGCGCTGGCCGTGCAGGTCCCGCGAGTCACCCAGGGCACACTGGGCGCGGTCGTGAGCGGTCCAAATTTCAGATTCTTGGCCGATGCGCCGGGCGTGTAGAAGGATGAATCGATAAAGAACGTCGCGTTGATGCGCGCGACGCTCCGAACGAGCGCGCCATCTTTGTAATATTTCACTTGCTGCCCGTCATAGCGCACCTCCAACACCGTCGTGGTGGCATACGGGCCGGCGAGATCCAGAATGTTTGTGCCGCTCTCGACGATGCTCATCCGCCCGTCGGCGCGAGGCGCCCAGCCGTAGTCAATGGAGGTGTAATCGTCGGAGGATTCCGGATCGGCGTTCAGTCCGATGATAAATTCCGCCGCGAGCGTCGCGGGTTGGAAGCTTACAAACACGCCGCCGGCGTACGTCTCCTGCGACCAGAACGACGAATCCCACGCCGCCGCACCGGACACAAGCTTGGTCGCGCGCGTCGCATACAGCTCCAGCGTGCCTCTAAAGCGCATCCCGCCGAGCGCGGCACCCATGACACCCGCGTTCGCATCGAGCGGAGTAAACGAGGACGGCACCCGCCCGCGCTTGGTCCGCACCCAGAAGAAACGAACCGCGCCATCGGGAACGCGGACTGTCGTTAGATCAAACAATCCCTCCGCGACTTTGACCGCGTTGGCTCGGTTGTTATCTGCGGAGGCGTAGAGCTGGACCGTATCGAACGTATCCAGATCCGGCAGGCCCATATATACGTTGATGCCTTGCTCGATCGATTCCGTGTAAACGTAATTCACCGGCGCCGGCGCATCCCCGCCGGGATCTTCCGTCGGCACATCCTCGGCCGAGGGGATGTGCTGTATGACATGCGCGCTGCCTGAATAGGAACTGCCGGCGTTCGTCGTGAACTCCGGATCGGGATAGCCACGCATCGGTGAAAAGATGCGATCGCCGCCCGTGATGATCGTGTCATCCGGTGCCCATGCATTGGAGCGATAGGACGTGAGCGCGTTCGCCGCCGGCACCGGCACGCCGCCGGCATTCGCGCGGAATTTATTGTCAGAAAAATCGGGCACCGAGAAGGAGGCGCCGTCGAGCAATACATACATCGCGCCCGGCCCACCGCCGGCGCCCGCGCCCGGCCAGCGTTCGAGCGATTGCCCGCCGAGTGACACGATTAGCGGCACGGTGGGTGCGCTGGCGGCGCCACTCAGATCGATGACGCCATTGGCGCCGCAGGCCATGCCTCGCGTGATAATCAGCAATCCGGCGCCGCCGTTGGCCCCCGGCCCGCCGCGCGCTTCCGGCGGATACGGCAATACGTTGCTATTGCCTAGACGCCCGCCGGGCCCGCCGCCGGCACCGCGCAAGTCCTCCGGCAATCCGGTGAGCGTGCTAGCGCCGCTGACTGTTACTAACAATCGAGGCGCGCTTGCATGACGGCTGATTGTGAGATGCGGCGGCCATGTCGCATACACTTGGATAAACGCGCCCACGCCCGCGCGCGTGCGGATTCCATCATAGCCGCGCACCGTGCCCACATAGCCGGCATTGCCGGGAATGCTTTCCGTCGCGAAGGGCCCCTCTCCACGCAGCGACGACGGGAACGGCAGCGCGCGGCCATCATCCGCCACGCCGAGCAATCCCCCGCCGATACCATCGATCGCGCCATTGATCTGCAGGAAACCTCGCACACGCAGCTGGATATTCTTGGCCAGCCGCAGTGTCACGCCGGCATCGATCGTCAAATCGCCGAGGTAATAATAAATAGACGCGGCCTCGGTGGTCGAGTCTGCACCGGTGAGTACATTCGCCGCCGCCGTCAGATGGCCCGCCGTGATGGTGATGCCGGGGACCGTCTCTAGCGCGGTGCCTTCACTGCTGTAATAACTATCCGGGAGCGAGGTCGCGGCCTGCGTCGGTGCGTTGACACTCGGTTCTGCGGTCGAGGCGAACAGCTGCAGCGACACGCCGCCGCGTCGGTGATCCGTGGAGATGTTTTGAACTTCAAAGGCACGGTCGAGCGTGTTGTCGCCGGCCAGCCGCGAGAAATCTCTAACGTTGCGATAGCGGACGCGCACAACGTCACCGATCTCGATGCGGTTCAGTCCGTGGAGTACCTGCACTTGCATGCGCAACGGCGGGCCGGCGAATCGATCGCGGACCATATCGAGCATCGAGAAAATGACGCTATCGGTATGACGCCCGCCAAAGAGCCCGCGAAAATTCAACGTATGAGTCGGTGCCTCTCCGTGCACCGCGCGTGACTCGACATCGACATAAACGGTCGCGCGCCGGAATTCCTCGCCGTTCCAGCTCCAGTTAACCACGAACGCGTTATGCATCCCCGTCATATCGTGTTGCAGTTCGCCGACTTGTATCGAGTTGCTCTCATCGAGCGTCAGCGACGTGGCCGCGCTTTCACTCAATCGAATCATGCGACGCAGCCCGAGCGATCCGTCAGCGTATACGGGCAAGTAGACGCCGATCAGCAAACAAATCTCCTTTTCTATAAACCGTTTGCCATCGGTGGTTTTTAGCTCCTGAAAGCGCACGATGAATCCGGCGCTATCGTCTAACGGATTCCATAGATCGGCGCCGATGTTTGTGAAATCCTCGTCGGTCACCAAGGCCGGATCGATACCCAGATGCCAGCCCGACGGTAACGTCTGCGCGCTGCCCCACAGCTGGCCCGTGAGAATCGCGTACGCCAATTTCACAGCGGGCAATTCGAGATAAACGTATTCAATGACTTTTTCGCGACGGTCGACCGGCGTGGCCGGATTGATTTCATACGCGGCGGGCGTCGATCCGAAGACCCCGCGCGTGCAGCCCGTCAGCTGATTGCCGCTAATGTCTGTGTAGCGAATGATCTCGCTTTTTATTTTGATGTAACCGACGGTTGCGTTGGGCGCATCCGTCCAGCTACTACCGTGAGCTATGCGTTGCAGTCCCGCCGTGCTCGTGAGCGTGAGCGTGGTATCGGTGGCCGTGGCGGAGGCTGCGAGCGTTGTTTCGATCAGTTTGAATATCTCGCTGCGCAGCTCGCGTTGTATATCCAAGCATTCGATCTGATAGCGCCCGCCGTCATACCTGGCACCCTCGATAACCTGCGTCCCGACCAAAACGAAATCCTCGAACGCGAGTGATTCATAGCCCAGATAAAACTGCACGCGACGCCCGCGCAGGCCCGCGCTGTCGAGCAGTCGTTCCCGCACTTCGTCCGTGAACTGGCCGGCGAGATCAATCAAACCGAAAGACGCCGAGCCGATCTGCGCCGTTGCGGTATCGGGGTTGAGCTGTTGACTGGTAATTGTGGGCTCGCTTAATGCGCCCTCGATGACGGTGCCTGGAACGTTCTCGATGCCGGCGTGACTCGTGATGTATAGCGAGTCCACGTCATACATGATGGCCGCGACGAATCGCGGCGCTTTCGCAGTGGCTTGATCCAGTGCGGCGAAGGAATATGTGTCGGCTCTCATTGTTCGACCACCTCAACGCTGGCGGTCACCCAATCGCGCGCGAGGTCGCCGATCTCTAGATGTGAATCGAACGTGTAGCCGGTATCCGTGCGCGCGACGGTCACGGCGTCCTCGGTTTCTCCGTGCAGCGTCATACTGAATTGTTCACCGGATTCGGTGCTGTCTAGAAATTCCTGCAATGCCAGTATCGCGCTGCCCTGAATGGGTTCAAACGTCACATTCCAGAGGCGTTCGCCATGGAACCACAATGTTTCATGACGTCCCGACAGCGTTTTCTGTTGCACCTTCTCGACGCGCCGGCTGCGCGTGCGGGTCGTTGTATCGATCGACAATGTATATTCATTGCCCGCCACGTGCCCCGTGATCAGGGAGCGGCGCGCGATATAAACAATATTCATCCCGCCTCGCGGATCTCCTGCGCTTGTCGGCTCGATGGCGAGAACAGCACCACGTCTTTGTTATCTATTTCTCCGCGAATCGCATTGACGAGGTAGTCCACCGTCTCACGGGTTGAAAACAGATTGCCGTTGACGATCACTTGCACGGTGCGCCCGCCGCTGTCGGCCGGCTCCGCTTGCACCGGCTCGGGTTGCGTATGCACGGGATTCACCGGTGAGCCGATCGGCGCACCACCATGCGCGCCAATCTGTCGCATTTGTCCATAGCCAGTTGCGAGGATTAACGCGACCTGTGCGGCCCCCAGAGCTTTCATCATCGCGGCCATCGGCAGACCGGCGGGCCCGAGGGCCATCGCGGCGGTGACCGCAACCGCCGTGTTTTGAATCGCCTGTTGCACCGCTTGTGCCTTGTTGATAAGCACGAGCGCGCGCGCAACGTTCTCACTTTCACCGGCGAACGCTTGCAGCGCATTGAGTCCGGAATCCAATAATCCCTCCTTCATAAACGCCAGCGCCGTTGCTGCTTCCGTCTCCTTATCGAAGGTTTCATTAGCGTAGTGAACGGCCCGCTCATGTCGGTAGGCGAGATGCTTTTCAAGGTCAGCATCTAACGTCGTCTGGAACTCCGACTGTGATTCGATGTATGCCTCGTTAACCTGATCGGCCATTTGTTGCCAGCGCTCGTAACTGGCCCGGCGAACGGCGACGGTTTCTTCTAATCGTTTGTAAGCTTCGGCCAGCTCGTCAACCTTCTCACGTTCCTTCCTTAACGCATCCAGACTGATTTCCTCGACTTTGGACGTATCGAACAGTACGCCGCTCGCCGCATCCAGACGGGCCTTTTCGGCAGCGGACTTCGCTTTGCCGGCCTTATCCACCTCGGCCCAGTACTTGGCCGTTAACGTAGTGATTTCCTTGTCTAGCGCTGCAATCGCTTGTCTCGTTTTCTCTGCACCCATCGAGACGGCGTCAACGTCGTTCCGCGCCAGACTGGCGCGACGCTCGATTAACTTCGTCAGCTGATTGTCGATCTCTAGCGCTTTCTCCGGCGGTCCTAGAATCAACACACTCAACCCCGCGACCACCTTTGATCCCCACGCTAACGCGGTCTGCGTGAGGCGCTTGATGGCGGCGTCGGTCTGGTCGATTGCCTTGGCGGTTTCGCTCGATAGCGTGATGCCGAGCCGATCGGCTTCCGCCATCAAGTTAAATAATCCGGCACGGCCTTGTTCCAATAGCGGTAGCAGTGCGGGGCCCGCCGACTTGCCGAACAGTTCCACCGCCAACCGCGTGCGCCGTGCGGGGTCCTCGATCTTCGCGAACTCATCAGCGATACGCCCGAGCTGTTCTTCAATGGACACACCGCTCAGATCCTTCGCCGTGAGTCGGAATTGTTGCAATGTTTTAATGGCCTCGACGTTGCCGGTGGTCGCCTTGTCCATCACGACTTGGAATCTTTGGATGCCGGTCGTTAACGCACCGAGATCGGCATCGGCCAGCGTCGCGGCGTACTGCAATCGGCTGAATGTTTCTACTGCGAGCCCTGCACGGGCGGCGGCATCGGCAGTCGCGTCAGCGGCCTGCAGCGCAGATTTCGCGAAACCGAGAAACGCCGCGCCGGTCGCGATGCGCAGGCCACGTTGCACCACCGTGTTAAAGGATTCAAAACTACGCTCTACTTGTTTTACTGAACCCTCGACCGACTTCAGCGACGCATTGACGCGCTTCAGTTCAGCGGTGAATTTCGCAGTCTCTGCGGCAAAATCTATGCTAACTGTCGCGGCGGTTGCCATGGCGTTTCTTCCGTAAACGTTTGCGCTTCAATTGCTCGGTTTGTCGCGGCGTCAGGCGATTACGTTTGCTCTTGGTCTGTGGGAGAAATGTTTCTATCGGCACCGGCTTGGATCGCGTACCGGTGCTGGCGCGAATCGCGTTAACAACGCTCGCGGTCCCGACGGCATGACGCCAATTCAACATGGGATAGCCGAAGGGCTCAGTGTCCGCGTATGCAATCCATGTAGTAAATTCCGCGGAACTCATCCGCTCCTGGAGATCCTCGACGGTGAACCCGAGGGCCAGCGCGAGGCGATGCCAGAACAAACATTCGGCATCGCCGGCTATTTTTTTTCGGCGTCCTCGACGCTGTTCTGTGCCATGCCGGACAGCCGCAGGATTTCACGAACCACGGTCGTGACATCCTCGACGCACCAATCCGCCACCGCGATGAGTCCCGCCTCGATGTCGTCAAACAGTGCGTGGCCCTGCTCATCACACAAGGCCAGTGCGATGACTCGTTGATCCCCGAGCAGCACGGCCCCGCTGTTGTCCGTCTGCTGTTCACGCAACCACGTGTAATAGTCCGCGCGCTCGCGCCCGGTGAGCCCGCGCACGTGTATCGTGCCCTCGCTGGTATTGATATCGCAGCGTGCACGACGGGCGCGCAATCGCTCGACCACATCGCGCGCACTCATGCGGCGCTAGCCAGCGGGGCGTCCGTGCGCTTCTCCGTGCGCTTGCGTGTCAGCACGGCGGGCGTAACAGTCACGCCGCCATCGATGGCCAACGTGAAATTCGCGCGGCTCTCCGTTGCTTCATCCTCGGCCGTAATGGGTTCTTCGGCCCAGTTGCTCAAGAACGCGACGAAATCCAATCGTCGACCGTCCGCGTAATCGATATACCAATTGCGCTTAACCGCTTCGGCGGCGCTGGCATCCGCAAACATATCGTTGTGGGTGGTTTCATCCCAATCGACCACGACGTTCCCTTCGACAGTTTGATCTGTTAATTTTCCGCCAATCGATCGGCGTTGCCGATCATTGGTGACATTGAAGTACGACGTTTCGCGGCTGTACGCGGGCACACCGATTTCGCCGGTCAGCGCGACTTCTTCGAACGTGTCCGTGGCGGGGTCCGGCAATGGCACGAGTACGGACTGCCCCATAAACAAGCGACCATCATTTGATGAGGTATACACGGCCTTATCCTCCTGGCGAGTGCAGAAAGCGAAACTGCGCAGTGATCCACCGGCGGCGCGAATCGCCGTCGATTTCGGTGACGTGATCGGGAAAAGCGATGCAGCGGCAGTCGTGAATGAGCGTGTCACCCATTACGCCGCGAAATCCGTGCAGCGTGGTTCTCAACACAGACATGATCGGGTAGCTGTCCGCATGCGATGCGCCCAGTACGTTTGTTTCAAACGTCGAGCGCTCCCACAGTGCGCGCCCGCCGGTACTGATCGGTTGCTCGCCGCCCGCACGACGCAACACGATGAGCGGCATGGCGGCCTCTTGCGGCGAAGACTCCAGATGGACGCGTGAGCCGGCCGGTGTGTTGAGCGCGATCACGAAATCGAGCAGGTCCGTATCGATCATGACGCGCTGCTCTGCTGGCGGGCCTGACGTTTGGTCGCGCGCTCGATGCCGAGGCCCATTTCGCGAACAAATATTCCAATCGCGTTGTTTGTTTCGGCATGCAACGCGGGCGCGAGAAATGGCCGTGCCGCGATCTGGCGCCCGCTGCGATGTTTGAAGCCGCGCTCGATCAGATGCCCGTACCAGATGCCACCAATGCGACGACGGTAGGCGAGGTTGTACAACGCAATCGCCGTACGATTGCCAGCCATCGGCATAACCTGCACCGTGAAGCGCCCGCCCAGCGGCGGCAGAAGTACAGTCGGCCGGTTCTGTTGGCCGACGACGAAGCGCATGCCGAGCGATTTTTGTAATGCGCCGGAACCGCGCGTCAGCGCCGCCGCGTTCGCTTTCGCCCGCGCAAGTATCGGTTCATTAGCTTTCAGCATGGACCGGCGCAGTACTTTCGTGCCGTCCTTGCTGCCGAGGCGGAGCATTGCTTCTTCCGCATCCTGCAGGCCGGTGACTTCGATTTTCATCCGACGTCCTCATCATGCTGGATCACCACGAATTCCAGTTCACGGCGGCGCCCGCTCGGGTCGGCAATGGCCTGGATGTCGTGGATCGCGCCGTCGATGAGCACGCGATCACTGGTTCGCACTTGCGCGAGCGCGGCAGACCATCGGCAGATCAAACGAAAGGACTGCTGGGATTGCGCTTGCAGCGCGGCGAAAAATTCGCGGGCATTGAGCGCGCGCTGTTCTGCTCGTGCGCGCGCGATCTCGATCCATTCGCCGGCCAGCTCGTTATATTCATTGCGCGTGTCGTCGCGCCGTTCGAACACGGCCGAACGGGTAAGCGAGCCTGCGCGAATAGTCACATTTCATCCGTCGTGCGGATCTTCCGTGTAACGCTCCTGCCATTCGGCCAGCAGTAAGACGGCCAGCCGATCATAAGAAATGGTCGCTCCGTCGCTCAGTTGCGGACACACGGCATGGACTTCTTCTGCGATCATTCCAATCTGTTCCTGGCTGTCATCGGCCAGCAGTCGATAAAAGATCGGCCGCAATTTGGATAGTAGCTCGCGGAGCTGCGACGGCTTGCCGGTCTCACGTTTCAGAGCGCGGCTAGACATGACATTAAAAGCCGGTGCATTGACGGTATAGTCACTCTGCGCAACAGCGGCCGCCGTTCGATATATCAACCATTTCGCATCGAGCTGGAGGTGAATTCCACAGCTCGTACCGTTCGACATGAATATGGGATTGGCGCCGCCATCGACGATGGCCAGACCGTGATAGCCGTTGCTGGCACCGGAGATGAATGCCGATCCGTAATTGATGCCACCGCCCGCCGTGTTGAACGAGATAACGCGATTGAGTGCGGCGTTATCCCAGCGGTCACCGCGCAGCGCAGGCGCCTGCCACGTTGGCGCAGCACTCGCGCCGTTCGAACACAACGCTTGGCCAGCGGAGCCGGCGCCGCCGGCAAGTAACCATTGACCGGTCGCATCGATGCGCAGTCGCTCGGTGAGCGCTGCATTCCCCGTCTTGAGATAGATTGCACCACCCGTGCCGCTACTCGCGAGGCCGCCTTGTATCGTCGCATTGCCGCCTGCAAACGCGCCGCTCAACACGTTGCCGCCGCTGAGAATGGCATGCCCGCCGCCCTGGTTGGCGACGGTCGCATTGGCGCCCATGAAATTCGCAGTGCCGCCCGCGCCGGTGGTCAGCGTTCCGGATTGAATAGTGATGTTGGGAGTGTTGGAACTCTGCGCGCCGCGAATCACGCCCGCGACCGACGCGCCGCCGATGGTCAGCGTGTTGTTTGTCGCGTCATAGGAAAGGTCCACGTCCGCCGCGAAGACGCCGGCGGCGTTGTATTGAATTTGCCCGTTTGAACCCGCCGCCGCCGCCGTCCCCGCTGCCCAGATCGGCGGCGATGCGCTGCCTTGTGAGGTGAGCACTTGCCCGCTCGTGCCGGGACTGCCGCCCACCTCCCACACGCCTGCGCCCGATATTTGTAATCTTGTGACATCGAATGTTCGCACGCGAAACGAACCGCTGTTCGCAGTCGAGCTGGACTTGCCCGCTGCCAGCGTGATCCATCCCGCGGCGCCGGTGCCCGAGTCGCCGCCGTTGATAGTTACAGCACCGCCGATGCCGGAGGTGAGACCATCGCCCGCGTAGATCAACGCATCGCCGCCGCCGTTGCCGGCGCCGACACCGTCGGCCGCGACGAGCTGAGCATAACCGCCGGTGCCGTTGATCGGATCGCCGCCGCGCAGGATGGCCGGGCCGCCGGTGCCGGTGCCGGCCGCCGTGCCGCCTTTGATGTTTAGCGCGCCGGCGCTCCCGGAGACGGCGGGCGTCAGCGTAATGGTCGAAGCGACCGTCGCGAGTCGCATTGTTTTCGTGGCGTTGTCCCAGGTGAGATCGGCGCTACCGGCAAACGCACCGGCATTGTTATATTGGATATTTGTATTTGCACCGCCAGGCACACCGCCACCGCCGCCGCTGCCGATCGGCGCATACAGCACATCGCCGCGCGCCTGCGTTAGGTACTGCGGGTGGTCATCGTCCGCGAGACCGGCCAGCGCGCCGTGATCCGATGCCGCGCCCGCGCCGATGTACGTCGTAAACGGATTGTCTATTTGCGTCGCGACCGCCGCGCCGCGCTGAAAAATGATCTTCGCGACAAAAACGGAATGCCAGTACTGCAAGTTAGCGGGGAGCGATGCCGGCAGCCCGATGGCCTGCGCCTGCGCAAGCGTGTAGTCCCCCTGCCCATACAGCAGTATCAAATTGCTATCCACATCACGGAACACCCAATGCACGCCGTATCGGTTGCTGCTGAGCGTGGCCAGCGCGCCGGTGCCATTGTCGTATTGCGTGTTATTCCATTGCGTCTGAGCGGGGACCGCCGTCCATCCACCGGCGCCGTTGCGGTGGTAGGTCTCGAATGTGTCACCGCTCGCGGTGTTGCGCGCGGACAAGGCATATTCATTTAACCCGCTGAACACCGTACCGGCCGTGTTGACGAGATTGCGCGCACCGGTTTCGGAGGTCGCAAGGCCCTGCACGTGATCGACGCCGCGCGCTAGAAACAAATAGCGCGACACGAGGCGCGAAACATTGCCGGCAGGCACGGTCCCCTGCGTCACCCAAACATTAGTGCCACTGCGCGCGACGCCGCCCAGCAGGGACCGGTCGTACCGATTCCCGAGGGTCGTTGTGAGTAGAACGATCGGCGTTCCCGCGTTGTAATCAATCAGCACGTACGTGAGTACGTTGTCGCCGATCGGCTGCGCAAGGACTTCGCTCCACGTGACGTCAACGACGGGTGCATTCGGATCATTCGCTGTTCGCAGGAACCCGGCACCCGCCGAAACGTTGACGGTCCCTCCTGCGCCGGCTGAAATGACGCCGCCGCTCAGAATGCTCGGCCCGGAGTTTTCATCCTTGACCATGTACTGCGGGTGGTCACCGTCCAGCAGCCCGGTCAGTGCGCCGTGATCGCTCGTTCCGCCAGCGGGCCCTGGTTCGCCCGGTTCGCCCTGCGGCCCTGGCGGGCCTTGCGTGCCGGCAATGCCGGGGATGCCTTGCGGGCCGCGTAGCGTGTCCAAGACTGTCGTCGGCGGTTGCGGAATAACCGTCACGATCGTTTGCGCGGGAGTCGTGACTACGCTGGTGACGCCGTTGGTCATGGATCTCTCGTGGCTTCTGGCGATAGCGTCACGCCCCCTTGAACAAGCCGCGTGACTTCGACCCCGGTGACCATTTCGAGGTCGTATACTCCGGTCGCACCAACGAGCGCTTCGGTGTCTGCGGCGCTAATCTGTAAATCAATGCGGCCCGGCTCGGCGTCGGTCGTGAGCGCAATGCGACCGTTTTCTGTGGTGAGTTCCAACAGCAACGTGCCGCCGCCGTTGGCACCGGGCGCTCTAATTTTCATCCGTGCCGTGTATCCCGTGAGATCCACCGGCACGGGCGGCTCGCCGACTTGCCAGTACAGCGTGTGTTGCCACGTCGCGCCCTTCTCGATGTACAGCTCCAGCTTGCCGGCAGGCATCGCTACACCCCCAGCCCTAAGCGATACGGATACAAAAGATTTTCAACCGTTGGCAACGTGCTCGATATTGTTCCGATCACGATTGATTCGCGCTGGGACACGGGGTCGGCGACGTAGTACAGCACGGCCAACCGGATCGCCGCTGCATACGCGGCGGGGTCGATCACATCCGGCGGCGCGATCGGATCTAACAATTCCGTCAAGGAACGATTCAGATACGACGCGACGCGCGCCTCGGCGGCGTCGATGTAGAGCTGTAACAGCGCGTCCGATACTTCCGTTGTGATATTGCAATGCTCGCGCGCCATCCCCAAAGAGATATACATTTGTTACTTTCGGCGTGTCGTCCGGTCCTCGGTATCGCTGCCAGTGGTCGTGGTGGTCTTCGTTGTCGGCGGCGGCTGCATCTTGTTTCTGTGCGCCGGCGATTCCTTTTCGTGCGTCTCTGCCGCTGGCGCATCGCTCGCATCATCGCCGCCCACGCTGACCAATCCGCGCTTACTCCACGCGCGCGCTTCGGTCTCGCTCGCGTCCTCGATCTTCTGCCCTTTCTTTACCGAGCCGTGCTCGGTCGAATAAAACGGCCGTTTAGCTATAACGGTAGGCATGGTGAACACCTCTAAAAAAAGGGGGGCCTGCGCCCCCCGTCACTCAACCTTGGCAATGTTTGTTACGGAATCACGACGGTAAACACGCCGGTCACGAACGCGAGCGGCACGTAGATTGCGAGCACCAATCTTTCCTCGGCGCGGATCGTGATCATATTTTTGATGAAATTGTCGCGGTCTTCCGAGCTAAGCAGCACGTTCGCATCCTCGCGGTCGAGGATTTGCGCGCCCGTGCGGAACGGCCCGACGAGGAAATTATCAATGGGCATCGCGACGGATTCCACGACAGGCTTACCCCACAGCGTTGCGCCCATTTCGCTCGCGGCGGTCGTGAACAAATAACGGCCCTGGCTATCCTTCTGCAGTTCGATGGACGCCCAGTCCGCGGGGTTGAGTACGATGCCCGTCGGGACGTGGTTAGTGAGTTGAGATTGCAGCAACGCCAGCCGCAACATATCCACCTTTGTGACGGGCGCCGGAATCGTGATCGGTGCGGTGTAATCCGCCGCGACCGTCATGAGCCCTTCGAGGTCGTTCCCCGTACCGGAACCAGTGAGCAACTGCCGATCCTCGACTTCCGCCAGTCCCGATAACAGCACTTCATTGATGTAACTTTGTAAGTAGGGCACATCGTCCATGATTTGTTTGCTAGCGGGAATCCAGTGCGCCAACGTTTTCACGCCCGCAGTGACTTCCTCGAACGTCACCGTCGATTCCGGCTTCTGTCCGGCCTCCGGCACGGAGGCCGCGTTATTCGTGCGTGACAGCTCGCGCGGGTAGATGATCGCGTTCGAGGACGTACGGCCCGGTGCAATCAGACTTCGCACGCGTGCCGGATACGGCGGCGGCGAGACTAACGGCAATCGCGCCGGCGCGACGAGCACACCACCGGCGCCCGGCGTGATGCTTGTGATGGCCTTGACTGCAACGCGCGCCTTGCCGGCCATGCCGCCGCGCGTCCACAGTCGGAAATCCTCGCTATCTGTTACCTGCTGGCCGACGCTCGGCGGCGGCGCATTGTCGGCGCCGTCGTGGATGCCCTTGACGATTTTCTGTTCCACTTCGCTCAGTCGTGCCTGGAGTTCCGTTTGTTTGATCAGCAGTTTATCCACCGCGTCCTTGGTCCCGCGCGACAGCTCGCCGGTTTCGCGAATCTGGTTTTGCGCATCGACCGCGAAACGTTTGATTTCGGCCGTCGTGGATTTGTACTCCGCTAATACTTGCTGCAGTTCCTCGTGCGGCGTCGGCTGTGCGCCGCCGGCTTCTTTGACGCGCAGTAAGCCGCGCGCGGCGCGCATCGCGCCCGCTGAATCCGTGTTCATTGATGTTCCCTCGCTAAAACGTTGGTAGTACGAATCCGCCATCGTCGCGGGCGGACCGAATGAATTCGCCGAACATCCCGCCGTCGCCCAAGTCCCCTCGGTGCGATAGCAGCGATCGGAAACCGCGCGCGGCGATCGCGGCGGCTTCCACACGTGAGAAGCCCAGCTCCCGCTGTGCTTGCTCGAATTCTCGGAGGCTCGGCAATCCACCGTGCGCCAGCTTTGAGCGCACGGCATCGATGCGCGCCTCATCATTGGCCGGGAATGTCACGACGGACACTTCGCGTAGATCAACTTTGGTCAGCGTGAGTATCCGGTCCTTTTCGTTCCAACTTTCACCTTCGACGTAATAGCCGATGGATAGACCAGATACGATGCTTCTTTTCATCGTCGCGTAGGCGATCGCGGCCTGCGGGATCTCGTCTTTCAGCAGGTAGCCGCGAACATACAAACCGCGCTCATCCTCCATCAGCTCGTCATACCCGCCGATCGGCTCCGAGACTTGGTGATGCCATAGCGCGGGCAACGTGCGGCCGGCGGCTTTGATCGCGGCGAGCGATTCGGTGAACGCACCGGGCGCGACGACTTCGCGGTAACTGTCGACCACACCAAACACGGAGGCATAACCGGTGAACACGCCCTCGCCGGTCATTTCTTCCAGCTTGAATTGCATGTCGGTCGCGCGGTAACGCCGCGTCCCGCCGTCCTTCTGGTTGATCATCGGTTGCGCTCCATGAATGCCGCGAGCGCATCTCGTAACTTCGCGCTTGCGGGTTCTGAATCATTCGCCAATTGATCGATTGCAATCAGATTGCTTTGTACGGTCAGCACATCGGCGCCTTCCATCGCGGGGCGATTCTCCAGCGCGCGCACTTCGTTTCGCGTCATCCAGCCGTTTTGCAACGCTTGGGAATAGAACGATGCGCGCCCCGCGCTGTCGGAGCGCATCAGTCCATCAATCGAGAATTCCGCGAAATACGTCAGCCGCTCGGCGGGCGTGAGCAAACATCGCTTGATGGCCTGCTCGATGCGCGTCAGCCACGGGCGCAGTGAGAACGTGAGAAATCCGATCATCTGTTGCTCGATCCCGGAACCCCACGACGTACTCTTTTCCGAATGCCCGACCATGAACGGCGGCACCCGGAACCAGCGGCAGATCTCCTCCACACTGAATGCGCGCGTCTCTAACAGCTGCGCGTCTTCCGGCTTAATGGTGAGCTGGTCGTAGCGCATGCCGGATTCCGCGACGAAGGTTTTGCCCGCGTTCGCAGCGCCGGTGAAGCTCTCCATGCTTGCGCGCAGTAGATCGCGTTGCGTGGTCGACAGCACTTTGTCGACGTAAAGAACGCCGCTCGCCTGCATGCCATTTGAAAATATCCGTCCGGCGGAATATTCCGCCGCCATCGCCGCGCCAAACACGTTGGCCCCGTATGCGACCGCAGACAAACCAAATTGACCGTCAACGCTGAACGCCGGGATGTGAAATAAGCGTTCTTCCGGGATCACGCGCCGCGCGTTGCTGTGCTCAACATAGGTCCACTCGATGCGGCCATTCGGGAGCCGGCGCCGCAGGATTCGATCCGGCAATAGAAATCGAAGCGCTACCACCGTATCCCCTGACATGAGTTTCTCTGCGGTGCCGTCGCCCCAGAGCAGCATTGCCGACATCATGCATTCCCAAAACTGCGCCGCTGTCATATCGCCATTTGGTTGCGAATGGAGCAACTGATACAGATTGTGATTACGCGCCGGCTCGCGTTCAGACTCGCCGACGCGCTGATAAAACTGGCACGGCAATGTTGAGATGGTTTCGGCCAGCAATCGCACGCATGCCCAGACGGTGGATAGCTGCAGCGCCTTATCGACCGTGACGTACTGCCCGGACGTGGAGCTGTTGCCCACACTCTGCCAGTACGATGGATCGCTTACCGTGAGCGGCGCGACGCCGAGCCAGCGTGCGAGTGCTGACTTCACTCGCCCCGGTCTCGTCGCTGGCGCGTTCATGCGACGATCGGATTACTCAGGAAGCCTGCAACGTCACCGCCGTCGTGACTGGCAGCCAGCCCGAAGGCCATCAACAGCGCGACCATGGAATCGATCTTGTCGGCTGATCGTTTCTTGTCCGGTTTCATGTTGAGGTTTCCGTCCGAGATCGCGATCAGATTCGACGCGCACCACTGCAGCACGGGATCGGCGCCATGGCGCAGTGATCCCACCATGTAAGCGTGTTCCAATGTTCTCATCGCGGGACTGTAGTTCCGCATCGTCTGCGCGAACTGAAACAACGGCACGCCGTTCGCTTGCAGATCCGATGCAAACTTGTGCGCGCCCCACGGGTCGTATGCGACCGCGCGCGGCGTGAAGCGTTCGCAATCGGCCAGGATGCGCGCCTCGACGACGCCAAAATCGGTGCAGTTGCCTTCCGTCATTTCGATATGCCCGGATTGAACCCAAGAAACATACGGCGCGGTGCCACGCTCGGTACGCGCGCGAACGGCATCGCGCGGTACCCATTGCCGCCCCCACGTGTAGAACGTTTCATCTTTGAGCCACAGCAGCCGCCATGCCGTTAGGTCCTCATTCGAGGCCAGATCAAACGCCGCCCAGCAGGGGCAGCCGGCCAATTCATCCAACGGCACGGCGCCCGCACACTTGCGCCAGCGCGTCAGATTGATCCAGCCGCGCGCCGTCTCGCTGCGTCGGTTCAGCCTTTTGATTCTGAATTCAGCGTGCGCGCCGGGCTTCTGTTGCGCGTCGATCGCTTCGCGGGCGATGGCGGCGCCGAGCTGAGGACTCGACGGCATCAATGGATTTGCTTTGATCCACGACGATTCGTTGAAATCGTCATCGTCATCATCGACGCTAAAGATACATGCCAAGTAGTGGTCCGCTTCTACGATGCCGCTCAACACGTGTTGAGCAAAGTTCCGTTCCTCCGCCCACGGCCCCGGCGATTCATAGCCCTCGGTCGTGGTAAAGAGGAACAACGGATTTGGCCGCGCACCGGCCGCGCTGACTAACACATTCCGAAGATCGTGCGTCTTATGCGCGTGCAGCTCATCGAACACGAACGCGGACGGGTTCAATCCGTCCTGCGAGCTGGCCTTCGCGTTGATCGGCTTGAACACGCCGCCGACTTCATAGCGCGCAATGGAATTCGCGAATGTTTCCAGATCAAAGGCAGCGCGCAGACCGGATAACTGATCGACCATCCGCCGCGCGATCTGCCACACGATGCGTGCTTGCGCGCCGGTGGTCGCGGCGGAATATATCTGCGGGCCGCGCTCTGGCTCGCAACACAAAACATACAGCAGGATTGCTGCCGCCAATGTGGACTTGGCATTCTTGCGCGCCACGCACAGCAGTGCATAGGTGAAGCGTCGACCGCCGTCGTGATTGCGGAAACCGAACAACGCGACGAGAAAAAATATCTGGAACGGCTGCAGACAGATCGTCGCGCTGCTCCATGTTCCTTCGACGTGCGGCAGTTGCTCAATGAACTTGCATGCATGATTCGCACGCGCCGCGCTGAATAGATACGGCGCGCGCTTGCGCTGCGCGAGTCTCAAGTCCTTTAAAAACCGTCTCGAGCAGAGCCGAATCCATTCGCCGCTATGTCGGTGCTTTCGATCGGCTATCGCGTCCTCGGCGAACGCAATCGCGATCATCACATAGTCAGTCGTCGTCGTTGATCGACTTGAGATCGTCAAAGACATTGGCGCTGCGCGTCCGTTCCAATCTCACACGCGTGCGCGACGAGGGCGTGAACCCCATTTCGGACGCGGCCTTCAACATGATCAACGCTTGTTTGTTTTGTATCGCTAGAAACGGGTTTTGTATCCAAGCGCCATTTTCGCCGACGCGCACGAGCGCGCCGTGCTTCGCAACTTTCTGCGAGGCGGCGCGGTGCAGGTCTTCGGCGACCACCCAGATACTCAAGATTGATTGATCTAAATTCTTGAGCAAACCTTGCGGAGCATTCGCGATCGCGAAGCGCCAACCGTCTTGCTGGCTGTCCGTCATCCAGCTCGGCGCGTCGGTCAGGTCGCCGGTCGGTTGAGGCTCGCTGTCGTTGAGCGGTCGGTGCCCGGCGTTGCCATCCAGGACCCGAAGGAAAGTCGGCTTAGGTTTACGGCCGCGCACGGAATCAGTCCTCACGTTGCGAATGGATGTTTGTGGATGCGTCGCTGCGCGCGTAGGGAATTAACCGCTCGATCGGCCACCGTTCGACGTGAGTCCGCTGGCCAAGGCTGGCGGCGGCGTTCATTCGGCCTATCCCGTGTTTTTTATTTGCCGGACCCGAGGGTTTTTCCGCGGGTGCAAAAATTCGACTTCGAAGGGGTTCTGGGGGGGGGTCGGTAGACTTCCGACCCACCCCCC